>OHPX01000165.1_pt1 | contig 45711 bp, 36 predicted proteins | sample 1577801 | NCBI WGS metagenome assembly OHPX01 (sample SAMEA3879584, study PRJEB24766) | human gut metagenome | biome: human-associated habitat; feature: feces | place: USA | collected 1985/1987 | reverse complement strand
CCAGCTTTGGTACAGAGTTCAGCAAAATGAGAAATCTTACCGAGCGACTCAAAGCTGCTGGACTTGACACCACGAAGTTATAAAAAACAAATCATCAATATATTATTTTTGTTTTCCAGACTTACTTGCATATGTTTCTACGAGCATAAAAAACAACAACCACCACATAGCTATTACCATAATAATGTTTTCCTTTTATATTAAACAGAGAAATAGAATTAGAGCGTGGAATAGATGAATTCTATTTTCTATAACTTCTTGAGGTTGAATGTAGAAAAAGACAGCTCTTTCATTTCAATAACACCGAAATTTGATAGCTGTTTCAGCCAGAATTTTAAACCTGACTCAGAGCAACCTGCTCGATGTAACACATCGCTATATTTTAGCGGTGTTGGCTTTCCTTTATAGAGGTAAACAAGCGTTTCGTAGGTGTGTTTTCCGGTGTCGTTACACTGAATGCGGTCTACTTGATTTTTTACTAAATATTGGATCATAGTCCTCCTTATTAAAATGGAATGTCAAAATCGTCCTCTTCTGTCTCAGGTATCGTGTATATATGTTCTCTTCCTGTAAATTCAGAAACCACTATTGAAATTAGCCTGTATGCCTCTATGTTATCGCCCTGCGTTTCAGCTAAAGCCCACTCAAGGGCTGCTTCTGTTGGCTGTCCATTCGGTTTGCAAATAGTGACACCGCCCCAAGGAAGCTCTGTTTTTTCCTGCTGAATAGAGCGTGTTGTTTCTAGTGTTTTTTTATCTTCCGTAGGGGGAAGCTGTTCAGGAACAGCTTTAACAGTAGATACTTGCTCTGTCTGTGGCTTTTCTGCATTTACAGAGACTTTCGCTTCTCTTGGTGCTGTAATATGTGCATCTGTAAAGGGTAATGCTTTATAGAGTGATGTTTGACCGTGGCGTGCCTCTACAGAAAGAACTCCCATATCAACAAACATATTTATAATATTGCGTACCTGACGATCACTAACCATTCCAATATTAGCTAATGTTTTTTGAGTAGCGTAACATTCTTGCCCTTGTTCATTGAATCCAGCTATATAGCTATAGATTTCAACGGCTGGCAGTGTAGCGGTGTATTCATTACCAGATGGTGAGTACCATTTTTTAAACATCTTCAACCATTGCTCAACAACTACATATTTTTGTTTACCATCTTTCTGATTTAGACATTTGGCTTTCGCTTCGGCAATTGTTTTGATATTTTTGATCATTTAGTTCCTCCTTTGTAAGGACTGTAATTAGTAGTTCATTAACAAGTTTTGGAATTGATTTCCCTTCTGCCTTTGCGCGATTTAACAACGCGTTATAAGTTGCAGAGTCAAAATTAATATTCATTTGGTTTTCTCCTCTCCTGTTATTATTCTTTCTCTGCTTCTGCCTTACGCAGTTCATCAATAATCTTGAGTGCATCGTCAAAGCATTTTTCACGCTCTGGATAACCTCGACTCCTTGCCATATTACGATTCATTACTACTTGATGTCGTGTTAACTCACCTTTTTTAAATGCCTCTACGACGTGTTCCGGTATAAACCATTTCATAAAAAACTCCTTATTCAGTTAAAAGAAAAACACCTTGCAAGCCTGACGGCTTCAAAGTGCATTGATTTTGATTATTTAGAGAAGAATGTTTTTCTGTCCCTCTAGTACCTATTATTACATATAAATAAACATTTGTCAATATCTTTTCATAAAAAATCAGAACATTTTCATTTACTTACATTTTTTCTTAGCGATTCGTGCTCTCCTGTGTAGTGCTATTCTTCATTACCAGCTAAAACGCTCTAAAACGCGTTCTAACGAAGTTTTGATAAAAGCAATACATTCTCGCTGTTTAGCTCGCCAGAGGCTTATTTAAGTGGCTTATTTTGTATTTGTTAGATGATGATAGATATAAAACAGAGAGTTCTTAGATTAGTTACTTTATAAAACGCTCTGTAAAGCCCTGTAGTGAGTTTATATATGTAGGCAAAGCGGTTTCCATTCTCTACCCTGCTTAATGCTGTTAGAGAAGCATTTAGACCCCTTATTTTTAATTACCTAAAGTATCCTCTATACATCTCTGTTATGAAACACCTCTGAATCCTTCATAAAACACATTATGACGCAAAGAACACTTTTCTAAGGTGATTCCCTTCCTGAACTCTGTTTCTTGCGTCAGAGAGCTACACAGAGAGCTTATAAAGCTATTATTAATAATAAAGTAGATAAAGTAAGTAAGATTAGTAAGAAGATTAACTAAGATAGATAAGATTAATAAGATCAGAATTCTCTTTCGGTGTCGCCTCTGGCTTTTCCACCGAAAACAATTACACGACTACAGAATGTAGGAAGTGAAATTGTATTGAGGCTTAGTGAAATTACACGAGGAAAGCAGAGTGTAATTGAGCTTTAGCCGCTCTCTCTTCGAGTAATTACACAACTACAGAGAATAACAGAGTTATTAAATGTAGGAGGGTAATTAAGAGTTAGAGAGAGTTAACACGTAAGCAATCAGATGATTGGTTACGTGATTACTCTTACTGCGCACAGCGCAATAGTATTCCTTCGTGGGCGTTACCGCCAACGATAGTTACACGAAGAAAGTAACGCTTTGCTTTCGGTGTGAGCGGAACGGGCCAGCCACAAAGCCCGAAAGGTAGCGGAGTAAGGCTGCTTGCCAGAGAGTGGAGCTAACGCCGGAAGGCAAAAGATCATATATATAGTATAAAGAATATTATTTAATTATAGTATTGGTGGAACTCATTACCTAAGGTAAACCGGAGATCACTTCCAACGGTTAGGCAACCACTTCCAATTGTGTTATTTCCCCTTTTACCCTAAGTAAATTTTAGCCTTTCGTTACATCCATTTATCACATAGCACTTACCCTGTGTAAATCATAGAATAATGCTCTCTATTCCCTGTGTAATTCCATACTAAAAAATTCAATGAAAAGTAGTTTAAAAGTGCAATGTTAGCTTTCTTCACTTTTACATCACTTTCGCTGCGCCTTGTGTAATGCGGCTTACAGAGCACTATCAGAAATTATTGATCAAAAATCAACCTATTATTTGTCGAACAAGTTTTCTTTAATGCAACAAAAATTATTTTTTCAAAATAAACACACAATTTAATAGCTTGCTAATTTTACCAAAATGTAACTACATGATTCTCATGCAAGAAGTGTAGTGATAAGGCAGGCTAAATCACCACACTAAAAAACTTCGAATTTCGTAGTGAAAAAAGTACTTTACACACCTAATCAACACGATCAATAATCACTACACACAAATCAATACAGAAGAAAAAAGAAGATGGCTAATATTGGATACATTAGGGTATCGACTGTGCAACAAAACACAGACCGTCAATTAGCAGGAGTAACTCTTGATAAAGTCTTTGAAGATAAAGCGTCAGGCAAGAACACTCAGCGCCCACAGTTTGAGGCAATGATGAACTATGTGCGGGAGGGTGACGTGTTACACGTCCATAGTATTGATCGCCTTTGTCGTAATACAGCCGACCTTCTGGCAACTGTAGAGCAATTAACAAAGCGCGGCGTGTCTGTGCATTTCCATAAAGAAGACTTTAAGACAGGAAAGAACTCTCCCGCAGGGAATATGATGCTCACAGTTCTTGCAGCAGTGGCACAAATGGAACGTGAAATGATGCTTGAGCGTCAACGTGAAGGGATCGCCGCAGCCAAGGCCGCTGGACGTATAGCAAAACGTGGTAATGGAAAAGCAATTGATCGAGCGGGAATTGCTGCCGCTCTCGCGAATGGTGGCTCAATTCGGAGCGTAGCAAAAGATTTCAGTGTCAGCACGCAGACGGTGCAACGTATCAAGAAAGAGCAGGTGGCGTAATGCCTCCTTGATATTTGACAGGGACGGTCGGCAAAAATCGGGGCTTGCTGATCTCAGCGTTGAGCGGTTCTTGCAATGGTGCCTAGGTGCTCGCTTGTATTCCCCTTCGATAATCACCACTAAGCCACTTATTGCCTTGTGGAGTGGCCCGAAAATTACTGATATCTTATTGATTCAGTCGATCCCATTTAACCGCAGATACAATTCCCCAATTACCACTAGCATTAGGCCTACGCCACTTCGCGGTTTCCATTCCACGAAGGTATTCGAGAGCTTCATTGAACGAACTGAAACGTTTCTGGGCTGATTTTTCCCCTACTCTAAACGAACCATCGCGAGTACTTGCCAATCCTGGATGAAAACACGACCCATCTGCAGCATAAGGAACAAGTACCTCCTGATCATCAGGTTTCCTTGAATCAGAAGCTAGTAACTGCCAAGGCTCAATACGCAAAGCGTCAGCCAGAACCTCAATTGCATCAAGAGATGCATTAGAGCAACCACGCTCAATTCGACTCATATAACTACGTGCAAAACCACACCGATCTGCAAAGGCCTCTTGGCTTAAGCCAATAGCTATACGGAACTCTTTTACTCGTTGTCCAAAAAGGTATCTCAGATTCTTTCGCATGGCACAAAGATGCAATTTGACGCACCAATTAACCACGCACTAATCGTGACATTTTGAATCAATCATGTATTATTAGCATCACCATCCATTTGACACACCAAGGGAGACAAATGAAAAAACTAGTATTTGCCGCTTTGTTAATTCCAGTGATGGGCCACGCCACAACCTTTTCCTGTAAAGCAATACAGGAAGGTCATATTGACTCGGGAAGTCAGAAAGTTTCTGTAGATTCAACTTTTGATATACAAGATAAAAAAATGACCATAAATCTTGGCGGTAAAACTTGGAGACTTGATTTTGTAGGTCAAAAAAGCATCGCAAAGATGTATGCTACACCTGACGGAGGGGTTGCAGCCACATACATTGACAATGGCAGTATACCGATATTTGTATTACGCCCTTCTAATCCCGATGGGGAGATGGCTGTTTACACATTGAGTATGTGTTCTGAAGTATGATTGATCGGCGTGATATTCACGCCGTTTTTGGGGAAATTTGTATATTGAAAAATATAGAAATAGAACTTTCATCAAGCCTATTTATTAACAGGTAGTAATGTCAGATCGCCATAATGGGCTTGTCTATGGCAATTAGGACATAATGCAATAGCATTTTCCACAGAGTCCTCCCCCCCCTTTGAAAGCCACTCAATATGATGAACTTCTAGAAATGGAGTACCATCTTCCTTTAGAAAAGGAGCATCTCGCTTACAATATTGACATTTTCCATTTGCTCTCAAAAGAACTTCAGCAACTACATATGGGCTTCGTTTATAAACTCGTGTTGTTACTTCGATTAGTTCCGGGATTTTACTTTCTGTCGCTAAAATTTGCTTTCGTTCCACTGAAGATAATTTTGCAGCCGTCTCAACAGCTTCTTCGAAAACCGATTTTACTTGACGATAACGCCACATCCCTTCTAAATCCTGGTATAATTCCCAAATACCGTGCACAGATGGTTGATAGATTTCAAAAATATTTCCACGCTTGAACAATCGGTCATACTTATGATGCCGATGAGTTACATCATCAGTTCGTCGGGCAGTTTTGTTGAAACTCCAGTAGCTCCGCATACAATTAACTGTATTAGCAATTAAATTGAGCCAAGTATTATCTTTATAAGATGGAAATAGCTTTCTAAGATAATCATCTACCTGCTTAGCCGTTGCAGCCCCACCAAACTGATTAGCAATTATCTGTATGGTAATAGCTCTTATCGGTTGATCGCCATACTTGTATTTTTTGCCTAAATTTTTAACCATAGAAGACTCACTAAGCCTAAATTCATCTTAAGTTATTATTGTAAATTAGTTGTGAAAATTTTTGATCTCAGACAATAAAAATCTACAAATTATTAGCTGGTTATACACTAAGAAGGATACACAAATAACTAAGTCTCCCAACAAAGACCATCGATCACATAACAAACGGTGGAAAGTGGGAATGTGTGCAGATAACGCTGGGTAATCCCTACTCCACTCTTTTCATGACCTACCACCTGTTGCAGATGCGCCAAATTACTCACCCAACCAGCTAAACAAGTAGAAATCATAGTATGCCGGAAACTATGCACCAAGCGCCGCTGCCCATAATCATCAAGATAAGGAATATCAAGCTGATCACGAACATCTGAAAGAACTTTACCTATCTTTGACATATTTCGACCTGAGACTTCCGAAAAGATTTTCTCTTTCCATTGGCGGTTAACAAAATCCAGAAACCCCCACTCAATCAGTTTGGGATGAATCACTACCTGTCTTGTAGCATTCTCAGTTTTACCCAGCCTTCTTTCCGCGATCAGAAGATAGTGCCGCTGGCTATCTTCATCAAATTTGATCTGCGACTTCTCCAGTTTAGCAATCTCACCTCTTCTGGCTCCTGTGTACGCCAACAACAAAGTGATCCACTTCTGCCATCCATCAGGCTGCTTTAGTGCCCATCCTACAAATTTTTTCATTTCTGCTGCACTGTATGCACCAAACCTAGCTTTGGATGGTGCCGCTACTATTCCATCAGTCGGAGACTTAGATAGAATATCTTTGTTTTCAGTCAGAAATGTTTTGAATAACGATTTGTAGATTTTAAGGTGCTTATGTACAGCCTCAGCACCAACTAAATCCTCTGGCAGCACATCATCACATTCGATTAGTTGCTGAATAGTCATTGACCTATACGGTTGCACTACACGCTTTGGTAAGTTTTCGACAGTTTCCATTACTCGCTTAATATCTTGTTTGGTGATTGCCGTTACGTCTGTTTCTTTTCCCAAGACAACAAGCAATACCTCCATATAACGCTCATTTGCCATTGAGATCGATTTTGTCCAATTTCGACCTCTTTCCTCCTTGTACATAGCCCACGCATCAGCAAGTGTTAGCACCTTTTCCGGTTTGGCTGGTGGTTGAAGCTGCAAAACTTCTTTAGAAATATTGTTCAATTGCTGAGGGAGTGGCAACGGAATCATTACGTTACGTGACGAAGCGATCAAGTTTGAAACAAACTTATTAAATTGCGGCAACGGAGTAGCGAGTGATTTAACGAAAGGAATGTGCGGAGTAAGGCCAATCATCAACGCCGATGCTTCGCGATAACTGTCAGTAAAAAGTGATTTTTTGTATATCCGACCATCCGAAAGCCGGATTTGTAGATAGTAATTACCGTTTCGCTGAAATGTGTATGGGAGAGTTCTTGACCTCATAAACGACCCCTTTTTGTACCTTAACAGCATGATTTATGGTCAAAAAGAGATACAACCACATAATTTTCAAGACTATTTTGGCCCCCTACGCTGGCATTATCCAGATCAGGTGATACGGGTATTTCTCAGCCTTCACGCAGAAGGGCACCCCGAGTCGTTTACTCTAAAATCAAAAGATTGCGATTAACGTCCCGTTAATCCCTGTTCAGGATCATGCCAGCGGGAAGCCGAAGACACAACCCCTTAAAAGGGGTCATGTGCTCCACATCGCGACCCACGTTGTGACCCAATGTAGTGGCACAGTAAATTTGGCCACCTGATTAAAGGTGATATCCTCACCTCAACACAAAACAGGTGACTTAATGAACAAGAAAACCAAACGTACTTTTACCCCTGAGTTCAGGCTGGAATGTGCACAGCTGATTGTTGATAAGGGCTACTCGTATCGGCAAGCCAGTGAATCAATGAATGTCGGTTCTACCACGCTTGAGAGCTGGGTACGCCAGCTCAGGCGAGAGCGTCAGGGGACTACACCCTCTGCCACACCCATTACTCCAGACCAGCAACGCATCCGCGAGCTGGAAAAGCAGGTTCGCCGTCTGGAGGAACAAAATACGATATTAAAAAAGGCTACCGCGCTCTTGATGTCCGACTCGCTGAACGGTTCACGATAGTTGCCAGACTGAGTGTCAGCCACTCAGTTGTCAGCCTCTGTTCTGCTCTTGAAATACACCGCAGCAGTTACCGGTACTGGCGAAAACGACGCGATACGGTTAATCCGGCACGAGTCAGGTTGTGCAGCGAAATACGTCGGGCATGGAACCAGAGCCGGGGCTCTGCGGGGGCGCGCACTCTGGCTGAAATGCTGACCCAAAATGGCGTCCCGATGAGCCGTTACCGTGCCGGGCGTCTGATGAAATATCTGAACCTGAGCAGTTGTCAGCCCGGAAAACATCAGTACAAAAATGCCCGTCAGGAGCATACCAGGCTGCCGAATCTGCTTGAGCGTCAGTTCGCTGTACCGGAGCCTGACCGGGTATGGTGTGGAGATATTACGTATATCTGGGCAGGAAATCGCTGGTGCTATCTGGCGGTTGTTATGGATCTTTTTGCCCGCAGGATTATCGGCTGGAGTTTGTCAGCGCATGCCGATACCGCACTGATAAGTAGTGCCCTGCGGATGGCCTATGAAACGAGTGGTCAACCGCGGGACGTCATGTTCCATAGCGACCAAGGAAGCCAGTATACAGGCCTTAAATATCAACAAGTTCTCTGGCGTTACAGAATAAATCAAAGCGTCAGTCGGCGGGGAAACTGCTGGGATAACAGTCCTATGGAACGCTTCTTCCGCAGTCTGAAAACAGAATGGGTGCCAGCGAATGGTTACGCAGGCAAGGACGAGGCCCGGCAGCAAATTAATGGTTACATATTGAACTACTACAACAGCGTCAGACCTCACCATTATAACGGTGGGCTGACGCCGGAAGAGTCAGAGAACAGATACCATCTTTACTGTAAAACCGTGGCCAATATTACTTGACCACTACAATTCACATCATCGAAGAGAGCTTCTTACCACACAGATTCTGAAGTGGCGGAGCCATTCAGAGCGGAGCGATAAGACCTCACTCCGTAACACCATAAACAAAATAGACGCATGTCTATTCCAGGCCTTGACCTTGGTTTTGAAGATTTTATGAGTGTTTTTATTGTTGGTTTTATGGGGTTCTTATTGCAGGTCATACAGACCCCATGCTGGGTTCACTGTGACCATACCCCCTCTGACAGAAGACACCTCATGATCCGGTCACGAAGTGATGGACCTCTGGTTTACGGGGCGATGCCCTTTGCCAAAGGCAAACACCTCTGGTGATGTAGGTTCACCGCCGAGCAGCCTTGCCGTCAGCCTGTCTTTTATAAAAGATCTTTTGATTTTAATGATCTTTATTATTTAGTTCTTTATTGTTTCGTATGCACTACAGTGCAGGGGTACTCATGCAAAGCATTGCAGGAACTGGTTAATTCTTGAACAGCTCATCTTTCGGGATATGCGCCCCGCCAAAGGGCAAATAAACCGCTGTAAATTCAAATTTAATCGCTGGTATATCGCAATAAATGCGTCGTGATGTCACTGGCTCGCCTGTGGGGTGTGGTGATCGTTAAATCGAGATGTACATAACGAACCCGCGCAAGTGCTGGATGCATTAAATCTGTCAACCAAATGTGTGTCAAACCAGTTTACCGCTCCGCCCTTCTATACAGATAAAATAATTTCTCGTGCAAAAACAACGAAAACCCCTCCATTTCTGGGCCTGTGAGAGCCTCTCAGCGGGTCGCTGTGCTATCGGTGTGTCAGTTCACGATTGTGTGGAGATAACGCCGCTACGGGCTTCTGGTGGAGCATACGGGGCTATTGGTGGGGAAGTTTACAATAATGTGGAAAAGGTACGGAGCAATGACGCTTAGGCCAAGAGAATATCACATGGTGCTGCTGGTTGTATGGCCTGTTGTTCAACATTGGGTGTCTGTGTTCCAGCAATCTAACTTACACAATGTAAAAGTGTAATTTAATAAACCATTGATTTATATAAGTTATGTTGTGGGTGAATGCCAAAGAGACACAAGCAGATTTTTTTATGCATAATTTATTCACGTTCTATTCATCCTGTTGGGTGCGTAAAGTGCTACCTCTCGATATTATGAAAAGATGTTTCATTTTTATTGACACGGGCAGAGCGACGGTCTAACACCACAGCCCATGCGTCGGGATATTTTCCGACACAACAATCTGAAGAGTAGCCCCATCTTCCATTCCCCTCTGGGCGGGAGGGGTTAACCATATATAAAAACCCCTTACAAAGATCAATTTATGATAAATATTAACACTGTAACTTACATAACGAGACAACGAAGGGGATAGAATGAAACGAGTTGAACCAGTCAGAGACAAAGAGAAGATTGCAGAGGTTGAAAAGCTTCTACGCCAGCATAACAGCAATCCCATTTACGGTGATTTGTGGGTGTTCCTGAACCAGACAGCGGCGCGAGTGGGTGACGCTTTCAGGTTACGTTATGCAGATTTTAATTACCTTGAGGGGAATGTGCTGAACCTGAAAGAACAGAAGACCGGGAAGACTCGATCTATCATGCTGACAGCGAAAGCGCTTGAACTGGTGGCACAGCGCCGTGCTGATAATCCTGGTCATGTGTACCTGTTTGAAGTGGATAGCAACCGGGCCAAAGGCAAACCGATCAGCCGAGTGACAGTTTCAGCCAAATTCAAAGAAGCCGGGGATATGCTAAATCTTCATATTGCAGCTCACAGTCCACGTAAGAACCTTGGCTATCACGCTCTGAAACGTGGGGTCCCCCTGCCGACACTCACAAAGCTGTACGGACATAGCTCACAAGCCATTACGCTGGCATACTGTGGGATCATGGAAAAAGATATTGAGAATGTATTCCAGACAATAGATTATTGAAATATTCTTTATGAGCTCAAGTTAATACTCAAGCTCAACTTATTTAAAGGAAATCTTTTATTTTTTCAGCTATTGCTTTACCAAGGAGTGGAGGCACAGCATTCCCTATCTGCTTGGTAATTTCGGAACGATTTCCAAAGAATTTAAAGTCATCATCAAATGATTGCAATCTTGCTCCTTCACGAGGTGTTAAAGCTCGATTTAGAATAGGATGAATGCAACGGTTAGAAGCTGGATGAACAAAGTTAACAGTAATAGTAACTGCTGGCTCATCTCGATCAAGTCTACTGTAGCAACTGCTAAAGCCGCTTGTTATAAGCTCTTTAGGTATACAGCTGATATTTTTTCCAGAATGTTTAATTATCTCCATCATTTTTGGAGAATGCTTAGTAGCACTATGAAGTTCCAATATAGTACTATTCTTTCTTCGTGCACGCTGATATTCATTCATAGGATCATTAGTATACACTAAGCTAGACTCCCCAGATCCTATAGGTGGCAAATCACCAATGGCTTCCATCGCAGTAATAGCCAGTGGAAGGTTATCTCCACTTTTTGCCGATATTGTTTTTTCCTTGTTTTTATGCCCAATCGTTGACCCTGAGTAATAAAATTTAGGCGAAGGAAATTCAAGTTTAGTTCCCCTCGGAGCACCTAACATGATTAATCGTTCTCGTTTTTGAGGAACCCCATAGTGAGCAGCGTTTAGTATTTTCCACTCAGTATCATATCCCAGCGAATGAAAACACTCTTGCATTTGTTCGATTGTATTTCCAGACTTATGAGTAGCCAAACCAACTACATTTTCTAATACAAAACACTTAGGCCTGAAAAAATTCACATAAGAAGCATATTCCTCGAATAAAGTGTTTCTTGGATCTTCATCCTCTGACGAACGAAACGGTCGAATAGAAGAAAACCCTTGGCACGGAGGCCCTCCAACCAAAACATCTAGTTCACCTTTCTTAACACCCGTCATTTCAGACACATTTTTTTTGGATATTTTTCTAATATCACCTGTAACTGCATGAGCTTTAGGATGATTTAGACGAAATGTAGCGACAGACGTTCGAAGTAAGTCTATCCCAAATGACACTTCAAAATTTGCACCCTCTGAATTTTCAAAGCCTTTAGAAAAACCACCTGTCCCACAAAATAAATCAAAAACTTTCATACAGTTAACCTCAAGCACACTCTCCGGTGGAGACTATAGTCTCGTAGATTGTAGAAGTCAATCATTTTACAATTCCTACAAGTAGAAATTTGGAGATAGCAATGGTCAACAACCGGAGTTTTGTTGAGAGATTTTCAATTAAAATCAATGACATAAGAGTAGAAAAGAATCTCACAATTGAACAACTTGCCGATTTAGCATCAGTTCATCGGACAACTATTGGCTTAATCATACGTAATGAACGTTCTCCTTCTCTCCAAATGGCAAAGCAGATTACAGACGCCTTGGGAATCCATTTGAGCGAAATTATTGCACAAATTGAAGTTGAAATTGAAATTGATAAAGGAATTGATTAATGAGATTTGCTAAGTTAGATCATCTAAGAAATTCTGAAAGTTTACTCCATTTCACTGGATTAACTCCAGAAACCATTATACGCGCGATCAATGATTGCTACCGAACTTTAGACAATATCGATCATCAAATGATGGCACAAGGAATCCCCAGAATTGCAAGGCTTGTAGAACTGGCTAACTTGTCTTCCATGGTTGGTAACATTTTGGGTGCTGGCATCGCAGCGAATTCAAATGGTCAATATATTCGAAACAGACCACACGCATATCCCGATTTGATCCCAACTAACGGGCAAGGAAGAGAGCTTGAGTTAAAGATGGCACTAGAAACTAACAGACCAAAAGGGCATTTACCAAAGGCTGGGAATTACATTACAATAAGATATGTTTTAGGTGAGGCTTCTGGAGAGTTCCAAAAGGGTAAGGACTCGAGGGGAGACACAGTTTGGATCTGGGAAATAAAAGTTGGCTATTTAAACGAATCCGATTTCTCATGTAGTAATACAGCCGGAGACTCTGGAAAGACAGCTGTAATTAAATCATCAGCTCATAACAATATGGCCTTGGTTTATTTTGCCCCGGAGTTTTCACCTTATAGTAATAAGCCTAACACTCAATACTGTGGTTATAATTAAATATATGTCCGCATCAGTGCATGCGGACAACTATATATTATTTATAATGACTTACCAGTCTAAACCATCTATTACGTAGCAAACTGATAATAATGGAAAGGTATGAAGGTAGCGTCTGGTAATCCCTGAACCGCTTTGTTCATGACCAACCACCTGTTGCAAGTACGCCAAGTTACCAACCCAGCCAGCTAAACAGTTTGAAATCATGGTATGCCGGAAACTGTAAACTAGCCGCCGCTGCCCATAATCATCAAGGTACGGAATACCAAGCTGATCACGGACATCAGCCAAGACCTTGCCGATTTTTGGCATGTTCTTACCCGACACAGGCGAGAAAATTTTCTCTTTCCATTGGCGGTTAACAAAATCAAGGAAACCCCAATCGATCAGTCTGGGATGGATCACCACCTGCCTTGTAGCGTTCTCGGTTTTACCCTGCCCTCCTTCCGCGATCAGGAGATAGTGCCGCTGGCTATCTTCATCAAATTTGATCTGTGATTTCTCCAGCTTGGCGATCTCCCCTCTTCTGGCTCCCGTATACGCCAACAACAAGGTGATCCATTTTTGCCAACCATCAGGCTGCTTGAGCGCCCACCCTACAAACTTTCTCATTTCTGCTGCACTGTAAGCTCCAAACCTCGCTTTCGACGGTGCGGCGACTACTCCATCAGTCGGAGATTTCTCCAGAATATCTTTATTGTCAGTCAGGAAGGTTTTGAACAACGATTTGTAAATCTTCAAATGCTTGTGGATAGGCTCAGCGCCAACCAAATCTTCTGGCGGAACATCATCACACTCGATCAGTTGCTGAACCGTCATTGACCGGTAAGACTGTACAACACGCTTTGGCAGATTTTCAACAACTTCCATCACCTGTTTAATATCCTGCTTGGTGATCGTCGTTACATCGGTTGATGCGCCAAGGACGATAAACAGCACCTCCATAAAACGCTCATTGGCCTGTGAAATTGCCTTTGTCCAGTTCTGAGCCTTCTCCTTTTTGTACATATTCCACGCACCAGCCAGCGTTAGCACTTCTTTTGGTTCATTTTGCTTTTGTGGCTTAGTAACTGCTACCGGGGTAACCCTCTCCCGGTATTCCTGAGCAACCATCGGCTGAATATTGCTCTGCTCATTATTGACGAATTGTTGAACCAGCCAGTGTTCACTCTGCTGCTTTAAGCGGTTGCTGAAATCTGAAAGCCGTTCACCAAACTGATCCGGGTGAATGGTTCCACGTTTGACTAAGGGAATGGCTGGAGAAGCAAATGACATCAGGAGTTGCGCGTGGCTGTGGCTATCTGTTTCTAACGACCGACGGAAATATTTATTACCAGACAGACGAAAGCTGACGTAGTAGATCCCGTTACGGATGATGGTGTGATTGATAGATGTGTGTGCCATTTTGTTTGTCTCTGTGAGTGACAACATAACAAAATGAAGAGAAAAAACCGTGCAATTCTTTGATTTATATCTTGGATAATCGCCAGGACTACGCTGGCATTATCCAGATCAGGTGATACGGGTATTTCTCAGCCTTCACGCAGAAGGGCACCCCGAGTCGTTTGGTTGAATCTCTATATTTTGTGCCAGCTTAGGGGAAGTGACTTGCAGATGCAAGCTCGCACCCATTCATCGCTTCTTCATTGTGACCCCATTTTGTACCCCATATCAGAAATGAAAAAGAAACAATTCACATCCATCATTCAGGTGGTAAAAGCTGTAGACTATCTTAATTAGCTAATTTATATTATTTATCTAAATTTGATAGATGAGATAAAAAATGACAGAAACCCAGATCTACGAGAACATTAAGCAAGCCATTAGCAGCGCACCACGAAATAGCCAAACGATGGAAATGCACCTCCAGATGATCAAATATGCTGACCATCTGAAAAAGGTTACGGCAAAAGAGTTTTGTGAAGGTGTAGGACTTAAAGCCAGCTTTGGTACAGAGTTCAGCAAAATGAGAAATCTTACCGAGCGACTCAAAGCCGCCGGACTTGATACCACGAAGTTATAACAAACGAAATCATCAATATATTACTTTCGTTTTCTAGGGTTCCCTGTATATGTACCTATGATCATAAAAACCAGTTACCACCACGTAGCTGATACCATAATATTTTCATTTTTACTTTAAATAAATAGATAAATTTAGAGAGTGGAATAATTTAGGTCTATTTTCTCTAGCTTTTTGAGATTGATAGTTGAGAAAGATAATTCTTTCATCTCAATAACACCGAAGTTTGATAGGTGTTTAAACCACAGTTGAAGACCAGCATCAGAGCAACCTGCTCGATGTGTTACATCACTATATTTTATTAGTGTTGATTCCTCTTATAGAGATAAACAAGGACTTCATAGATGCGTTTTCCGGTGTCATTGGATACGCGCTATACCACCATTCTTGGCTAAATATTGGTTCATAATCATACTTTAATTAAAATGGCTCTAAAAATTCATCATAGATGGCTGGATTTTTCATAGAAAAATATGTTTGAACACCATTTGATATTTTTATTTATTGATCACAGGCTAACGTTCTTGAATATTCTATAAATGATGCTTCCTCTATTCTAACTCTACCCACGCAATATATATACAACCCTACCTATACTCGAAGTACGTTCAACACATAAGACAACGAAAAGTAGTTGTGTGCTGTAAAATTTAAATATTTTAATAATTAATTTCAAGAGCATGCTGTGCCCCTATATTATGCAAATGAAAAGTAGGAAAAAATCCATAAGACACATTAAACGATTACAATAATCAAACCTATATTAAGGTGAATAGAAGGTATTCGAATGAGTCATTTCTAATATTTTTAGTCTTACGGACAAAGGCTATCTATTACCTAACATACAATGGAAAGCGGAAAAGTATGTAGATAGTGCAACTTGTTCCCTGAACTGCTGTTTATCCAACCTATTGCTATGAAAGTACGTAATAATTTCAAACCTAAACAATACCATTACTAAACAAATGAAAACTTGTTCGTTTTACTAATTAATAGTTTTATAATGACTACCCCAAAATAGGTAACTCAAATCCAAGCAAAGGTAAAATATGAAGAGTAAAATTTTTGCTGCACTTCTGCTACTACCTCTATCTACTTATGCAAGCTCCTATAAATGTGATGCTCTTCAGCAGGGTAAAATTGGCAGCAATGGGAAAACCGTTACGGCACAATCCTCCATCGATATTGACGGCAAACAGATGCATTTTAGCTTGAACGGAGTGAGTTGGGATCTCTCATATATTGGTGAAAAACAGATTGCAAAGATGTATAGCACCGAAAGCGGGAACGTCTCTGTATCTTTCATTGATGCCAATCCCATCATCTTCGTGCTACATCTCTTAAACGATGATGGTAGAAAAGGCACTTACAACATCAGTGAATGTTCTGAATTATAAGAGGCTAAAATGAAAAAACTACTCGTTACCGTCATCTTTGTGGCAATGATGCCAAATGCATTCGCACTAAGTCACGGAGACAGCGCAACACTTAAAGAAGGTACATTTAACTGTAAAAAGTTAACCGACTTTTACGAGATGATCAGTTACATCCAGGACAATGACCAACAGGCTATGCTGAGTCTCATTACATCCAATAAATGTCGCGTGTTAGATGAATCAATGACGGTAGAAATCCAGAGCGTCGATGACAAAGGTTTTGTTTCATTCATAACTCCAGGTGGTCATGGTGGCTGGGCTGTGAAGCAATTTTTCGAAAATTAATCAAACTATAACCTCGAATGGCGTGTGTCCTCACGCCATTTACTCTAATTCAGCTTAACGTCACTTGTCCCTCTATTTATTGCCTCAACTACGGCCATATTAGGCACTTTCATTTGATATATGAATCCAGCACCTTCAGAACGACATCCAGATCTTCTTCCCGTTTTAGCTCATCCCCCTGGTAAACGATGTGTTCCGTCAGATGACCTTTAATCACTTCCCGCATCAGACCGTTTACCGCGCCACGGATAGCAGCAATCTGTTGTAAAACTGCAGCGCATTCGTGCGGCTCGTCGAGCATTTTCTTGAGCGCCACGACCTGGCCCTGAATCTTACTGGCACGCGCTTTCAGTTTCTGTTTATCACGGATTGTATGAGACATGGCAACACCTGGTTAACAAGAATATGAAAAATCATAGCACTATTAATCTACTGGGGGGTAGTATCAGGTACTGGGGGGGAGTAGAATAAGATTGCCGAATTAATACTAAGAATTATTATCATGACCGAATTTACCACTCTTCTTCAGCAAGGAAACGCCTGGTTCTTCATCCCCAGCGCCATCTTACTTGGTGCGCTTCATGGCCTGGAACCAGGGCACTCAAAAACGATGATGGCGGCGTTTATCATCGCCATCAAAGGCACCATTAAACAGGCGGTGATGCTCGGACTGGCAGCAACCATTTCGCATACCGCAGTGGTCTGGTTGATTGCCTTTGGCGGGATGGTGATCAGCAAGCGCTTTACTGCTCAATCAGCAGAACCGTGGCTCCAGTTGATTTCCGCAGTGATCATTATTGGCACCGCGTTCTGGATGTTCTGGCGTACCTGGCGCGGCGAACGCAACTGGCTGGAGAATATGCACGAGCATGATCATGAGCATCATCACCACGATCACGAAGATCACCACGACCATGGACATCATCACCATCACGAACATGGCGAGTATCAGGATGCCCATGCACGAGCCCATGCCAATGACATTAAACGACGCTTTGATGGTAGAGAGGTCACCAACTGGCAAATTTTGCTATTTGGCTTAACCGGTGGCCTTATCCCCTGCCCGGCAGCAATTACCGTGCTGTTGATATGCATTCAGTTGAAAGCCCTGACACTGGGCGCAACACTGGTCGTCAGTTTCAGCATTGGCCTGGCGTTAACGCTTGTCACCGTAGGCGTTGGCGCAGCAATCAGCGTTCAGCAGGTCGCAAAACGCTGGAGCGGATTTAACACTCTCGCTAAACGCGCCCCCTATTTTTCCAGTCTGTTGATTGGCTTAGTTGGTGTGTATATGGGCGTACATGGCTTCATGGGCATAATGCGATAACTCAATCCTTTAGGCTTGCATGTTATCTTCAGCCCAGGATGATTCTTAAATCAGCTATTTCCGCTGACTCTCTGCTCGCTAAGGATGCTTTTAGGGCATCCTTTCATTTACACTTTTTACGAAATCATGGGATCACTAACAAAATATCGCTTGTCAGTTATATTGTATGGCAGGAAAGATATGCGACTGATATTACAGATCCCCAAAGTGGAGAGTTTATGACCATTAAAAATAAGATGTTGCTGGGTGCGCTTTTGCTGGTTACCAGTGCCGCCTGGGCCGCACCAGCCACCGCGGGTTCGACCAATACCTCGGGAATTTCTAAGTATGAGTTAAGCAGTTTCATTGCTGACTTTAAGCATTTCAAACCAGGCGATACCGTCCCAGAGATGTACCGCACCGATGAGTACAACATTAAGCAGTGGCAGTTACGTAACCTGCCCGCGCCTGATGCCGGGACGCACTGGACCTATATGGGTGGCGCGTACGTGTTGATCAGCGACACCGACGGTAAAATCATTAAAGCCTACGACGGTGAGATTTTTTATCATCGCTGAAAAAAGCCCCCTCATCATGAGGGGGAAATGCAGACACCTTGTTATTTTTTATTATTAGCCACTTGCTCGTCTTGCTTGTTATTAGTCGTATTTCACGTTGATTAATGCGGTTGCCTCCAGTGCGCCAGATTTAACTTTGTTTGTATCGTAGACGTAGTAACTGGCAGTTATCGGAATTGAAACCGTTGTATCTGTAAGTTTTGACTTCGCAGCAACTTCCTTTAAATTTGTATATCCTTTACTGCTGTTAGTGATATTTAAAAGTGTGACTGGCGAACCATTACTTTCAAGAATAAATCCTACGCCATTATCTTCCGCACCTTTCAGGATCGTGTTACTACTGCCCCACAAGTCAGAACTTGATAAATACACCTGCATTTTCCGTGATGTTTGATTTTGTTGACCTAATAAGTTTTTACAACGCAGAACAATATCCCCTTTGTTACTATTTATTGTTGCTTTGTTACCTGTGGCTGGTAATTGTGAAACGGGAATACTCTCTAAAGTAATTAATAAATCGTCCGGTTTGCAGGTTGTGGTTATCGGGTTGTATGACAATGTCAGATTAAAGGAATAGACACCTGCATTTTGTGCCAATGCATTTCTGTAGCTATTTACACATGCATCCCATGACTTGCCACCGAATAAACACAGTAAAAATTGTACTGCAGCACTCCCGCGTGTCGATGATGAAGCACTGGATAATGTCGCAACACCATTAATCATCACTGAACCGCCGCCCCCCGCAGAAACATTCACTTTTGCATTACTGGCCGCAGGTGTCACCGTTACCGAATAACCACTGGTGAAACTGGTCTGATTATTTGACAACGTGATGTTGTTTTTATTGGTCCATTCAAAATGTAAATTTAATTTAATGGTATCGTTATAAAGTCCAACAATAATATCCGACGGGCTCATCGAGGTGATAGTATTAGTACTCACGCATGACGAATCATTAAAATTATGCTCATATGTCGCCATTTGTGTTTGAGTAAGTGCAAAATCCCCCTGAACAACCAAATTGTGCTGAACAGATAACTCACTATAACATGCCGCATAGCTCACAGGCATAACTATCATCATTAATATAAATAGCATTATGCGAATTTCCATAGAACCACCTGACTATTACTGGCAAATATAATTTCTACTTTCATCAATCTCTTTACCGAAGGTGATTGTGCATGAAAGTCCTTGTTGCTTATCAATTGCTACATTAACCGATGGCGGTACTTCATTGGTGCGAATAAATAACTGACTTCCCTGGCCGACAACGCCAATATTATGACCGTGGATATCATTGACTTCATAACCAAACGTTAATGGTTGCCCATCCGCTCTTAACGCTTTTATAAACCAGGGCTTGCGCTGATCGGTATCAAAATTAACCAGTACAACCGCGCCGCGATAAGGGACGGCAATTTTCCGGTTACCGCGCAATTCTGCTTCGCTATCGCTTTGCGACACATCCAGCATCAGGTGATTTTCCCGATAAGGTGTCATTCCGTCGTATTCCACCACTCCATTACGGTTTGTTATGCGATATTTTTGCCCATTGACATAAGCATCTTTAATTCCTGGCGCATTCATCACAGCAAACGTTTCGGAAAGACGGTTCGCCAGATTAACGCCACCCGACCAGGCGACAATGCCCCCTGAAACACTGGCTCCAGCCTGTCGATAAGTACTCGACTGACTATAACTGCCATTCACTGTCGCAACCGGCGCGTTCCAGGTCAAATTCGCTCCAGCTGTCGTTTCATTTCCCTGATGCTGATGACTCAGGTTGACCCCATAGTTAAATTGATCCCGGCTTCCAACGGTTCCCGATAATCCCGTATTATTTGAGGCAAAACCCTGATCATCAAACGTCGTTGAGTTAGACATATATATTTGCCGACGAGGCGTCGTAACGTCATCACCCCAATCAAAGGGAATCGATATAAAAATATTAAAACGTTTCTCTTCATGATGATTCTCGTCATAAGCCTGGCTTGCCGCGAGGGTATAGCTTATCCGTCGCAGGTTGTTGGAATAACTCAACTGATAATCCTTACTGCTGCCGCTACGCCCCCAGTAATCTCGCCATAACGTACTTAAGGACACAGAACCCCAGCCTTCTGGCAATGACTGGCTCATATTGGCAGAAAAGCTATTTTTACGGCCAAAATCGTTCTGGTAATAATCGGCAATGTCATAGATATCGTTTTCATCACGGCGATAATTATCTTTATTGTTTGCCCAAACGTGATCGTTAAATGTCCGGTAATCACGCGACGAATAACGCCAGGCCGCCAAACCAAAACGCGTCGACGTTTGGCTCACAAATTTGTTGTAGGCAATTTGATAACTTTGCCCGTCAAACACATCGCCGTTGTCTTGTTTACTATGCGACTTCGTGGCATCGACGGAAATGGCACCAATGCGTGTATTCCAGCCAGTCCCCAAAGTGAACGCGTAATAATTATTCGCGACCATCGATCCGCCATACAGCGTCAATAAGTTATTAAAACCATACTGATAACCCGCCTGGACAAAATCACTTTGTTTGCTCGCCCCTTCAATATGGCTACGACCCGCCGCAAAATCATATTTCGACACGCCGGGTTGAAGCATATTTGGCACCGCTGCATAAGGCACCAGATAGGTGGTTACCGAACCGTCCGCCTCTTTCACGCTGACATCAAGATCTGCTCCACCACCGGCCAACTGCAAATCTGTAATCGCAAACGGGCCAGGAGGAACCTCTTTCTGATAAACCACAAAACCGTTCTGTTCAATAGTTACCAGCGCGTTACTCTGAGCAATCCCCTGCACCCGTGGAGTAAAATTCTGTTTCGAGTTAGGCAACATCTGCATATCACGAAACAACCGCACACCGCTGAAGCGAACAGAATCAAAAATATCGCTTGATGTGTACATATCACCCACGCGAAGCGTGCCGAGAAGTTGGGCAAATCCACGTTCCAGATACAGGGTATTGCTTTTCCACACCCCTGGATTGCTATTTGTTTTACTGAAACTGGCATCAGAATGCAGTTGCCACCCCAGTAAGTTTAACCCGCTGTTAAAACGTACATATGTACTCTTGCTATTACCCGACGCTTTATAGTCGCTGTAATACTGACTCACATAATAAGAGGTATAAAACGCATTAATACCTCGCTCCCAGTTTTCCGGTGGAACATAGCCACTTTCCAGTTCTTCCACCCACGCCTGCGGGACACTGAAATCGAGACGAAAAACTCCGATATCCCAGGTATAGCTCCCACCCTGAACAAGTTGCTCAAATGTTAAACATTGCTTACCGCTGGCAAAGTTATCGGTATTAATGCCTAACCGCTTGATAATTTCCCTTGATAAACATGTTTCTTGCGGGTTGTCTTTAACAATGATCTCATATTTCCCGCGCCATTGCTTATTGACATAAATATCGATGTCATACTGCCCCGGCAAGGGTTGATTATCATCAAGACGAATATTTGCAACCTGCTGGTCTTTCATTCCACCTATCATAAAATGGGTATCAAAGGTTTCTTCAGCTGCATAAGCTTCAATGCCGAGCAATAACGCTACGATTGCTGATGCAAGTGGGGTCATTCTCAACATAGGCAGCTCCTGCAATTAAATTTTGTCACTAATATAGTTGCCATGGTCATCGATAATGGTCAGATACCAGTTATTCGCATTATTACTTTTGACATTAATACTCTGACTTTCTAAGGGGGCAATCATAATAGTTTCATAATTGACTTTGACATTATTAGCTTTGACATCCGAAATCGTTACCCAATTTGCTGAGTCATTTTTTATCACCAATCCATTGCCACTGCGATTTACCAGTAACTTTTTAAATGTCGCTTTATTTACCGGTGCAATACCCGCAGGCCGGTAAAACAATTTGATTCTGTTTTGCATTGCAAATTTCAGTGCATTCTTGCCCTCTTGCTCTGGACTATTTGGTGGAATATCCAGAACATTCAGATAAAAAATGCTCTCTTTATTAGTGGGCAGTTTATTCGGCATAATTTTGATTTTTACTTGCTGCCCGGAATTTTCCCCTATTTTTGCCACTGGTGGCGTTAACATGAAAGGAACCTGAATTTTTTCTGGTGGTAACGACGTATCACCATCATCAATCCACGCCTGCAGCAGCGAAGAACGGTTTCCCTGGTTCATCAACTGCACCATCACTTCTTTGTGCTCTGCCGGGTAAATAATACGCGTCCCGTAGATAACAATACCGGCATGTGCAGGAAGGACCATAGAAGAAATGAGTAAAGCTAATAATCCTTTCATCTTAATGCCTCTTAAATTAAAAGGCCGCCATGGGGATAGCGGCCATGTTTATTAACTGGAGAAACTTGAAATTTTATTTATTAATCCTGCGCCACACGCATAACCAGAGAAGATAACACATCACCTGATTGCACTGAATTATCTGTCAGCTTCAGGTATTTTGCTTTAAACGGAATAGCATATTGACCTTCCGCTGTTTTATAACTCTCAATGTTAAAAGGTGCAGAAACATCCAGGACATCGCTGTTATCACCTAAATAGAGATAGTACCCCACGGTATCGTTGCTACTGGCTATCGCCTTATCGTTTCCGGTTATTTTATCGTTGGTAATCAACGAGAGTTTTACACCAGCAACTTCTTTCGGACAGCTAATTTTTAACATGCTGCTGGTTACACCGACTGCATCATCATAGGTCGAGTATTTAGCTTTACCTTCAAAGACAGTGGTTGGTACAGTTGGCATATTAATACTTACTGAATCGCCACCCGCTTCGAATTTACACGGAGATTCTGCAATATTCCCTTTAATGGTTAATGTTCCGGTATCAACGTCTGCGGCAAATACCCCAGCGCTCATAAAAAAAGAAGAAAAGACAGCGGCAGCAATAATTGAACGTTTCATAATATGTTCCTTAATAAAATTTATTTTTGGTTGTTAAGAGTCTGTGTCTCTTGGAAACAAATTTCTCACATCAAAAAAGTTGCCGCAATGTAAACACATTGTTTTATTGATTTAAAACAAATTAACTATTGCAATATAAATACAACAAATACTTAAGCATATTAAATATTTATCACATCTATTAATTAATACAGATTTTTGTAAATGGTATTATTGATATCAATAAAAAAGCTGAAATCATTCACACGAATGATTTCAGCTTTCTAAATCCGATTAAAAAACCAGGGTGGCAAATTAATCGTAGCGATTTAACACGATTCGACGTTTGCTATCGCTACCTGCAACAACCACTTCTGTCGTTACACCTTTGACTGGCGAAGAAACCTGATGACGGGTATCAACATCATACGTTAACTGACCACAATGCTGTTGAGGTTGACCATTAACCATAGCCATACTGCATGTTGGGGGACTGATCCTGCCATTAATCGTTAATGTGGCAGTCTGTGAAGAGAACGCGGGAGAAGCCATTCCATAGGCAAGAAAAATAATTCCTGACAGCCAGTACTTATTCATTGAACGTTATCCCTGTAGTAAAGGTTATGCCTGGATAGAATGAGTGCATAACAAACTATAGCTGTACATCCACTACACAGCCACGAAGGATGATAATGAAGCATTGCCTGTACGATCAATCGACTTTATAGAGTTTCGGACGAAGGTCCGCAGAATATTCGCAGCATTAAATAAGTGTTCATTAATGCGGCAAAAACAAATACACCGCATCAATGTAACATCTCTGCGGTGTATGAAAAGCAACCAAAAAGGTTAATACGCGTTAGACCGCGCGGAAGGAAATCTCGCCAGGAATGACTTCTCCCTGCCAATAAAGCTGGGCTGCAACGCGGTCAGCCAGCTGGCGGTAGATAGCGGTAAATTCGCTCTCCGGACGGCTGATAACCGTTGGCGTGCCTTTATCGAGATCTTCACGTAAGGAGATGTGTAACGGCATCTGCCCCAGCAACTGCGTGTGGTATTTCTCGGCCAGTTTCTCTGCACCACCGGTACCGAAAATCGGTTCATGGTGACCACAGTTACTGCAAATATGCACACTCATGTTCTCGACAATACCGAGCACCGGAACCTCGACTTTCTCGAACATCACAATGCCTTTTTTCGCATCGATCAACGCAATGTCCTGCGGGGTGGTGACCACTACCGCGCCAGTTACTGGAATGTTTTGTGCCAGTGTCAATTGAATGTCACCGGTGCCTGGCGGCATATCAAGCACCAGATAGTCGAGATCCGGCCACAAGGTTTCCTGCAACATCTGCATTAACGCCTTGCTCGCCATCGGACCACGCCACACCATCGCATTGTCGTCAGTGACCAGATAACCAATTGAATTGGTTGCCAGTCCATGAGACATAATCGGTGCCATATGGGTACCGTCCGGCGAAGTTGGACGCTGATTTTCTGCGCCCAGCATGGTGGGTATTGATGGGCCGTAGATATCGGCGTCCAGAATGCCGACTTTCGCCCCTTCCGCCGCCAGTGCCAGCGCCAGGTTTACCGCCGTGGAGGATTTACCCACGCCGCCTTTACCGGAGCTGACCGCAATGATGTTCTTCACGCCGTTAATTCCCGGCTGATTCTTCACGCGTTTTAAGGTGGCGATATTGTGCGACAGTTTCCAGTCGATAGCTTTCGCCCCGGTGATGCGCAGCAGTTCGGCGCTACATTGCTCTTTTAACTCTTCGAACGCGCTATGCCAGACGAATGGCATAACCAGTTCCACATGCAACGTGTCGTCCATCCAGGCGACATGGTGCAACGCTTTCAGCGTGGTGAGGTTATGCTTCAGGGTTGGGTGCTGAAAATTGGCCAGTGTCCCGGCGACCATTGCGCGCAAGGCTTCTGGTGATTTGGCCTGGGATTGTTCGTTCATCCCGACTCCTTTTTTGTATAGATAAACCATCAGCTGATAGTTTACCTGAAGAATATAGAGAAGTACTTACTTAACATTTTCCCATTTGGTACTATCTAACCCCTTTTCACTATTAAGAAGTAATGCCTACTATGACTCAAGTCGCGAAGAAAATTCTGGTGACGTGCGCACTGCCGTACGCTAACGGCTCAATCCACCTCGGCCATATGCTGGAGCACATCCAGGCTGATGTCTGGGTCCGTTACCAGCGAATGCGCGGCCACGAGGTCAACTTCATCTGCGCCGACGATGCCCACGGCACACCGATCATGCTGAAAGCTCAGCAGCTTGGTATCACTCCGGAGCAGATGATTGGCGAAATGAGTCAGGAGCATCAGACTGATTTCGCAGGCTTTAACATCAGCTACGACAACTATCACTCGACGCACAGCGAAGAGAACCGCCAGTTGTCAGAACTTATTTATTCTCGCCTGAAAGAGAACGGTTTTATTAAAAACCGCACCATCTCTCAGCTTTACGATCCGGAAAAAGGCATGTTCCTGCCGGACCGTTTTGTAAAAGGCACCTGCCCGAAATGTAAATCCCCGGATCAATACGGCGATAACTGCGAAGTCTGCGGCGCGACCTACAGCCCGACTGAATTGATCGAGCCGAAATCGGTGGTTTCTGGCGCTACGCCGGTAATGCGTGATTCTGAACACTTCTTCTTTGATCTGCCCTCTTTCAGCGAAATGTTGCAGGCATGGACCCGCAGCGGTGCGTTGCAGGAGCAGGTGGCAAATAAAATGCAGGAGTGGTTTGAATCTGGCCTGCAACAGTGGGATATCTCCCGCGACGCGCCTTATTTCGGTTTTGAAATTCCGAACGCGCCGGGCAAATATTTCTATGTCTGGCTGGACGCACCGATTGGCTATATGGGCTCTTTCAAGAATCTGTGTGACAAGCGCGGCGACAGCGTAAGCTTCGATGAATACTGGAAGAAAGATTCCACTGCCGAGCTGTATCACTTCATCGGTAAAGATATCGTTTACTTCCACAGCCTGTTCTGGCCTGCCATGCTGGAAGGCAGCAACTTCCGCAAGCCGACCAACCTATTTGTTCACGGCTATGTGACGGTGAACGGCGCGAAAATGTCCAAGTCTCGCGGCACCTTTATTAAAGCCAGCACCTGGCTGAATCATTTTGACGCCGACAGCCTGCGCTACTACTACACCGCCAAACTGTCTTCGCGCATTGATGATATCGATCTAAACCTGGAAGATTTCGTTCAGCGCGTGAATGCCGATATCGTGAACAAAGTGGTTAACCTGGCCTCCCGTAACGCGGGCTTTATCAACAAGCGTTTTGACGGTGTGCTGGCAAGCGAACTGGCTGACCCGCAGTTGTACAAAACCTTCACTGACGCCGCTGAAGTGATTGGTGAAGCGTGGGAAAGCCGCGAATTTGGTAAAGCAGTACGCGAAATTATGGCGCTGGCTGATCTGGCTAACCGCTATGTCGATGAACAGGCTCCGTGGGTGGTGGCGAAACAGGAAGGACGCGATGCCGACCTGCAGGCAATTTGCTCGATGGGCATAAACCTGTTCCGCGTGCTGATGACTTACCTGAAGCCGGTACTGCCGAAACTGACCGAGCGTGCAGAAGCATTCCTCAATACAGAACTGACCTGGCATGGTATCCAGCAACCGCTGCTGGGCCACAAAGTGAATCCATTCAAGGCGCTGTATAACCGTATTGACATGAAGCAGGTTGAAGCACTGGTGGAAGCGTCTAAAGAAGAAGTGAAAGCAGCTGCCACGCCAGTAACTGGCCCACTGGCAGATGATCCGATTCAGGAAACCATCACCTTTGACGACTTCGCCAAAGTTGACCTGCGCGTGGCGTTGATTGAAAACGCAGAGTTTGTTGAAGGTTCTGACAAACTGCTGCGCCTGACGCTGGATCTCGGCGGTGAAAAACGCAATGTCTTCTCCGGCATTCGTTCTGCTTACCCGGATCCGCAGGCACTGATTGGTCGTCACACCATTATGGTGGCTAACCTGGCACCACGTAAAATGCGCTTCGGTATCTCTGAAGGCATGGTGATGGCTGCCGGTCCTGGCGGGAAAGATATTTTCCTGCTAAGCCCGGATGCCGGTGCTAAACCGGGTCATCAGGTGAAATAATCCCCCTTCAAGGCGCTGCATCGACAGCGCCTTTTCTTTATAAATTCCTAAAGTTGTTTTCTTGCGATTTTGTCTCTCTCTAACCCGCATAAATACTGGTAGCATCTGCATTCAACTGGATAAAATTACAGGGATGCAGAATGAGACACTTTATCTATCAGGACGAAAAATCACATAAATTCTGGGCGGTGGAGCAGCAGGGAAACGAACTGCACATCAACTGGGGTAAAGTCGGCACCAACGGACAAAGCCAGGTAAAAAGTTTTGCGGATGCAGCAGCGGCGGAAAAAGCGGGACTGAAGCTGATTGCGGAGAAGGTGAAGAAGGGGTATGTGGAAGAATTATCTTCGCCATCCCAACCCGCAATCAAAATAGAAACGATCGAAGTAGATACAACTGGCGTGGCAGAAACCACTGTCGTATTTGACCAAAGTATGGTTGCTGAACCTGCTGAGACACCATGCCCGTGGCTGACAGATGATTCCACTATCCATCTATCGGAGAAAAAGTCTCAGGAGGCCTTACCTTCCCGACGTTTTCCTGGGGATGCTGTAAGCGAACCACAAGACAGCCTCCTTATGAATTTAGGTCAGGATATTCATAATCTATCAGGAAAAATAACAACATACGATTTCAGTGCATGTTCTGCTAACTGGCAGCAGAATATCAATGAAGCTCTCGCTAATGGTCCACTTTCTCCTGCTGCGTTGGCTGTACAGGTTGTTCTGGTTTCACGTAAATTCTGGGACGAATGCCCTGAACTCATGGATGAAATTGTCTATGTCTACGGACTAGAATTTGCCGTGGATATGTTTATTGCCATGCAATATATCTCGTTCGATTGCACTTATCACAGAACAAGCATACACATTACTTTTCAGCCATTATTAAACCATGCACATTGTGTTACCCCCTTTGACGTTCGACTGCGTAAACATTTGGCTCTAGCAGAAGAAACTTTGTGGCAACGCTGTGTAGATAAATTCATTACAGCTTTGCCTGATATTCCTCCCGTTCAACAACCGATGGTAGCGCTAATGCTACCGGAACGCCCGGAGATTGCAGAAGAAATCGCACGACGGTTACTGGAGCAGAAAAATATCCAAACTGTTGAATGGCTGAAACTTGTTGTACAAGAATCTTCCTTGCTCAAAGCACTGGAATCTTATTGCGCGTACGACCTTTTTAATGACTATTACCATGGTTGCATCTGGAATGTCACCGTTTTGCAGGAGCAAGGGATTGCCGGAATCGCTCGCTTCGCCCCCTATGCTTATGCTGATCTTTGCGGAAGTATTCTCGCAGAGATCAATCACCCACAAGCATTAATGCTACTTATACGTGTTTCTGGCAAAACTAAACGCTGCCATGAACGAATGACTAAGGCTTGCGCTGCGTTCCCACACACGGCACTGGCGGCACTGGCGGAACTTCTTGCGCAAAAAGAAGAGAATAGTTGGCGCATTATGCTAATGACGATGCTTATCTCGCAACCGGCACTAGCAGAACAGGTCACTCCCTGGCTCTCAACACCCGCAGTTGCAGTGCTGAAATCATGCCAGCAACAACTGACACAGCCCTCAAACCATGCCAGCGCCGATATGCTGCCTGCCGTATTAGTCTCACCGCCCTGGCTTTCGAAAAAGAAAAAATCTGTAATGCCGGTATTGGATTTAACGCCATTACCGCTGGAGTCATGCTGCACATTGACCGAGACGGCAGAAAAAGAGATTCATGCAAGGCATCGCTGGCACGCACATCAAATAGACATCGGCCAAAAAGAGGATATTCAGAACTACCTGACACGTCTGGGTTTCAATCGCTGGAATAATGGCCAGTATATGAAAGCGTCTGATGCTGTTGTAGAACTCTGGCAGAGGGGAGATTATTCTGCGCTAATCAGCGAATTTAAAACCTTCTGGCACTCCTATCAACGGGAATGGCAGCTTTACATGTTAGCCGCCCTGCCTATCGAAAAAACAGCGCAGGCGTGGAATGTCCTCAGTAAAGAGCCACACGTCGGTGTCGAGTTTGTCATGACGCACCTGCAACTCGCTGGGTTACAGGGTTTTATTCACTCCTTTTCACGCTATCCACAAGAAGCTCTGCCTGTAGCACAATATTTTGCGGCTATCGAATTAGCGCCACTGATCGCCCGCGCCTTCAACAAACTCAAAACCCTACGACAAGACGCCCGTAGCTGGCTGCTGAAATACCCGGAACACGCCATTACCGGCCTGCTACCTTCGGCGCTCGGCAAAGCCGGTGAAGCACAGGATAACGCCCGCACAGCCTTACGTATGTTGCTTGAAAACGGTCATCAGCCATTACTGCAAGAAATCGCCCGGCGTTATAACCAGCCGGAAGTAACAGATGCGGTGAACGCTATGCTTGCGCTCGATCCCTTAGATAATCACCCGACAAAAATCCCCACTCTTCCGGCCTTTTATCAGCCATCGATCTGGACCCGCCCGGTATTAAAAGCAAATGCCCAATCACTGCCAGATAGCGCCCTCCTACGCCTCGGTGAAATGCTCCGCTTCCCTCAGGAAGAGGCGCTGTATCCGGGATTATTGCAGGTGAAAGATGCCTGTACCGCCGACTCACTGGCTGAATTTGCCTGGGATCTGTTTACCGCCTGGCAGACCGCTGGCGCGCCGTCGAAAGAGAGTTGGGCGTTCACTGCGTTAGGCGTTCTCGGTAACGATGACGCCGCCCGCAAACTGACGCCATTAATCCGCGCCTGGCCTGGCGAATCTCAGCATAAACGTGCCACCGTTGGGTTGGATATTCTCACTGCTATCGGTAGTGATATCGCCCTGATGCAGCTTAACGGCATCGCCCAGAAACTGAAATTCAAAGCCTTACAGGAGCGGGCGAAAGAGAAAATTGCCGACATTGCCGAGAGCCGCAAACTCACGGTGGCGGAGCTTGAAGACCGGTTAGCACCGGATCTCGGTCTGGATGATAACGGTTCGCTGCTGCTGGATTTTGGCCCACGCCAGTTCACCGTCAGCTTTGATGAAACCTTAAAACCGTTTGTGCGCGATGTTTCTGGCAGCCGCCTGAAAGACTTACCTAAACCCAATAAAAGCGATGATGAATCACAGGCAAACGATGCTGTTAACCGCTACAAACTCCTGAAAAAAGATACGCGTACCGTCGCCGCCCAGCAGGTGACAAGGCTTGAATCCGCCATGTGCCTGCGCCGCCGCTGGTCGCCGGAAAACTTCCAGCTCTTCCTGGTTGAGCATCCGCTGGTTCGTCACTTAACCCGCCGTCTGATTTGGGGCGTTTATAGCGCCGAAAACCAGCTACAGGCGTGCTTTAGGGTGGCGGAAGATAACAGCTACAGCACCGCTGACGATGATCTTTTCACCCTGCCGGAAGGCGATATCTCTATCGGCATTCCTCACGTTCTGGAAATATCACCGACGGATGCTGTCGCCTTTGGTCAGCTTTTTGCCGACTACGAACTGCTACCACCGTTCCGTCAGCTTGACCGTAACAGTTACGCCCTGACAGAAGCCGAACGCAACGCCAGCGAACTGACCCGCTGGGCAGGCAGAAAATGCCCAAGCGGTCGGGTAATGGGGCTGGCGAATAAAGGCTGGATAGAGGGCACCCCGCAGGATGCAGGCTGGATCGGCTGGATGATCAAACCGCTGGGCCGCTGGTCGTTAATCATGGAAATCGATGAAGGTTTTGCGGTCGGCATGTCGCCAGCCGAACTCAGTGCCGAGCAACTCTTAAGTAAGCTGTGGCTATGGGAAGGCAAAGCGGAAAGCTATGGCTGGGGGAGTAATTCAACACAGGAAGCGCAGTTCTCCGTGCTCGATGCCATCACCGCCAGCGAACTCATTAACGATATTGAAGCCCTGTTTGAATAAGGAAAGAGCATGGACAAGGAATTACCGTGGCTGGCGGATAACGCCCAAGTGGAACTGAAATATAAAAAAGGCAAAACGCCGCTCAGCCATCGCAGTTGGCCGGGCGAACCAGTGCCTGTTATCACTGAAAGCCTCATCCAGACACTGGGTGATGAATTGCTACAAAAAGCTGAGAAGAAAAAAAACATTGTCTGGCGTTATGAAAATTTTTCACTGGAGTGGCAGTCGGCCATTACGCAGGCCATCAACTTGATCGGAGAACACAAACCCTCAGTTCCGGCCCGGACAATGGCGGCGCTAGCCTGTATCGCGCAAAATGATAGCCAACAGTTGCTCGACGAAATCGTCCAACAAGAGGGACTGGAATATGCGACTGAGGTGGTGATTGCACGCCAGTTTATTGCACGGTGTTATGAAAGTGATCCTCTGCTAGTGACATTGCAGTATCAGGACGAGGATTATGGCTATGGTTATCGCTCAGAAACCTATAACGAATTCGATCTCCGACTGCGTAAGCATCTCTCTCTGGCAGAGGAAAGCAGCTGGCAGCGTTGCGCCGACAAACTCATTGCCGCACTGCCAGGAATAACCAAAGTTCGCCGCCCTTTTATTGCGCTGATCCTCCCGGAAAAACCAGAAATCGCCAATGAGTTGGTAGGCCTTGAATGCCCGCGGACTCATTTTCATTCTAAGGAGTGGTTAAAAGTTGTTGCTAATGACCCCAGAGCGGTGAAAAAACTCGAACGCTACTGGAGCCAGGATATATTTAGCGATCGGGAAGCCAGCTACATGTCGCATGAAAACCACTTCGGCTACGCGGCCTGCGCTGCCCTTTTGCGCGAACAAGGACTGGCAGCCGTTCCACGCCTGATAATGTATGCCCATAAAGAAGATTGCGGCAGTCTGCTGGTACAAATTAACCATCCGCAGGTCATCCGCACCCTGCTGTTAGTTGCTGATAAAAACAAACCCAGCCTGCAACGTGTAGCTAAATACAGTAAAAATTTCCCCCATGCGACGCTTGCCGCACTGGCAGAGCTTCTGGCGCTAAAAGAACCACCTGCGCGCCCTGGTTATCCAATCATCGAAGACAAAAAGCTGCCTGCACAGCAAAAAGCTCGAGATGAATACTGGCGTACACTGTTACAAACGCTGATGGCATCGCAGCCACAACTGGCAGCAGAAGTGATGCCGTGGTTAAGTACTCAAGCCCGGGCAGTGCTGAATAGTTATTTATCGGCACCGCCCAAACCGGTTATTGATGGCACCGATAACAGCAATCTGCCTGAAATCCTCGTTTCACCACCGTGGCGTAGTAAGAAAAAAATGACAGCTCCACGTCTTGATTTGGCACCGCTCGAATTAACCCCGCAAGTTTACTGGCAACCAGGCGAACAAGAGAGGCTTGCCTCCACTGAGTCTGCCCGTTATTTCAGCACGGAATCTCTTGCGGAACGCATGGAACAAAAAAGTGGACGAGTTGTATTACAGGAACTGGGTTTTGGGGATGATGTATGGCTGTTTCTGAATTATATACTCCCCGGAAAACTGGATGCTGCACGCAATTCACTCATTGTTCAGTGGCATTACTACCAGGGGCGGGTTGAAGAGATCCTGAATGGCTGGAACTCCCCGGAAGCACAATTAGCAGAACAGGCGCTTCGCAGCGGTCACGTAGAAGTGTTAATTAACATATGGGAAAATGACAGCTACTCACGCTATCGTCGGGAAAAGAGTATCTGGAACCTGTATTTATTGGCACAGTTGCCGCGTGAGATGGCTTTGACTTTCTGGCTACGTATCAATGAGAAAAAGCATCTGTTCGCGGGTGAGGACTATTTTATCAGTATCTTCGGATTGGATGCTCTACCAGGTCTGCTGTTGGCTTTTTCACATCGTCCAAAAGAAACATTTCCGTTAATTTTAAATTTTGGCGCAACAGAACTGGCCCTGCCCGTTGCCCGCGTCTGGCGACGTTTCGCGGCGCAGCGTGATCTGGCTCGCCAGTGGATTTTACAATGGCCGGAACATACGGCTACTGCACTTATCCCTCTTGTCTTCACCAAATCCAGCGATAATAGCGAAGCTGCATTACTTGCCCTACGTTTACTTTACGAACAGGGACATGGTGAATTGCTGCAAACCGCGGCAAACCGCTGGCAGCGTACAGATGTATGGCCTGCCCTGGAGCATTTACTTAAACAGAGTCCAATAGAGATTTACCCGGCACGCATTCCAAAAGCCCCTGATTTCTGGCATCCGCAAATGTGGTCCAGGCCGCGCCTAATCATTAATAATCAACTTATTACCGATGACGCTCTGGAAATTATCGGCGAAATGCTGCGCTTTACCCAGGGGGGACGTTTTTATAGCGGGCTGGAACAACTGAAAACGTTCTGCCAGCCGCAAACGCTGGCAGCTTTTGCCTGGGATCTCTTCACTGCGTGGCAACAAGCTGGTGCCCCCGCAAAAGACAACTGGGCATTTCTGGCGTTAAGTCTCTTTGGTGACGAAAGCACGGCACGGGATCTAACAACACAGATCCTCGCCTGGCCACAAGAAGGCAAATCTGCCCGTGCTGTCAGTGGCCTGAACATCCTTACCCTGATGAATAATGATATGGCGCTGATACAGCTGCATCATATATCGCAACGGGCGAAATCCCGCCCCTTACGTGATAACGCGGCGGAATTTCTTCAGGTGGTCGCAGAAAATCGCGGGCTAAGCCAGGAAGAGTTAGCGGACAGATTAGTCCCAACACTGGGCCTTGATGATCCGCAGGCGTTGAGTTTTGATTTTGGTCCACGGCAATTTACCGTTCGCTTCGATGAAAACCTCAACCCGGTTATCTTTGATCAGCAAAACGTTCGCCAGAAAAGCGTTCCCCGGTTGCGCGCCGATGACGATCAACTGAAAGCGCCCGAGGCACTGGCCCGACTAAAAGGGCTAAAAAAAGATACGACTCAGGTGAGCAAAAACCTGCTCCCCCGTCTTGAAGCTGCCCTACGTACCACCCGACGCTGGTCGCTGGCAGATTTTCATTCTCTGTTTGTTAATCATCCCTTTACCCGTCTGGTTACCCAGCGATTAATATGGGGCGTGTATCCGGCAAATGAACCGCGTCGTTTACTCAACGCCTTTCGTGTGGCCGCAGAGGGTGAGTTCTGCAATGCGCAAGATGAGCCCATTGACCTGCCTGCGGATGCTCTGATTGGCATTGCCCACCCGTTAGAAATGACAGCAGAAATGCGCAGTGAATTTGCACAGCTTTTTGCCGATTACGAAATTATGCCGCCTTTTCGCCAGTTGGCGCGGCGCACGGTGCTGCTCACACCTGACGAGTCAACCAGTAACAGCCTGACTCGCTGGGAAGGTAAATCCGCTACCGTCGGGCAACTTATGGGAATGCGATACAAAGGCTGGGAGTCAGGTTATGAGGACGCATTTGTCTATGACCTGGGTGCGTACCGGCTGGTCCTTAAGTTTTCACCCGGTTTTAACCACTACAATGTTGATAGCAAAGCGCTAATGAGCTTCCATTCTCTTCGGGTTTACCGTGACAACAAATCCGTCACTTTTGCCGAACTTGATGTGTTTGATTTGAGTGAGGCGTTAAGCGCACCCGACGTCATTTTCCATTAAAACACAACGGGCAGTGATGCGACTGCCCATTTTCAACACGACTTACCAACGGGAAAGCGATGATCGTGCAAAAAGAGCTGGTCGCTATTTACGATTATGAGGTCCCTGTACCTGAAGATCCGTTTTCCTTCAGACTTGAGGTCCATAAACGCTCTGAATTATTTACAGGTTCCGTCTACCGGTTGGAGCGATTCCGGCCACATCCAACATTTCATCAACGTGATCGAGAGGATGTCGACCCGCTAATAAATGATGCATTGATTTATATAAGAGATGAATTTATTGATGAGCGAAAATTACGAGGCGAATCACCTGAACCTGTAATAGTAATTTTTAATTGTGAACTACAGAATATATTCAACCAACAAATAGAAAAATAGCTTTATTAAAGGGGGAAACGGTATTCCCCCTTAGATGCGTTTCAATTTGCCCGTTACTTCAACAAATCAATCAACCGTAACAGAGCCACTAATAGCTCCAGTACGGCAATGAGCACGGTTAACTTTTGTGTCAGCGTGTCCATCCGCTCTCCTTATTAAGGAGCGCAACACCAGCACCTTACCCTTACACTGCCTGTCGATACCGGTTTACGTATGTTGGACCACGATGTTGCACTCCGGATCAGGGCACCACCTGCAGCACCACCCGTCCGGTAGCCAGGACTTAAAATTGGTCCGATCCGGCGCAACGTCCCAACCGTCTGGATTATAAATCTCATTATCTTAATTGCAACGGGGTCCAGCCGTGGTTATAATTCGTTCGTTGGAACACGATGTTGCACAGGCTGTGGTGTTAGGCCTGAAAATAGTAAATAAAAGAACCTGCCTCACCAGCAGGTTTTTTTATTTACTGTGATCTGCTTTCCAGATATTTTTCGCTCAAACAACTAATGCGCCAAACATTTATTGCGCGTAAAATATCGTTTATTTCATTAATACATTTCAGGGATGAATATATGTCACCGCAGAATAATCATCTGCAGCGTCCGCCTGCCGCTGTGTTATACGCCGATGAACTGGCAAAATTAAAAAAAAATGATCACGCACCTTGCCCGCCCGGTTGGCAGTTAAGTTTGCCTGCGGCCCGTGCTTTTATCCTTGGCGATAGCGCGCAAAATATTAGCCGTAAAGTGGTGATTAGTCCCTCCGCTGTCGAACGTATGTTAGTCACTCTTGCCACCGGGCGCGGTTTGATGTTGGTGGGGGAACCTGGCACCGCAAAATCTCTCCTGTCTGAATTACTGGCAACCGCTATTAGCGGCGATGCCGGGTTAACCATCCAGGGCGGCGCATCTACTACTGAAGATCAAATCAAGTACGGCTGGAACTACGCCCTGCTTATCAACCATGGTCCGTCAACGGAAGCGCTGGTCCCTGCCCCGCTTTACCAGGGAATGCGCGACGGCAAAATTGTCCGTTTTGAAGAGATAACGCGTACACCGCTGGAAGTACAAGACTGTCTGTTAGGTATGCTTTCTGACAGGGTAATGACGGTGCCGGAACTCACCGGTGAAGCCAGTCAGCTCTATGCGCGGGAAGGCTTTAATATTATTGCCACTGCCAATACCCGCGATCGCGGCGTCAATGAGATGAGTGCCGCGCTAAAGCGTCGCTTCGATTTTGAAACCGTCTTTCCGATTATGGATTTCGCCCAGGAGCTGGAACTGGTCGCCAGTGCTTCGGCGCGTTTGCTGGCCCATAGCGGTATTCCGCATAAAGTGCCTGACGCGGTACTGGAGTTACTGGTCCGCACCTTCCGCGATCTGCGTGCCAACGGCGAAAAGAAAACGTCAATGGATACTCTGACGGCAATTATATCCACCGCTGAAGCCGTGAACGTGGCCCACGCAGTGGGCGTCCGCGCCTGGTTTTTAGCGAATCGCGCAGGTGAGCCAGCCGATCTGGTGGACTGTATTGCCGGAACCATCGTTAAAGATAACGAAGAAGATCGCGCGCGTCTGCGCCGTTACTTCGAACAGCGTGTCGCCACACATAAAGAAGCTCACTGGCAGGCTTATTATCAAGCCCGCCACCGCCTGCCGTGAGGAAAGATGCATGAGCGAGCCGTTAATTGTCGGCATCCGGCATCATAGTCCGGCCTGCGCCCGGCTGGTGAAATCGTTAATCGAAAGCCAGCGGCCACGATACGTGTTGATTGAAGGCCCGGCTGATTTTAATGACCGGGTAGACGAACTGTTTTTAGCCCACCAGCTTCCGGTAGCTATTTACAGTTATTGCCAGTATCAGGACGGTGCAGCCCCCGGGCGTGGTGCCTGGACGCCATTTGCTGAATTTTCGCCGGAGTGGCAGGCGCTACAAGCCGCTCGTCGTATTCAGGCACAAACTTACTTCATCGATTTGCCTTGCTGGGCGCAGAGTGAAGAAGAGGACGATTCGCCTGATACGCAAGAGGAAAGCCAGACCTTGCTGCTGCGTGCCACCCGCATGGATAACAGCGACACCCTGTGGGATCACTTGTTCGAAGATGAAAGCCAGCAAACTGCATTACCCTCTGCACTGGCGCACTATTTTGCCCAACTGCGGGGCGACTCCCCCGGAGATGCTCTCAATCGTCTGCGCGAAGCCTTTATGGCCCGCTGGATTGGATGGGCGATGCAGCAAAATAATGGCGACGTGTTAGTTGTCTGCGGTGGCTGGCACGCTCCGGTACTGGCAAAAATGTGGCGCGAATGTCCGCAGGTAATTAACACGCCAGAATTGCCGTCGCTGGCAGATGCCGTTACAGGTTGTTATCTCACCCCCTACAGTGAAAAGCGCCTTGATGTGCTGGCAGGATACCTTTCAGGAATGCCTGCCCCGGTCTGGCAAAACTGGTGCTGGCAGTGGGGCTTACAGCAGGCGGGAGAACAACTGCTAAAAACGGTTCTCACCCGTTTGCGCCAGCACCACTTGCCTGCTTCGACCGCGGATATGGCTGCCGCTCATCTGCATGCGATGGCGCTGGCACAGTTGCGCGGACATAAACTACCGTTACGCACTGACTGGCTGGATGCCATAGCAGGCTCGCTGATTAAAGAAGCCCTGAACGCGCCGTTGCCGTGGAGCTATCGCGGCGTTATTCATCCCGACACCGATCCGATTCTGCTAACGTTGATAGACACATTAGCGGGTGACGGATTCGGTAAACTTGCCCCTTCTACGCCACAACCGCCTCTGCCAAAAGATGTCACCTGCGAACTGGAACGTACCGCAATCTCTCTTCCGGCGGAGCTTACCTTAAATCGCTTTAACCCCAATGGACTAGCGCAAAGTCAGGTGTTACATCGGCTGGCAATACTGGAGATCCCAGGGATTGTACGCCAGCAGGGAAGCACACTGACACTTGCAGGCAACGGTGAAGAACAGTGGAAATTAACCCGCCCGCTTAGCCAGCATGCGGCATTGATTGAGGCCGCCTGCTTTGGTGCCACACTCCAGGAAGCCGCACGCCATAAATTAGAAGCCGATATGCTGGACGCGGGTGGAATCGGCAGTATCACCACATGTCTTAGCCAGGCGGCGTTAGCGGGTCTGGCGTCCTTCAGTCAACAATTATTGGAGCAACTCACATTATTAATCGCCCAGGAAAATCAATTTGCCGAAATGGGCCAGGCGCTGGAAGTGCTATATGCCTTATGGCGGCTGGATGAAATTAGCGGTATGCAAGGCGCGCAGATATTACAAACGACGTTATGCGCGGCTATCGATCGCACGCTGTGGCTGTGTGAATCTAACGGCAGACCAGATGAAAAGGAGTTTCACGCTCACCTGCATAGCTGGCAGGCGCTTTGCCATATCCTGCGCGATCTACATAGCGGCGTTAATTTACCCGGCGTTTCTCTTTCTGCGGCGGTAGCCTTACTGGACCGCCGCAGTCAAGCGATTCATGCCCCGGCGCTGGATCGCGGCGCGGCTCTTGGCGCACTGATGCGTCTGGAACATCCCAACGCCAGTGCCGAAGCGGCGCTGACAATGCTGGCGCAGTTATCCCCGGCACAATCCGGCGAAGCGCTGCACGGTTTGCTGGCGCTGGCCCGCCATCAACTGGCCTGTCAGCCGGCATTTATCGCCGGTTTCAGTAGTCATTTAAATCAACTGAGTGACGACGATTTTATTAACGCCCTGCCCGATTTACGCGCGGCGATGGCCTGGCTACCACCACGAGAACGCGGGACGCTGGCGCATCAGGTGCTTGAGCATTATCAACTGGCGCAACTTCCCGTTTCGGCACTGCAAATGCCGTTGCATTGTCCACCACAAGCCATTGCACATCATCAACAACTCGAACAGCAGGCACTGGCATCGCTGCAACACTGGGGAGTTTTCCATGTCTGAACTGAACGATCTTCTGACCACCCGTGAGCTACAACGCTGGCAATTAATTCTTGGCGAAGCGGCAGAAACGACGCTTTGTGGGCTGGATGACAACGCCCGGCAGATAGACCACGCGCTGGAGTGGCTGTATGGGCGCGATCCTGAACGGCTCCAGCGTGGTGAACGCTCCGGTGGATTAGGTTGCTCAAATCTCACCACCCCTGAGTGGATCAACAGTATTCACACGCTGTTTCCGCAACAGGTGATTGAACGGCTGGAAAGCGATGCCGTACTGCGCTACGGCATTGAAGATGTGGTGACGAATCTCGACGTGCTGGAACGTATGCAGCCTTCTGAAAGCCTGCTACGCGCCGTTTTGCACACCAAACATCTGATGAATCCCGAAGTACTGGCTGCCGCCCGCCGGATAGTACGCCAGGTTGTTGAAGAAATTATGGCGCGACTGGCAAAGGAAGTTCGTCAGGCTTTTTCTGGTGTCCGCGATCGCCGTCGCCGCTCATTTATTCCACTGGCGCGAAACTTTGATTTCAAAAGTACGCTGCGCGCCAACCTGCAACACTGGCACCCGCAACACGGCAAGTTGTATATCGAATCCCCCCGCTTTAACAGCCGCATTAAACGCCAAAGCGAACAATGGCAACTGGTCTTACTGGTTGATCAAAGCGGATCAATGGTGGACTCGGTGATCCACTCAGCGGTGATGGCGGCCTGTTTATGGCAGTTACCCGGTATTCGTACCCATCTGGTGGCGTTTGACACCAGCGTGGTTGATCTCACGGCAGATGTTGCCGATCCGGTAGAGTTATTAATGAAAGTGCAATTAGGCGGCGGAACCAATATCGCCAGTGCCATGGAATATGGTCGGCAACTTATTGAACAACCAGCGAAAAGCGTCATTATCCTCGTGAGCGATTTTTACGAAGGGGGTTCATCATCATTACTGACGCATCAGGTGAAAAAGTGTGTCCAGAGCGGCATCAAAGTGCTGGGACTGGCGGCGCTCGATAGCACCGCAACACCTTGCTATGACCACGATACGGCCCAGGCGCTGGTTAATGTCGGCGCACAAATAGCCGCCATGACACCGGGCGAGCTGGCATCATGGCTTGCGGAGAATCTTCAGTCATGAATTCACTACGTCCGGAATTATTAGAACTGACACCGCAGGCACTGACGGCGTTAAGCAATGCCGGTTTTGTTAAGCGCAGCCTTAAAGAACTGGAAAATGGCAACGTCCCGGAAATCAGTCATGAGAACGGCGCTTTAATCGCCACCTTCAGTGACGGTGTCCGTACCCAGCTGGCGAACGGTCAGGCACTGAAAGAGGCTCAGTGCAGCTGCGGGGCCAGCGGCATGTGCCGCCATCGCGTGATGCTGGTTTTAAGTTATCAGCGACTTTGCGCCACCACCCAGCCTACGGAAAAAGAAGAAGAGTGGGATCCGGCAATCTGGCTGGAAGAACTGGCTACCCTGCCCGATGCCACCCGCAAACGCGCACAGGCTCTGGTCGCTAAAGGCATCACCATTGAGTTGTTCTGTACGCCGGGCGAAATTCCCTCTGCCCGCTTACCGATGAGCGATGTACGTTTTTATTCCCGCAGCAGCATTCGTTTCGCTCGCTGTGATTGTATTGAAGGAACACTTTGCGAACATGTCGTACTGGCAGTACAGGCCTTTGTCCAGGCCAAAGCGCAGCAAGCGGAATTTACTCATTTAATCTGGCAGATGCGCAGCGAACACGTCACATCATCTGACGATCCGTTTGCCAGCGAAGAAGGCAAAACGTGTCGTCAATATGTTCAGCAATTAAGCCAGGCATTATGGCTGGGCGGCATCAGCCAGCCGCTTATTCACTACGAGGCCGCTTTCAGCCGCGCGCAGCAAGCGGCGGAACGCTGCAACTGGCGCTGGGTAAGTGAATCGCTACGGCAACTGCGCGCCAGCGTTGATGCCTTCCACGCCCGCGCCAGTCACTATCATGCCGGGGAATGCTTACGTCAGCTTGCGGCATTAAACAGTCGATTAAATTGCGCACAAGAGATGGCCCGGCGCGACAGTGTTGGTGAAGTTCCTCATGTGCCGTGGCGCACGGTCGTTGGCGCTGGCATTGCTGGAGAAGCAAAGCTTGATCATCTGCGGCTGGTGTCTTTAGGTATGCGTTGCTGGCAGGATATTGAGCAGTATGGTTTACGCATCTGGTTTACCGATCCCGACACCGGCAGTATTTTGCACCTTTCGCGTAGTTGGCCGAGAAGCGAACAAGAAAACGCTCCCGCGGCAAAACGTCGGCTATTTAGTTTTCAGGCTGGCGCACTGGCAGGTGGGCAAATTGTTTCACAAGCAGCAAAACGCAGTGCCGATGGCGAGCTGTTGTTAGCTACCCGCAACCGCTTGAGTAGTGTTGTGCCGCTGTCGCCAGACGCCTGGCAAATGTTGAGCGCGCCATTGCGCCAGCCGGGCATTGTGGCTTTGCGGGAATATTTACGCCAGCGTCCCCCCGCCTGCATACGGCCTCTTAATCAGGTGGATAACTTATTTATTCTGCCAGTCGCTGAGTGTATTTCACTCGGTTGGGATAGCAGCCGCCAGACGCTGGATGCGGAGGTAATCAGCGGCGAAGGTGAAGATAACGTGCTGACATTATCCCTACCAGCCTCTGCCTGTTCGCCCTTTGCTGTTGAACGCATGGCAGCTCTGTTACAACAAACAGAGGACCCCGTGAGTATGGTTTCTGGCTTTGTCAGTTTTGTAGAGGGGCAATTGACACTGGAACCACAGGTAATGATGACAAAGACTCGTGCCTGGGCTCTGGACGCAGAAACTACGCCTGTGGCACCGCTACCTTCTGCCAGCGTTTTGCCTGTGCCGTCTACCGCTCATCAGTTGCTGATGCGCTGCCAGGCGTTACTTATTCAACTGCTCCATAACGGCTGGCGCTATCAGGAACAGAGTGCTATTGGTCAGGCAGAGTTGCTGGCGAATGACCTCACCGCGGTGGGTTTTTATCGGCTGGCACATGTGTTGGCACAATTTCGTAATACAGAAAGCGAGGCACGGGTAGAAGCAATGAATAACGGTGTTTTGCTTTGCGAACAATTATTCCCCATGCTTCAGCAACAAGGATGAAATAGTGTTTTTTACTAAGAGTTCTACTCCAGTTCCGGACTGCTCACGCCACGGTATTAGGCATATCCTATATAGCCCCTGGTGAGAGTCACCAGTTTCTTGATTAAATAAAATGGAGTTTTACATGAAGGCTTTCAATAAGCTGTTTTCCCTCGTTGTTGCATCTGTTCTGGTTTTCTCTCTTGCTGGCTGCGGTGACAAAGAAGAATCGAAAAAATTCAGCGCCAATCTGAACGGTACTGAAATTGCCATTACCTATGTCTACAAAGGTGACAAGGTGCTTAAGCAATCTTCTGAAACCAAAATTCAATTTGCCTCCATTGGTGCAACCACCAAAGAAGACGCTGCCAAGACACTTGAGCCGTTAAGCGCCAAATACAAAAACATCGCGGGTGTTGAAGAAAAATTAACCTATACCGATACTTACGCGCAGGAAAACGTGACTATCGATATGGAAAAAGTGGATTTCAAAGCCCTGCAGGGTATTTCAGGAATCAACGTTTCTGCTGAAGATGCCAAAAAAGGTATCACTATGGCGCAAATGGAACTGGTGATGAAAGCCGCTGGTTTTAAAGAAGTGAAATAATCTGTCGGCGGCCATGTTTTTGCATGGCCGCCATACCCGTCTTAGCTTTTCTTCACATGCTGGCGCGCTGCCAGTCCACGCAGAAAATAACGTAAAAATTGATCGCCGCATTCGCGGAAGTTTTTATGATCCGGTGCACGCATCATCGCCGTAATTTCCGGCATCGAAACGCGGAACTGCTGTTCGGTAAGGATCGCCAGAATGTCATCGGTTTTCAGCGAAAACGCGATGCGTAATTTTTTCAGCACGATGTTGTTATTAATGCGACGTTCCGGCTCCAGTGCCGGAGCAGACTCATCCTTGCCGCGTTTTTCATAAATCAGGCCATTGAGGAAGGAAGACAAAACAATGTCCGGACAACGCTGAAAACCCTCTTCGTCTTCTTTACGTAGCCAGACGGCGATCTGTTCCGCGGTGGCTTCGACATTACCCAGCGCCAGAATACGCACCAGGTCATTATTATTGGCTTTCAAAATGTAGCGCACGCTGCGCAGAATATCGTTACTTAGCATGAGGCCTTCAGGTGTTGATGAGGCAAAAAGCCATTTTAGCAGTCTTTTACAGGCCAATCGCCTCTTTTAAGCTTTTCAGATAACGGCGGCTGACCGGCACGGTTAAGCCATTACGCAAAATCAACTCGGCCTGGCCGTTATCTTCCAGACGAATCTCCTGTAAATGCGCGAGGTTAACCAGATACTGACGATGGCAGCGCAGTAGTGGTGTACGACTTTCCAGGGTACGTAATGTCAATTCGGTAAAGCCCTCTTTCCCTTCGTGGCTGGTAACGTAGACACCGCTCATCCGACTGCTGACAAATGCCACATCTTTCATTTGCAGCAAATAAATCCGACTATGCCCCGTACAAGGGATAAACTTCAGCGCCTGTTGATTTTCCGGTAACAGCGAAACATCCTGCTTGCTGCGCTCCTGACGCAATCGCGCCAGCGTTTTTTCCAGTCGCGCTTCATCAATTGGCTTCAGCAGATAATCAAAGGCATGTTCTTCAAAGGCTTTAATAGCGTATTCGTCAAACGCGGTGAGAAAAACGATATACGGTCGATGTTCGGGGTCGAGCATCCCCACCATTTCCAGACCACTGATGCGCGGCATCTGGATATCGAGAAACAGCACATCCGGGCGCAGTTTATGCACCGCGCCGATCCCTTCTACGGCGTTTGAACACTCTCCAACGATTTCAATATCGCTCTGCTCCTGCAAAAATACGCGCAGGTTCTCCCGTGCAAGCGGTTCATCATCGACAATTAAGACTTTAATCATGCCTCGTCCCTCCATGGTAGTCGTAACGTTATTCGGGTGTAACAATCAGGCTCACAGGCGACGCTTATCCCATAGTCATCGCCAAACCGTTCACGTAAACGCTTATCCACCAGATTCATCCCCAGCCCACTGGCATTGGTTACCGGTTGATACAAACCGGCATTGTCTTCGATCTCCAGCATCAAATGTTGCCCCTCACGTCGGGCGCTGATCGCCACTCGCCCTGTATCCAGCAGTTGTGATGTCCCATGTTTAATGGCGTTTTCCACTATCGGTTGCAGGGTAAACGCGGGCAATTGCTGCTGGGATAATTCTTGCGGAATAGCAATATTGACCTGCAACCGCGACTGGAAGCGCGCCTTTTCAATTTGCAGATAAGCGTTCACATGTTCAATTTCGTCGGCGAGAGTAACAAACTCCGAAGGCCGCTTTAAGTTTTTGCGGAAAAAAGTGGAAAGATACTGCACCAGCTGGCTGGCCTGTTCGCTATCGCGGCGGATCACCGCTTTAATGGTGTTAAGCGCATTAAACAAAAAATGGGGGTTCACCTGGGCGTGAAGCAGTTTGATCTCTGACTGGGTGAGCATCGCTTTTTGCCGCTCATATTGCCCGGCAAGGATCTGCGCCGAAAGCAGTTGCGCAATCCCCTCACCCAGCGTGCGATTGATTGAACTGAATAAACGGTTTTTGGCTTCATACAATTTGATGGTGCCCATCACCCGCTGATTTTCGCCACGCAACGGAATTACCAGCGTCGATCCCAGTTTGCATTGCGGATGCAAAGAGCAACGATAAGGTACTTCGTTGCCATCAGCGTAGACCACTTCACCGGTTTCAATCGCTTTTAAGGTGTAAGTCGAAGAAATCGGTTTGCCGGGTAAATGGTGATCGTCACCAATTCCGGTAAAGGCCAGCAATTTCTCTCGATCGGTAATCGCGACTGCACCAATATCCAGCTCCTGATACAGCACCTGTGCCACTTTCATGCTGTTCACTTCGTTAAACCCCTGGCGCAAAATGCCTTCCGTCGAGGCAGCCACTTTTAGCGCAGTGGCAGAAAAAGCCGAAGTGTATTTTTCAAACATCGCGCGTTTATCGAGCAATATACGCATAAACAGCGCCGCGCCGACGGTATTGGTAACCATCATTGGCGCAGCAATATTACTCACCAGACGCACCGCATCTTCATAAGGTCGGGCGATCGCCAGGATGATCAACATTTGCACCATTTCAGCGACGAACGTGACGGCACCGGCGGTAATGGGGTTAAAGACTTTATCAGTGCGCCCGCGACGGATCAGGATGCTGTGTACCAGGCCGCCGAGCAATCCTTCAACGATGGTCGAGATCATGCAAC
>OHPX01000078.1_pt1 | contig 85564 bp, 69 predicted proteins | sample 1577801 | NCBI WGS metagenome assembly OHPX01 (sample SAMEA3879584, study PRJEB24766) | human gut metagenome | biome: human-associated habitat; feature: feces | place: USA | collected 1985/1987 | reverse complement strand
CGCCATTCAGTTTCTTACTACGCCTTATCTCCCTTTGCGTTATAGTGATTCGATAACAAAAGCAGGAGATAACCATGTTAAAAGTGGAAATGTTATCCACCGGGGATGAAGTGTTACACGGGCAAATCGTTGACACTAACGCTGCCTGGCTGGCCGATTTTTTCTTTCATCAGGGGTTGCCTTTAACTCGCCGCAATACGGTGGGGGATAACCTTGATGACTTAGTCACCATTCTTCGCGAACGTAGTCAGCACGCCGATGTGCTGATCGTTAACGGCGGGCTGGGGCCGACCAGTGATGATTTAAGCGCACTCGCCGCTGCGACAGCAAAAGGTGAAGGCCTGGTGTTGCATGAAGCCTGGCTCAAAGAGATGGAACGCTATTTCCACGAACGTGGACGAGTAATGGCACCGAGCAACCGTAAACAAGCGGAGCTACCTGCCAGTGCTGAATTTATCAATAACCCGGTAGGCACCGCCTGTGGTTTTGCCGTGCAGCTTAATCGTTGCCTGATGTTCTTTACCCCCGGCGTACCGTCAGAATTTAAGGTGATGGTCGAGCACGAAATCCTGCCGCGCCTGCGCGAGCGTTTTTCTTTACCGCAGCCGCCGGTTTGCCTGCGTTTGACTACCTTTGGTCGTTCGGAAAGCGATCTGGCACAAAGCCTGGACACTCTACAATTGCCGCCGGGCGTAACAATGGGCTATCGCTCTTCTATGCCGATTATCGAACTGAAACTCACCGGACCGGCAAGCGAGCAACAGGCTATGGAAAAACTGTGGCTGGACGTTAAACGTGTTGCCGGACAGAGCGTGATTTTCGAAGGCACCGAAGGACTGCCCGCGCAGATCAGTCGCGAATTGCAAAACCGCCAGTTCAGCCTGACGTTGAGCGAGCAATTCACCGGTGGTTTATTGGCTTTGCAACTTTCTCGCGCAGGTGCTCCATTGCTGGCGTGTGAAGTGGTTCCTTCACAGGAAGAAACCCTGGCGCAAACTGCGCACTGGATTACAGAACGGCGGGCCAACCATTTTGCCGGGCTGGCACTGGCTGTTTCTGGTTTCGAGAACGAACATCTCAACTTTGCGCTAGCCACGCCAGACGGCACTTTCGCTCTGCGTGTGCGTTTCAGCACTACGCGCTACAGCCTGGCTATCCGTCAGGAAGTGTGCGCAATGATGGCACTGAATATGCTGCGCCGTTGGTTAAACGGCCAGGACATCGCCAGTGAGCATGGCTGGATTGAGGTTGTTGAGTCCATGACCTTATCTGTCTGATTCCGCCACTCTGTGCCGGTTTACTGCACCGGCACATTCCCCCTCCGGCAAAATTTGTCCAACCTGTTGTACTCAATAAGAAAAAATCCGTGCGCTGATTCACAAATTTGTGCGTAATTTCTCCAGTCCGTTGGACGAGGAGCGGGATTTGATGCGCTTCACAATTTTACTCCCCCTGAGCAACGAGACTGATTCCAGTATCTAAGACTGGAGTCCAGTATGTTGGAATCAAGCAAAGTTCCCGCCCTGACACGGGCTATTGATATTCTCAATTTGATTGCCCGCATTGGTCCCTGTAGTGCTGCGACGATCATTGACACATTGGGGATCCCTAAAAGCACGGCCTATTTGCTGCTTAATGAACTCAGGCGTCAGCGTTTTCTTAGCCTTGATCACCAGGAAAATTTTTGTTTGTGGACCAGGCTGGTGGAGCTTTCCGGTCATGCGTTAAGCAAGATGGATCTCCGGGAACTGGCTCGACCGCGTTTGACGCAACTGATGGATACCACCGGGCTGTTATGTCACCTGGGGATTATTGATAACGGCAGCGCTTATTACATTTTGAAAGTGGAGTCATCAGCCACTATCAGCGTGCGTTCCCATGAAGGAAAAAGCCTTTCGCTTTATCGCTCCGGAATAGGTAAATGCCTGCTTGCCTGGCAACCTGCAGCTGTACAGCAAAGTATTATCGAAGGGCTGGTCTGGGAGCAGGCGACACCCACAACGATTACTCATCCACAGCAACTTCACGAAGAACTGGCGCGTATTCGCCGTCAGGGCTGGAGTTATGACAACGGCGAAGATTATGCCGATGTCCGTTGTGTCGCTGCGCCGGTGTTTAACGCCAATAACGAGCTTACCGCTGCGATCTCGGTGGTCGGTACCCGCTTACAAATCAATGAAGAATACCGTGATTATCTGGCGGGCAAGGCCATTGCCTGCGCCAGGGATATTTCACGTCTGTTGGGATGGAAAAGTCCCTTTGACTTACAGGCCTCATAACAATGGAGAACATTATGACCCTACCAAAAATCAAACAGGTTCGCGCCTGGTTTACTGGCGGTGCGACAGCAGAAAAAGGCGCTGGCGGTGGTGATTATCACGACCAGGGGGCGAATCACTGGATTGATGATCATATTGCCACCCCGATGAGTAAATACCGCGATTACGAGCAGTCACGCCAGTCATTTGGCATTAACGTTCTTGGCACGTTGATTGTTGAAGTCGAAGCAGAAAACGGCCAGACCGGATTCGCTGTTTCGACAGCCGGTGAAATGGGCTGTTTTATTGTCGAAAAACACCTTAACCGTTTCATTGAGGGTAAATGTGTCAGTGATATCAAACTGATCCACGATCAAATGCTCAATGCCACCCTGTATTACTCCGGCTCTGGTGGCCTGGTGATGAACACGATTTCCTGTGTCGATCTGGCTCTGTGGGATCTGTTCGGCAAAGTGGTCGGGCTTCCGGTTTATAAACTTTTAGGCGGCGCAGTTCGTGATGAGATTCAGTTCTACGCTACAGGCGCGCGCCCGGATCTGGCAAAAGAGATGGGCTTTATCGGTGGCAAAATGCCGACGCACTGGGGGCCACATGATGGCGATGCGGGGATCCGCAAAGATGCCGCTATGGTCGCGGATATGCGTGAAAAATGCGGTGAGGATTTCTGGTTAATGCTCGACTGCTGGATGAGTCAGGACGTGAACTATGCCACCAAGCTGGCCCACGCTTGCGCGCCCTATAACCTGAAATGGATCGAAGAGTGCCTGCCGCCACAGCAGTATGAAGGTTATCGCGAACTGAAACGCAACGCGCCAGTCGGAATGATGATCACCAGCGGTGAGCATCACGGCACACTGCAATCTTTCCGTACGCTTTCAGAAACCGGTATCGACATTATGCAGCCGGATGTTGGCTGGTGCGGTGGCTTAACCACGCTGGTGGAAATTGCCGCAATCGCCAAATCCAGAGGGCAACTGGTGGTGCCGCACGGTTCGTCTGTTTACTCTCACCATGCGGTGATCACCTTCACCAATACGCCATTCAGCGAATTCCTGATGACCAGCCCGGATTGTTCAACGATGCGTCCGCAATTTGATCCGATTCTGCTTAATGAGCCGGTTCCGGTGAATGGTCGTATTCATAAATCAGTGCTTGATAAACCTGGTTTCGGCGTCGAACTCAATCGTGACTGCAATTTGAAACGCCCCTACAGCCACTAATCATTCCGGGCGTTGCTGTGACAACGGTAACGCCCACTTATTCTAAGGAGCTTTTTATGAGCACCGCTTTGCTTGACGCCGTGGTGAAGAAAAACCGTGCGCGTTTAATTCCGTTTATGTTGGCGCTGTATGTGCTGGCGTTTCTCGACCGTTCGAATATCGGTTTTGCCAAACAAACCTACCAGATTGATACCGGGCTGAGTAATGAAGCTTATGCGCTGGGAGCAGGCATTTTCTTTGTGGTATATGCGTTTCTGGGTGTTCCGGCGAATCTTTTGATGCGCAAACTGGGGGCCAGAACCTGGATTGGTACGACAACACTGCTGTGGGGATTTCTTTCGGCAGCCATGGCATGGGCCGATACTGAAGCGAAATTTCTGATCGTTCGCACTCTGCTTGGTGCTGCGGAGGCCGGGTTCTTCCCTGGTATGATTTATCTCACCTCGCAATGGTTTCCGCAGCGTAATCGCGCCAGCATTATGGGGCTGTTCTATATGGGCGCACCGTTGGCGTTAACACTGGGATCACCGCTTTCCGGCGCGCTGCTGGAGATGCATGGATTTATGGGGCATCCCGGCTGGTTCTGGATGTTTGTGATTGAAGGATTGCTGGCAGTCGGCGCTGGGGTATTCACATTCTTTTGGCTTGATGACACGCCGGAGCAGGCACGTTTTCTGAGTAAAGAAGAAAAAACGTTGCTTATCAACCAACTGGCAAGTGAAGAACAACAGAAAGTGACTTCTCGACTGAGCGATGCGCTGCGTAATGGGCGAGTCTGGCAACTGGCGATTATCTACCTGACCATTCAGGTGGCGGTTTACGGATTAATTTTCTTCCTGCCGACGCAGGTTGCTGCATTGTTGGGGACAAAAGTGGGCTTTACGGCGTCGGTGGTCACCGCCATTCCGTGGGTCGCGGCCTTGTTTGGGACCTGGCTTATTCCGCGCTATTCCGATAAAACCGGCGAACGGCGTAATGTCGCGGCGCTGACATTACTGGCGGCGGGCATTGGTATTGGTCTCTCCGGGCTGCTTTCTCCAGTACTGGCGATCGTAGCGCTGTGTGTTGCAGCCATCGGGTTTATTGCCGTGCAGCCGGTGTTCTGGACGATGCCGACACAACTGCTTTCCGGTACGGCGCTGGCGGCGGGGATTGGTTTTGTAAACCTGTTTGGTGCAGTGGGCGGGTTTATTGCCCCGATCCTGCGCGTGAAAGCAGAAACGTTGTTTGCCAGCGATGCGGCGGGATTACTGACGCTGGCAGCGGTGGCGGTCATCGGTTCGCTGATTATTTTCACTCTGCGTGTAAATCGCACTGTTGCGCAGACCGACGTGGCACATCATTAATAGGTTAAGGAACACCATGAACGCATTATTAACCAATCCCTTTAAAGAACGTTTACGCAAAGGCGAAGTGCAAATTGGTCTGTGGTTAAGCTCGACTACTTCTTATATGGCAGAAATTGCCGCCACCTCCGGTTATGACTGGTTGCTGATTGACGGGGAGCACGCGCCAAACACCATTCAGGATCTTTATCACCAGCTACAGGCGGTAGCGCCCTATGCCAGCCAACCCGTGATCCGTCCGGTGGAAGGCAGTAAGTCGCTGATTAAACAAGTCCTGGATATTGGCGCGCAAACTCTACTAATCCCGATGGTCGATACTGCCGATCAGGCACGTCAGGTGGTGTCTGCCACGCGCTATCCTCCCTACGGTGAGCGTGGTGTCGGGGCCAGTGTGGCACGGGCTGCGCGCTGGGGACGCATTGAGAATTACATGGCGCAAGTCAACGATTCGCTTTGTCTGTTGGTGCAGGTGGAAAGTAAAACAGCACTGGATAACCTGGACGAAATCCTCGACGTCGAAGGGATTGACGGCGTGTTTATTGGACCTGCGGATCTTTCTGCCTCGTTGGGCTACCCGGATAACGCCGGGCACCCGGAAGTGCAGCGAATTATTGAAACCAGCATTCGGCGGATCCGTGCTGCGGGTAAAGCGGCTGGTTTTCTGGCTGTGGCTCCTGATATGGCGCAGCAATGCCTGGCGTGGGGAGCGAACTTTGTCGCTGTTGGCGTTGACACGATGCTCTACAGCGATGCCCTGGATCAACGACTGGCGATGTTTAAATCAGGCAAAAATGGGCCACGCATAAAAGGTAATTATTGATATCAAAGGCCCATGGGGATCGGCTGTGGGCCTGTGTTAATTAGTGGTTATTCGCTGCCAGATCGGCTTCGCTTAGCTGGGTGGCTGCGAGCACCAGGTCACGATCAATGCCCTGTACCAGCATGCGCAAAGCAATTTTAATGGCTTGTTTACGCATACCTTCCTGCAAACCTTCTAATTTACCCTCCTGCCAGCCTTCAAGCTTACCTTCCTGCCAGCCAATCTGATGCCCTTCCTGCCTCAGCCGTTCAGCAGTAGTCATCAATCTCTCCTTTTAATGACAGTTCGGAATATCAGCATCAGTGAGTTGGGTTGTCGCCAGCACAATCTCACGTTCAAAGCCCTGCTCCAGCATGCGCAAGGCAATTTTAATGGCTTGTTCATGCATGCCTTCCTGCAAACCATCTAATTTACCTTCTTGCAAACCTTCTAATTTACCTTCCTGCCAACCTTCAATTTTACCTTCCTGCCAGCCTTCAATCTTACCTTCCTGCCAGCCAATTTGATGCCCTTCCTGCCGCAGCCGTTCAGCAATAGTCATTAATCTCTCCTTTTGTAGTGGTGAACGTTCGGCAATCTCCTCAATAAAACGGGTGAAACGGGAGGTATCGCCGCATTGCAGCAGATAATTAAACAGCGTTTGTAGCTGGCTGTCATTAGTGAAGCCTCTAACCAAAAGCGTGGTGATCCTGTCGACCATACCGATTAAATCGCGGTCGCGAATATGCTTTTGAATCAGTTCCAGCAGAGCTATACGCCGATGTTGCATGATCTCATCGTCAGGTACGATGGTGATATCCACCAACGGAAAAGCTTCGGTGTACAACTGCCGGGCAAGTTGCGGATCGTCAAACTCATCCAGCCAGTTGAGTGAGTACGGGTAGGGCGAGGTTTCGCCATGATAAAACAGTAACGGTACCACCAGCGGGACTCTGTCATAGCCTTTGTCCAGATGACGTTGCATGGCGGCAGTGGCATAGCGCATTAGCCGAAAGGCCATATTCTTTTCCGCTGAACTTTGATGTTCAATCACGCAGTAGATATAGCCGTCACCGTCGCTGGTTTCCACCGACCACAAAACATCCGAGTAGTAAGCGCGTAAACTTTTTTCAATAAAACTGGTGGGTTCCAGGCGTAAGGTTTGCAGGTTGCAAAGCTTGCGCAGCGGCTCTGGTAGATGTATTTCCAGAAAATCCCGTGCGGTTTCGGGTGTGAACATAAAGGTTTTAAACACCGCATCATGCGGGGAGGAGGTTGTTGATTCGGTCATGGTTGTCCGTCACCTGATATTTATGATGACGCGACATTACGGTTATCCCAGGCCTTTGACATCTGCCAGTTTTAGCCTTTGCGAGACGTTTTCAGAGGAATTTTCACTGCGTTGCAACGCATACATTGGGCACGGAATCGTGTACGCAAAAATGCCCGGTAACCACATGCTTACCGGGCATCAGAAAGGAGTTTAAGCCAGCGCCTGGGCCAGTAGCGTAATCGGATGTTCGCAGCGAAGACTTGTGGACATCTCAATCTGCCATTTGCAGGTTTCGCAGTCGGTAACCACCAGATCTGCGCCGCTTTCTTCTATCTGACGGAACAGTGGTGCGCCGATGGCTTGTGAGGTGGGGTAGTTCTCTTTTTTGAAACCGTAAGTACCCGCAATACCGCAGCACTGGGAATCCAGCACCGTTAACTCAAGTCCCGGGATTTTACGCAACAGCTCCAGGGTGTAGAGCGTCCAGCCCATTTTTTCCATATGGCACGGAGTGTGATAAACCACTTTCAGCGGCAGCGGTTTCAGCGGTAACGTTTTGCCTTCGTCCAGCTTGCGCCACAGCCAGCGGGTCGCCAGTTCGATGTGATCGCGCAAGCCTTTGTTGTCGACATTCAGCACTTCTGGGTATTCGTCGCGCAGGGCAAATGTACAGGTTGAGGAGGTGGCAATCACCGGAATGCCTTTTACTCCCACTGCTTCGCGGATCGACTCTACATTTGTGATTGCCTGTTTACGTGCTTTATCGGTAAAGCCGTTGGCGATCAGCGGTACGCCGCAGCATTTTTCTTTGCTGAGCAGTTGTACACCAGTACCCATTGCGTTGAGCACTTTAATTAAATCTTTGCCTAACTGCGGATGGTTGTAGTTAACGAAGCAGCCGTGAAAGAAAGCGACCTGGTCTTTATATTGCGCTTGTTGGGCTGCCACGCTGCGATACCAGCGACGGAACGTGCCGAAGGAGTATTTCGGTAGCGTGCGGCGATGATCGATTTTTAACGCCGCATCAAGCAGCTGCCGCACTGGTTTCAGCGAGGTAGCGGTATTGACGATTGGTGCGAATGGCGTGGAAACGCTACCCATCAGGTCGGTATGACTCAACACAAAATTGCGCAGCGACGGGCGTGTGGTGTCATATTTCGCCCGCGCGCGCTGGATGATATCGCCAATCTTCACATCGGACGGGCAGGCGACTTCGCAACGTTTGCAGTTGATGCAATATTTCAGTGCCTCGTCATACAGTGCGCCATCCTTCAAACGCAGACGCTCGCCATCCGGCCCGGCTTGTTTTGGCCCCGGATATCCCGGATTCACCCGGCTCACCGGGCAGGCGGTGGTGCAGACGGTGCACTTAATGCAGTTTTCGAAGCTGGTGTCGTTCATTGTTGACCTCCTGCGCGTTGGGCAATCTGTTGAGCGGCATGTAAAGCACTGACGGCACAAACACCGCCGCCGCATCCCTGGGCGATGGGATCAAATCCGCCCAGCACCGAACCGATGGCAAACAGGTTCTCAATGGTTTGCCCTGCCTGCGACGGGCGTAGTGCCTCATCAGTGGTTACACCGAACAGCTGCCACGGTTGCGGCGCAAAAAAATCGCCCTTATACCATTCACCCCGCGTGGCGGTTTGTAGCACATCAAGGCCGAGAATCGGCTCGCGAATGCCGTCACGTTCTGCCACCAGTCCGCCGCTAAAGAAACTGCCGCTCGCAAGCACCACAAATCGTGGGCGCAGCGGGATATCGGCGTGATTGCGCGTCCAGATTTCATTCACTACGCCATTTTTACAGGTCACTTTTTTCACTTCATCGCCTGGCATCCACACGCCACCCTGGCGCACAAACTGGCGCTGTAACTGGTTTTGCAGACGAATGCCCAGCACGGAAGGCGGCAGCGTTGGCAAAAGCATCAGTGAACAAGGTAGTTTTTCATTCAACCAACGCCACAGTTTGTCATCGGCCAGGCCGAAGCAGGCGGGCATCAGGATCATTTCGCAGGTATTGGCGACAGGAATAAGCGCATCAAGTAACAGCGGCCAGTTTTCTTCATTATCAAGGAAACGGGCGATATTCACCGCGCGGAACTCGGTGGCGTTATTGCGCAGGACATCCAGTTCCGGCAGCTCTATTTCTGCGGTTTCAACGGCAAGGCCGAGTTCACGCAACGAAGCTGCCGCAAGGTGAGCCTGAAAATCCATCAGGCCGCTAATTCCCACTACACATATTTTCTTCGCGGGCAGTGGCCAGACGGGGACTTCTGGCGAACTTAGCCAGGTAGAGCGCAGAGTGCCGAGCGGCGTAATCCGCTGGTGAGCCAGTTCTACGCTGCCCTGCAATTGCGCACCGCTTTCAGCGATTAATGCCTGCGCCTGGCAAGCGAGATCGAGTACGCGTTGTGGCCCGAGAAGAGAGTAAGGATGGGCAGGGGCCTGCTGACATAACGATTCCAGCCCGTGGTGAATGTCTGCCACTGGCTGACCATCTGGCAGATGGCTCAGCAAATCCAGCGAACCGGATGAGAAATGCAACGCGCTTTGACCACGCGTGACAATGGCACAGCGCAGGCCGTGTTTTTGCAGTTGCAGGCCACAGAGTAATCCGGCGAGGCCGCCGCCCATAATGACAGTATCAAAGCGCATCTTTCTGCTCCTTCTCCAGACCACACAATCCCTGATAAACCCAGCGGGTAAATTCGCTTTCGCGCAGTGCGTCTCCCCATGCTATGGGTTGCACGCCTTTCCAGCGTTCGTTAAGGAAGGTGGAAAGTTGCTCGATAGATTGCGCGGACGTCGTGACGTTAAACCGTTGCAGCAGTCCGGCAGCCCGGCAGGCGCAGAGTTCGCCCTGGCAGGTACCCATCCCTACACGGGTACGACGGCGTAAATCCAGCAGGCTGTTAACGTTTAAATTTTCTACTGCGTACTGCACTTCACCTGCAGTTACCGCTTCGCACTCACATACCAGGCTGCGGTGCAGGCGGCCTTCGCTCAGCCAGGCGGGTGTGCGATCGCCGTGCCGGTAAACTGCGGAACCGCGCAGCGGAGCGGGCAGGGAGATGACTTTACGCAAGGTAACTTCAGCGGGCTCCTGTGAACCAGGAAGTGCCAGATCGGCGGTTGTACAGGGGCGCGTGTTGCCCAGCTTGCGACATACCGCGTCGGTAGCCCATTCCGCCATCAGCCGATAGGTCATCAGTTTGCCGCCGGTGATGGTGATAAATCCGTCCAGACCATCGCGTTCAGCATGGTCGAGCAGCACGATGCCACGACTGACGTTACGGCCGCTTGGGTCGTCATCGCTGGCAACCAGCGGACGCACGCCAGAGTAAGCCCGCAAAATACGCGTTTTCGCCATCACGGGGGCCAGTTTTTCCCCTTCACGCAGCAGAATATCAACTTCTTCTGCCGTCACTCGATTATCGTCAATCTCATTGTAATCAATACGTAAAGAGGTGGTGCCAATTAGCGAAATGGTATCGCCAGGCACCAGAATATCGGCGTCGGAAGGTTTGCGGCAGCGGTTGATCACATGCTGATTAATGCGGTGATCCATGATCAGCAGCGATCCTTTCGCCGGGAACATGCGAATGCGGAGATCGGCATATTCGGCAATGCGTTGCCCCCAGATCCCAGCGGCATTAACCACGACAGGCGCATGAAGGGCCTGAGTTTCGCCGGTGAGATGGTTACGTACACGAACGCCGCACACCGTCGCACCTTCACGAATCAGCCCCGTGACTTCATGAGCGGTAAGGATAACGGCACCGTGTTCTTTGGCATCCAGCATGTTTGCTGCGGTCAGACGAAATGGATCAACGGTGCCATCCGGAACTTTCACCGAGCCAATCAGTGCCGGGTTAACGGCAGGTTCGATAATGCGCGCTTGCTGCGGGTCTATAGCTTCTGCGCTGATCCCTGCTTCTTCGCAGGCGCGGATAAAAGTGGCCTGGAAGGAGAGGTCATCTTCCGGCAGGGTGATAAACAGGCCGTTGGTCGGTTCAACGCAGTGACGTGCAATGCGTTTCAGGATCTGGTTTTCACTAATACATTCGCGGGCCGATTCCGCATCGGTTACCGCATAGCGCGCACCGCTGTGCAGCAGGCCGTGGTTACGCCCGGTGGCACCGGTTGCGATGTCGTGGCGCTCAACCAAAATCACGCGCAGCCCGCGCAGGGCACAGTCGCGGGCAATCCCGGCTCCCGTTGCGCCGCCGCCAATGATAATCACGTCACTTGATTGCGAGTCGCGAGTTTTCATTGTTATCCCTCTGAAGTTCGTTTTTTACCATTTAGCCATAGTAAAAACATGAATTGTTTGATTTCGCGCATATTCGCTCATAATTCGAAAGTGAAACGTGATTTCATGCGTCATTCTGAACATTTCAACCATCGTATTTAATAATGTGTGCGGTAATTCACATTTAATTTATGAATGTTTTCTTAACATCGCGGCAACTCAAGAAACGGCAGGTTCTCCCACTGAATCAGGCTGTTAATCATAAATAAGACCACGGGCCACGGAGGCTATCAATGTTGAGTATTTTTAAACCAGCGCCACATAAAGCGCGCTTACCTGCCGCGGAGATCGATCCGACTTATCGTCGATTGCGCTGGCAAATTTTCCTGGGGATATTCTTTGGCTATGCTGCTTACTATTTGGTTCGTAAGAACTTTGCGCTCGCTATGCCTTATCTGGTTGAGCAGGGATTCTCACGCGGTGATTTAGGTTTTGCCCTTTCGGGGATCTCGATTGCTTATGGATTTTCGAAATTCATCATGGGTTCGGTATCGGATCGCTCGAATCCGCGCGTTTTCCTGCCCGCAGGTTTGATTCTGGCGGCGGCAGTGATGTTGTTTATGGGCTTTGTGCCGTGGGCGACGTCGAGCATCGCGGTGATGTTTGTACTGTTGTTCCTCTGCGGTTGGTTCCAGGGGATGGGATGGCCGCCGTGCGGTCGTACTATGGTGCACTGGTGGTCGCAGAAAGAACGTGGCGGCATTGTGTCAGTATGGAACTGTGCGCACAACGTCGGTGGTGGTATTCCGCCGCTGCTGTTCCTGCTGGGGATGGCCTGGTTCAATGACTGGCACGCCGCGCTCTATATGCCCGCATTCTGCGCCATTCTGGTGGCACTGTTCGCCTTTGCGATGATGCGCGATACCCCGCAATCCTGTGGCCTGCCGCCGATCGAAGAGTACAAAAATGATTATCCGGACGACTATAACGAAAAAGCGGAACAGGAGCTGACTGCGAAGCAAATCTTCATGCAGTACGTGCTGCCGAACAAACTGCTGTGGTACATCGCTATCGCCAACGTGTTCGTTTATCTGCTGCGTTACGGCATCCTCGACTGGTCACCGACTTATCTGAAAGAGGTGAAACACTTCGCGCTGGATAAATCCTCCTGGGCCTACTTCTTCTATGAGTATGCGGGCATTCCGGGCACCCTGCTGTGCGGCTGGATGTCGGATAAAGTCTTCCGTGGCAACCGTGGGGCCACCGGCGTCTTCTTTATGACACTGGTGACCATCGCGACTATCGTTTACTGGATGAACCCGGCAGGTAACCCAACCGTAGATATGATTTGTATGATTGTTATCGGCTTCCTGATCTACGGCCCTGTGATGCTGATCGGTCTGCATGCGCTGGAACTGGCACCGAAAAAAGCGGCAGGTACGGCAGCGGGCTTTACCGGGCTGTTTGGTTACCTGGGCGGTTCGGTGGCGGCGAGCGCGATTGTTGGCTACACCGTGGACTTCTTCGGCTGGGATGGCGGCTTTATGGTAATGATTGGCGGCAGCATTCTCGCGGTTATCTTGTTGATTGTTGTGATGATTGGCGAAAAACGTCGCCATCAGGAATTACTGCAAAAACGCAACGGAGGCTAATGGCATGAAATTGACGCTGAAAAACCTTAGCATGGCGATCATGATGAGTGGAATGATCATGGGAAGCAGTGCAATGGCGGCGGATAGCAACGAAAAAATAGTCATCGCCCATCGCGGTGCCAGTGGATATTTGCCGGAGCATACGCTGCCAGCAAAAGCGATGGCGTATGCGCAGGGAGCGGATTATCTGGAACAAGATTTGGTGATGACCAAAGACGACCATCTGGTTGTCCTGCATGACCATTATCTCGATCGTGTTACTGATGTTGCCGATCGTTTCCCGGATCGGGCGCGCAAAGACGGTCGTTACTACGCGATAGATTTCACGCTCGATGAAATTAAGTCACTGAAATTTACCGAAGGTTTCGATATTGAAAACGGTAAGAAAGTACAGACTTATCCGGGGCGTTTCCCGATGGGTAAATCTGACTTCCGGGTACACACTTTCGAAGAAGAGATTGAATTTGTTCAGGGGTTAAATCACTCTACCGGGAAAAATATCGGTATCTATCCAGAAATTAAAGCGCCGTGGTTCCATCATCAGGAAGGGAAGGATATTGCGGCAAAAACGCTGGAAGTGCTGAAGAAATATGGTTACACCGATAAGGACGACAAAGTTTATTTGCAATGTTTTGATGCCGATGAACTGAAGCGTATTAAGAATGAGCTGGAACCTAAAATGGGCATGGACCTCAATCTGGTACAGCTGATTGCCTATACCGACTGGAACGAAACTCAGCAGAAACAACCGGACGGAAGCTGGGTTAATTACAACTACGACTGGATGTTTAAGCCGGGGGCCATGAAACAGGTGGCGGAATATGCTGATGGTATTGGTCCGGATTATCATATGTTGATTGAGGAGACATCGCAGCCAGGTAATATCAAACTCACTGGCATGGTGCAAGATGCTCAGCAGAATAAACTGGTAGTGCATCCTTATACCGTGCGGTCAGATAAACTGCCTGAATACACTACTGATGTGAATCAGTTATATGATGCTCTGTATAACAAAGCGGGTGTAAATGGGCTGTTTACTGATTTCCCTGATAAGGCAGTAAAATTCCTTAATAAAGAGTAATGCTATTGCAGGATGGCGTTCATGCGCCATCCTGTCTCACATCAAATTTTTCCAATCTCCACTAATTGTTCCGTGCACATTTGCAGTAAAAACAGTGGACTGCCTTCTACCGGCTTTTCTTTAGCCAGCAACGAAATCTGTCGATAGAAGGTTGGTTCGAGAGGAACGGAACACAATTCATCTGCAATGGTTTTCAGCGTTAACTCTGGTAATAAGGCGATGCCTAATCCCTGTCGAATAAAACTGATCGCTGTATACGGGTGATTAAATTCATATTTTATCTGTGGGGTAATATTCTTTTCTTTAAATAGTGCCATAATGCTTAATTCATAGCGTCCTTTACTAATAATTAATGGTTCACCCATTAACTCTTCCACTGTAATAGTGCTGTTTTTTGCCAGAGCATGGTTGGACGGTAACACTACGGTGAATTTATCCTGATAAATGGGCACGGAGTACATTCCGCTCACCGGAAAATGAACAAAACCGGCATCAATGGATTCATTCTGAAGCGAATCAATAATCGCTGTGCTATTTTCCTCAAAAGGAATAATTTTTATATTCGGATGATGAATTTCAAAGTAGCGAATCACAACCGGTAAGATACAGGCGCAGACGCTGGGGAAACAACCAAGTCTCAGCGTTCTTTGAGGGTTCTGCTTTTCCTGCTCGGCTATCTCTTTTACTGCGTTCACTTCCCGATTAATGGCGCGCAGATGATGCATAATGCGGTGACCTGCAGAGGTCAGTTGTATAGCTTTACGGCGATCGCGTAACAGTATATTCACGCCAAGTTCTTGTTCGAGGGCAGCAATTGCCTGACTTACCGCCGACTGCGTCATGAACAATCGCTTGCTGGCTTCAGTAAAGCCACCGTAATCCAGCACGGCGAGTAAAGAATTTATTTGAGTAAGAGTCATTAGAGTTTGCTAATCAATAATATTAAAACGATTAATTTCTCTAATAGCGTGCCGCCATTTATACTTCTGTTCTGCAAAGTACATCACAATTTGACGCAACCGCAGTAACGGGAGTGTTGTCTGCGTGCGTCATCCTGACAGGCGGTAGGGTATGAAAGAGAAGTTATGGACGAAGGATTTTTGGGCAATAACCATCATCAGCTTTATTATTTTCTTCGTCTTTTATGTTTTACTAACATTGTTGCCAATTTATATCTCAGACCGCTTGCATGCCTCTCCTGATAAAGCAGGTTTGTTGGTGACTTTATTTTTAATTGCCGCGATTGTTATTCGCCCCTTTGCCGGGCAATGGGTAGGTAAATATTCGAATAAAACTATTCTGGGGCTCTCTTCTCTGGCCTTTTTGGTGGTCACTGCGCTGTATCCTTTTTGCCACTCAATTGAATCACTGCTTTTTATTCGGGTGCTTCATGGTATTACCTTCGGGGTTATCACTACGGTAAAAGGAACGATTTCCGCGCGGCTGATCCCGGCCTCCCGACGTGGGGAGGGCATCAGTTTTTTCTCTCTGGCAATGGGGCTGGCAATGGTGGTCGGGCCGTGGATTGGTCTGAATATGGCGCGCTGGGAAGCCTTTAATCTGGCTTTCTGGCTATGCACCGGCGTGGCAGCAGTGGGGATTATTCTGTCGCTGATTATGACAGTGCCGCCGGTTATCAGCCATGCTGATGGTTCAACGCCGAAAATGGGCTTCGCCGCCATGTTCGATCGCGCGGCGTTGCCATTTGCGATGGTCACCTTTTTTATGACCTTTTCGTATGCCGGGGTTTCTGCTTTTCTGGCGCTTTATGCACGCGAACTTAACCTGATGTCGGCAGCCAGTAATTTCCTGCTTTGCTACGCTATCTTCCTGATGATCTGCCGTACCTTTACCGGCAATGTCTGCGACAAAAAAGGACCGAAATATGTGGTTTACCCTTGCCTTGTGTTCTTTACGGTAGGACTGGTGGTTCTCGGCTACACCCAGGGAAGCATAATGATGGTTGTTTCTGGCGCATTGATTGGTATCGGGTATGGTTCCGTGACGCCAGTTTTTCAGACGCAGATTATCAGTTCAGTGGAACCGCATAAAATCGGTGTCGCAAACTCCCTCTTCTTCAATGCGATGGATGCAGGCCTGGCGCTGGGAGCCTGTGTGATGGGGATGATGGTTGCACATACTGGCTACCGAATGATTTATCTGCTGGGTGCACTATTAGTGGTAGTGGCTGGTGGAGTCTATGCGCTGCAAATGAAGGGTAAAAGCGGTGTCGCGCTAGTAGTGGCAAAAGAAATTCATTAATACGACACGTTTCATTAAGATTTTTCGCAGGTAACCACCTATAGTCATTGTCGTTAATAAAAAATGACAGGCGATAGGGTATGGCAGTTTCAGCAAAGCACGACGAATTTAATCACTGGTGGGCAACAGAGGGCGACTGGGTTGAAGAGCCTAACTATCGCCGCAATGGTATGAGCGGGGTGCAATGCGTCGAGCGCAACGGCAAAAAGCTATATGTAAAGCGCATGACGCATCATCTGTTTCATTCCGTACGTTATCCGTTCGGCCGACCAACGATTGTCCGTGAGGTTGCGGTAATTAAAGAACTGGAACGGGCCGGTGTCATCGTGCCGAAGATCGTTTTTGGTGAAGCGGTGAAAATTGAGGGGGAATGGCGCGCGTTGCTGGTGACTGAAGATATGGCGGGGTTCATCAGCATTGCTGACTGGTATGCCCAGCATGCAGTAACGCCCTATTCTGACGAAGTACGGCAAGCCATGTTGAAAGCAGTGGCGCTGGCGTTTAAGAAAATGCATAGCGTTAATCGTCAGCATGGCTGTTGCTATGTTCGCCATATCTATGTGAAAACAGAAGGTAAGGCAGAAGCTGGATTTCTTGATCTGGAGAAAAGTCGTCGCCGCTTGCGTCGCGATAAAGCGATTAATCATGACTTCCGCCAGCTGGAAAAATATCTGGAGCCGATCCCCAAAGCGGACTGGGAGCAGGTGAAAGCGTATTACTACGCCATGTAATCGTTGTAGGCCAGATAATACGCGTAAGCGTCGTATCTGGCGCTAGTACCCGATCACAACTCGATTTCAATATCGCCTTTTGCCCGGCAACAACAGGGCAAAATTTCCCCCGGCTGAATAAAGGCTAACGGTTCGGCAATCCAGTCCACCTGGCCTGCAACAAGGCGCGTGCGACAGGAACCGCAGTAACCTTCGCGGCACTGGTACTCAACCGCCACATTGTGGGATTCCAGCGCCGCCAGAAGGGAAGGGTGTTCATCCTGGCACAGCAGTTGTGTGCCAGTGATGCGCAGGGTAACGCGAGCCATCAGAGCTGGAAGTTACTCAAATCGTCGGTGTCCACTTCCGAGTCAATCTGCCCGACCAGATAAGAACTGACTTCCACTTCCTGCGGAGCAACCTGCACGTTATCAGACACCAGCCAGGTATTGATCCACGGGATCGGGTTGGAGCGAGTCTGGAACGGCAGATCCAAACCGACTGCCTGCATGCGGATATTGGTGATGTATTCAACGTACTGGCAGAGAATGTCTTTATTCAGACCAATCATCGAACCGTCACGGAACAGATAATCCGCCCAGTCTTTCTCTTGCTGTGCCGCCTGGACAAACAGGTCATAGCATTCCTGCTTACATTCTTCGGCAATTTCCGCCATCTCCGGATCATCCGCGCCGCTGCGCAGCAGATTCAGCATATGCTGAGTACCGGTCAGGTGCAGGGCTTCATCGCGGGCAATCAGGCGAATAATTTTGGCGTTACCTTCCATCAGTTCGCGTTCTGCAAAGGCAAAGGAACAAGCAAAGCTGACGTAGAAGCGGATCGCTTCCAGCGCGTTAACGCTCATCAGGCAGAGATACAGTTTTTTCTTCAGCTCGCGCAGGCTAACGGTTACGGTTTTACCGTTAACGGTGTGGGTACCTTCGCCCAGCAGATGCCAGTAGCTGGTCATTTCGATCAGTTCATCGTAATAGCTGGAGATCCCTTCCGCACGTTTCTGGATCTGCTCGTTGGTGACGATATCGTCAAACACAACAGACGGATCGTTAACGATATTACGAATGATATGAGTATAGGAACGGGAATGAATCGTTTCTGAGAACGCCCAGGTTTCGACCCAGGTTTCCAGTTCAGGGATCGAGATCAGCGGCAGCAGTGCCACGTTCGGGCTGCGACCCTGAATGGAGTCCAGCAACGTCTGATATTTCAGGTTGCTGATAAAGATGTGTTTTTCGTGTTCAGGCAGTGCCTGGTAATCGATACGGTCACGAGAAACGTCAACTTCTTCCGGACGCCAGAAGAAAGAGAGCTGCTTTTCGATCAGCTTTTCGAAGATGTCATATTTTTGCTGATCGTAGCGAGCCACGTTGACCGGCTGACCAAAGAACATCGGTTCTTTCAGCTGATCATTTTTCGTCTGTGAAAAGGTGGTATATGCCATGAATGTGTCCTGTGGTTTTATTACCCCTCACCCTAACCCTCTCCCGCAAGGGGAGAGGGGACGGTTTGGTGCAAAGGCTGGGGGATTATCAGATCTTACATGCGCCGCTTTCGCAGCCATCGTCCTGGATTGACGGCACCAGATCGTCTTGTGCGTCTTCAGCACCATCACGGGTGTTCTGATAATACAGCGTTTTGACCCCGAATTTGTAGGCGGTGAGCAGGTCTTTCAGCAGTTGCTGCATCGGCACTTTTCCTGACGGGAAGCGTGACGGATCGTAGTTGGTGTTAGCAGAGATCGACTGATCGATAAATTTCTGCATGATACCCACCAGTTGCAGATAGCCATCGTTACCCGGCATTTCCCACAGCAGTTCATAGGCGTCGTGCAGATGCTCGTAGTCCGGCACCACCTGGCGCAGAATACCGTCTTTCGACGCTTTGATGCTGACGTAACCACGCGGCGGTTCAATACCGTTAGTGGCGTTAGAGATCTGCGAAGAGGTCTCGGACGGCATCAGAGCAGAAAGCGTGGAGTTACGCAGGCCGTGCGTTTTGATTGACTCACGCAGTGCTTCCCAGTCGTAATGCAGCGGCTCATTAGCGATGGCATCCAGATCTTTCTTATAGGTATCGATCGGCAGGATCCCTTTCGCGTAAGTGGTTTCGTTAAACCACGGGCACGCGCCTTGCTCTTTCGCCAGCTCATTAGAGGCTTTCAGCAGGTAATACTGAATAGCTTCGAAGGTTTTATGCGTCAGGTTGTTGGCGCTGCCGTCGGAGTAGCGTTTACCGTGCTTCGCCAGGTAGTAAGCGAAGTTGATCACACCAATACCCAGCGTACGACGACCCATCGCTCCACGTTTGGCGGCCGGGATCGGGTAATCCTGATAGTCCAGCAGCGCGTCGAGTGCGCGTACCGCCAGAATCGCCAGCTCTTCCAGTTCATCCAGGCTATTAATTGCACCCAGGTTGAAAGCAGACAACGTACACAGCGCGATTTCACCGTTCTCGTCGTTGACATCATTCAGCGGTTTGGTCGGCAGGGCAATTTCCAGGCACAGGTTAGACTGGCGCACTGGCGCGATGGCCGGATCAAACGGGCTATGGGTATTGCAGTGGTCAACGTTCTGAATATAGATACGACCGGTAGACGCACGTTCCTGCATCATCAGCGAGAACAGCTCAACGGCTTTCACACGCTGCTTGCGGATGCTGTCGTCTTTCTCATATTTGGTATACAGACGTTCAAACTCTTCCTGATCGGCGAAGAACGCGTCGTACAGCCCCGGTACGTCGGACGGGCTGAACAGGGTGATATCTTCACCTTTCAGCAGGCGGGTATACATCAGTTTGTTGATTTGTACCCCGTAGTCCATATGACGCACGCGGTTGCCTTCCACCCCACGGTTGTTTTTCAACACCAGCAGGCTTTCCACTTCCAGATGCCACATCGGGTAGAACAGTGTTGCCGCACCGCCACGCACACCGCCCTGAGAGCAGGATTTCACCGCTGTCTGGAAATGCTTATAGAACGGAATACAACCGGTATGGAACGCTTCGCCACCGCGAATCGGGCTACCCAGCGCACGAATACGCCCGGCATTGATGCCGATCCCGGCACGCTGGGAAACATATTTCACAATCGCGCTGGAGGTGGCGTTGATGGAATCCAGGCTGTCGCCGCACTCGATCAGTACGCAGGAGCTGAACTGACGAGTCGGGGTACGCACGCCGGACATGATTGGCGTCGGCAGCGAAATTTTAAATGTGGAAACCGCGTCGTAAAAACGCTTCACGTATTGTAGGCGCGTTTCACGCGGGTAGTTCGAGAACAGGCACGCGGCAACCAGAATATAAAGGAACTGGGCGCTTTCGTAGATTTCGCCGGTCACACGGTTCTGCACCAGATATTTGCCTTCCAGCTGCTTAACGGCAGCATAAGAGAAGGTCATATCACGGTCGTGATCGATAAACGTGTCCATCTGCTTGAACTCTTCTTCCGTGTAGTCTTCCAGCAGATGATTATCGTATTTGCCCATCTCGACCATTTTCACCACGTGGTCGTACAGCGCAGGCGGCTCAAACTGGCCGTAGGCTTTTTTACGCAGGTGGAAGATTGCCAGGCGCGCGGCGAGATACTGATAATCCGGCGCATCACGGGAGATCAGGTCTGCGGCAGCCTTAATAATGGTTTCGTGGATGTCAGAGGTCTTGATACCGTCATAAAACTGAATGTGGGAGCGCAGTTCGACCTGGGAAATCGAAACGTTATGCAGTCCTTCTGCCGCCCAATCCAGAACGCGATGGATTTTGTCGAGATTGATGCGCTCTGTGCTACCGTCGCGCTTTGTCACCAGCAGATTCTGATTCATGTATGTCGTACCTGTTTTTGGAATTCTTTCCGCAATAGTTTCGTGCAGACTACCTGTAGTACGGGAAGCTGCTTAGAACACTATATATAGGGGGTATGTTTGGGATTCACTGCAAGATAGTGTGAAAATGGCCCTCTTGCAAGTGCATAACTTTGTGGATAACTCAGGAAGGAAAAAGTGGCTTTCGCGCACCTTAGGTCAGACAAGGTGTCCGGGAAAGTCAATGGGAAGAGAAAAATTTGTTAAAAATAACTGTTCGGCGATTTCTTGAACGGCAGAATAGGTTGGATAAATTGATATAGATGGTTTATTAATCTTTTTGCTAATGATTGCAAAAATTGATCTAAGTACGAGTCATCACATAATCTGATGTATCAGTTGTGGTCAATATATAAGCGAATGTAAGCGATTGTTGATGTCGAAATGGTTGTTTTCTCTTCGGTTGTTGTTAAATGCGAAGCCATTTTGTTAATTTACCTTATATTATAAGAAAATTATTCATTACTTTAATTCAGTTTAAACATAACTGATATCCCTTAAGGTGATTAACTTGAATTATGACGCACTGATATTATTCATGAAATAATAACAAAATAGCCATTGCACCGGGTTGAACAATTTACAAAAGAAAAATAACCCATATCGTATAATGCGATTAAATATGCCGTCTTATAGAAAATGATGGTCAGATTAATATGCGGATTATTTTTCTACGCAAGGAGTATTTATCTTTACTCCCGTCAATGATTGCATCTCTTTTCTCTGCTAACGGTGTCGCGGCGGTCATTGATTCATGTCAGGGATATGATATCAAAGCGAGTTGTCACGCCAGCAGGCAAAGCCTTTCAGGCATTACGCAGGACTGGAGCATCGCCGATGGGCAATGGCTGGTTTTTTCGGATATGAACAATAACGCCAGCGGTGGGGCCGTATTTTTGCAACAAGGAGCGGAGTTTTCTCTATCGCCAGAAAATGAAACTGGAATGACTCTGTTTGCCAATAATACTGTCTCAGGAGAATATAATAACGGCGGGGCCATATTTGCTAAAGAAAACTCAACGCTGAATCTTACTAATGTTATTTTTTCCGGTAACGTTGCAGGTGGCTATGGTGGCGCAATCTATTCTTCTGGTACTAACGATACCGGTGTCGTCGATTTAAGTGTCACTAACGCCGTGTTTCGCAATAACATCGCTAATGACGGCAAAGGTGGTGCAATTTATACCATCAACAATGACGTCTATTTAAGTGAAGTTATTTTTGATAACAACCAGGCATATACATCAACAAGTTACAGTGATGGCGATGGAGGGGCAATCGATGTCACCGATAATAATAGCAATATCACGCATCCGTCAGGTTTCACAATAATAAATAACACCGCATTTACAAATAACTCTGCTGAGGGATATGGTGGGGCGATTTATACCAATAGCGTGACGGCTCCCTATCTTATTGATATTTCAGTTGATGACAGCTACAGCCAGAACAACGGCGTGTTAGTGGATGAGAACAACAGCGCAGCAGGTTATGGGGATGGTCCTTCCACTGCGGCGGGCGGCTTTATGTATCTCGGCTTAAGTGAAGTTACCTTTGATATTGCCGACGGAAAAACGCTGGTTATCGGCAATACAGAGAATGACGGAGCTGTTGACTCTATTGCTGGTACCGGGGTAATCACCAAAACAGGTTCCGGCGATCTGGTACTTAATGCAAATAACAATGACTTTACTGGCGAGATGCAGATAGAAAACGGTGAAGTTACCCTGGGCCGCAGCAACTCCCTGATGAATGTCGGCGATACGCATTGCCAGGACGATCCGCAAGACTGCTACGGTCTGACGATAGGGAGTATTGATCAGTATCAGAATCAGGCTGAGCTAAACGTTGGCTCGACCCAACAAACTTTTGTGCACGCATTGACGGGCTTTCAGAATGGCACTTTAAATATCGATGCTGGTGGCAATGTTACTGTTAATCAAGGCAGTTTTGCTGGCACCATCGAAGGTGCTGGTCAGCTCACCATTGCGCAAAACGGCAGCTACGTGCTGGCAGGGGCACAGTCGATGGCGCTAACCGGCGATATAGTGGTGGATGCTGGTGCGGTGCTTTCGCTGGAAGGCGACGCGGCAGATCTTGCCGCTCTCCAGGACGATCCGCAGTCGATCGTGTTAAACGGCGGTGTGCTTGATCTCTCTGATTTCGCCACCTGGCAGAGCGGCACATCATACAACGATGGCCTTGCAGTCAGCGGCAGCGGCGGTACGGTTATCGGCAGTCAGGATGTGGTGGATCTCGCAGGTGGCGACAATTTGCATATCGGCGGCGACGGGAAAGATGGCGTCTACGTGGTGGTCGATGCGGGTGACGGGCAGGTCAGTCTGTCAAACAATAATAGTTATCTGGGCACAACGCAAATCGCTTCCGGTACGCTGAGGGTGAGCGACAACTCGCAGCTTGGAGATACCCATTACAACCGCCAGGTTATCTTTACCGATAATCAACAAGAAAGCGTGATGGAGATTACTGCCAATGTCGATACTCGCTCTACAACGACTGAGCATGGGCGTGATATTGAAATGCGCGCCGACGGTGAAGTGGCAGTTGATGCGGGGGTAGACACGCAGTGGGGCGCACTGATGGCTGACAGCAGCGGGCAGCATCAGGATGAGGGTAGCACATTGACGAAAACGGGGGCGGGTACGCTGGAACTGACCGCCAGCGGTACAACGCAGTCGGCGGTACGTGTCGAAGAAGGCACCCTGAAAGGTGATGTTGCGGATATCTTCCCTTATGCTTCGTCGCTGTGGGTCGGTGACGGGGCAACGTTCAAGACTGGCGCGGATCAGGATATTCAGTCAATTGATGTTACTTCCAGCGGCACTATCGACATCAGCGATGGTACGGTTTTGCGCCTGACCGGGCAGGATACTTCCGTCGCCCTTAATGCCTCACTGTTTAACGGCGATGGGACGCTGGTGAATGCCACCGATGGCGTGACGTTGACAGGCGAGCTTAATACCAACCTTGAAACTGACAGCCTGACCTATCTTGCCGACGTGACGGTTAATGGTGATCTGACCAATACGTCCGGTGCGGTTAGCCTGCAAAATGGCGTCGCTGGCGACACGCTGACGGTAAACGGTGATTATACCGGCGGTGGTACGCTACTGCTCGATAGCGAATTAAACGGCGATGACTCGGTAAGCGATCAATTGGTGATGAACGGTAATACTGCTGGCAACACAACTGTGATGGTTAACTCCATTACAGGGATTGGTGAGCCGACATCGACAGGCATTAAAGTGGTTGATTTCGCAGCTGATCCCACGCAGTTTCAAAACAATGCGCAGTTCAGTCTGGCAGGCAGCGGCTACGTCAATATGGGAGCGTATGACTACACGCTGGTGGAAGATAACAACGACTGGTATCTGCGATCGCAAGAAGTAACGCCACCATCGCCACCTGATCCAGACCCGACTCCCGATCCTGATCCAACACCCGACCCGGCCCCGGACCCTACGCCTGCCTACCAGCCGGTGTTGAATGCCAAAGTTGGTGGATATTTTAATAACCTGCGGGCGGCAAATCAGGCGTTTGTGATGGAGCGACACGATCACGCTGGTGGCGATGGTCAGACGCTGAATTTACGTGTTATCGGCGGAGATTATCATTACACAGCAGCGGGGCAACTGGCTCAGCATGAAGACACTTCTACGGTGCAGCTTAGCGGCGACTTGTTTAGCGGGTGCTGGGGCACGGATGGCGAGTGGATGCTTGGGGCGGTTGGTGGCTACAGTGATAACCAGGGCGACAGCCGCTCGAATATGACCGGAACTCGCGCCGATAACCAGAACCACGGTTATGCCGTTGGTCTGACCTCAAGCTGGTTTCAGCACGGTAATCAGAAGCAGGGGGCCTGGCTGGATAGCTGGCTGCAATACGCGTGGTTTAACAATGATGTTTCCGAACAAGACGATGGCACAGATCATTACCATTCGTCGGGGATTATCGCCTCGCTGGAAGCGGGGTATCAGTGGTTACCGGGGCGTGGTGTGGTGGTTGAACCGCAGGCGCAGGTGATTTATCAGGGCGTGCAGCAGGATGATTTTACCGCCGCTAACCATGCGCGCGTGTCACAATCGCAGGGCGATGATATTCAGACGCGGCTGGGTTTACACAGCGAATGGCGTACCGCGGTTCATGTCACACCAACATTAGATGTGAATTATTATCACGATCCCCATTCGACGGAAATTGAAGAAGATGGCAGCACTATCAGTGACGATGCGGTGAAGCAACGGGGGGAAATAAAAGTGGGAGTAACGGGCAATATCAGTCAGCGAGTGTCACTGCGTGGTAACGTGGCGTGGCAGAAAGGGAGTGATGATTTTGCCCAGACGGCAGGGTTTTTGTCGATGACGGTGAAATGGTAATCGCTGTCTGACCGGCACTATTGCCGGATGCGGCGTAAACGCCTTATCTGGCCTACGGGAGCATTTGTAGGCCTGATAAGACGCGGCAAGCGTCGCATCAGGCATTGGCACGGTTGCCGGATGAATCCAAACAACAACCTCACTTATTCTGCGTGTGCAGCATATAGTTCACATCGACGCCGGGGCCGAGCTTAAAGGAATTAGTGATCGGGTTGTAATGCAGCCCGGTTATATGTCGCTCTTTTAAACTGGTCTGATCCACCCAGCCCAGCAGTTCTGCCGGTTTTATAAATTTCTTCACGTCGTGCGTGCCTTTGGGCACCATGCGCAAAATATATTCCGCGCCAACCACCGCCATCAGCCATGACTTGCCGTTGCGGTTAAGCGTCGAGAAAAAGACATCGCCGCCCGGTTTCACCAGTTGCGCACAGGCTCTGACCACTGACTGCGGATCGGGGACGTGCTCCAGCATCTCCATGCAGGTCACCACGTCATACTGCCCGGCATGTTTTGCCGCGTGCTCTTCCACGGTTTCCTGCACGTACTCTACCTGAATGCCACTTTCCAGCGCGTGCAACTTTGCCACCTGCAATGGCTCAAAGCCCATATCCAGACCGGTCACCGTCGCGCCTTCGCGCGCCATACTCTCGGCCAGAATGCCGCCGCCACAACCGACATCGAGCACCTTTTTGCCAAATAAACCGCCAGCACGCTCGGCAATATAGCCCAGACGCAGCGGGTTAATGCGGTGCAGCGGTTTGAACTCACCTTCAAGATCCCACCAGCGGGAGGCGACAGCTTCAAATTTAGCGATCTCTTCGTGGTCTACGTTATGGTTTACCGGCGATTTTTCGGCATTCATTGGCACTTCTACTCCGTAATTGGCAAGACAAACGAGTATATCAGGCATTGGAGGTGAATAAAGCGTATAGGTTTACCTCAATCTGCGCGGCTGTGTTATAATTTGCGACCTTTGAATCCGGGATACAGTAGAGGGATAGCGGTTAGATGAGCGACCTTGCGAGAGAAATTACACCGGTCAACATTGAGGAAGAGCTGAAGAGCTCCTATCTGGATTATGCGATGTCGGTCATTGTTGGCCGTGCGCTGCCGGATGTCCGAGATGGCCTGAAGCCGGTACACCGTCGCGTACTTTACGCCATGAACGTACTAGGCAATGACTGGAACAAAGCCTATAAAAAATCTGCCCGTGTCGTTGGTGACGTAATCGGTAAATACCATCCCCATGGTGACTCGGCGGTTTATGACACGATCGTCCGTATGGCGCAGCCATTCTCGCTGCGTTACATGCTGGTAGACGGTCAGGGTAACTTCGGTTCCATCGACGGCGACTCTGCGGCGGCAATGCGTTATACGGAAATCCGTCTGGCGAAAATTGCCCATGAACTGATGGCCGATCTCGAAAAAGAGACGGTCGATTTCGTTGATAACTATGACGGCACGGAAAAAATTCCCGACGTCATGCCAACCAAAATTCCTAACCTGCTGGTGAACGGTTCTTCCGGTATCGCCGTAGGTATGGCAACCAACATCCCGCCGCACAACCTGACGGAAGTTATCAACGGTTGTCTGGCGTATATCGATGATGAAGACATCAGCATTGAAGGGCTGATGGAACACATCCCGGGGCCGGACTTCCCGACGGCGGCAATCATTAATGGTCGTCGCGGTATTGAAGAAGCTTACCGTACCGGTCGCGGCAAGGTATATATCCGCGCCCGTGCTGAAGTGGAAGTTGACGCCAAAACCGGACGTGAAACCATTATCGTCCATGAAATTCCGTATCAGGTGAACAAAGCGCGCCTGATCGAGAAGATTGCGGAACTGGTAAAAGAAAAACGCGTGGAAGGCATCAGCGCGCTGCGTGACGAGTCTGACAAAGACGGTATGCGCATCGTGATTGAAGTGAAACGCGATGCGGTTGGTGAAGTTGTGCTTAACAACCTCTACTCCCAGACCCAGTTGCAGGTTTCTTTCGGTATCAACATGGTGGCATTGCACCATGGTCAGCCGAAGATCATGAACCTGAAAGACATCATCGCGGCGTTTGTTCGTCACCGCCGTGAAGTGGTGACCCGTCGTACTATTTTCGAACTGCGTAAAGCTCGCGATCGTGCTCATATCCTTGAAGCATTAGCCGTGGCGCTGGCGAACATCGACCCGATCATCGAACTGATCCGTCATGCGCCGACGCCTGCAGAAGCGAAAACTGCGCTGGTGGCTAATCCGTGGCAGCTGGGCAACGTTGCCGCGATGCTGGAACGTGCTGGCGACGATGCTGCGCGTCCGGAATGGCTGGAGCCAGAGTTCGGCGTGCGCGATGGTCTGTACTATCTGACCGAACAGCAAGCCCAGGCAATTCTGGATCTGCGTCTGCAGAAACTGACCGGTCTTGAGCATGAAAAACTGCTCGACGAATACAAAGAGCTGCTGGATCAGATCGCAGAACTGCTGCGTATTCTTGGCAGTGCCGATCGTCTGATGGAAGTGATCCGCGAAGAGCTGGAACTGGTTCGTGAACAGTTCGGTGACAAACGTCGCACTGAAATCACCGCCAACAGCGCAGACATCAACCTGGAAGATCTGATCACTCAGGAAGATGTGGTTGTGACTCTCTCTCACCAGGGCTACGTGAAGTATCAGCCGCTTTCTGAATACGAAGCGCAGCGTCGTGGCGGGAAAGGCAAATCTGCCGCACGTATTAAAGAAGAAGACTTTATTGACCGACTGCTGGTGGCGAACACCCACGACCATATTCTGTGCTTCTCCAGCCGTGGTCGCGTCTATTCGATGAAAGTCTATCAGTTGCCGGAAGCCACTCGTGGCGCGCGCGGTCGTCCGATTGTCAACCTGCTGCCGCTGGAGCAGGACGAACGTATCACCGCGATCCTGCCGGTGACCGAGTTTGAAGAAGGCGTGAAAGTCTTCATGGCGACCGCTAACGGTACTGTGAAGAAAACCGTCCTCACCGAATTCAACCGTCTGCGTACCGCCGGTAAAGTGGCGATCAAACTGGTTGAAGGCGATGAGCTGATCGGCGTTGACCTGACCAGCGGCGAAGACGAAGTAATGCTGTTCTCCGCCGAAGGTAAAGTGGTGCGCTTTAAAGAGTCTTCTGTCCGTGCGATGGGCTGCAACACCACCGGTGTTCGCGGTATTCGTTTAGGCGAAGGCGATAAAGTCGTCTCTCTGATCGTGCCTCGTGGCGATGGCGCAATCCTCACCGCAACGCAGAACGGTTATGGTAAACGTACCGCAGTGGCGGAATACCCGACTAAGTCGCGTGCGACGAAAGGGGTTATCTCCATCAAGGTTACCGAACGTAACGGTTTAGTGGTTGGCGCGGTGCAGGTAGATGACTGCGACCAGATCATGATGATCACCGATGCCGGTACGCTGGTACGTACTCGCGTTTCGGAAATCAGCATCGTGGGCCGTAACACCCAGGGCGTGATCCTCATCCGTACTGCGGAAGATGAAAACGTAGTGGGTCTGCAACGTGTTGCTGAACCGGTTGACGAGGAAGATCTGGATACCATCGACGGCAGTGCCGCGGAAGGGGACGATGAAATCGCTCCGGAAGTGGACGTTGACGACGAGCCAGAAGAAGAATAATTTTACTTCTTCATGCCAAAAGGGAGCTATCTCCCTTGTTTGAATTGAAAAGTCCAGGCTGCAAAGTCTGGGCTTTTGTCGTATTAGGGCGCGGTAAAGTTTTGCTGTGCTCGTAAAAAATGGCTGGCTATACACAAGGAATGTGGCAATGAGTGGTGAAAAAAAGGCGAAAGGCTGGCGGTTCTATGGTCTTGTAGGTTTTGGCGCAATAGCACTGCTTTCCGCTGGCGTCTGGGCGTTGCAATATGCTGGCAGTGGGCCAGAAAAAACGTTGTCGCCGCTGGTGGTGCACAACAATCTGCAAATCGATCTCAATGAGCCGGACCTCTTTCTCGACAGCGACTCTCTGAGCCAGCTTCCCAAAGATCTCCTTACCATTCCGTTTCTCCACGATGTTCTGAGTGAAGATTTCGTTTTCTATTATCAGAATCATGCCGATCGTCTGGGCATTGAAGGCAGCATTCGCCGCATTGTCTATGAACACGATCTCACGCTGAAAGATAAGCTCTTTTCTTCACTCTTAGATCAGCCCGCGCAGGCGGCGCTATGGCACGATAAACAAGGCCATCTTTCACATTACATGGTGCTGATCCAGCGCAGTGGTTTAAGCAAACTGCTGGAGCCATTGTTGTTTGCCGCTACCAGCGACAGCCAGTTAAGCAAAACGGAAATCAGTAGTATTAAGCTAAATAGTGAAACCATCCCGGTTTATCAGTTGCGCTATAACGGCAATAACGCCCTGATGTTCGCGACTTATCAGGACAAGATGTTGGTATTTTCCAGCACGGATATGCTGTTTAAAGATGACCAGCAGGATACCGAAGCCACGGCGATCGCAAGTGATTTGTTGAGCGGTAAAAAACGCTGGCAAGCCAGCTTTGGCCTGGAAGAGCGTGCTGCTGAAAAAACGCCAGTACGCCAGCGCATCGTGGTCAGCGCCAGGTTGCTGGGGTTTGGCTACCAGCGATTAATGCCTTCTTTTGCTGGCGTACGCTTCGAAATGAGCAACGACGGCTGGCATAGCTTTGTGGCGTTAAATGATGAATCCGCCAGCGTAGATGCCAGTTTCGATTTTACGCCGGTATGGAACAGTATGCCTGCCGGGGCCAGCTTCTGTGTGGCGGTGCCGTATTCGCATGGTATTGCCGAAGAGATGCTTTCGCACATCAGCCAGGAAAACGACAAGCTGAACGGGGCGTTAGATGGTGCAGCCGGGCTGTGCTGGTATGAAGACTCAAAATTACAAACCCCGTTATTTGTTGGTCAATTTGATGGCTCAGCCGAACAGGCACAACTGCCTGGGAAACTGTTTACGCAAAATATTGGTGCGCACGAAAGCAAAGCGCCAGAAGGTGTTTTGCCGGTAAACCAGACTCAGCAGGGCGAAGCGCAAATCTGGCGTCGCGAAGTGAGTTCCCGATACGGTCAGTATCCGAAAACACAGGCGGCGCAACCCGATCAATTAATGTCGGATTATTTTTTCCGCGTGTCGCTGGCGATGCAAAACAAAACGCTGCTTTTCTCCCTCGATGACACGCTGGTTAATAACGCCCTGCAAACACTGAATAAAACCCGTCCGGCAATGGTGGATGTAATACCCACTGATGGCATCGTTCCGCTCTATATCAATCCACAAGGCGTGGCGAAACTGCTGCGTAACGAAACGTTGACCAGTCTGCCGAAGAATCTCGAACCGGTTTTTTATAACGCCGCACAAACTTTATTAATGCCGAAGCTGGACGCTTTATCTCAACAACCGCGTTATGTCATGAAGCTGGCCCAGATGGAACCCGGTGCCGCCTGGCAGTGGCTACCCATAACCTGGCAGCCGCTATGAGGCACGGGCTGCTGGCGCTGATTTGCTGGCTGTGTTGTGTTGTTGCCCATAGCGAAATGCTGAATGTCGAACAATCCGGGCTGTTTCGCGCGTGGTTTGTACGCATTGCACAGGAACAACTCCGCCAGGGGCCAAGCCCACGCTGGTATCAGCAGGATTGTGCGGGCCTGGTGCGATTTGCGGCGAACGAGGCGCTGAAAATTCACGACAGCAAATGGCTAAAAAGTAACGGTATAGTAAGTCAGTATTTGCCGCCTGAAATGACGCTAACACCTGAACAGCGTCAACTGGCGCAAAACTGGAATCAGGGGAACAGGAAAACCGGCCCCTACGTGACCGCGATTAATTTGATTCAGTACAACAGCCAGTTTATTGGCCAGGACATAAACCAGGCGCTGCCTGGCGATATGATTTTTTTCGATCAGGGCGATGCCCAGCACTTAATGGTCTGGATGGGGCGTTACGTCATCTACCACACCGGAAGTGCCACGAAAACTGACAACGGAATGCGCGCAGTCAGTCTGCAACAACTTATGACATGGAAGGACACCCGATGGATACCCAACGATTCCAATCCCAATTTCATTGGCATTTATCGTTTAAATTTTCTGGCGCGATAGCAGCGTGCTTGTGCCTGTCTCTTGTGGGAACAGGGCTTGCTAATGCTGATGATTCGCTTCCTTCCAGTAACTATGCGCCGCCCGCCGGGGGAACATTCTTTTTGCTTGCTGACAGCAGTTTTAGCAGCAGTGAAGAGGCGAAAGTGCGACTGGAAGCGCCGGGGCGTGATTATCGGCGCTATCAGATGGAAGAGTACGGCGGCGTGGACGTTCGCCTGTATCGTATTCCTGACCCGATGGCATTTTTGCGCCAGCAGAAAAACCTGCATCGCATTGTGGTGCAACCGCAATATCTGGGCGACGGGCTGAACAATACGCTGACCTGGCTGTGGGATAACTGGTACGGCAAATCTCGCCGCGTGATGCAGCGTACTTTCTCTTCTCAGTCACGGCAGAATGTGACTCAGGCATTACCCGAATTACAGCTCGGCAATGCCATTATTAAACCTTCCCGTTATGTACAGAACAACCAGTTTTCCCCGCCGAAAAAATATCCACTGGTGGAACAGTTCCGTTACCCATTATGGCAGGCTAAACCGGTCGAGCCGCAGCAAGGGGTAAAACTGGAAGGCGCATCCAGCAATTTCATCTCGCCGCAGCCGGGCAACATCTATATTCCTCTCGGCAAACAAGAGCCGGGACTGTACCTCGTCGAGGCGATGGTTGGTGGGTATCGGGCGACGACGGTGGTGTTTGTTTCCGATACCGTGGCGCTTAGCAAAGTGTCAGGTAACGAGCTTCTGGTGTGGACCGCGGGTAAAAAACAGGGTGAAGCGAAGCCGGGATCAGAGATCTTGTGGACTGACGGTCTTGGCGTGATGACCCGCGGTGTGACCGATGACAGCGGTACCTTGCAGTTACAACATATATCGCCGGAACGTTCATACATTCTGGGTAAAGATGCTGAAGGCGGCGTTTTTGTCTCCGAGAATTTTTTCTACGAAAGCGAAATCTACAACACCCGCTTGTATATCTTTACCGACCGCCCTCTGTATCGTGCAGGCGATCGTGTTGATGTCAAAGTGATGGGCCGCGAGTTCCACGACCCGTTGCATTCATCCCCCATCGTCAGCGCCCCGGCGAAGCTTTCAGTGCTGGACGCCAACGGCAGTCTGTTGCAAACCATCAATGTCACGCTGGATACGCGTAATGGCGGGCAGGGGAGTTTCCGCCTGCCAGAAAATGCCGTCGCCGGAGGTTATGAGTTACGCCTGGCTTACCGCAAACAGGTCTATAGCAGCAGTTTTCGCGTGGCAAACTACATCAAGCCACATTTCGAGATTGGTTTAGCTCTCGACAAAAAAGAGTTCAAAACTGGCGAAGCGGTCAGCGGCAAATTGCAACTGCTCTACCCGGATGGCGAGCCGGTAAAAGATGCCCGCGTGCAGTTAAGTTTGCGCGCTCAGCAATTATCAATGGTCGGTAACGATTTGCGTTATGCCGGACGTTTCCCCGTGTCGCTGGAAGGCAGTGAAACGGTGTCCGACGATAGCGGTCATGTGGCGTTAAATCTCCCCGCCGCCGATAAACCGAGCCGCTATTTGTTAACCGTCTCCGCCAGTGACGGCGCGGCGTATCGCGTCACCACCACCAAAGAGATCCTCATTGAACGCGGCCTGGCGCATTACTCTTTAAGTACCGCCGCACAATACAGTAATAGCGGCGAGTCGGTTGTGTTCCGTTATGCCGCGCTGGAATCTTCAAAACAGGTTCCTGTTAAGTATGAGTGGCTACGCCTGGAAGACCGAACAAGCTACAGCGGAGATCTACCGTCTGGCGGTAAATCCTTCACCGTTAATTTCGATAAACCAGGTAACTACAATCTGACGTTACGCGATAAAGACGGCTTAATTCTCGCCGGGTTAAGTCATGCGGTCAGTGGTAAGGGCAGCATGGCGCATGCCGGTACGGTAGATATTGTGGCAGATAAAACGCTGTACCAGCCTGGCGAAACCGCGAAGATGCTGATTACCTTCCCGGAGCCAATTGATGAAGCATTATTGACGCTGGAACGCGATCGCGTTGAACAGCAGTCGCTGCTATCGCATCCGGCAAACTGGCTGACGTTACAACGTTTAAACGATACCCAGTATGAAGCCCGCGTACCGGTGAGCAATTCCTTTGCGCCTAACATCACTTTTTCGGTGCTGTATACCCGTAACGGTCAGTACAGTTTTCAGAACGCCGGGATCAAAGTTGCCGTTCCCCAGCTGGATATCCGGGTGAAAACGGACAAAACCCATTACCAGCCCGGTGAACTGGTCAATGTCGAATTAACCTCGTCGCTGAAAGGTAAACCTGTTTCTGCGCAGCTAACGGTTGGCGTGGTCGATGAAATGATCTACGCGCTGCAACCGGAAATCGCGCCGAATATCGGCAAATTTTTCTATCCGCTGGGGCGTAACAATGTGCGTACCAGCTCCAGTCTGTCGTTTATCAGCTACGACCAGGCGCTCTCCAGCGAGCCGGTTGCGCCTGGCGCGACTAACCGCAGCGAGCGGCGAGTAAAAATGCTTGAACGTCCACGGCGTGAAGAGGTGGATACCGCGGCATGGATGCCGTCACTCACAACCGATAAACAAGGCAAAGCGTATTTCACGTTCCTGATGCCTGATTCGTTAACCCGCTGGCGCATTACCGCGCGTGGGATGAGCGGCGACGGGTTGGTCGGGCAGGGGAGTGCTTATCTGCGTTCGGAAAAAAATCTCTACATGAAGTGGAGTATGCCAACGGTGTATCGCATGGGCGACAAACCGGCAGCAGGACTGTTTATCTTCAGTCAGCAGGATAACGAACCGGTGGCGCTGGTGACTAAATTTGCAGGCGCTGAGATGCGCCAGACGCTGACGCTGCACAAAGGGGCGAATTATATTTCGCTGACGCAGAACATTCAGCAATCTGGCTTGTTAAGCGCAGAACTGCAACAAAATGGGCAAGTGAAGGACAGCATTAGCACAAAACTGTCTTTTGTGGATAACAGCTGGCCCGTTGAACAGCAGAAAAATGTCATGCTCGCCGGTGGCGATAACGCGCTGATGTTGCCCGAGCAGGCGAGCAATATCCGGCTACAAAGTAGTGAAACGCCGCAGGAGATTTTCCGTAACAATCTTGATGCGTTAGTCGATGAACCGTGGGGTGGCGTGATCAACACCGGTAGCCGTCTGATCCCGCTCAGTCTCGCCTGGCGTTCGCTTGCCGATCATCAAAGTGCCGCCGCTAACGACATTCGTCAGATGATTCAGGATAACCGTCTGCGGCTGATGCAACTGGCGGGGCCCGGTGCGCGCTTTACCTGGTGGGGGGAAGATGGCAATGGCGACGCCTTCCTGACGGCATGGGCATGGTACGCCGACTGGCAGGCCAGCCAGGCGCTCGGCGTAACGCAACAACCGGAATACTGGCAGCATATGCTCGACAGCTACGCGGAGCAGGCAGATAACATGCCGTTATTGCATCGGGCGCTGGTGCTGGCGTGGGCGCAGGAGATGAATCTGCCGTGCAAAACGTTGTTGAAAGGGTTGGATGAAGCTATCGCCCGGCGCGGAACTAAAACTGAAGATTTCTCTGAGGAAGACACCCGCGATATCAATGACAGCCTGATCCTCGATACACCGGAATCTCCACTGGCAGATGCGGTGGCAAACGTCTTAACCATGATGTTGCTGAAAAAAGCGCAGTTGAAGTCCACTGTGATGCCACAGATTCAGCAATACGCGTGGGATAAAGCGGCAAACAGCAATCAGCCGCTGGCGCACACAGTTGTGCTGCTCAATAGCGGGGGCGACGCTACCCAGGCGGCTGCTATTTTAAGTGGTTTGACCGCTGAGCAATCCACTATTGAACGCGCGCTGGCCATGAACTGGCTGGCGAAATATATGGCGACAATGCCTTCGGTTGTGTTGCCTGCGCCTGCGGGCGCATGGGCTAAACATAAGTTAACTGGAGGGGGCGAATACTGGCGTTGGGTTGGTCAGGGCGTGCCGGACATTCTCTCTTTTGGTGACGAATTATCGCCGCAAAATGTGCAGGTCCACTGGCGTGAACCGGCAAAAACGGCTCAACAAAGTAACATTCCGGTGACCGTTGAACGCCAGTTGTATCGGCTTATCCCTGGTGAAGAAGAGATGAGCTTTACTCTGCAACCGGTGACCAGCAATGAGATTGACAGCGATGCGCTGTATCTCGATGAAATCACGCTTACCAGCGAGCAGGATGCCGTTCTGCGCTACGGTCAGGTGGAAGTACCGCTCCCGCCGGGAGCCGATGTTGAGCGCACAACATGGGGCATTTCGATCAATAAACCCAACGCCGCGAAACAGCAGGGGCAATTGCTGGAAAAAGCGCGAAATGAAATGGGCGAACTGGCCTATATGGTGCCGGTGAAAGAACTGACGGGAACGGTCACTTTCCGCCATTTGCTGCGCTTCTCGCAAAAAGGGCAATTCGTTCTGCCTCCTGCTCGTTATGTGCGTTCCTATGCACCTGCACAGCAAAGTGTTGCGGCAGGGAGTGAATGGACCGGGATGCAGGTGAAATAAGTGAACTGGCGCAGAATCGTCTGGCTATTGGCGTTGGTTACTCTGCCAACGCTTGCGGAGGAGACGCCGTTACAACTGGTGCTGCGCGGTGCGCAGCACGATCAACTGTATCAGCTGTCGTCATCAGGCGTGACCAAAGTCTCAGCATTACCTGACATGCTCACCACGCCGTTAGGGAGTTTGTGGAAACTGTATGTTTACGCCTGGCTGGAGGATACCCATCAACCGGAGCAGGCCTACCAGTGTCGTGGAAACTCCCCGGAAGAGGTTTATTGTTGTCAGGCTGGGGAGAGCATAACGCGCGATACCGCGCTGGTACGTTCCTGTGGGCTCTATTTTGCGCCGCAGCGGTTGCATATTAGCGCAGATGTGTGGGGGCAATACTGGCAACAGCGCCAGGCACCTGCGTGGTTAGCGTCTCTTACTACGCTGAAGCCAGAAACCTCGGTAACGGTTAAATCGCTGCTTGATTCATTAGCGACGTTACCTGCGCAAAACAAAGCTCAGGAAGTCTTACTGGATGTGGTGCTGGACGAGGCGAAAATCGGTGTCGCATCCATGCTCGGTAGTCGGGTACGGGTGAAAACCTGGAGCTGGTTTGCCGATGATAAACAGGAAATCCGTCAGGGTGGTTTTGCCGGCTGGTTAACCGATGGTACACCGCTGTGGGTTACTGGCAGTGGCACCAGCAAAACGGTACTGACCCGTTATGCGACGGTGCTTAATCGAGTTTTGCCAGTGCCGACGCAGGTTGCCAGTGGGCAATGTGTAGAGGTGGAACTGTTTGCCCGCTATCCGCTGAAGAAAATCACAGCGGAAAAGAGTACGACGGCAGTAAAACCCGGCGTACTTAATGGGCGCTATCGTGTGACGTTTACTAATGGTAACCACATTACGTTTGTCAGCCACGGTGAGACGACCTTACTGAGCGAAAAGGGCAAACTGAAATTGCAGTCGCATCTTGATCGTGAAGAGTACGTTGCCAGAGTTCTGGATCGCGAGGCGAAAAGTACGCCCCCTGAGGCAGCGAAAGCCATGACCGTGGCGATTCGCACTTTTTTACAGCAAAACGCCAATCGGGAAGGCGATTGCCTGACCATCCCCGACAGTAGCGCCACGCAGCGTGTTTCTGCTTCGCCAGCGACCACGGGGGCGCGAACGATGACCGCCTGGACGCAGGATCTCATCTATGCGGGCGATCCGGTTCATTATCACGGCAGTCGCGCTACCGAAGGGACGCTTTCCTGGCGGCAAGCCATGGCCCAGGCGGGGCAGGGGGAGCGTTACGACCAGATACTCGCGTTTGCTTATCCCGACAACAGCCTTAGCCGCTGGGGAGCGCCACGCTCAACCTGCCAGTTATTACCCAAAGCGAAAGCCTGGCTGGCGAAAAAAATGCCGCAGTGGCGGCGTATATTACAAGGTGAGACGGGGTACAACGAACCAGACGTGTTTGCGGTTTGCCGTTTAGTCTCAGGTTTCCCCTATACCGATCGGCAGCAGAAACGGCTGTTTATTCGTAACTTCTTTACGCTTCAGGATCGGCTCGATTTAACCCATGAGTATCTGCATCTGGCCTTTGATGGTTATCCCACCGGGCTTGATGAGAACTATATCGAAACGCTGACCCGACAATTATTAATGGACTAATGCTATGCGAAAGATTTTTCTTCCGTTGTTACTGGTGGCGCTTTCGCCTTTTGCCCATGGCGAAGGTGTGCAGGAAGTCGAGATTGATGCACCGCTCTCTGGCTGGCATCAGGCAGAGGGCGAAGATGCCAGTTTTTCACAATCGATCAATTACCCGGCGTCGTCCGTCAACATGGCAGATGATCAAAATATCTCAGCGCAGATCCGCGGCAAAATAAAGAATTATGCTGCGGCGGGTAAAGTTCAGCAGGGCCGGCTGGTGGTCAACGGTGCCAGTATGCCGCAGAGAATTGAATCCGATGGTTCATTTGCACGTCCTTATATTTTCACTGAAGGCAGCAACAGCGTGCAGGTCATCAGCCCGGATGGGCAAAGCCGACAAAAAATGCAGTTTTACTCAACGCCGGGCGCTGGAGCGATCCGCGCGCGTTTACGGCTGGTTCTCTCCTGGGACACGGACAATACCGATCTCGACCTTCACGTTGTCACGCCCGATGGCGAACACGCCTGGTACGGTAACACCGTGCTGAAAAACAGTGGTGCACTGGATATGGATGTCACGACGGGGTACGGACCCGAGATTTTCGCCATGCCAGCGCCAGTTCACGGACGCTATCAGGTGTATATCAACTACTATGGTGGGCGCAGCGAAACGGAATTAACCACCGCCCAACTGACGCTGATCACCGATGAAGGATCGGTCAATGAGAAACAGGAAACATTTATTGTACCGATGCGTAATGCTGGCGAGCTGACGCTGGTGAAAAGTTTTGACTGGTGATTAATGGGGTTACCTTCGCCGTCGATGTTCAAGAAAACACCCGATAACTTTCGCTATCGGGTGTTTTTATTGATTAATTCAACCGTTCAATCACCATCGCAATTCCCTGGCCGCCACCAATGCACAGTGTTGCCAGCCCCAGCGTTTTATCGCGTGCCTGCATGGCATGTAATAGTGTGACCAGAATACGAGCACCACTGGCACCGATAGGATGCCCGAGCGCGATGGCCCCGCCGTTGACATTCACTTTCTCAGAATCAAAGCCCAGGGTTTTCCCAACGGCAAGGAACTGTGCAGCAAATGCTTCATTAGCCTCAATGAGATCAATATCCGCCAGTTGCAGCCCCGCCAGTTGTAACGCTTTTTGCGTGGCAGGTACTGGCCCCATACCCATCAATGCGGGGGGCACGCCACCGCTGGCATAACTTTTAATGCGAGCCAGGGGGGTAAGGCCTGCTGCCAGCGCCGCAGATTCTTCCATAATCACCAGAGCGGCAGCACCGTCGTTAATACCAGACGCGTTCCCGGCGGTGACTGTTCCTGCTTTATCGAAGGCCGGGCGCAATGCGCCTAACGCTTCAGTCGTAGAATCCGCTTTCGGGAATTCGTCTTGACTGAAGACGAAGGTTTTCTTCCGAGTGACAACATTTACCGGGACGATTTCGGCTGTAAAAGCACCGGACTCAATTGCGGCTGCCGCTTTACGCTGTGAATGTAGCGCCAGTTCATCCTGCATTTCTCGGGTAATTCCGTACTCTTTGGCCACGTTCTCGGCGGTAATCCCCATATGATAACCATGGGTGGCGCACATCAGACCATCGCGCAGGATTACGTCATAAACCTGTCCGTCTCCAAGACGATAACCAGAGCGTGCTTTTGCATCGAGTAAGTAGGGCGCTAAACTCATATTTTCCATACCCCCCGCCACAATGCTTTGCGCCTGACCTGCCTGAATTGCCTGGGCGGCAAGCGCCACACTTTTAAGACCCGAACCACACACTTTATTGACCGTGAATCCGCACACCGTTTCTGCCAGCCCGCTTTTTAACAGTGCCTGACGTGCCGGATTTTGCCCCAACCCGGCTTGCAACACGTTACCCATAATCACTTCATCAATGTGTAGTGAATCGATTTTTGCACGTTCAATGGCGGCTTTAATTACTGTCGCCCCCAGGTCGATGGCGCTGGTGGAAGCGAGTGAACCGTTAAAACTACCGATAGCAGTACGTACCGCACTGACGATGACACAATTTTTCATTTTTTATTCCTTCTGTCTGTAGGGTTGCCGTCAGAACAGCGTTAAACCAATGACGAAAATGACGCCGGAGAAGAGCAGGGCAGTGATGCAATAGCCCATGATGTCGCGGACACCGAGTCCGGCGATTGCCAGTGCTGGCAGCGCCCAGAATGGTTGTGCCATGTTCATCCATTGCTCGCCGTAGGCGATCGCCATTACCGATTTACCGAGATCAGCGCCCAGCGCCTGGGCTGCGGGTATCACGAAAGGTCCCTGAATAACCCAGTGACCGCCGCCAGACGGAACGGCGAAGTTAATCAGTGCAGAACTAAAAAAGGTCATTACCGGGAAGGTGTCTTTGTTCGCAACATTGATGAAGAATTCGGTAATGAGTCCGCCCAGACCGGAATGCTCCATCATCAGTTGGATCCCAGCGTAGAAGGGGAATTGCACCAGAATACCGGCAGTACTGCGTGCTGCCGCGCTGATAGCACGCATATAAGCCATTGGCGTTTTATGTAGCAGCAGACCCGCAATCATAAACATCAGGTTGACGGTATTGATGGTGATGTTGAAGCCATGTTCGCTGAAGTACATCGCAAGGTAAGCGATACCGAGTGCGCCGATGATCAACGTCAGAATGCGGCTTTCTTCCAGTCGCTCGGATGGTGGGGCATCTTTCGGTAGCTGCTTTTGGAAATCAGCCTCTTCCATGAGTAGTTTCGGATCGATACTCACCACGTCAGACGGTTTTGGCATCATCATGCGGGTGATAAATGGCATCACCACAATCAACGCCACAGTGATGAAAATATTAAAACCACTGAACAGAGTATCGCCCACCGGGATCAGCCCGGCGATATGCTCAACCGGGTTGCCCGGTGTTGCAGCCAACAGAGGCATTGAGCCAGAGAAACCGCCACCCCAGGTGAGAAAACCAATGTAGGCGCAGGCAATGAGCAACGGATAATCAGAACCGGGTACTCGGCGGGCGACTTCACGGGCAAACATTGCGCCGACAACCAAACCAAATCCCCAGTTGATGACACAAGCGACTGAACCGAAGAAAGTAACCAGCATGACGCCCTGTACGGGCGTCTTTGCGGCGGAGGCGGCAGTACGCAGCAAACTTTTTACCGGAGCAGAGCTGGCAAGGGCATGACCGGTAACGATGATAAGCGCCATCTGCATACCAAACGCCAGCAAGTTCCAGAAACCGTCACCCCACATTTTCACCATGCTGATCGGCGTTTGTGGTGTTAACCAAAGCGCGATCACGAAAGTTAGCAATGTCAGCAACATGGCAAAGATCAGTGGATCGGGAAGCCACCGGCTGACAAAACGCGTCATAAAACGCGATATGCGACCAATCATAAATCACCCCGTTGCGTATTCAGATCGGCGGCGACTTCAAACCGAGCTTCTGTTTTGGCACGCACGGTGGCTAAATCACACCCGTCGGCAATTTCGGTGAGCCACATTTTGCCGTCAATAAAACGAAAGACAGCCAGTTCAGTAACCAGCATATGCACCGCATGTTGCGCAGTGAGTGGCATGGTGCAGCGGCGCAAAATTTTTGCTGAACCATCTTTGGCACAATGTTCCATGGCGATGATCACTTTGCGCGACCCGGTCACCAGATCCATCGCGCCACCCATACCGGGCACCATTTTCCCAGGCACTACCCAGTTCGCGAGGTTTGCTTCTTCGTCTACTTGCAAACCGCCGAGCACGCAGGCATCAATATGACCGCCGCGGATTAGCGCAAATGACATGGCGCTATCAAACATGGCTGCACCGGGTAAAACACCGCACGGTTGTCCGCCAGCGTTCACCAGATCTGGATGCGCTGTCGTGACCGGGCCTAAACCGAGGAAGCCGTTTTCCGATTGCAGAGTGATATGAATACCCTCCGGTAAATAATTGGCGACCATTGTGGGTAAACCGATCCCTAAGTTAACGATGTCACCATCACGAAGCTCTTGCGCCACACGGCGCGCAATACGTTGTTTCGCATCCATTATTTGCTCTCCTGTGAAACGATGATGTGGTCGATAACGGCACCAGGGGTGACAATATGGTCAGGTTGCAGCTCGCCGGTTTCGACCAGTTCATCTGGCTCTACCAGTGTGATATCAGCCGCAAGGGCTATCAGGGGGTTAAAGTTGCGGGCGCTAAGTTGATAGGTCAGGTTGCCAAGTGTGTCGCAACGATGAGCGCGAATTAGCGCCAGGTCGGCGCGCAGTGGGCGTTCGAGCAGCCAGGTTTTACCGTCGAGTGTCAGTGTCTGTTTGCCTTCCTCTACGACGGTGCCGACACCCGTTGGGGTGAGAAAACCACCAAGTCCAGCTCCACCACAGCGAATTTGCTCGATTAGCGTACCTTGCGGCACCAGAACGACGTCCATCTCACCAGATATCATGCGCCGACCTGTTTCCGGGTTGGTGCCGATATGTGAAGCAATCACTTTGCGGACTCGACCATTGACGATGAGCGGACCGATGCCAGTATCAACAAACGCGGTATCATTGGCTATCAATGTCAGGTCGCGAACACCAGATTCCAGTAATGCTTCAACCAGGCGGGATGGAGTGCCAATCCCCATAAATCCGCCCACCATGATGGTCATGCCGTCACGAAAGAAGCCGGTGGCATCTTATAATGTCATCAATTTTGTTTTCATTTTTTATCCCTCTTGCATACACCGTTGTGGGTACAGTCAGGGAATAGCAAGGGGAGTGCCAGAATGAGATTATTGGGTTTTGTTATTTAACTAATTGAATATGAAGGGATAAATTGGATGAGGATTTATAAGGAGAATGAGCGGCTATGCAGAAAATTGCGCACTGTGCAAATATCTGCATAGCAAGTTTTGGCGTTATACATCCGCCGGATCGATACCGTATTCCTGGAGTTTATACATCAATGCACGGCGACTGATGCCCAGCATTAAAGCAGTGCGGGTTCGGTTTCCTTCTTGTTGTTCCAGCACTTCCATAATGATGCGTTTTTCGACGCGTTTAATTTCCTCTTTTAAATTACGCTCACCGACAGGGGCTGTTTTTGCCTCACCAGCATTACAGACTGGCTGACGAATCTGCGGCGGAAGATCCTCAGAGAAAATGATCGGGCCTGAGTTCATCACGACGGCGCGTTCAATAACGTTGGAAAGCTCTCGAATATTTCCCGGCCATGACCAGGCGGTAAGCAGTGACATTGCCATCGGATCGATGTCGATAATATCGCGCTGATTCTCACTACTGAATTTTTGCAAAAAGTGATTAGCTAACAGGGAAATATCTTCCCGGCGATCGCGCAGAGGCGGCAGTATTAAATGAATAACGTTAAGGCGATAAAAGAGATCTTCACGGAAGGTGCCTTCTTTTACCATTGCCTGCAAGTCACGGTTGGTGGCAGCAATGATGCGGATATCAACTTTTATGGTCTGATGGCCGCCAATCCGTTCAAATTCCCGTTCCTGCAGAATGCGTAGTAATTTGGCTTGCAGTACGAGCGGCATTTCGCCAATTTCGTCGAGGAGCAGAGTACCTTCGTTGGCACGTTCAAATAATCCCTGACGCAAGGTTTGTGCACCAGTAAATGCACCTTTTTCATGACCAAACAGTTCACTTTCGAGCAACGATTCCGGCAGCGCCGCGCAGTTGACTTTAATGAACGGCCCCTTTGCCCGCCGCGAATTGTAGTGAATCGCTCTGGCAATCAACTCTTTCCCGGTGCCGCTTTCACCGCTAATCAAGACGCTGGCCTGAGAAAGGGCAATTTTGGCGGTGTCTTTGCAGATATCCATCATCGCAGGGCTGTTGGTGAGAATGTGCCCCCATTGCCAGCTGGTGCTCAGTGCCTGGTGCAGATGACGGATCTCTTTTTTCATTGACTGGAGTTGTAAAGCGCGCTGAACGATTAAATTCAACTCATCGAGATCAAACGGTTTGATAACATAGTCGAAGGCCCCGCAGCGTAGCGCTTCGACGGCGGTTTCCACTTCAGCATAGGCCGTCATCAGAATAACGGGGGTCCGTGTCTCATGGCTGCGCATCTCCTTGAGTGCCTTGATGCCGTCCATCTCTGGCATGCGGATATCCATCAACACCACGTCAGGGTGAATATCGGCAAACAGGTGTAATGCTGTGCGTCCGTTGTTCGCACAATGTGTTTCGAATCCTTGTAGTGCAAAAGCGGTGCTCAGCATACGGCGAACATTATCTTCATCATCCACAATAAGGATGCGATTAATAGCAGTCATACAGTCTGATTTCCCTGCGGATTGATCGGTAAAATAAGCGTGAAGGTTGCGCCGTAGCCCGGCAAACTGGCGACGCGAATATCACCCTGATGGGCATTAATGATGCGTTGACTTAACGCCAGACCAAGCCCGGTTCCAGAGGCTTTGGTGGTGAAAAAGGGATCGAAGATCTTTTTTTGCAGCGAGAGATCAATGCCACAGCCGTTGTCCTCTATCGAAATGGCCTGTTGTGAGTCGCTGTATTGCCAGGTTTGAATGCGAATTTTCCCTCGTGCGCTGATAGCCTGGACGGCATTGATCAGGATATTCAGTAGTACCTGTTTGAGCAGTTCACGATCGGCGTTAATCGGGTTTAATTCATTATCCAGTTCGCTTATGAAGTCGACCCGCGCTTGTACGCCGGCGGTTTGTACCAGTACCAGAGTTTCTTCAACCAATGCATTGAGACTGACTTGTTGCCATTGACTGTGGCGTGGACGTGAAAATTCGAGCAATTGCTGAATAACTTTGTTAATTGAATCGATTTCTTTGAGTACTACGGACAGATATTCCTGATGTATTAGGTCGCTGGTTTGTTGGCGCAAGATCTGTACATAACCACGAATAGCCGTTAGCGGATTACGTACTTCATGCGCGACGCCAGCCATCAGCTCACCCAGTGTGGCGAGGCGTTCTGCTTGCGCCATGCGGCGCTGGGTTTCTTTGCGGGCAGTTAAATCAGAGAAAATCACCAAAGCACCTATCATTTCACCATGCGTGTTATGAATACGACTGGTAGTGACACTGAGTTCAATGGTGCGGTCACGGCCTGGAAAACTGATCTCCAGCGCCACATGTTCGGTGCCATGTTCCAGCGTATCCAGTACTGGACTGTAGAACTGAGTATTGTCGAACAACATGGAGTAAGGCTGCCCTACCAGTTCATGACGTTGATAGCCAGTGATGACTTCTGCTGCCGGGTTCATGGTGGTTACATCACCCTGGCGGTCAATGGCAATGACGCCATCGGCAGCGTTTTCAATAATCAGATCGTTAAGTGTCCGCGTTTCACGCAGTGCCTGGGCGAGGTTGTTAACACTCTGACTGATTTGCCCCATTTCACCGGGCAATTGTGGTAATCGAGTGGGAATATTTTGCGCCAGAGTCGAGAGGCCATCGGTGATGATATCAATATTGGCGCTCAGGCGACGGGAGAAAAGGACAATCAACAGCAGGCTTATCAGCAAACCGGCGGTGAGCACAATGATAATCCTCACATCCATTTTCCAGGCCTGGCGGCGAATATCTTCGGTTAATTCATTGGCCCAGATATAGCCGAGGATTTCACCATTACGCTCAATGGGGATCATTGAATTCAAAATATCGCCGCGCACCTGCCTGCCTGAATAAACCAAAGGGGTATTTGTACGCATGACTTCGCGACCAGGGTGATCTGCGGCAATGGTAACGCCGACATTATTCTGATATAGCGCTGAAGGCGCGTAGGTGATTATCGCATCCAGCGTTTTGTTGTAATAACCAGCGCCGATGCCAGGGAAGGCGTGAGTGATATTTTCGGTAATGGGGGCAAGTTCTGCATTTAATGCGCGGATACGCTCCTCACGTGGTAAGTCGATGTAGAGATCATAGCGATCGCCTAGTGCCTGATTAAGCAGGTTGACCACGGCAGAAAGTTTTTTCTCTTTTTCAGATAAGACTGCTGAACGTCCTTCCGTTTCTACGATATAACCAATAGTAAGCGTTGGGACAATGACCATCAGGATTGCCATCAGAATCATTTGATTGCGTAAGCGGCGTGGATAAATCCACTTCATATAATGCATGCTGAAATCCACTAGTCTTGTCCGGTATATGACGATTATCAGAGGTTAAGGTGATGATTTCTCGGCGGTGTATCATATTCCAGAGAAGAGAGAACATTGCGGTAACACGCTTTTACCGCTACCTTAACCACACTCCATCGGTCACCTGAGGCGGAGCTTCGCCCCTTTGAAATACCTTGCTTCTTTTCGTACAACCCTGAAAGCCTCGCGCTACATGTTCAGAGCATTGGCGTTAGTGCTCTGGCTGTTGATTGCTTTTTCATCCGTTTTTTACATCGTTAATGCGTTACATCAGCGAGAATCGGAAATTCGTCAGGAATTTAATCTGAGTTCCGATCAGGCTCAGCGCTTTATTCAACGTACCTCTGATGTGATGAAAGAGCTGAAGTACATCGCTGAAAATCGCTTATCGGCAGAAAACGGTGTGCTTTCCCCGCGTGGACGAGAAACGCAGGCGGATGTGCCTGCGTTTGAACCGCTGTTTGCTGACTCTGATTGTTCCGCAATGAGTAACACCTGGCGAGGTTCTTTGGAGTCATTGGCGTGGTTTATGCGCTACTGGCGCGATAATTTTTCTGCGGCTTACGATCTCAACCGGGTATTTTTAATCGGCAGCGATAACCTCTGCATGGCCAATTTCGGTCTGCGTGATATGCCAGTGGAACGCGATACCGCGTTGAAAGCGTTGCATGAACGCATTAATAAATATCGAAATGCACCACAAGATGATAGTGGCAGTAACCTCTACTGGATCAGCGAAGGTCCGCGCCCTGGCGTCGGGTATTTTTACGCGTTGACGCCAGTTTATCTGGCGAACCGATTGCAGGCGCTTTTGGGTGTCGAGCAGACTATCCGGATGGAGAATTTTTTCTTACCTGGTACGTTGCCGATGGGGGTTACCATTCTTGATGAAAATGGTCATACCCTGATTTCGCTTACCGGACCAGAAAGCAAAATTAAGGGCGATCCTCGCTGGATGCAGGAACGCTCCTGGTTTGGCTATACGGAAGGGTTCCGGGAGCTGGTGCTGAAGAAAAATCTGCCACCCTCATCGCTAAGCATCGTGTATTCGGTGCCGGTTGATAAGGTGCTGGAACGCATTCGCATGTTGATCCTTAACGCAATTTTGCTGAATGTGCTTGCCGGAGCTGCATTGTTTACTCTCGCGCGGATGTACGAGCGACGTATTTTCATTCCGGCGGAAAGCGACGCCCTGCGACTGGAAGAACATGAGCAGTTTAATCGCAAGATTGTCGCCTCCGCGCCCGTGGGTATCTGCATTTTGCGTACCGCTGATGGCGTCAATATTTTAAGTAACGAACTGGCGCATACCTATCTCAATATGCTTACGCATGAGGACCGCCAACGGCTGACACAAATTATCTGTGGGCAGCAGGTCAATTTTGTTGATGTCCTGACCAGCAACAATACCAATCTGCAAATCAGCTTCGTCCATTCGCGCTATCGTAATGAAAACGTGGCCATTTGTGTGCTGGTGGATGTTTCTTCGCGCGTGAAGATGGAAGAGTCGTTGCAGGAGATGGCACAAGCAGCGGAACAGGCGAGCCAGTCAAAATCGATGTTCCTTGCCACCGTCAGTCATGAGCTGCGAACGCCGCTGTATGGCATTATCGGTAACCTGGATCTGTTGCAAACCAAAGAGTTACCGAAAGGCGTCGATCGTCTGGTGACGGCAATGAACAACTCTTCCAGCCTGTTGTTGAAAATTATCAGCGATATTCTCGATTTCTCGAAAATTGAATCAGAACAGTTGAAGATCGAACCGCGTGAGTTTTCACCGCGTGAAGTGATGAACCACATCACCGCCAACTATTTGCCGCTGGTGGTACGCAAGCAGCTAGGCTTGTACTGCTTTATTGAACCGGATGTGCCAGTGGCCTTAAATGGCGACCCAATGCGTTTACAGCAGGTCATCTCCAACCTGTTGAGTAACGCCATAAAATTCACCGATACCGGCTGTATAGTTCTGCATGTTCGCGCTGATGGCGATTATCTCTCTATCCGCGTTCGCGATACCGGCGTAGGGATTCCGGCGAAAGAAGTGGTGCGCTTGTTTGATCCCTTCTTCCAGGTCGGAACGGGCGTACAGCGTAACTTCCAGGGGACCGGTCTGGGTCTGGCGATTTGTGAAAAACTGATCAGCATGATGGACGGCGACATCTCGGTAGATTCAGAACCGGGAATGGGCAGCCAGTTTACCGTGCGTATTCCGTTGTACGGCGCTCAGTACCCGCAGAAAAAAGGCGTGGAAGGGTTGAGTGGTAAACGCTGCTGGCTGGCGGTCCGCAATGCGTCGCTCTGTCAGTTCCTGGAAACCAGTTTGCAGCGCAGCGGCATCGTCGTTACAACATACGAAGGGCAGGAACCGACTCCCGAAGATGTGTTAATCACTGACGAGGTAGTGAGCAAAAAATGGCAGGGTAGAGCGGTAGTGACCTTCTGTCGTCGCCATATTGGTATTCCGCTGGAGAAAGCGCCAGGGGAGTGGGTACACAGTGTGGCTGCCCCGCATGAGCTACCGGCATTGTTGGCGCGTATTTATTTGATCGAGATGGAGAGCGATGATCCTGCTAACGCTCTGCCGTCGACGGACAAAGCGGTCAGTGATAACGACGATATGATGATTCTGGTCGTGGATGATCATCCGATTAACCGGCGTCTTCTGGCAGATCAGTTGGGATCGTTGGGTTATCAATGTAAAACCGCGAATGATGGCGTCGATGCGCTTAATGTACTTAGCAAGAATCATATTGATATCGTGCTTAGCGACGTCAACATGCCAAATATGGATGGTTACCGCTTGACGCAACGCATTCGTCAGTTGGGACTGACGTTGCCGGTAATCGGAGTAACTGCTAATGCGTTGGCTGAAGAGAAGCAGCGGTGTCTGGAGTCCGGTATGGACAGCTGCCTGTCGAAGCCGGTAACGCTGGATGTGATAAAACAGACGCTGACGGTATATGCCGAGAGGGTCAGGAAATCGCGGGAATCGTAGGACGGATAAGGCGTTTACGCCGCATCTGGCATTCAGTGCAAATGCCAGATGCGGCGCTAACGCGTCTTATCTGGCCTACAGGTGATTAGTCTTTATCTGCCGGACTTAACGTCACTGAAGAGAGATAATTCAGCAGGGCGATATCGTTCTCGACACCCAGCTTCATCATCGCAGATTTCTTCTGGCTACTGATGGTTTTAATACTGCGGTTCAGCTTTTTAGCGATCTCGGTCACCAGGAAACCTTCCGCAAACAGGCGTAGAACTTCACTCTCTTTTGGCGAGAGACGCTTGTCACCGTAACCACCAGCACTGATTTTTTCCAACAGGCGAGAAACGCTTTCCGGGGTAAATTTCTTCCCTTTCTGCAGCGCGGCGAGAGCTTTCGGCAGATCGGTCGGTGCACCTTGTTTCAGCACGATCCCTTCGATATCCAGATCCAATACCGCACTAAGAATCGCCGGGTTGTTGTTCATGGTCAGAACGATGATCGACAGGCTTGGGAAATGGCGCTTGATGTACTTGATTAAGGTAATGCCATCGCCGTACTTATCGCCAGGCATGGAGAGATCGGTAATCAACACATGCGCATCCAGTTTCGTCAGGTTGTTGATCAGTGCTGTAGAGTCTTCAAATTCGCCGACAACATTCACCCACTCAATTTGCTCAAGTGATTTGCGAATACCGAACAAGACTATCGGATGGTCATCGGCAATAATTACGTTCATATTGTTCATGTAATAGGCTACCTTGCTACAGCAAGCTCTTGACATAACTGTCAATGTCGCTGATGTATTTTTCTATTCCTGGAACATCCTTCTCACGAATCAGATGTTCCAGCGTTTCACATAACTGCTTGCCGGGTACCAGATTTAGCATGGCAAATACGCCTTTAAGACGATGAGCCGTTTGGGCTAACGCAGCAAAGTCACTGGTTGCTGCTTCAGTATACAGCCTCTTAACATCATCCGGTACTGTGTCTACAAAGAGCGCATAATAGCCGCTGGCATGGAGTTGCGCATTTTCATCTCCGCCCAGAGGCGATTCTGTCACCTCTTCCTGCGCCAGTTGCACTTCAATTAATTGTAAGACCGCTTCCTGCATAGCGTTGCTCATATTGAAGTTGACGCACAATTGACCAGGCCCAATTTCCCGTACGCCAGACTCATCATCGCTTAAAAGCAAGCCAGAGGCAGTAAGATTAGACGGATTATCCGTTAAAAAGATATCATAATCTTGACTAATTAATCTTTCATCGGGTGTGATACAGGTTGCACCCCAATTTTCTAACTGGCGAGTGACAATATTCCGAATTTCTGCCGAAGTAACATCCACCATTACGCAGACATCATCCAGTAAACGCTCTTCTTCCTCTTCAACTTCCGGGTCAGCTGCGAGCATTTTGATATGCACAGAGTAGCGTGTACCAAGCCCATCCCGCGTTTTAATGTTTAAATGACCGCCCAGTTTACGTGCCAGTTGATCGCTCAGCCAGAATGCCAGCGGGTCCGCCTTGCCATAGCGATCGTTTTGGGTCTGGTTGATAAACGGGAAGTGCAAATTATCCATTTCATGAATGCTTACGCCTTCTCCGGTGTCCAGAATGCGGAACGTCAGGCGGTCTTCGGAGGACTCATCCTGATCAACCTCAAGGGTGATTTTTCCCAATTGCGTTGAGGTCACGGCATATTGCATCAGTAGCAGCAAAATACGTCGTAAGGCATCGCGATCGCCGCGGCGCATATCGTGTGCTTTCAGATGATTGTTAATCAGCAGTTGCAGACCTTTACGCTTGATGGCAGGCAACACTGAAGGCACAACTTCATCAATTAAATCCTGCACGGAGAACAGCACCGTCTCACTTTTCCAGCTATCGTCCGCAAGCATGTTCGCTAACTGTATTTCATCGACCAGCCGCACCAGCACATCAGCCTGATTCGCCAGTTGTTTGCTTTCCGGGGCGTTGAGTTTAGCCGCGCTCTCTGCCAGGGACTGTGCGGGTTCTTTCAGCGCATCGCCAATGTTTTTCATAAAGGTCATCCGCCCCTGCTGGTTTTTCTCATACAGACGCTGCGCCTGCTTGAGTTTCTTGTTTACCAGCACTTCGCGATCCTGATCGCGAATAATGAAAATTTGTGTGCGCGGCGCAACCTGGCTGCGGAACATGCGGATCTCATACAGCTCGTTATTGATCGTCGCCTGAATAATCCCCTGATGCTGTTCCGCCATGGTGGTGATGTTTTGCAGATTCAAATGCGGCAGCAAATGATCGGCAATTTTGTTACTTATGACAGTGCGGTTCGATTCCTGATCGTGAACCAGCAGGCCGAGCGGCAGCAGTGAGACTATCTCTTCATTGATTGCCCGTAAAATGCGCAATTCGTTATTGACCGCCGTGTTGGGTAGACTTTCTGTACTGCGACTGGAGAAATGGCGGAATGTGGTATAGCCAAATAACGCCAGCGCCAGCAAACCGATGTTCAGCAGCAGTGGCAGCAGAATGTTTTGCAACGTATCCAGCAATAAGGTGCCATAAGGAACCTGCCAGACCAGGCGCATATCGGTAGAGTTGAGTGCCGAGGAGATTTCAATCTTCGTACTGTTAAAGTGGATACTGACGCTATCCGTCCCTTCTTTCTCATTATCATTGTTTCCCGTTGCCGTCGCGTCTGGCTCAAGGCGGAAACTGTCCAGCGGCATACCCGGTGGGATCAAATCATTAATCGGCAGATCAAAAGCCACAACCGTTGCCAGATGTCCCGGCTGGTTAAAGGTGGTACGCAAGGTAAAGTAATGACCGTTCTGCCAGGCCAGGCGGCGCATGTTAGAAAAGCTTTCGCGTTCATCGAGGGCGTTGGCCTGTTGCAACATCTCTGCACGACGTGAATCAACAATGTCGCTGACGGTCGATTCTTTAAATCCTGAGGTGAGATCTTTGAGGGGCAGGGTTGAGATCAGCACCAGACTGTTATCCTGACCATTCAGGTAATACATCGACCACGGTACATTTTCTGCGCCCCACAATGTATCCAGATAAGTGGACATCCGCTGAGTCATCTCAAGCGTTGAGTTGTCGTGAGAGCCAAAGATTAACGCTTCCGTTTTGCGGCGCGGTTTTTCCAGATAGTAGACATCCTGTTTCAGGCGCGTCTCTTGTAAACCTTCGCCGGAGGAGGGGGAGGTCGTCGCGGCAATGTTGTCGTAGATCTGCCAGGTCACGTAACGCCAGGTATCGACGCGCTTTTGGATTGCGTGGGTAATGTCGACAATCTGGTAACTTTTATCTTTCAGCCAGGCGTTAACGGCGCTTTGTACCATTACTCCCATCGTCACCAGTAACACAATGATCAACAGTAAAAAGAAGCGGGTAATGCTCCCCGGTAGGAGTGAAAAGCGGGTCGTGGCCGTTGTCTCTTTCTGACGCATTCGTGTTTATGACCTGTTAAAACTTCGCGAAGTGATAGGGCAGTATAAAGGGTACAGTGTGAAATTCCAGACTCTTACCTGATTGATGATTCTCTATTCTCCCGTGATATTTATCATCCTGCATTGGGGGAAATAGATGTACAAGCGCCATTTTGCTGTACAAATAACCTACAAAAAGCCCAACGAAATTAATTGCAAATAAACGAAGATTGCTGGAAATTATGCTAATGTTAATTATTTGTGAAATAGTTAACAAGCGTTATAGTTTTTCTGTGGTAGCACAGAATAATGAAAAGTGTGTAAAGAAGGGTAAAAAAAACCGGATGCGAGGCATCCGGTTGAAATAGGGGTAAACAGACATTCAGAAATGAATGACGGTAATAAATAAAGTTAATGATGATAGCGGGAGTTATTCTAGTTGCGAGTGAAGGTTTTGTTTTGACATTCAGTGCTGTCAAATACTTAAGAATAAGTTATTGATTTTACCCTTGAATTATTATTGCTTGATGTTAGGTGCTTATTTCGCCATTCCGCAATAATCTTAAAAAGTTCCCTTGTATTTACATTTTGAAACATCTATAGCGATAAATGAAACATCTTAAAAGTTTTAGTATCATATTCGTGTTGGATTATTCTGCATTTTTGGGGAGAATGGACCTGCCGACTGATTAATGAGGGTTAATCAGTATGCAGTGGCATAAAAAAGCAAATAAAGGCATATAACAGAGGGTTAATAACATGAAAGTTAAAGTACTGTCCCTCCTGGTCCCAGCTCTGCTGGTAGCAGGCGCAGCAAACGCTGCTGAAATTTACAACAAAGACGGCAACAAATTAGATCTGTACGGTAAAGTTGACGGCCTGCACTATTTCTCCGATAACGACTCTAAAGATGGCGACAAGACCTACATGCGTCTTGGCTTCAAAGGTGAAACTCAGGTTACTGATCAACTGACCGGTTATGGTCAGTGGGAATATCAGATTCAAGGTAACGAACCTGAAAGTGACAATAGTTCCTGGACCCGTGTGGCATTCGCTGGTCTGAAATTCCAGGACGTTGGTTCTTTTGACTATGGTCGTAACTACGGCGTTGTTTACGATGTTACTTCCTGGACCGACGTACTGCCAGAATTCGGTGGTGATACCTACGATTCTGATAACTTCATGCAGCAGCGTGGTAACGGTTTCGCGACCTACCGTAACACCGACTTCTTCGGTCTGGTTGACGGTCTTGATTTTGCTGTTCAGTATCAGGGTAAAAACGGTAGTGCTCATGGCGAAGGTATGACCACTAATGGCCGTGATGATGTATTTGAGCAGAACGGTGACGGTGTTGGTGGTTCTATTACTTACAATTATGAAGGCTTTGGTATCGGTGCTGCAGTTTCCAGCTCCAAACGTACCTGGGATCAGAACAACACTGGCCTGATCGGTACTGGCGACCGTGCTGAAACCTACACTGGTGGTCTGAAATACGACGCTAACAACATCTACCTGGCTGCTCAGTACACCCAGACCTACAACGCAACTCGCGTAGGTTCCCTGGGTTGGGCGAACAAAGCACAGAACTTCGAAGCTGTTGCTCAGTACCAGTTCGACTTCGGTCTGCGTCCGTCCCTGGCTTACCTGCAGTCTAAAGGTAAAAACCTGGGTCGTGGCTACGACGACGAAGATATCCTGAAATATGTTGATGTTGGTGCGACCTACTACTTCAACAAAAACATGTCCACCTACGTTGACTACAAAATCAACCTGCTGGACGACAACCGCTTCACCCGTGACGCTGGCATCAACACTGATGACATCGTAGCTCTGGGTCTGGTTTACCAGTTCTAATCTCGATTGATATCGAACAAAGGGCCTGCGGGCCCTTTTTTCATTGTTTTCAGCGTACAAACACAGTTTTTTGGTGTACTCTTGCGACCGTTCGCATGAGGATAATCACGTATGGAAATAAGCTTTACCCGCGTGGCACTGCTGGCTGCCGCGCTCTTCTTTGTTGGTTGCGATCAAAAACCACAACCCGCCAAAACCCACGCTACTGAAGTTACCGTTCTTGAAGGCAAAACCATGGGTACCTTCTGGCGTGCCAGCATTCCGGGCATTGACGCCAAACGCAGTACCGAACTTAAAGAAAAGATTCAGACCCAGCTGGACGCTGACGATCAGCTGCTTTCGACCTATAAAAAAGATTCCGCGCTGATGCGATTTAACGACTCGCAAAGTTTATCGCCGTGGCCGGTAAGTGAAGCGATGGCCGATATCGTCACTACCTCGCTGCGCATTGGCGCAAGGACCGATGGTGCGATGGATATAACCGTCGGGCCGCTGGTGAATCTGTGGGGCTTTGGCCCGGAACAACAGCCGGTTCAAATTCCGAGCCAGGAACAAATTGATGCGATGAAAGCCAAAACCGGCTTACAGCACCTGACGGTCATTAATCAGTCGCATCAGCAATATCTGCAAAAAGACCTGCCGGATTTATATGTCGATCTCTCTACCGTCGGTGAAGGTTATGCGGCGGATCACCTGGCACGCTTGATGGAGCAGGAAGGGATTTCCCGCTATCTGGTGTCGGTGGGCGGCGCGCTGAACAGCCGTGGTATGAACGGTGAAGGCCAGCCGTGGCGGGTAGCGATTCAAAAACCAACCGATAAAGAAAACGCAGTTCAGGCCGTGGTGGATATCAACGGTCATGGCATTAGCACCTCTGGCAGCTACCGTAACTATTACGAACTGGATGGCAAACGTCTTTCTCATGTTATCGATCCGCAAACCGGGCGTCCCATCGAACACAATCTGGTATCCGTGACGGTGATTGCCCCGACGGCGCTGGTAGCCGATGCCTGGGATACTGGCTTGATGGTACTGGGGCCGGAGAAAGCCAAAGAGGTTGTTCGTCGGGAAGGGCTGGCGGTTTATATGATCACCAAAGAGGGCGATAGTTTTAAAACCTGGATGTCGCCGCAGTTTAAAAGCTTCCTTATCAGCGAAAAAAATTAAAGCGCAAGATTGTTGGTTTTTGCGCGATGGTGACCGGGCAGACTAAAGGCTATCCTTAACCAGGGAGCTGATTATGAAAAACGCCACATGCTTAACTGACGATCAACGCTGGCAATCTGTCTTAGCCCGCGACCCGAATGCCGACGGCGAATTCGTTTTCGCCGTGCGCACCACAGGCATCTTTTGCCGTCCGTCTTGCCGCGCCAGACATGCTTTGCGGGAAAACGTCTCCTTCTACGCAAATGCCAGTGAGGCACTCACCGCCGGATTTCGCCCCTGCAAACGCTGCCAACCCGATAAAGCCAATGCCCAGCAACATCGGTTGGATAAAATCACCCACGCCTGCCGACTGCTGGAACAGGAAACGCCTGTAACGCTGGAAACCTTAGCCGACCAGGTGGCGATGAGCCCGTTCCATCTGCATCGGTTGTTTAAAGCGACTACCGGAATGACGCCGAAAGCCTGGCAACAGGCCTGGCGCGCTCGCCGTTTGCGCGAATCGCTGGCGAAAGGGGAGAGCGTGACTACATCTATTCTTAACGCCGGATTTCCCGACAGCAGCAGTTACTACCGCAAAGCCGACGAAACGCTGGGCATGACGGCTAAACAATTCCGTCACGGTGGCGAAAATCTGGCGGTGCGTTACGCGCTGGCTGATTGTGAGCTGGGCCGTTGCCTGGTGGCAGAAAGCGAGCGGGGGATTTGCGCGATATTGCTGGGCGATGATGACGCGACATTAATCAGCGAGTTGCAGCAGATGTTTCCCGCTGCCGACAACGCGCCTGCCGATTTGACGTTTCAACAACATGTGCGTGAAGTGATCGCCAGCCTCAATCAACGCGATACGCCGCTGACGTTACCGCTGGACATTCGCGGCACTGCTTTTCAGCAACAAGTCTGGCAGGCACTGCGCACGATACCTTGCGGTGAAACCGTCAGTTATCAGCAACTGGCGAACGCCATCGGCAAACCGAAAGCGGTACGGGCCGTTGCCAGCGCCTGTGCCGCCAACAAGCTGGCTATCGTAATACCCTGTCATCGGGTGGTCCGTGGTGATGGCACACTTTCCGGTTACCGCTGGGGCGTGTCGCGTAAAGCACAACTGCTGCGCCGCGAAGCTGAAAATGAGGAGAGATAATGTTGGATCTGTTTGCCGATGCTGAACCGTGGCAAGAGCCTCTGGCGGCTGGTGCGGTAATTTTACGGCGTTTTGCTTTTAACGCTGCGGAGCAACTGATCCGCGATATTAATGATGTTGCCAGCCAGTCGCCGTTTCGCCAGATGGTCACTCCAGGCGGATATACCATGTCGGTGGCGATGACCAACTGTGGGCATCTGGGCTGGACGACCCATCGGCAAGGTTATCTCTATTCGCCCATTGATCCGCAAACAAATAAACCGTGGCCCGCCATGCCACAAAGCTTTCATGATTTATGTCAACGTGCGGCTACGGCGGCGGGCTATCCAGATTTCCAGCCAGATGCTTGTCTTATCAACCGCTACGCTCCTGGCGCGAAACTGTCGCTGCATCAGGATAAAGACGAACCGGATCTGCGCGCGCCAATTGTTTCTGTTTCTCTGGGCTTACCCGCGATTTTTCAATTTGGCGGCCTGAAACGAAATGATCCGCTAAAACGTTTGTTGTTGGAACATGGCGATGTGGTGGTATGGGGCGGTGAATCGCGGCTGTTTTATCACGGTATTCAACCGTTGAAAGCGGGGTTTCATCCACTCACCACCGACTGCCGCTACAACCTGACATTCCGTCAGGCAGGTAAAAAAGAATAAAAATAAGAATTATTATTGCTGTGCGCGCGAAGATGTTTAAACTGCGGGCTGTAATTCATTGTCCGGGTTTTCTGCATGGAACTTCTTGTACTTGTCTGGCGGCAGTATCGCTGGCCATTTATCAGTGTGATGGCGCTAAGCCTCGCCAGTGCGGCATTAGGCATTGGCTTAATTGCTTTTATCAATCAGCGCCTTATCGAAACGGCGGATACCAGTCTGCTGGTGTTGCCGGAGTTTCTGGGATTATTGCTGCTGTTGATGGCAGTCACTCTCGGATCGCAACTGGCGCTCACCACTTTAGGACATCACTTCGTTTACCGACTGCGTAGCGAATTTATCAAGCGGATTCTGGATACCCATGTTGAGCGCATTGAACAACTTGGTAGCGCCTCGTTGTTGGCGGGGTTAACCAGCGATGTGCGCAATATCACCATTGCTTTTGTGCGTCTGCCGGAACTGGTGCAGGGGATCATCCTCACTATCGGTTCCGCGGCGTACTTGTGGATGCTGTCGGGCAAAATGTTGCTGGTAACGGCTATCTGGATGGCAGTCACCATCTGGGGCGGTTTTGTGCTGGTGGCGCGGGTTTACAAACATATGGCGACCCTGCGTGAAACCGAAGACAAGCTGTACACGGATTTTCAAACCGTACTCGAAGGGCGCAAAGAGCTGACTCTGAACCGTGAACGCGCCGAGTATGTGTTTAACAACCTCTACATTCCTGATGCGCAAGAGTATCGCCATCATATTATCCGCGCAGACACCTTCCATCTTAGTGCCGTGAACTGGTCAAACATCATGATGCTGGGCGCTATCGGCCTGGTGTTCTGGATGGCGAACAGTCTCGGTTGGGCTGATACCAACGTTGCCGCGACCTATTCGTTGACGCTGTTATTCCTGCGTACGCCGCTGCTTTCGGCGGTTGGCGCATTACCGACGCTGCTGACGGCGCAGGTGGCGTTTAACAAGCTGAACAAATTCGCGCTCGCACCTTTCAAAGCAGAGTTTCCACGCCCGCAGGCGTTTCCCAACTGGCAAACGCTGGAGCTGCGTAACGTGACGTTTGCTTATCAGGATAATGCGTTTTCCGTTGGGCCGATTAACCTCACCATTAAACGTGGCGAGCTGCTGTTTCTGATTGGTGGCAACGGTAGTGGAAAATCGACGCTGGCGATGTTGCTGACGGGCTTGTATCAGCCACAAAGCGGCGAAATCTTGCTGGATGGCAAACCTGTCAGCGGCGAACAACCGGAAGATTATCGCAAACTGTTTTCGGCAGTGTTTACCGATGTCTGGCTGTTCGATCAACTGCTGGGGCCGGAGGGTCAACCCGCTAACCCGCAACTGATTGAGAAGTGGCTGGCGCAACTGAAAATGGCTCATAAGCTTGAGTTAAGCAACGGGCGTATTGTTAACCTGAAGTTATCGAAAGGGCAGAAAAAACGCGTCGCGCTGTTGCTGGCGCTGGCAGAAGAACGCGATATTATCCTGCTGGATGAATGGGCGGCGGATCAGGACCCACACTTCCGTCGTGAGTTTTATCAGGTGTTGCTGCCGCTGATGCAGGAGATGGGTAAAACTATTTTCGCCATCAGTCATGATGATCATTACTTTATCCACGCCGACCGCCTGCTGGAGATGCGCAACGGGCAACTTAGCGAGCTGACGGGCGAAGAGCGCGATGCCGCTTCGCGTGATGCCGTTGCCCGGACGGCATAATATTACGACGCTGACCTGGCGGACTGCTGCCGCCGGGTCAATATGCTAAAAATCCCTTCATTTCTAATAACCCTATAATTAATCAACGAAATTATAATGTTTCTAAAATTAGAATATAATTTATAAACATTATTTAAATGTTGTTGCTTAAGTGTTACCGTTGATGCCGCGCAAATCTCACCTGCAATAAAGCGACTAAAAGTAAGGCATTAACAAGATGAAAAAAGTGACTGCCATGCTCTTCTCGATGGCCGTGGGGCTTAATGCCGTTTCGATGGCGGCAAAAGCGAAAGCGTCCGAGGAGCAGGAAACTGATGTACTGTTGATTGGCGGCGGCATTATGAGCGCCACGTTGGGGACCTATTTACGCGAGCTGGAGCCTGAATGGTCGATGACCATGGTGGAGCGCCTGGAGGGTGTCGCGCAGGAGAGTTCGAACGGCTGGAACAACGCCGGAACCGGGCATTCTGCACTGATGGAACTCAATTACACTCCGCAAAACGCCGATGGCAGCATCAGTATTGAAAAAGCAGTCGCCATTAACGAAGCATTCCAGATTTCCCGCCAGTTTTGGGCACACCAGGTCGAACGTGGTGTGCTGCGAACCCCACGTTCATTTATTAATACCGTTCCACATATGAGCTTTGTCTGGGGCGAGGATAACGTCAATTTCCTGCGCGCCCGTTACGCCGCGTTGCAACAAAGCTCGCTGTTTCGCGGTATGCGTTACTCTGAAGATCACGCGCAGATCAAAGAGTGGGCACCGTTAGTGATGGAAGGGCGCGATCCGCAACAGAAAGTGGCAGCCACGCGTACGGAAATTGGTACTGATGTGAACTATGGCGAGATCACCCGCCAGTTAATTGCTTCCTTGCAGAAGAAATCTAATTTTTCGCTGCAACTCAGCAGCGAAGTCCGCGCCCTAAAGCGTAATGACGATAACACCTGGACCGTCACTGTTGCCGATCTGAAAAACGGCACTGCACAGAACATCCGCGCCAAATTTGTCTTTATCGGCGCGGGCGGTGCGGCGCTGAAGTTGTTACAGGAATCGGGGATTCCGGAAGCGAAAGACTACGCCGGTTTCCCGGTGGGCGGACAGTTCCTTGTTTCGGAAAACCCGGACGTGGTTAATCACCATCTGGCGAAGGTTTACGGTAAAGCATCCGTTGGCGCACCACCGATGTCGGTTCCGCATATCGATACCCGTGTTCTGGACGGTAAACGCGTCGTGCTGTTTGGGCCATTTGCCACCTTCTCAACCAAATTCCTCAAAAACGGTTCATTGTGGGATCTGATGAGTTCCACCACCACCTCTAACGTGATGCCGATGATGCACGTCGGGCTGGATAATTTCGATCTGGTGAAATATCTGGTGAGTCAGGTGATGTTGAGTGAAGAGGATCGTTTTGAAGCGTTGAAAGAGTACTATCCGCAGGCGAAAAAAGAGGACTGGCGTTTGTGGCAAGCGGGGCAGCGCGTACAGATTATCAAGCGTGATGCCGAGAAAGGTGGCGTACTGCGTCTGGGTACCGAAGTGGTCAGCGACCAGCAAGGGACTATTGCCGCGCTGCTGGGGGCATCGCCAGGGGCGTCAACCGCCGCGCCGATTATGTTGAATCTGCTGGAAAAAGTATTTGGCGATCGCGTTTCCAGCCCGCAATGGCAGGCAACGTTGAAGGCGATCGTTCCGTCTTATGGACGCAAGCTGAACGGTGATGTAGCGGCAACAGAACGCGAGTTGCAGTACACCAGCGAAGTGCTGGGGCTGAAATACGACAAACCGCAAGCAGCAGATAGTACGCCGAAACCGCAGTTGAAACCGCAACCCGTTCAAAAAGAAGTGGCGGATATTGCGTTGTGATGATGTGCCACATCCGGCATGGTATGCCGGATGTGGCGTATGCAGATAAGACGCGTCAGCGTCGCATCAGGCAACCGGCTCGGGCGTTGGATGTCGGATGCGGCGTGACCGCCTTATCCGACCTACGGGGTGCCGCACTTCACAGCAGTTTAGCGAACTACCGCGTTGTCAATTTTCTCTTCCGCCTTCCAGACGCGGTACTTCACATCCACATTGTCTGGCGTATACACCACGATCGGCAGCTTGCTGTTATAACGCAGCATTCCGGCATCGCCCAGATACGCGGTGACAAATTTCTTCTCTTTCTTGCCATCCGGGCAGGCCATCATCGTGGAAACCGGCGAGCTAACTTTATCAAAGACATAATAATCATAGCCCCAGCCTTCCAGCGTTTTGCTTTCCAGCTTCCCGCCGAGACGATGCAAATTGCAATCGACTTCCAGCGTCTGGCCGATTAACAGTTCTACTTTCAGGGTAGATTCATCTTCTTGCGGGGTTAGCTGAATCACCTGACGCTTCATGCCTTTTTCAGCTTGTGGATAAGGCGCGATTTTTTCCAGTGGCTGGACGCTTTCCGCCGCCCAGGCGGAAGTGGTGGCGAAAGCGGCAAACAATACTGCAGGTAGAATGGTCTTCATTTTTTTGCTTTCCTTCTTCATTTATAGGTTTTCACCGATGATGTCGCTGAAGGTTAACATATTCATCAGATTTATTAATTTGCTTTATGAATAACTTAAAGAACATTCAGATAATTTTACCTGCTCTTTTAGTGTTAAATTCTGATGAGAAAACAAACCAGCAGAAATATCTCTGGCGAATTAATCGCTATATAAATATGTTTATAACCATTTGAAATGTGAGCAAAAGCCCGTTTTTGCCACGCTTCCCGCCACTCTTTTGATCCTGCTACAGGTTTTACCCCGATCGGGGTATGCATCTTTGACACATCCTTTAATATCTTAGCGGCTATAAAAATGGCTTATTAATTATGCGGTTTATTTGGTCGCTCTCAATTTTCAGAGCGCGTTAATGATGGAAGGTCAATGTGAAGATTGATGCATCCCGTCGGGGCATACTCACTGGTCGCTGGCGCAAAGCCAGTAACGGTATCCGTCCGCCCTGGTCCGGTGATGAATCTCATTTTCTGACCCATTGCACCCGCTGCGACGCCTGTATTAATGCTTGTGAAAACAACATTCTGCAACGCGGCGCGGGTGGCTATCCGAGCGTTAATTTCAAAAATAACGAGTGCAGCTTCTGTTACACCTGCGCGCAGGCTTGCCCCGAATCGCTATTTTCTCCGCGCCACACCAGGGCCTGGGATTTGCTGTTCACCATCGGGGAGGCGTGCCTGGCGTATCAAACAGTTGAATGCCGCCGCTGTCAGGATAGCTGTGAGCCAATGGCAATTATCTTTCGCCCGACGCTCTCCGGGATCTACCAGCCGCAACTTAATAGCCAACTTTGCAACGGATGTGGAGCATGTGCAGCCAGCTGTCCGGTATCAGCCATAACTGCGGAGTATCTCCATGCACACTAACTGGCAAGTTTGCAGCCTGGTCGTGCAGGCCAAAAGCGAACGAATTTCAGACATCAGCACCCAACTGAACGCCTTTCCCGGCTGTGAAGTTGCTGTCAGCGACGCGCCGAGCGGTCAGTTGATTGTGGTGGTGGAAGCAGAAGACAGCGAAACGCTGATCCAAACCATTGAGTCAGTACGCAACGTAGAGGGCGTGCTGGCGGTGTCGCTGGTTTATCACCAGCAGGAAGAGCAAGGTGAGGAAACACCATGAAACTCAGTCGTCGTAGCTTTATGAAAGCTAACGCCGTTGCGGCCGCTGCGGCGGCTGCCGGTCTCAGCGTGCCGGGCGTTGCCCGCGCCGTTGTTGGTCAGCAGGAAGCCATTAAATGGGATAAAGCGCCGTGCCGTTTCTGCGGTACTGGTTGCGGCGTTCTGGTCGGAACGCAGCAGGGGCGTGTGGTGGCCTGTCAGGGCGACCCGGACGCACCGGTTAACCGTGGTCTGAACTGCATTAAGGGCTATTTCCTGCCCAAAATCATGTACGGTAAAGACCGTTTGACGCAGCCGCTTCTGCGTATGAAAAACGGTAAATATGACAAAGAAGGCGAATTTACCCCAATCACCTGGGATCAGGCCTTCGATGTGATGGAAGAGAAATTCAAAACCGCCCTGAAAGAAAAAGGGCCGGAATCGATCGGTATGTTCGGTTCTGGTCAGTGGACTATCTGGGAAGGTTATGCCGCGTCCAAGCTGTTTAAAGCGGGCTTCCGTTCGAACAACATCGACCCGAACGCGCGTCACTGTATGGCGTCGGCAGTAGTTGGCTTTATGCGTACCTTTGGTATGGATGAGCCGATGGGCTGCTATGACGACATCGAGCAGGCTGACGCGTTTGTGCTGTGGGGCGCAAATATGGCGGAGATGCACCCGATCCTCTGGTCGCGCATCACTAACCGTCGTCTCTCTAACCAGAAAGTTACCGTGGCGGTGCTTTCTACCTACCAGCATCGTAGCTTCGAGCTGGCAGATAACGGCATCATCTTTACGCCGCAATCTGACCTGGTGATCCTGAACTATATCGCCAACTATATCATTCAAAACAATGCGATAAATCAGGACTTCTTCAGCAAACACGTTAACCTGCGCAAAGGGGCGACGGACATCGGCTACGGTTTACGTCCGACCCATCCGCTGGAAAAAGCAGCGAAGAATCCAGGTTCTGACGCCTCCGAACCGATGAGCTTTGAAGATTACAAAGCCTTCGTTGCCGAGTATACGCTGGAAAAAACCGCCGAAATGACTGGCGTACCAAAAGATCAGCTGGAACAACTGGCGCAGCTGTATGCCGATCCGAACAAGAAAGTCATCTCCTACTGGACGATGGGCTTCAACCAGCATACTCGTGGCGTGTGGGCCAACAACCTGGTCTACAACCTGCACCTGCTGACCGGCAAAATTTCCCAGCCGGGTTGCGGTCCGTTCTCCCTGACCGGGCAGCCTTCCGCGTGTGGTACTGCGCGTGAAGTGGGCACCTTTGCTCACCGTCTGCCTGCGGACATGGTGGTGACTAACGAGAAACATCGTGATATCTGCGAGAAGAAGTGGAATATCCCGAGCGGCACCATTCCGGCAAAAATCGGTCTGCATGCGGTAGCACAAGACCGTGCACTGAAAGACGGCAAGCTGAATGTTTACTGGACCATGTGTACCAACAACATGCAGGCCGGGCCGAACATCAATGAAGAGCGTATGCCGGGCTGGCGCGATCCGCGCAACTTCATCATCGTCTCCGATCCGTATCCGACAGTCAGTGCGCTGGCCGCCGACTTGATCCTGCCGACCGCAATGTGGGTAGAGAAAGAGGGGGCTTACGGTAACGCCGAACGCCGTACTCAGTTCTGGCGTCAGCAGGTACAGGCACCGGGCGAAGCGAAATCGGATCTCTGGCAGTTAGTCCAGTTCTCCCGCCGCTTCAAAACAGAAGAAGTATGGCCGGAAGAGCTGCTGGCGAAGAAACCGGAACTGCGTGGCAAAACGCTGTACGAAGTGCTGTATGCCACCCCCGAAGTGAGCAAATACCCGGTATCCGAACTGGCGGAAGATCAGCTGAACGATGAATCCCGCGAGCTGGGCTTCTATCTGCAAAAAGGGCTGTTCGAAGAGTACGCATGGTTTGGTCGCGGTCACGGTCACGATCTCGCGCCGTTCGATGACTACCACAAAGCGCGCGGTCTGCGCTGGCCGGTGGTGAACGGTAAAGAAACGCAGTGGCGTTACAGCGAAGGTAACGACCCGTACGTGAAAGCGGGCGAAGGCTACAAGTTCTACGGTAAACCGGATGGCAAAGCGGTGATCTTCGCACTGCCATTCGAACCGGCGGCGGAAGCACCGGATGAAGAGTACGACCTGTGGCTCTCTACCGGACGCGTTCTGGAGCACTGGCACACCGGCAGTATGACTCGCCGTGTACCGGAACTGCACCGCGCCTTCCCGGAAGCGGTCCTGTTTATTCACCCGCTGGATGCGAAAGCGCGCGATCTGCGTCGTGGCGACAAAGTGAAAGTGGTTTCTCGCCGTGGCGAAGTGATCTCGATTGTCGAAACGCGCGGTCGTAACCGTCCGCCGCAGGGCCTGGTATACATGCCGTTCTTCGACGCCGCACAGCTGGTTAACAAACTGACGCTGGACGCGACCGATCCGCTCTCGAAAGAGACGGACTTCAAGAAGTGCGCGGTCAAACTGGAGAAGGTGTAAGCCATTATGTCCCGGTCAGCGAAACCTCAAAATGGTCGCCGCCGCTTTCTGCGCGATGTCGTTCGCACAGCAGGCGGGCTGGCTGCCGTGGGTGTGGCGCTGGGGTTACAACAGCAAACCGCACGCGCATCTGGCGTGCGGTTGCGCCCGCCCGGAGCCATAAACGAGAACGCCTTTGCCAGTGCCTGTGTGCGTTGCGGTCAGTGTGTTCAGGCTTGCCCTTACGACACCTTAAAACTGGCGACGCTGGCCTCTGGCCTGTCGGCGGGCACGCCATATTTTGTTGCACGGGATATTCCTTGCGAAATGTGTGAGGACATTCCGTGCGCCAAAGTGTGCCCGAGCGGTGCGCTGGATCGTGAGATCGAATCGATCGACGACGCGCGGATGGGGCTGGCGGTGCTGGTGGATCAGGAAAACTGTCTCAACTTTCAGGGGCTGCGCTGCGATGTTTGTTATCGCGAATGCCCGAAAATTGATGAGGCAATCACCCTGGAGCTGGAGCGCAACACGCGTACCGGTAAGCACGCCCGCTTTCTGCCGACGGTTCACAGCGACGCCTGTACCGGCTGCGGTAAGTGCGAAAAAGTGTGCGTGCTGGAACAACCGGCAATCAAGGTGTTACCGCTGTCACTGGCGAAAGGGGAGTTAGGTCACCATTACCGCTTCGGCTGGCTGGAGGGGAACAATGGCAAATCGTAAACGTGACGCCGGGCGCGAGGCGCTGGAGAAAAAAGGCTGGTGGCGCAGCCACCGTTGGCTGGTGTTACGTCGCCTTTGTCAGTTCTTCGTGCTGGGGATGTTTTTGAGCGGTCCGTGGTTTGGTGTGTGGATCTTGCACGGCAACTACAGCAGTAGCCTGTTATTCGACACCGTTCCACTGACCGATCCGCTGATGACGCTGCAAAGTCTTGCCAGCGGTCATCTGCCTGCCACGGTGGCGTTGACCGGTGCGGTAATTATCACCGTGCTCTACGCCCTGGCAGGAAAGCGATTATTTTGCAGCTGGGTCTGCCCGCTGAACCCGATTACCGACTTAGCGAACTGGTTACGCAGGCGCTTTGACCTCAATCAGTCTGCGACGATCCCTCGCCACATTCGCTACGTGCTGTTGGTGGTCATTCTGCTGGGATCGGCCTTAACCGGCACACTCATCTGGGAATGGATCAACCCCGTTTCCCTGATGGGGCGCAGTCTGGTAATGGGATTCGGCAGCGGCGCGCTGCTTATTCTCGCGCTGTTTTTATTTGATCTACTGGTCGTTGAACACGGCTGGTGCGGGCACATTTGTCCGGTTGGCGCGCTGTATGGCGTGCTGGGTAGCAAAGGTGTCATTACCGTTGCGGCCACCGATCGGCAGAAATGTAACCGCTGTATGGATTGTTTTCATGTTTGCCCGGAACCGCATGTGCTACGTGCCCCGGTGCTGGATGAACAAAGCCCGGTGCAGGTCACCAGCCGCGATTGCATGACGTGCGGTCGCTGCGTGGATGTCTGTTCTGAGGATGTATTTACAATAACTACACGATGGAGTTCGGGAGCGAAATCATGAAAAGCCATGACCTGAAGAAAGCGCTGTGTCAATGGACGGCGATGCTGGCCCTGGTGGTGAGCGGCGCGGTTTGGGCGGCTAATGGCGTCGATTTTAGCCAGTCGCCGGAAGTATCCGGGACGCAGGAAGGGGCCATTCGGATGCCAAAAGAGCAGGATCGGATGCCGCTGAACTATGTGAATCAGCCGCCAATGATCCCGCATAGCGTTGAAGGTTATCAGGTAACGACCAATACCAACCGCTGCTTGCAGTGCCACGGTGTCGAAAGCTATCGCACCACTGGCGCGCCGCGCATCAGTCCTACTCACTTTATGGACAGCGACGGCAAAGTGGGCGCGGAAGTGGCTCCGCGTCGTTATTTCTGTCTGCAATGTCACGTACCGCAGGCCGATACCGCGCCAATCGTGGGGAATACCTTTACCCCGTCAAAAGGTTACGGGAAATAAGAGGTTATTATGGGAAATTCTGACCGTAAGCCTGGTCTGATTAAGCGCCTGTGGAAATGGTGGCGTACTCCCAGCCGTCTGGCGCTGGGGACGCTGCTGTTGATCGGCTTTGTTGGCGGCATCGTCTTCTGGGGCGGCTTTAACACCGGGATGGAAAAAGCCAATACCGAAGAGTTCTGCATTAGCTGCCACGAAATGCGTAACACGGTGTATCAGGAATACATGGATTCCGTGCACTACAACAACCGTAGCGGCGTTCGTGCGACCTGTCCGGATTGTCACGTTCCGCACGAGTTTGTGCCGAAGATGATACGCAAGCTCAAAGCAAGTAAAGAGCTGTATGGTAAAATTTTTGGCGTTATTGACACGCCGCAGAAATTTGAAGCTCATCGCCTGACGATGGCACAGAATGAGTGGCGGCGCATGAAGGACAATAACTCGCAGGAGTGCCGTAACTGTCACAACTTCGAGTATATGGATACAACCGCCCAGAAATCGGTTGCCGCGAAGATGCATGACCAGGCGGTGAAAGATGGGCAAACCTGTATTGATTGCCATAAAGGGATAGCGCACAAGCTGCCCGATATGCGCGAAGTCGAGCCAGGTTTTTAACAGGGTTATTGCGTGGGTATGCTTGAAGCCAGAGAGTTACTTTGCGAGCGGGATGAACGAACCTTATTTAGTGGCTTGTCATTTACGCTGAACGCAGGAGAGTGGGTACAAATCACCGGTAGCAACGGCGCGGGGAAGACAACGCTTCTCCGTTTGCTGACGGGGTTGTCTCGCCCTGATGCGGGAGACGTTCTCTGGCAAGGGCAGCCCTTGCATCAGGTACGCGACAGCTACCATCAAAACCTGTTATGGATAGGCCATCAGCCGGGGATCAAAACCCGGCTGACGGCGTTAGAAAATCTGCACTTTTATCATCGCGATGGCGATACCGCACAATGTCTGGAAGCCCTGGCGCAGGCCGGGCTTGCCGGATTCGAAGATATTCCGGTAAATCAACTTTCTGCCGGGCAACAACGCCGCGTCGCTTTAGCGCGTCTGTGGTTGACCCGTGCCACGTTATGGATCCTCGACGAGCCTTTTACCGCGATTGACGTTAACGGCGTCGATCGTCTGACCCAGCGTATGGCGCAGCATACGGAGCAGGGGGGGATTGTGATTCTGACTACCCACCAGCCGCTCAACGTTGCTGAAAGTAAAATTCGCCGCATTTCACTGACGCAAACGAGGGCCGCATGATGTTCTGGCGCATTTTCCGTCTTGAGCTGCGCGTAGCGTTTCGCCATAGCGCCGAAATCGCCAACCCGCTGTGGTTCTTCCTGATTGTCATTACCCTTTTTCCGCTCAGTATCGGTCCGGAGCCGCAACTGCTGACGCGTATTGCACCGGGCATTATCTGGGTTGCTGCGCTGCTTTCATCCTTGCTGGCGCTGGAACGATTGTTCCGTGACGATTTGCAGGACGGCAGTCTTGAACAATTGATGTTGTTGCCGTTACCCTTGCCCGCCGTTGTGCTGGCGAAGGTGATGGCGCACTGGATGGTAACCGGTCTGCCGTTACTCATCCTTTCGCCACTGGTAGCAATGCTACTGGGAATGGATGTTTATGGCTGGCAAGTGATGGCGCTGACGCTGCTGCTGGGAACGCCTACGCTTGGCTTTCTCGGTGCACCGGGCGTGGCGCTGACGGTGGGACTTAAGCGCGGTGGTGTGCTGCTCAGCATACTGGTGTTACCGCTGACTATCCCATTACTCATCTTTGCCACCGCCGCGATGGACGCGGCTTCCATGCATTTGCCCGTTGACGGGTATCTGGCAATTTTAGGCGCGTTGCTGGCAGGCACCGCGACATTAAGTCCTTTTGCGACGGCGGCAGCGTTACGAATCAGCATTCAATAACGCTGGATTACTGATTTTTGTTCGAGTCTGGTATCGAAACTATGTGGAAAACACTGCATCAACTGGCGATCCCACCACGGCTGTATCAAATCTGTGGCTGGTTTATACCGTGGCTGGCAATTGCCAGTGTGGTCGTGCTTACCGTTGGCTGGATCTGGGGATTCGGCTTTGCTCCGGCTGATTATCAGCAGGGAAATAGCTACCGCATTATCTACCTGCATGTGCCTGCGGCGATCTGGTCGATGGGCATTTATGCATCAATGGCGGTGGCGGCGTTTATTGGCCTTGTCTGGCAGATGAAAATGGCCAACCTGGCGGTGGCGGCGATGGCCCCCATTGGTGCCGTGTTTACCTTTATTGCCCTGGTTACCGGCTCTGCATGGGGAAAACCGATGTGGGGCACCTGGTGGGTATGGGACGCACGCCTGACTTCTGAACTGGTGCTGCTGTTTTTGTATGTGGGTGTGATTGCCCTGTGGCACGCCTTCGACGACCGCCGTCTGGCGGGCCGTGCGGCAGGTATCCTGGTGCTGATTGGCGTGGTGAATCTGCCGATTATTCATTACTCCGTGGAGTGGTGGAACACCCTGCATCAGGGATCAACGCGGATGCAGCAAAGTATCGATCCGGCGATGCGTTCGCCGCTGCGCTGGTCGATTTTTGGCTTCCTGCTGCTGTCTGCCACGCTGACGCTGATGCGGATGCGTAATTTAATTTTGCTGATGGAAAAACGCCGTCCGTGGGTGAGTGAACTGATACTGAAAAGAGGCCGTAAATGACCCCTGCATTTGCTTCCTGGAATGAATTTTTCGCAATGGGCGGTTACGCCTTTTTTGTCTGGCTGGCGGTGGTGATGACCGTCATTCCGCTGGTGGTTTTGGTCGTGCACTCGGTGATGCAGCATCGCGCAATTCTGCGTGGCGTGGCGCAACAGCGGGCGCGTGAGGCGCGTTTACGTGCTGCGCAACAGCAGGAGGCTGCATGAATATTCGCCGTAAAAACCGCTTGTGGATTGCCTGTGCCGTGTTGGCGGGGCTGGCGCTGACTATCGGTCTGGTGCTGTATGCGCTGCGCTCGAATATCGATCTCTTTTATACGCCGGGGGAAATTCTCTACGGCAAGCGTGAAACTCAGCAAATGCCGGAAGTCGGTCAGCGTCTGCGCGTTGGCGGGATGGTGATGCCGGGGAGTGTGCAGCGCGATCCCAATTCGCTAAAAGTAACTTTCACCATTTACGACGCTGAAGGTTCAGTAGATGTCTCTTACGAAGGCATTTTGCCGGATCTGTTCCGTGAAGGGCAGGGCGTTGTAGTGCAGGGCGAGCTGGAAAAAGGCAATCATATCCTCGCGAAAGAAGTGCTGGCGAAACATGATGAAAACTATACGCCGCCAGAAGTTGAGAAAGCGATGGAAGCTAACCACCGTCGCCCGGCGAGTGTTTATAAGGACCCAGCATCATGATGCCGGAAATTGGTAACGGGCTGCTGTGCCTGGCGCTGGGAATTGCGCTGCTGCTGTCCGTGTATCCGCTATGGGGCGTGGCGCGCGGAGATGCGCGCATGATGGCGTCTTCCCGCTTGTTTGCCTGGCTGCTGTTTATGTCTGTGGCTGGCGCATTTCTGGTACTGGTCAATGCCTTCGTGGTCAACGACTTTACCGTCACCTATGTTGCCAGCAACTCCAATACCCAGCTTCCGGTGTGGTATCGCGTGGCGGCTACCTGGGGCGCACATGAAGGCTCGCTCCTGCTGTGGGTGCTGCTGATGAGCGGCTGGACCTTTGCGGTGGCGATTTTTAGTCAGCGTATTCCGCTGGATATTGTGGCCCGCGTACTGGCGATAATGGGGATGGTCAGCGTCGGCTTTTTGCTGTTCATTCTCTTTACCTCTAACCCGTTTTCACGCACGTTGCCGAACTTCCCGATTGAAGGGCGCGATCTTAACCCCCTGTTGCAGGATCCGGGGCTGATCTTTCATCCGCCTCTGCTTTATATGGGGTATGTCGGTTTCTCGGTGGCGTTTGCTTTTGCCATTGCTTCTTTGCTGAGGCGTCTGGACAGCACTTATGCGCGTTTTACTCGTCCGTGGACACAGGCAGCGTGGATCTTCCTGACGCTCGGCATTGTGCTCGGTTCCGCATGGGCCTATTACGAACTCGGCTGGGGTGGCTGGTGGTTCTGGGATCCGGTAGAAAACGCCTCGTTTATGCCGTGGCTGGTGGGGACTGCGCTGATGCACTCACTGGCGGTCACTGAACAACGCGCCAGCTTCAAAGCGTGGACATTACTGCTGGCAATCAGTGCCTTCTCGTTGTGTCTGCTGGGGACTTTCCTCGTGCGTTCCGGCGTGCTGGTATCGGTACACGCGTTTGCCTCTGATCCGGCGCGCGGCATGTTTATCCTCGCCTTTATGGTGCTGGTGATTGGCGGTTCGCTGCTGCTGTTTGCCGCGCGTGGACACAAAGTTCGCTCACGCGTAAACAATGCGCTGTGGTCGCGGGAATCTTTGCTGTTAGCGAACAACGTTTTGCTGGTCGCCGCGATGCTGGTGGTATTACTGGGGACGCTGCTGCCGCTGGTGCACAAGCAACTGGGACTGGGCAGTATTTCGATTGGCGAACCGTTCTTCAACACCATGTTTACCTGGCTGATGGTGCCGTTTGCGCTGCTGCTTGGTGTCGGTCCTCTGGTGCGCTGGGGGCGCGATCGCCCACGTAAAATCCGCAATTTATTGATTATCGCCTTCATCTCAACGCTGGTGCTGTCGCTGCTGTTGCCGTGGCTGTTCGAAAGCAAAGTTGTGGCGATGACGGTGCTCGGCCTGGCAATGGCCTGCTGGATTGCGGTGCTGGCAATTGCGGAAGCTGCGCTGCGTATTTCACGCGGCACGAAAACCACCTTCAGTTATTGGGGGATGGTGGCGGCTCACCTGGGGCTGGCAGTGACAATTGTTGGCATTGCCTTTAGCCAGAATTATAGCGTTGAGCGTGATGTGCGCATGAAGTCCGGCGATAGCGTCGATATTCATGAATATCGCTTCACCTTCCGTGATGTCAAAGAGGTGACTGGCCCGAACTGGCGCGGCGGTGTGGCGACTATTGGCGTAACGCGAGAGGGTAAACCGGAAACGGTGCTGTATGCGGAAAAACGTTATTACAACACTGCCGGTTCGATGATGACCGAAGCGGCGATTGACGGTGGCATCACGCGTGACCTGTACGCCGCGCTCGGTGAAGAGCTGGAAAACGGCGCGTGGGCCGTGCGTCTTTACTACAAACCGTTTGTTCGCTGGATTTGGGCGGGCGGGCTGATGATGGCATTGGGCGGGCTGCTGTGCCTGTTTGATCCTCGCTATCGTAAGCGCGTGAACCCGCAGAAAACTGCGCCGGAGGCTGTATGAAGCGCAAAGTATTGTTAATTCCGTTGATTATCTTCCTGGCGATTGCCGCGGCGCTACTGTGGCAGCTGGCGCGTAATGCCGAAGGGGATGATCCGACCAATCTGGAATCGGCGCTCATTGGCAAGCCAGTGCCGAAGTTTCGCCTCGAATCACTGGACAATCCGGGGCAGTTTTATCAGGCGGATGTGCTGACTCAGGGCAAACCGGTGCTGCTTAACGTCTGGGCGACCTGGTGTCCGACCTGCCGTGCGGAACATCAATATCTGAATCAGCTTTCTGCGCAGGGCATCCGCGTGGTCGGCATGAACTATAAAGACGATCGCCAGAAGGCAATCAGCTGGCTGAAAGAGCTGGGCAATCCTTACGCACTAAGCCTGTTTGATGGCGACGGCATGTTAGGACTGGATCTCGGTGTCTATGGCGCGCCAGAAACGTTCCTCATCGACGGCAACGGCATCATTCGCTATCGCCATGCGGGCGATCTCAATCCTCGCGTCTGGGAAGAAGAGATCAAGCCGCTGTGGGAGAAATACAGTAAGGAGGCCGCACAATGAGGTTTTTATTGGGCGTGCTGATGCTGATGCTGATGATCTCCGGCTCAGCGCTGGCGACCATCGACGTGTTGCAGTTTAAGGATGAAGCGCAGGAGCAGCAGTTCCGGCAACTCACTGAAGAACTACGCTGCCCGAAATGCCAGAACAACAGCATTGCCGATTCCAACTCGATGATTGCCACCGACCTGCGCCAGAAAGTGTATGAACTGATGCAGGAAGGTAAAAGTAAAAAAGAGATTGTCGATTATATGGTGGCGCGTTACGGCAACTTCGTCACTTACGATCCGCCGTTAACGCCGCTGACCATGCTGCTGTGGGTGCTTCCGGTAGTGGCTATTGGCATTGGCGGTTGGGTCATATACGCCCGCTCGCGGCGTCGGGTACGCGTGGTGCCGGACGCGTTTCCTGAACAAAGCGTGCCGGAAGGTAAGCGTGCCGGATATATTGTTTATCTGCCGGGTATTGTGGTGGCGTTAATTGTGGCTGGCGTCAGCTACTACCAGACGGGCAATTATCAGCAGGTGAAAATCTGGCAGCAGGCCACGGCACAGGCTCCGGCGTTACTGGACAGGGCGCTGGATCCGAAAGCCGATCCGCTCAACGAAGAAGAGATGTCGCGCCTGGCGCTGGGGATGCGTACTCAACTGCAAAAAAATCCGGGAGATATAGAAGGCTGGATTATGTTGGGCCGCGTTGGCATGGCGCTGGGTAACGCCAGTATTGCCACCGATGCATACGCTACTGCATATCGCCTCGATCCGAAGAACAGTGATGCGGCGCTCGGATACGCTGAAGCGTTGACACGTTCATCTGATCCCAACGACAACCGCCTCGGTGGTGAACTGCTACGCCAGTTGGTGAGAACGGACCATAGCAATATCCGTGTGTTAAGCATGTATGCGTTTAATGCCTTTGAGCAGCAGCGATTTGGCGAAGCGGTTGCCGCGTGGGAGATGATGTTGAAACTCTTACCTGCCAACGATACTCGCCGTGCAGTGATTGAACGTAGTATCGCGCAGGCGATGCAACATTTGTCGCCGCAGGAGAGTAAATAAAAAGAGGCCCGATGGTGATGCCATCGGGCTATTTTTATTGTGCCCCGCGTTGTTGCAGGAACAGAATGGTGGCCGCCACGCGTGAGCGGACATTGAGTTTACGCAGCAGATTGCGAATGTGTACTTTTACTGTCTGCTCGGAAATATTCAACACCGAGGCAATCTGTTTATTTGACAGCCCCTGTGCCAGCTCGTGCAGAACATCCAGCTCGCGCTCCGTCAGCACGCTGAAGGGATCTTCTTCCGCGCCAAACATTTCACGTTCACGTAAGTACTGATTGACGCGTTCGCTAAAGACTTTGCTGCCTTTCGCTCCGGCACGAATCGCTTCCAGCAACACTTCCGGGTCGCTATCTTTCAACAGATAACCGTCTGCGCCTGCGTCTATCAGCGCAAAGACATCGCTGGAGGCATCTGATACAGTCAGGATAATAATTTGCGCGGTAACGCCATCCCTGCGCAAGGCATTGAGGGTATCCAGGCCACTCATACCTTTCATATTGAGATCCAGCAAGATCACGTCGATATCCAGTCTATTCGCCAGATCGATCGCGCTCGCGCCGTCGCCCGCTTCGGCGACCACTTCAAAGCCAGGATCAAGCTCCAGTAACTGACGAACACCGCGTCGCATAAGTGGATGATCATCCACAATCATCACCTGAAAAGGCGTTGCTTCAGGCATAGTAGTCTCCTGAGGTTTTATTAGAATCATTATGTTTGAGCGTAGCGTTGGTAACGCTACCAGGCGCGTGAATGTTACCCCATTTTATGTATGGACATGTAGTGAAAACTACAACCTTGTCGTTCGCTTTGGCATCATTTTCATTATAAAGACGGAATTTTGCATCAGCTTCTCATCAAGAAAAACAACTAAAAAATCAATCACAATACTTGTGCATTTCTTTAAACAGTTTTTAAAAACTGACTCCGGGTATGGAGCTATGGGTATTTTCTTTACCCAATGCTTTTAACAGCAATTAATTTCATAGGATGAAAGCTCAATGCATCAATCTGGTTCTGTTTCTCTTTGTCGTTCCGCAATATCTGTTCTGGTGGCTACAGCGTTATATTCACCCATAGCATTGGCATCAACAGTTGAGTATGGTGAGACAGTTGATGGTGTTGTCCTGGAAAAAGATATCCAGCTGGTTTATGGGACCGCCAATAATACGAAAATCAATCCTGGCGGAGAACAGCATATTAAAGAATTTGGTATAAGTAGTAATACTGAAATTAACGGCGGGTATCAGTACATTGAAATGAATGGCACCGCAGAATACTCAGTATTAAATGATGGTTATCAAATTGTTCAAATGGGTGGCGCGGCAAACCAGACTACCCTCAATAATGGTGTGCTACAGGTTTATGGCGCAGCGAATGATACTACCATTAAAGGCGGGCGCTTAATTATTGAAAAAGATGGGATTACCGTCTTTGCCGCTATCGAAAAGGGAGGATTACTGGAGGTTAAAGAGGGGGGATTAGCATTTGCGGTAGATCAGAAAGCAGGCGGTGCGATTAAAACAACCACCCGGGCCATGGAGGTATTCGGAACAAACCGTCTCGGTCAGTTCGATATCAAGGATGGTATTGCTAATAATATGCTGTTGGAAAACGGCGGAAGTTTGCGAGTTGAAGAAAATGACTTCGCTTATAATACCACTGTGGATAGTGGCGGCTTACTGGAGGTTATGGATGGCGGGACTGCAACTGGCGTTGATAAAAAAGCAGGCGGAAAATTAATTGTCTCAACGAATGCGCTGGAAGTGAGTGGTACAAACAGTAAAGGCCAATTTAGTATAAAAGATGGCGTGTCAAAAAATTATGAGCTGGATGATGGTTCCGGGCTTATTGTTATGGAGGACACGCAGGCCATTGACACTATCCTTGATGAGCATGCCACTATGCAATCGCTGGGAAAGGATACTGGTACGAGAGTGCAGGCAAATGCGGTATATGATCTCGGTCGATCAGATCAGAATGGAAGTATAACGTATTCCTCTAAAGCCATCTCTGAAAATATGGTTATCAACAATGGCCGCGCTAATGTCTGGGCTGGCACGATGGTTAACGTTTCAGTCAGAGGGAATGATGGCATTCTTGAGGTCATGAAGCCGCAAATAAATTATGCACCCGCTATGTTGGTGGGTAAGGTAGTGGTTTCTGAGGGCGCTTCTTTTAGAACGCATGGAGCCGTGGATACCAGCAAAGCGGATGTTTCGCTCGAAAATAGCGCATGGACCATCATTGCCGATATCACTACGACGAACCAAAACACTCGCCTCAACTTAGCCAACCTTGCGATGTCTGGCGCAAATGTGATTATGATGGCTGAGCCAGTGACTCGTTCATCTGTGACGGCAAGTGCGGAAAATTTCACTACGTTGACCACCAATACCCTATCGGGAAACGGCAATTTTTATATGCGTACCGATATGGCTAATCATCAGAGCGATCAGCTCAACGTCACCGGTCAGGCAACAGGTGATTTCAAAATATTCGTTACGGACACCGGTGCCAGCCCGGCAGCAGGTGATAGCCTTACACTGGTAACAACGGGCGGCGGTGATGCTGCATTTACGTTGGGCAATGCCGGAGGCGTTGTTGATATCGGTACGTATGAATATACCTTGCTGGATAATGGCAACCATAGCTGGAGCCTCGCAGAGAATCGCGCGCAAATTACCCCTTCAACCACTGATGTGCTGAATATGGCGGCAGCACAACCGCTGGTATTTGATGCAGAACTGGACACCGTGCGTGAGCGTCTTGGTAGCGTAAAAGGCGTTAATTACGATACGGCGATGTGGAGTTCGGCAATTAACACCCGCAACAACGTGACCACTGATGCGGGAGCTGGCTTTGAGCAAACATTGACGGGGCTGACGCTCGGTATCGATAGCCGTTTCTCCCGTGAAGAAAGCAGTACAATTCGCGGCTTGTTCTTTGGTTACTCTCATTCTGATATTGGTTTTGATCGCGGCGGCAAAGGCAATGTCGATAGCTACACCCTGGGGGCTTATGCCGGTTGGGAGCATCAGAACGGTGCCTATGTTGATGGGGTGGTGAAAGTTGACCGTTTTGCCAACACCATCCATGGCAAGATGAGTAATGGGGCAACAGCGTTTGGCGATTACAATAGTAACGGCGCGGGTGCTCATGTTGAGAGCGGGTTCCGTTGGGTTGACGGATTGTGGAGTGTTAGACCCTATCTGGCCTTTACCGGCTTTACCACAGATGGTCAGGACTACACGTTATCAAACGGCATGCGCGCGGATGTGGGAAATACCCGGATATTACGCGCTGAAGCGGGAACGGCGGTAAGCTATCACATGGACCTGCAAAACGGTACGACGCTGGAACCCTGGCTGAAAGCCGCCGTGCGTCAGGAATACGCCGATTCTAACCAGGTGAAAGTTAATGACGATGGCAAATTTAATAATGATGTGGCTGGAACCCGTGGCGTTTATCAGGCTGGGATAAGGTCATCGTTTACCCCGACGTTAAGCGGTCATTTGTCAGTCAGTTATGGCAATGGCGCAGGGGTAGAATCACCGTGGAATACTCAGGCGGGTGTGGTCTGGTCGTTCTGATAACAGAAAATAAACAGGCCGTGATGTGTCGCGGTCTGTTTATCGAATTAAATGCAGATATAAAAAAACCAACCGTAAAGGTTGGTTTTTTTTGGGATTTTTGGTCCACGAGAGTATTCAAAACGCTACAATAACCACTTGATTTAATTGAAGTAGAAAATTTTAAGTCAAAAATCGTATAGCTTAACGTGTAGCTAAAAATGTTTGCTGCAAAAGTATACAATTTTAACCGTTATGACTCCCTGTTATCCGCTATCAAGCTGGTGGATGATCACGGATAACCCGATACCGAGATCCAGGTGTCGACATCATGCCCACCAGCGAGATTAGTTATCTGGTTGCTGATGGGAGGCTGACGAACCTCGATGCTAGGATGCGCAAAACTAGTGAGACCTTTTTTTCTCTGCAACAGGCCCATAATTCGCGTTTTCTTTGTCTGCCGTAAGGTGGGGGATTTTTGGCGGATCCAGCAATGGCGCGGATTTTGTGATTTTTTATAGATAGACCTCACCTATCAATCCCGTGCACACCTTCCCAAAAAAAGTTTTCGAACCTGCGGCGATGTGAACAAGGGTAGGCGGGCGGTACCGGACAGCCAGGGTTGCAAGGATTTGATCCGCCCATCCCACCAATATTTATCGCCGTAACCGCTCCGGCTTTTTCCACCGGTACGTAATTTTTTCTTTCTCCTGGTACATCTGCACGCGGCGACGGTATGACAACATCTCCAGAACTCTGGTGCGTATATTGCGCATATCCACGCCGTTAAGCTCAATACCGTCACGGCGCATCACCTCAGCCACCACACGCGCGTAATTTTCGGCTATCACGCTGTCCGGCTGCGTGGTCTCCTGTTTGCCTGCTGTCTTGCTGGATCCGGTAACGCGGCGAATCATTTTGAGCATTTCGGCTTCGGTCATTGTCATGGCCTCCGTGGTGATGGAAAACAATGCCGTAATTGTGGCGGGTCCTTCCTGGAAAATAAAACACCGGGGGTAGCCATACGCGCAAAAACGCGCTTCTTATGAAAATTTTTCGAGTTCCACTTCCGGTTTTTTAATGGTCTAACAAATTGATTAGATTGGTTTTAGGCATCAAAAAAACCGGAAGTCGGACCAGTTGGCATGTAAAATGGCGGCAAAAAAGCACACAAAATACATGCGTACCTTTTAATCCATTAACTCTCGCGCTCTGTAACTACAGATTGTTGCAGATGCTCACGGCGAACAGCTACGGCATGACGCCACCCAGCCAGAAAGCCGGCCATTTTATTTCGTGCCTTGCTCACGTCTTCCGGTGAGTAGCCGTAAATCTGCAGACCATTATCAAATCGCTGTTCTGTTTCTTCACTGAAATACTCGTCGCGCTCTGATGAAATCAACCTGGCAACCATAATCTTTTCCAGTGCGCTGGTTTCTTCGTGGTACTCAATAGCCTCAAGATGGCTTTTACCCATGCACCAGAATAATGTGTGTCCGATGTGATAACCGCCGGACTTTCCGCGATCCGCATCAAGATACGGCATGCCCTGTTTGGTCCATGCGCGAATAGTGGTTCTGTTGACCTTGAAATGTTCTGCTATTTCCTGCTGACTCACAAAACAATCTTTATTATTCATAATGTTACCTTAATCATGCGATTAAATGTTAATCAAGTGGTGGTGGTGTCCCCTTTCCCGGAAAGCGTCATAAATAGCGCTTTTTTGCGCCGCTGCCGCCCCGCGGTGTTTCTGATTCTGGAAAGGACCCGTGAAAATTGGGGCGATCACCACCGTTCCGGATACAAAAAAAATCGCGAGACCTTGCCAGCCTCGCGAACGTTCATTTCAGTTACTTAACAGACAGCAACAGCTTTTCATCTTCGGTCAGTCCGGCGTTGCCATCACCGGCTGCTGGCCCAACACATTTCGGGCTGTGCTTTTCCATGTACGCTTCAAACAGAAAAGCCGTTTTCTTTTCCTGCATCATTGCCTGGGCATCCACGGCAGCCAGTAACGTTTGTGCATAGGTTACTGTCATTACTTCAGAACCACACTCAATCAGCTTACTGGTGAACTCAGGGTATTTTGATGCCAGCGGTAACGCCTTGATACCCTCTATGCGCTGTTTATCACTCTCAGCCTTTGCAGTAAGCACCGTTCGGGCTTCTGTCAGTGATGCGCCATTATTTGCGAGATTTTCCGCAAGCGTCGGGTATTTCTGCGCCTCAGGCAGTGCCATGATCAATGCTCTGGTTGAATTTGCTTTCTCAGTCATAAATCACCACAAAATTATTGCCCTAAAGGCTGCACGGAAATACCGGAACCAACAAAAGCCGACACTTTTTTCTCGAACGTGTCCGCTGTATCAGGCCAGTTAATTTCATCGATATTAAAAACCCCGCACTTATAAACCTGTGCGCGGTTTTTTGTGGCCGTGTTAATGTCCGATATGGTCAGATACACCGCCTTACCGGGTGTACCGTCCCACTCAACCATCAGGCCCGCGCCGTTCTGCATCAGCGGAGTTCTCGCTTTAATTTCTCCGGCACTGGCAAAACAGGCCAGCGTGCTGACCAGTTCCTGCGTGCCGGAAAGGAATTGCGTGTAAGGTGTTGGCATACGATCCCCTTTATTTCACTTCGACGGTAACAAAGCGACCAATATCCACGGGTACTGGCTGCGGGGCGCTGTGCGTCTGCACGTATTCAATCGCCGGATCGCCCGGTACGATATAATTTTTCGGGTAGTACATCCCCTCAGAAAATCCCTCGCGTGCCGCGTCCTGATCCATGATGGCACCATAAGCAACAAGGCCTTTATTTTCGGTATTGCCGAAAACCATCATGTTTTGTTTCAGGAAATATTGCTGCTGCCCGTTTTCGTCGTCATAACGACCGGAATAAACCACGATCGCCACATCACCGAGATACCCCTTGAAGCTGACAACGCCGCCCAAATCTTTTAGCGCAAGTTCAAGTGACGAGTTTGAACCGCGACGCGTGTCCATTAGTTCGCGGAATCGACGGAACGAGCGCAAAATACGCCAGGCTTCGCCACCCATGACGATAATATTTACCGTACCTTCGGAAAAATCAGCGTAAGCCTCAATGTCGCTTATCGGATCAAACGTTTCGGCATCCTGTTTTGACCATTCTTTCCCGCCAGCCTGCGTAATATGATTGGTTTCGGGTAATCCCCAGTCAATTTCATAACGCTCAATGCCTTCGCCCTCAATAACGTTACGGCCTGTTGTGATGGCATTGACCGCCAGCCATTCAACACGCGCTTTGATGGCAGCAAGCTGTTTTTTCTGGCTGTCGTGAACCATTTTTACGCGGCGTAGTGCCGGGGAAGACTGACCATTGCCGATCTGTTCTCCAGGCATGCGCATGATTGTTTTGGTGGGATCAATAACGTGTTTGGGCTTCATATAACCCGGCGTGAACGTGTTCGTTGTGAAACCTTTGTCACGCATAACCTGGCTGCCTGACATTGGAGAACAAAACGGACTCATGACCACGTTTTCAATATCCAGCGTATCAAGTGCAATATCTCTGGTGCTGAAAGTAGCGACGTTCGGAAAGAACAACGTAGTAAAGAGTGGATTAAATTTAAATTCCGGCACATCTTCGCGCCCGATATTTTTCAGTAGCGTTGGTGTGCTTACCAGTTGCGGCGCTGTCATTACTCACCCCCATGAGGCTGATTCATACCAAGCGCAGCGCGTAAATGGCTGCGTACCATCCAGCCGACTGACGGCTTCACCAGGCACAACGGATCAAGGCCGATTTTTTTTCCTGCCTCTGCGTTCTCCTCAAAGCGCGCATTAAGTGCGGCGATAATATCGGGGCTGATGTACACGGATACACCGCCCGGCTTCTGTGTTCCCATAAATGAGATTCCTCTTTGACTAAAAAATAAACATAACGAAAAGTCATTCATGATTTTAATCATCATTGCATTTTTTGCAATGATATTGACTGTTGTTGCAAATCATGAAATCATCATGCCGTGGTTTTACTCCTTGTACCACAGACTCATTCAGCATTAATCACGTTAGCGCCATGAAATCCCCCGGAACCTCATCCCGGGGGATTTTTTTTGCGCACAAAAAAGCCGGGAAAAATCCCGGCTTCTGTCACTCGTTGCTTAAAACGGTATGTTATCCCCGTACGGATCATCATTTCCCGCCTGTTGTTTTGCCCTGTTCAGTGCGTCAGTAGCCTGGCCCTGCTGGCCTTTTTTGCCGCCCGGTCGCGCCGTTCTCGCACTGATTACGCTGTCTGCGATAACCTGCCAGCCATGCCGCGTTTCGCCGTTCTGGCCTGTCCACTGGCTTACCTGCATGTTACCCGCCACGCTCACCAGTTCGCCTTTGTGGTGTTTTGCCAGTGCGTCGGCCTGTCTGCCAAACGCTAGGACGGATAACCACATCGTCGCCGTTCCGTCATCGGCCTGGCTGCACGGCAGGGGAACCGCCATACTCGCCATCGTCATTTGTGTACCCTTGCTGGTGGTCTTTAACTGCGGGTCAGCCACCAGCCGCCCGTAAGCCGCTATCTGTGCTGTCATGCTGTCTGCTCTCCGGTTTTAACGTTGATGGTTGTCACCTGTTCCGCTTCGGCAATCTCCCGTTCTGTCAGCGTGGCAAAATTTGCCGCCGCTGTGGTCATGAATGCGCTTATCAGTTCGGGATGTGCTTTTGCGTATCCTTCTCCGGCATGGCGGTCTATTGTTCTGATTGCCACCTTTAAGGCGTGCTCTGTCATGTCTAACGCTTTATATTTTGGCGCTGTCTTATCTCTGGTTTTTCTGATCATTCCTCACTGCTCCCCACTTTTACTACCCACTTTTTGAAATTACCCAACGTCTCCCCACTTCTTTTTTTTGTGATTCTAACGTGATGTTTTTCAATGTGTTTTTTATTCCCCACTTTTTGGGGTATATACAGGTGGGAAAGTGGGGAATCGCGTTTCAATTTTGTTAAATTCCCCACACTCCCCACTTTTACTGCCCACTTTTTACAGTGGGCGCACGTCATCACCGTCAATAGCAATAACGCCATCACCTTCCAGCTTGTACAGCCAGCGCCGGAAGTGTTTCATCTCATACCCCAGCTTTTTCATATCATCACGCAATAACGGGATAGTGCATTTATCGCCGCGCTGTGTGCGTGAACGGATACAGCCCCATAGCGCGGCGTGATTCTCAGTCTTGTTTCCGGCTTCCTCGATGCGTTCCAGTTCAACAGGTGGGCGCGGCTTATCCACAACCACCAGTGACGTGATTAACTCCTTGTCAGCGTCGGTAAAAAGCTCCACCACGCGTAAATCGTATGCGGCCTCTTTCAGTTCCTCCGCGTCCTTCATTTTGGTGCAGGAGATAACCAGGGCTTCACTGTCCGCGCATTCGCGGCGGATCCGGTATTCAGCGTCCAGAGATGCACGAAATGCACTGGAACCACGCGCGCCCTTTGTTTCATCCTTGCCGGAATGGTGAACCACCAGCACCGTGGCCCCTGTGCGTCGTTTCAGTTCGTCACATCCACGGATAAACGCCCCCATATCCCGCGCGTCATTTTCATCATTACCGCCAAAGCAACGCGCCAGCGTATCCAGAATAATCATGCGTACCGGTTTACCCGTTTCCCGTTCAACCTGGCGGGACGCGATAACCATTTCATCAACATCAAGCGGGACCGCCGGAAAAATCGGGCGGTTTACCAGGTACAGATTTTCCACCCGTTCATCATTAACGATTTCCCATGCCTTGATACGGCGGGGGACACCAATGCCACCTTCACCGACAACATACATCACCGAACCATGCGCCACCCTGCGGCCTCCCCAGTGGCGACCCGTGGCAACATGACACGCCCAGGAACACGCGAGGAACGATTTATAGGAACCGCTCGCGCCGTATGTGCTGCACAATGAATTAGCCGGAATCACGCCCTTAACGACATAATCAAGCTGTGTGTCGTACCCTGCAGATCCAATACTCATTGGTAGCGTGGTTTTTCGCTGGTCGTTTTTTTCTTCCTCCGGTATCTCTCCGGACCGTCTTTTCTGGCGCTCCCGTTCCAGATATTTCCGCCACTCCTCCCGCTTCTGGCTGTGCATTCCCTCAGGGTAATAATTCGCATCCCGTACACCTGCCACCGCCAGCTTTTGCCCGATGGCATTAATATTTGACGGCTTGATGTGGCCTGCCTTGTACAGCCGGACACAATAGCGACCATCGTCGATAATTTTCAGGTCTGCCAGTTCGTCAAGCTGGCTGTCTCCAAGCCATACAGGCGGAACATTGTCGCCAGCAAGTCGCCCGTCCTGCTCCTGCCATTGTTTCGCGTGCGCCCAGGCATCACTACCCGCAAAAATAATGACTTCGGTCATTTTGTCGTGCGGCTGTTTTTTTAAGTTCGGTGCCAGTTTCATTTTTTACCCCTGAATGCGTTAATCATGTTTTTCATTTTCTGAATGTTCGCCCGTGCCTTTGCGTTGCTGGTGGGCTGTTTGTGTGGTGCGGCCTGTTCCAGAGAAAAATCACGCCGGAACTGATAAACAGGCATCACGCAGTCGTAGCTGTACCCATCACGGCGGTAAGTAACGCACCGTCCGGCAATACTTTTAATCGTTACCGTGCCGCCGTAGTTATCCCGGAAAATATCGCCGGGGCGGATTTCAGGCCGAGCGGGGCCGCTGGCAGTAAAGCCAGAATTTTTCTTTTTCATGGTTTTTATTCTCCGGTGTGTGGCTCTTTATATCTGTCGTGCAAGATGTCTATTTCTTGCAGTTCATTTATTACAGGCTCAAGAAGCGTTATTAATGCTGTTGCAATATTGCTGTTGCGTTTATCTCTTTCATTATCGCCAAGCGTTTCAAGCCATAAGCGCAATATTTCAAGCATGTTTTCACTGTAAGCAAGTGCGCTGTATGCATGGTCTACTGTGTCATTGTAAATATCATGCATGGCTCACCCCCTCCGGGAATTTACTTCTGTAACGCGTCTCTGCCACATATTCCGCATAGTCCGACGCAATATTGAGAATATCGCTACCCGTTCCTGAATGTTCGGCGGTTTCCAGTAAAAAACATGCAGCTTTTACCATGTCAGCAACACATAACAGCGCAATATCTGTATCTTCCGGTGCGCCATCAAATTCCTGTTTCAGGGCATTAAAACGATCATCACGCATAACCACCCCCCCCATTTTCACAATCAGCAATCAGGATAGCCCTGGCCTCATTCAGTGCCATATCAGCGGTAAGCTGTGCGTAGGCCAGCGAATGCGGGATTATTGCCCCTGTATATTCCGGCTCTCTGGTAATGTGTTTTTCTGCGGTTGCTGCCGTGCATGAAATATCAATCAGCGCGTGCATCAGCGTTCTGATAGCTTCGGCGGCTGCGTCCGGACGGGGGTTATTGCACATGTCTCACCCCCTGAATATTCGCGTTAATCATTCCGGCACGCTCTGCGAGTTCCTGTAATGATTCCCTTGTTGCGACAATTGCTTCATCTGGCAGGTGGTAATTACACACCACGCGACCTTTATCCACATTAACCAACAACTGCCCGGTAAATTTCTCACGAAACTGAATGCGGTTAAGGTCGGTAAGTGACAGGTTAATCATGGCGCACCTCCTGACGAATACGAGCGGCGAATACCATCACGCAGCCATCAGGAGATTGCTGGCGTGCTTCCTGTTCGCTGGTGGCCTCAATGGTAATCACGCGCGGTTGTGCCGTGCTCAGGGCGATAAAACGCCAGATGTATTTATTCAGGTTGTGCGAGTCCCGCCCTTGCGGGTGTGTGGTATGATTTCCCATAGCTACCTCGATACTCTTGCTATCGTTGGTGGTTAGACGCCCTGCATGTGTTGCGAGCACTGCGGGGCGTTGCTTAATTTGAGCAACGCAACCCAAACTGTGCGCACAGATTAAAATCATGTGTGCGCACATGTCAATACTTAACTTCTCACTTTTTTTACTGTATTGTGTGCGCCCATAAAATCCATTTAAGTGAGGTGTACCAATGTCTAGCGGAAACACAAACAACAAATCAGCAAAGAAAAATATTCGATTCCCGCACGAGCTTATAGATGGGATTGATGCCAGTGTTGAACAAGAAAAATTAACTAATCCTAGTGCTAATTTTTCCGCATGGGTCTTAGATGCCTGTGGACGCAAATTAAAATATGAACAGCGCCGGAAGGCCAAAGAGCAGGAGTAACCATCACCAGCGCCGTGGTGCGGTGAACTGTGGCGCACAGGGTTACAGGTATCTACGATGACTGACAAATCATTAAAGAAATTATCTTCATCCAGGAAAAAACAACGCAAAAATGCGGTAAGCGAACAAGAACAGGAGAGATTCGCACCATGTGCGTTTGTCCTTGAAAAGTTCCTTAAAGAGTACAGGCGCACAAAAATGGGATCGCATACCTGGAAAACATCGC
>OHPX01000062.1_pt1 | contig 98402 bp, 92 predicted proteins | sample 1577801 | NCBI WGS metagenome assembly OHPX01 (sample SAMEA3879584, study PRJEB24766) | human gut metagenome | biome: human-associated habitat; feature: feces | place: USA | collected 1985/1987 | reverse complement strand
GCTGCACGCCAGCGCAAAGCTGCCCAGGCTGCGCTGGATTCCAAAAAGTAATATTCAGAAAAATTAGTCCCCTCCGGTGTGAAACCGGCGGGGCTTTTTGGATTTTACCCCCGCCCACGGCTGGACAAGTATAGTGTTCCTTTGCTATACTTATTTGCAGTATAGGGTTAAAGGGGGAAGTCTTTTTATGAACAATACCCTAAACAGGGTGCAGAATTCTACCAGCACCAAACTTGCCATTGGTGGTTTTATTTGGTTGCTGATTTTTGCGCTCGCTTTCAAAATATTTCCCGGAACCTCTTTCTTTTTTCCTTTTATTAGTCTCTGGGCAAATATTTCTCTGTTTATTACAGCTTGTGCAGTTTTAAAATTATCTAAAGTTCGATTTGATATTTTTCATGTCGTTGTTATTCTTGTTCTATGGGCCGCTTCTTTTCTTTACTTTTATTGGGCTTTGAATCGGCGCAATTTTATTTACATCTGGGATTATTCCAACTATCTAACCAAGCAGTATAGTGCTGAAGGAGCTTTCCTTCAAAGTCCCTCTATTGGTTTTCACTTTATTTTTGATTCCTTTGCTGAAGATTACACAAATTTTATTACATTGTTTTTGGAATTTCCCTTTTGTTTAACTGACCGCACTGGCGACAGCTTTGCTTTTTGTCAGGTATTTAGCATTGTCCCTACACTTTTGATGCTTTTAGCAGGGTTAGTAATTAAAGTCGGACAGATCCTTCATGTAAAAAATCGATTTTACTTTTTTCTGATCGGTTTGACCTGGACTTGGACCTTTCCTTTTCTGAGAATGAGTGCAATGCTTTCTCAGCCAGACTGGTTTGGTTTAATTTTTGGTTTTAGTATTCTGCTTTTAACATTAGATTACCGCTTTGATAAATTTGAAACCTCTCGTTTTTTGTTTATTTTTCTTGCAACAGCTGCAATTATCTTGTCCCGACGGTGGTATCTGTATTTTGTTGTCAGCTATTATTTTTCCTATGTAATGCTTCTTGTTGTCAGCACTATCCATGCCGCCAAACGAAATGGACGGTCAATTATTTTCACTCGTCTGCGCAACTTATTGCTTTTTGGTCTTACCTCTCTTGTTGCAATGGTTATTCTATTTTGGCCTATGATTAGCCATATTCTTTCTTACGACTATGCAGGCCGTTATTCTTATTATGATGTCGGCGGCCTTCTCGCAGAAACTATTGCCCAGTTATCCCGTTTGGGTGTAATGAATTTTGTCCTAATTATTTTAGGATATATCTTCACCTGCAAAAATCATCATCTGTTCGCACTTCCCTGCTTGGCTAGTTCCAGTATTGTATTAGGAGTTCTCTTGTTTACAAGAGTTCAAAACACCGGTTCTCATCAAATGCTGCTCTTTATCCCTGGTTGGTTCATCCTCTTTTTGCTGGGAGCTGCCGCAATTTCGGAAACAATCAATCACCATACAAAACTCAAGCTAGGCTTTTGGGTTTTCACGATTGCTATCGCCACCTCTGTACGTTGTTCTCCTCTTACGATTCTCGCCTTACCCGATATTGTAATTGATAACTTTCCGCTTAAAGCTGTCCAGGAATTCGTAAAATTGGACAGGTTAATCTATGATCGTAAAGATATCGGACAGGTCAAAGCCATCGCAGAGTGGATTTCCACGCATTGTGAAGAAGGCGAAATCGCTTATATGATTCCGCACGATATGCTTTACTGTCCTGACCATTTCAAGAATTGCTTACTTCCTGAAATGCCCATCAACTCTAAGCTTGCTCACGGCTTTTCTATTCCTGGAACTCATAATTTTCCGATGGAGTTTTTTGAAGCAAAATATGTTCTGACGGCCACCCCCTTCCCTCAAACTTTTGTTGGAAAGGGTGAAATGTCCATCAAATTAAATGAACGCTTTTTAGCTGGAAAAGGAGATACCTTCCGTCTTGAAGAAACCTTCGATATGGGAAATGGAACCACTTTCACGATTTGGGAGAGAATCAAACCTGCTACCCGTACCGAAATTGAATACTATCTCAATGCTTTCCAAGAAGAAAACGCCAAGTATCCAGAAATGTTTACTGATATAGCAGAAGCTTGGATGCAGCAGCGTGGCTTGTAAACTCCCTTTCGCCTTTCATAATCATACTCAAAAGGAGACTTTTACAATGGAACATACAACCTCTATTTCCCCTGTCACCCTGGGCCAATATAAGGGTCTGCCGGTCACCCGCCATGTGCGTCCTGTCAGCGAAAAAGCCGTGGAGCAGGAGCTGGCACATCTGGCACGCACCCATACTGTCTACCAGCACACCGTAGCTGCTGCGCAGCGCGGCGACCGTGTGGTACTGGATTTTGAGGGCTTTATGAATGGCCAGTCGATACCGGACAGCAAGATGGAGCATGTATCCGTGGTGCTGGGCGAGGGCGAACTGCTGCCCGCCGCTGAGATGGCCGTCTGCGGCCACCGGGCCGGCGAGGTGTTCCGCTTTGAATTCATCTACCCCGCTAATTTCCGTGTGCCGGAGCTCTCCGGCAAAACCGCAGAGTTTGAGATCAACCTGCGGGATGTCATGGTGCGGGAGGTGCCCGCCCTGGATGATGCTTTTGCCAAGCGCCTGGGCTACGAGTCCATCGAGGCCATGCGGGAGAATGTGCGGAACAAAAAAGCGAAGTTCCACGGCGAGAATGCAGACCGCAAGGCCGGTGCAGAGCTGCTGGACCTGGCCGGTGCCAATGCAACGGTAGAGCTGCCGTCCCAGCGGGTAAAAGCCGCTGCTGACAAAGAGATGGCCAAGCTGAGATCCAACCTGACCCGCAGCGGCCTGACGATGGAGCAGCATTGCCAAAAGAACAATACCACCCCCCAGCTGCTGGAGGAGGGCTATATCCGGGATGCCGAGCGCCGGATGCGGAACATCCTGGTCTCCCAGGCCATCAGCCAGGCAGAGGACATCCATGCCTCCCCGGAGGAGGTAGCCGCCGAATACATGCGGCTCTCCCGCATGAACGGCACCCCCGTAGAGGAGATCCGCAAGGCGCTGCCCATCGAGGCTGTGGCCGCTGCTCTTGTCTCGCAAAAAGTCCAGCAGTTCCTGCTGGAGAATGCTCAGGTGACCACTGTGATGGTCCAGGCCAATAAGGAGTGATGCGCATATGGGCAAATTGACACAGTATGCCGTAAATGCCCTGATGAAGGTGCCCCATCCGGAGATCGAACGCCGCCAGTGCTGGAACCTGCACCCTCACCGCACCCCCTGCACCGCCTGCAAGGATGTCTGCCCCATGTCGGAGGAGATCTTTACCCGGCCCAGCCTGGTAAAGGATTGGGATGCCTGCATCAACTGCGGCCTGTGCGTCTCGGCCTGCCGCAGCCGGTGCATTGCACCTTCGCCGGAGCAGGTGCAGGCGGATGCCGGTCTGGCCGACACCGATAACGATACCATCTGGATCGGATGCGAAAAAAGTACCCGCCAGAACACGGTCACACGGGCCTGTGTAGCGGCCCTGCCCTGGGAAGCACTGGCTTACCTGGCCCTGAACAAAAAGATCGTGCTGGACCTGACCCCCTGCGGCGAGTGTGAAAACGATGCCTGTGCTGAACTGCTGCGCAAAAACCTGACCCGTCTGGTGGAGTTTTTTGGCCAGCCCCTATTTGAAGCACGGTTCACCCTGGCCTATCAGCAGGAGGACGCCCCCTACCACCTGCGGCAGCTGTCCCGCCGGGAGATGATGAGCCAGATGAGCGCCGGTTCCAAAAACGGCACCAAACAGCTGCTGCGGATGCTGCCCGGTATGCACAGCGAATGGGGCAGCTCGCTGGATTTCCGCCTGCTGCTGCACCAGCGCATCAAGCAGCTGAAACAGTCGGCTGAAACGCCGCTGCACTATGGGTTCTATCTGCCCAATTTCACCGACAAATGCTATGGCTGCGACCGGTGTGAGCGGGCCTGCCGGGCAGGCGCGCTGAAACGTGAGGATCTGCCGAACGGTCAGACCCGGATCGTGATCACCCCTTGGAAGTGCAGCGAATGTGGCGTCTGTGTCGCCGCCTGTTCCAGCCACGGACTGGACGGACTGAAACTGCGCCAGCTCACCTCCCTTGGGCCGGTCAGCGTCCATAAGCTGACCAAGACCCTGTGCAAAGAGTGCGGCAAGCCCATCGCACCCGACAGCGTGGAGGGCGTGTGCTCCGTGTGCCGGATCAAGCTGCGCACCAAAAAGCGCCAAGAGGAGGCCGCCGCCCGTGCCCGTCAGCGTGCCGCTGAGCGGGAGGAAGAAAAGCGGGCTGCGGAACAGGCCGCCGCGCAAGCTGCCGAAGCTGCCGCAGAGCAGGCAGCAGAAGCTGCGCCTGCACCGGAGGCCCCCGTTTCCGATCCCCCTGCTGCTGAATAAGCCCCTTCACACCCCCCGTTTTGCCTTGTGCGGCATCCGGGGGGTGATTTTCTTTCAGGAACACGCTCCTGCGCCGGGTGCAGGCTCCTGCCTGGGTTTTGCGCCGCAAAGGCCGCTGCAGCCGGCTTCCCCTTGACTTTCCAGCGTTTGTTACAGTCTGTTCATTGACTTTTAATTGCCGCTCCACTACAATAACAGCGGTATGTTATATGCATAACGATTCGGATCAGAAGGTGCGGCCCGCGGATTGCCGCAAACCCGCAGGAAAGAAGGTACTCTATCTATGTCCACCGATTCTACGTCCCCGGTCTACGCTTCCGAACAACGGCCTTGGCTGGCGTTCTATGACTCCAAATACATCAACCAGACACTGCCTGCCTGCACGGCTTTTGAATATGTCTGCCAGCAGAATAAGGGCCGCCTGAACGAGACTGCACTGGAATACTTCGGCCGCAAGATCACCTATGCTGACTTTATCGTACAGGTCAAGCGCACCACCGCTGCACTGCGGGCCATGGGTGTGCAGAAAGGCGAGATCCTGACGGTGGTCAGCGTAATGACCCCGGAGATTATCTACCTGTTTTACGCCGCCGACCGCATGGGCGCTACCCTGAACCTTGTGGACCCCCGGTACAGTGCGGAGGGCATCCACGATTATATTACCGAGGTCAACTCCCGCATCCTGGTCTGTCTGAACGTGACCTATGACCGCTGCGTCCAGGCCGCCAAGCGCACCCATGTGGAAAAGGTGCTGGTGCTCTCCCCGGCCAACTCTCTGCCCATGCCGCTGCAGCTGGGCTATAAGATGAAAAACCCGGACCGGAACCGCTACGCCTCCAATGTGATCCACTGGAACGACTTTATCCAAAAAGGCAAGGGCCAAAACACCACTGCCGAACCCTTTGACCCCGCCCATGCCTGCGTAGTCGTACACACCGGCGGCACCACCGGCTCCCCCAAGGGCGTGATGCTCAGCGACTCCAACTTCAACGCCATTGCTCAGCAGTTTGCTGCCTTTGACCAGCTGATGTGCCGCGGGCAGAAGCTGATGAACATTATGCCCCCCTTTATCGCCTACGGCTATGCCTGCGGCGTACACCTGCCCTTGTCTTTGGGTCTGACGGTGCTCATCGTCCCCAATCTGGACCCCGCCAAGCTGGGCAGTCTGGTGCTGAAGCATAAGCCCGAGCATATGTTCGGCGTCCCCTCTCATTATCAGCAGATGGCCGCTGACCCGAAGCTGAAGGATGCCGACCTGTCCTTTATCCGCAACTATGCTGCCGGCGGCGACTCCATTGCCCAGGGTGCAGAACAGACCGTGAACGACTTCCTGGCTGCCCACGGAGTCCAGCATGCCATGGCCAAGGGCTATGGCATGACCGAGGTCTCTTCCGCTGCCACGGCGGCTGCGGGACACAACAACAAGCCCGGCAGTGTAGGCATCCCTCTGGTCAATACGCTGGTGTCGGTATTTGACCCCGGCACAGACCACGAACTGCCCATTGGTCAGCGGGGCGAGCTGTGCATCTCCGGCCCCACCTTGATGCTGGGATACTACGGTATGCCGGAGGAGACCTCCAACCTTCTGCGCCGTCACAGCGATGGCCGGGTCTGGGCCCACACAGGAGACCTGGGCTATATGGATGAACAGGGTTTTGTCTATGTGGAGTCCCGCATCAAGCGGATCATCATCCGGCACGACGGTTTCAAGGTGTTCCCCTCCATGATCGAAAACGTCATCAGCCGCCACCCGGCTGTGCAGCAGTGCTCTGTGGTAGGCTGCGCCGATAAGGAGCATGTGCAGGGCCGCCTGCCCTTTGTCTACCTGGTGCTGGAGCCTTCTGCTGTGGCCAAAAAGAAACAGATCATCCGGGAACTGCGAGAGATGTGTGCCGAGGGTCTGCCGGAATATGTACAGCCCATAGCCTACAAGTTTATCAGCTCCATGCCCATGACCCCCATCGGCAAGGTGGATTACCGCCGCCTGGAGGAGGAAGTCAGCCCCCGGGATTACTGATGGGCTGTCTTTCCCACAAAAAGCTTCGCCTTGCTGCATTTTCTTGAATTTGAACATTGACTTATGCCCTCAGTATCTTTTATACTGGGGGCATCTCCGTCAAGGGCGTGACCAACGCCAAAAATGACCCGCACTGCGGAGTACAGAAAGGACCGGATCACCCATGAAAAAAAGATTGCTCAGTCTGTTTATGACCGCAGCCGCTGTCCTGTGCCTAGGCCTGCCCGCACTGGCCGAAGACCCCGCCGCACCTCCGGCCCCCCCGGCGCCAGGCGTTGTGGAGCAGCAGCCGACACCTCCGGCCCCTCCGGCCGAAAAACCGGAGCTGCCCGCTCCGCCCGCCGAGGCACCGGTGCCCCCAGCTCCGCCTTCCCTTCCGGCTGAGGAGCACCGCTTTACCTATGTAGCTTTGGGCGACAGCATCACCGCTGGCACCGGCCTGTCGGATTTTCAGTATCTGCCCGCCCCCATTGGCCTGGACGTGCGCCCCAACTTTGAGGGTTACTCTGCGGATTGTTATGTATCCGTCGTGGCACAGCGCCTGGGACTGGACCGTCAGCACGCCTTGAACCTGGGTCTGCCCGGACTGATGGCACCGGACCTTGTGGATATGGTGCGGGACGGCGCTATGCCCCACATGAACCAGCCTTCCGGCGCCTATTACGTCTACCCGGAGTACCAGGACTACATCCGCAATGCCGATGTCATCAGCATCCAGATTGGTGCCAACGATGCGCTGGTGCCGGTGATCGTCTCGGTGGGCAACGCCACCAACTGGAAGAGCGAGCAGCTGGCCAACTCCATCCTGGGGGGCGCATACCGGGATCTGAGCTGGGAGACGATCCAGCTGTTCTTCGACAGCGTAAAGAAGCTTTCCCTCACCTGGGACGAGCAGGCCGCCCTGGGCTATGCCTTGAGCGATGGTATGCGGGAGATCGTCCGCAACGCCTACCAGGATGTGACCACCAATCTGCCTTTGGCCGTAGCGGAGATCCGCAAGCTGAACCCGGATGCGGAGATCCTGCTGCTGGGTTATTATAACCCGGCTTGGATCCTGCCCACCTGGAACAACTATTTCAACCAGCTGCGCCGTTTTGAACGGCAGCTGGCCAAGGACATGGGCCTGACCTATGTAGACATCACCTGGACTGCTGTGGACAACGATGCCCACCCCTCTATTGCAGGCCACCGGTACATTGGCAGCCAGATCACCAAGGCCATCCGCAAACTGGATGTGCTGGACTGATCCTATGACAGAAAAAAGCAGCGCACTCCCTGTTCTTTTGGGGAGTGCGCTGCTTTTTTCTTCTAACCGCTGCTATGGGTTATTTCCTCCGCCCTGCGGCAAGCTGGCGCGATGCTGCACACGGTCTTTTATACAAAAAAGAGCGTCTGTCCCCCTTCAATAACAGGGCAAACAAACGCTCTATCAAACAAAAAGCGCCGAACCTCTTGAAAAGCAAGCCGTTCGGCGCTGCAAGCTGGCGTCCATAAAAGGATTCAAACCTTCGGCCTATCGCTTAGGAGTAGGGGCTGAAGCAATAAATCCTAGACAAAAGCAGGTAAAACAAGTGACGTTTTATCAATGGATTTTTTGTTGCGCTGTCAAATCGAGTAAAGAAAACAAACCCCGAAATAAAACGAGTAAAAGGCTTTTCACCAGCAGAAAATTAGCAGAGCTAATGAAAAGTGGAAGGTTCATTGTAAAATGCCCACCTTTCATTAGCTGGGAGGTGTGCGGTTGACCCTACACCTATGGTTCAATCAAAACAACTTTTTCTTCTGTGCCAGCAGCACGGTCAGTACACGCTCTTTCAGCAGATAACGGAACTGCTTTGGATAGTAGTCGAGGTAGGCATCCAGAAGCGGCTCAATGTCACTTCTTGCAAAATCAACCTCCAACTGCTTTCCGTAAAGGCTTTGCGCTGTATGGACTGTCCGGGTAGGACTTGAATGGTAAGCACTGCGCTTTGGAAAGGAACGCCCGTGTTTCAATATCGGGGCGATACAGATTGAAATCCAGCAGGAACGAAGCCCCACAATCGAAAATGGGGCAGGGCTTATAACCGGAAGCTGTGTGGATAAGAGCAATATTGTTCAGGTGCCGGTCTTGATTCAAAAACAGGGCATCCAGTTCCAGCAGCGTGGTGAAGTATGCACCAAAACCGGAAAAGCCGGTAGCAGCTTCCACCGAATCGACCAGAAAAACAATACGGTCTTTCAGACTGTTGCGGTCATTGAACTCCTGAATATACCCACGACCAAGGCTGTTCCGCAAAATGGTGTTGGCAGTGATCAGGCTTTCATTGCCTGCCTTGAAGTTCTCGCTTACCGAAAGCACCTGCGGCAGGCCATGCACGTCGGCGGTATCTACCCAATAATGAGCAATCGAAATCCCCGGGAGATCGGCAGCATTGGTGAAACGGCGCAGCACTTCGCTGGACATCGCTTCCGCAAGGGCTTCAAAATGACCATTGTCCACCTTATACCAGAGATTCTTTTTTGCATCGAACCACTTCTCCTGATTGCCCAGCGAAGTGCTGGTCACAACGCAGTCATTGGTATGGAATATCAGATGATCTTGAACCATTTGTGATCCTCCGCCATCCGTCCCTGTGTTTTTTCCACCAGCTGCACCGGGTCATATTCCGGTACGCCAACTGCATCAAGGTAGTAGCCAAGGCCGCAGCGAGTTTTTGGAATGCAGCGGCTTGCCAGAAATTCCAGAAAATCGTCCCAAGTGGGTTCCGTGTTGACTCCAAAGGCAGTGTCCAAAATGGAATCCACCTTGTTTTCCACACGAACCTGCTTTGTGGTGAAATCTGCGTCAATGATACTGCAAAGTGTATCTTTGTCGTAATACTGGTATTCCCGCAGCGTATGCGCCTGTTTCATGCTGACCACTCCTTTCTGTAAAAGTGTATCATGTCAGGAGCCGATGTACAAGATGCGAAAAGTCAAAACCACCGGCTGAGCCGGTGGCTTGAGTAAGCCCTAGAAGGGCACCTTACTGGCAAAGCCCCTTAAGGGGCCACGAGCAAGCGTCTTTCACCTGCGTTACTTGCCCTACCGCTCTAACGAGCAGTGCCATAAAGTGCATCTTCTAAGACGATGATTTTCTTGTCATCTCGCTTTGCTCGAATCTTATAGCTAAAGCCGTTTTTATTCCACCAGCTTAGCTGGTGGTTGTCGCTCGCTCAAGCTACCCAACACAAGAAACGCTCTTGCCGGTGTAAAACTGGCCGGAGCGTTTCTTGTTGAAGTGGTTATAAAAGACCTTTGATTTTTTCAAGATGATCTATAGCGGCTTGCAGTTCATTTTGAAACTGATCCCTAGAAGGATCTCGGCCCAAAAGAAGATGATCCATACTGACATGGAAGTATTCTGCAATATCGATCAGGATTTTTACAGAGCCATTGGAGCTTCCCCTTTCAAAATCGCCGAGGTGGCGATGGGAAACGCCAAGCTTTTCATCAAGTTTTTCCTGCGACAACTTCGCATTTGTACGCAAAGTAAAAATACGGTTAAGCCTCCATCTCTTTTATAAATGATGGAATTGACAGAATGTTCCACACAATTTTCTATCAAAACGATTTTCATTATGCTGCATTCATTCTGCCGGGCTTATGAAAAAGCAGGCATTTTTCTTGCTTTCATCAGCCTGCAAACAGATGATTAAGCACTACTGGGTATTATCGCAATTTTCAAAAATAGTGCCCATCAACACGGCATCTTTGCGATATGCAGTTTGCGGATGTTGTTTGTGCATTAAAAACGCAAACTGCTATAATATCAAAAAAGTCTTTATTTGAGTTCAGAATTCATTGAAGATCAAAGGATCATTCGGATTGCAATTACTGTATGAATATGCTATGATTACGTTGAAAATCATTTGTGTTTCAACTGATCAAACAGGGAGCGTATGAACAGCCATGAAGCGTTTGCAGGATATTGCAGATCAAGTTGGTGTAAGCCGGACAACGGTGTCCAATGTGCTGCACGGCAACACCAAAAAGGTTTCCAAGGAAATGATCCAGAAAATTTCGGAAATTCTGAACCAGGAGGGCTATGTCCCGAATACATCTTCCCGTGAGCTGACCCGCAAAGGGTCCTGCATCATTGGACTGGTGCTGGGCTACAACTGTGTCCACGGCATCCCTTCTCTGCGCGATACCTTTGTGGCAGAACTTCTGTCTGGTGTAGAAGAGACAGCCCATCGAAACGGATATTATGTCATGCTGATCAATGGCCAGGACAAAAATACGGACCAGGTGGCAGAGATTGCCTCCCGATGGAATGTGGATGGTCTTGTCGTCCTGGGACTGGACGAAAAGAAATACAAGGTGCTGCGCAGGCAACTCAACAAATATATGGTCCTGATTGACACCTATCCCGAGGCGGAGTACCACTACGTCAACGTGGGGACTGATGATTTCGGCGGCGGCGCCATGATTGCAAAGTATCTGCTGGACAACGGGTACACCCAGGCCATCTTTGCCGCCGAGTGTGATACCGGCGCAGACCATTACCGCTGGAAAGGATTTCAGCATCAGATGCGCTCTGCCGGGATTGACTGCGGAGAGGAGCGCCATATTCTTCTCCCCGAGGATATTTCTCTGCGCCGTGTCATGTACGGCCACTATTTGGATCGCTTTGTCCAGGCCAGGGCTGTGGCCCTGGCCTCTGACTATGATGCGGCGGAAGTAATGAATTATCTGCAGGACCACGGCATACAGGTGCCGGAGCAGGTCTCCGTCACCGGGTTTGACGACTGCATCTATGCAGAACTCATGCATCCCCCTCTGACGACAGTGCGTCAGAACGTCCCGGCCAAAGCAGAGGCCGCCGTGGAACTGCTGGTGCGTCTGATTCGGCAGGAACCGGTGGAGTGTAAAAATTACGTTCAGCCTGTTAAACTGATCCGCCGCAACTCGGTGAACGAATCAACCCCCAACGCAGCGCCCTGGTCACAAGATCTGCACAAAATCCACAAATAATTCTTGTGGTATTTATCAGTTTCGTAGGAAACGTCACGCAAAACCCTTTTCAAATCCTCTTCGGTTTTGTATAATGAGCTCGTCAAAAAGACACGCTGCGCAGCCTGTCAGAACGAGACATATACAAACTGGAAGAGGAATTTTTTTGTATCCTGGATGGAGCAGACAAAAAACGAATTCCGGAAAATCTGACTGAACATCGTGGAGGATTTTATCATGAGAAAGATTTCGCGCAGATCGTTTTTGAAGGCTGCCACCGTTGCCTGCGCACTCACCGCACTGACCGCCTGCGGAGGCGGCGATGAATCTGCCGCCGTTTCTGTGGCCAAGGATGAAAACGGAGCCTATGTGGACACCCTGACCATCACCCTGGGCCGTTTTGCGGAACCTTCTGCCGCTGCCCTGTTCCCTGAAGGCCAGACTTTTGAAGACAACGCCTACACCCGTTACATTGAATCCAAGCTCAACGTGGATCTGGTGGACAGCTTTGAAGCAGGCGGCGACGCTTACACCAACCAGCTGGCCACCTGCGTCGCCTCGGGTGAACTGCCCGACATCATGACCGTCATCAACTACGACACCTTTGTCCAGATGGTGAACAACGGCCTGACCTATGACCTGACCGATGTGTACGAGGAGTACGCCTCTGACTACATCAAGAGCCTCTACGATTCCTACGACGGCCGCTGCCTGAGCATGGCAACCTTTGACGGCCGGCTGATGGGTATTCCCGGCACTAACCCCGACAACAGCGTCCCTGTCCTGTGCTGGATGCGCAAGGACTGGCTGGACAAGCTGGGCCTCAACCCCGACCCCGACGGCGACCTGTGCATCACGCTGGATGACATCGCCGCTGTGGCCAGGGCCTTTGTGGACGCCAATGCAGGCGGCGGCAACCGCACCGTGGGCATGGCTTTTTCCGGCAATGATATCGGCGATGCCATGTGCATCGCCAACGCCATGGGCGGCTACATCGACCGATGGATCGAAAACCCTGACGGCACCATGAGCTGGTCCACCCTGGAGCCCGAAGTCAAAGCTGCCTGGGCCAAGATGAACGAATGGTACGAGGAGGGCATCCTGGATCCTCAGTTCGGCACCCGCACCACCGATGACATCAACGCCATGATGATCAACAACGAGCTGGGCATCGTCTTTGGCGCGTGGCATATCCCCGACTGGCGTCTGAGCAGCGTCAAAGCCCTGGTGCCGGAGGCCGAGTACATCGCCTATACGGTGGCCGATGACAACGGCATCGTCCACACCTACCACGAAAACGCCGCCGATCGGTTCCTGGTGGTCAGCAAGGACTGCAAGTATCCCCAGGTGGCACTGGAAATGCTGAACATCCTCTATGACGATCTGGCCCGCGCTACCGCGGAAACCGCGCCGGAGGTCATCGCCTACATCAACGCCGGCGGACACAACGAGGGCCGTCCCTATTACATGGAAGTCCTGCCCTCCAACAATCCCTCCATTTACTACACCGAGCACATGGCCGTCATCAACGGCGAGATGACCCCTGAGGAAACCACCATTGCCGAGAACAGAGGCTCTTCCCAGGCCATTCTGGACTACCTGAAGGATCCCCAGAACGTCACCGAGAAAACCCTGGGCGGTTGGCACTTCTATGAGTCCCGCATCATCGGCCTGGGCGCATCCATCGATGCGCTGGAAAAGAACGGCAACGCCGAATGGATCACCCCCAAGTATCCCCCCACCACCCCCACCAGCGAGCAGAAAAAGGCAACCCTGGACAAGACCGAGCTGGAGGCCTATGTGGCAATCGTAACCGGCGCACAGCCCATCGATTATTTCGATACCTTTGTCAGCGAATGGAAGCGTCTGGGCGGCGACGCAATCTCCCAGGAAGTCCAGGAATACTTTGCACAGTAACAAAGGGGGGAGAACCGGATGAAAAATCAGGTCAAAAAGATCCACTCAAACCAGGCCTATCAACTGTATTACCACGGCATGATGCTCCCTGGTTTCATCTTCCTGATTCTGTTCAACTTTGTTCCGATGTTCGGCGCCATCATGGCCTTTCAGGACTACAAACCCGCCAAAGGTTTTTTCGGTTCTGACTTTGTGGGCCTCAAACATTTCAAATACCTGTTCGAAATGCCAGACAGCTTTGAGCTGTTCCGCAACACCCTGATCATCGCCCTGGGCAAAATCGTCTTTACCACCATCATGTCCATCGCCTTTGCGATTCTGCTCAATGAGGTCAAGAACCGGACCCTGAAAAAGTCGGTTCAGACGGTGGTTTACCTGCCTCACTTCCTGTCCTGGGTTGTGCTGGCTCTGGTCATCAAGAATCTGTTCAGCCTGGACGGCTCCATCAACGCAATGCTGGGCACCTCACTGAACTGGCTGGGCAGCAACTCCCTGTTCCAGCCCCTGCTGATCCTGACCGACACCTGGAAAGAGTTCGGTTATGGCTCCATCGTCTATCTGGCAGCCATCACTTCCATCGACTCGACCCTTTACGAGGCTGCTTCCATTGATGGTGCCACCTGGTGGAAAAAGGTCTGGCATGTCACCCTGCCCGGCATCCGCACCACCATCGTCCTGATGGCCGTCATGAATCTGGGCAACATCCTGAACGCCGGTTTCGACCAGGTCTATAACCTGTACAGCGCATCGGTCTATGCCACCGGTGATATTCTGGACACCTATGTGTACCGCGTCGGCCTGCAGGGCCTGCAGTACAGCTTCGGTACCGCCGTGGGCCTTTTGAAGTCCGTGATCGCCTTTGTTCTGATGATCGGCGCCAACAAGCTGGCTCAGAAGTACACCGACAGCAAAATTTTCTAAGGAGGTCCGTCCGGCAATGAAAGTTGATAAACTCCGCACTGTCATCATCTACATCATTATTATTCTGCTGGGCCTAGTCTGTCTGCTGCCGCTGCTGAACATTGTTGCCATCTCCTTCTCCTCCTCTGCAGCAGTGGAAGGCAACATGGTAGGGCTGATCCCGGTGGGATTCAGCACCGCAGCCTATGAGAAGATCCTGGAGGACTCCCAGTTCTGGCACTCTTTCCTGATCTCGGTGGAGCGGGTTGTGCTGGCTCTGATCATCAACTTTGTGCTGATCGTACTGATGGCTTATCCCCTCTCCAAAACCAACGCACAGTTCCGGGGCCGCAACATCTATGCAACCCTGATGATTTTTGCCATGCTTTTCAACGGCGGCATGATCCCCACCTTCCTGGTTGTCAAATCCTACGGCCTGCTCAATACCGTCTGGGCCCTGGTTTTGCCGGGAGCCGTGCCCATCTTCAATGTCATCCTGGTGATGAACTTCTTTGCTGCCGTTCCCAAAGAGCTTGAGGAAGCCGCCTTCATTGACGGCGCCAACCCGCTCCAGGTTCTGACCAAGATCTTCATCCCCATTTCCAAGCCGGTTCTGGCCACCGTATCCCTGTTCAGCATTGTGGGCAGCTGGAACGACTTCTACAGCGGCCTGATCTATATGTCCAAAGCCGCCTATTATCCCCTGATGACCTATATCCAGAGTCTGCAGATCAACGTGGAAGATCTGATCAAGCAGGGCAATCTGTCTGCCGTGGTGGATTCTGCCGCCCTGGGCAACACCAACCTCAATGCAGCCAAGATCGTTGTTGCAGTTATCCCGCTGCTGCTGATCTATCCCCTGCTGCAGCGGTACTTCGTTTCCGGCATTGTGGTGGGCTCGGTTAAGGGCTAATTTATATTCTTTCAGAGCGCTCCGGAGACGGGGCGCTCTATCTGACAAAACAACCACTCAGTCACTTTTATTTGGGAGAACGGTATGATTCAAAAGTATCTCTATGGTGTCCCCTTTGACACCGAATCGGTGGTCGCACCAATCCCTGCAAGCCAAGGCGAACCCCCTGTGGGAACGGTCAAAACCAGCGAGTCCGGCTTCTGCTTTGCCTGCCCCCTGGCGGAGGGCGACCGGGTCTACGGCCTGGGCGAAGCCAACCGCGGCATCAACAAGCGGGGCTTTGTCTACGTCAGCGACAATGTGGACGACGGCCTCCACACCGAAAACAAGCAGCGAATGTACGCCGCCCACAACTTCATCGTGATATCGGGCCAGCAGAATCTGGGGCTGTTCTTCGACTATCCCGCCCGGATTCGGTTTGACATCGGCTTCACCCGCAGGGATTGGCTGGAAGTCACCTGTGAGCGGGCCGACCTGGCCCTTTACGTCATCACCGGCGACAGCGCCTGCGATGTGGTCAAGCAGTTCCGGGCCATCATCGGCCGCAGCTACATCCCGCCCAAATTTGCCTTTGGGTTTGGCCAGAGCCGCTACGGCTACAAGACCCAGGCCGACTTTGAAGAGGTGGTTGCCAAACACCGCCAGGCCCACATTCCCCTGGACATGGTGTACATGGACATTGACTACATGGACCACTACAAGGACTTCACCGTCAACCCGGAGGAGTTCCCCGATTTTTCCGGCTTTGTATCCAAGATGAAAGAGCAGGGCGTCCGGCTGGTGCCCATCATCGACGCCGGCGTCAAGGAGGAAGCAGGCTATTCGGTCTGCGACGAGGGCAAGGAAAAGGGCTACTTCTGCAAGCGGGCCGACGGAACCGATTTTGAGGGAACCGTCTGGCCGGGGTGGAGCCACTTCCCCGACGTGCTGAACCCCGAGGCCCGGGCCTGGTTCGGCAGCCAGTACAAGGCTCTGACCGACTGCGGTATCGAGGGCTTCTGGAACGACATGAACGAGCCCGCCATCTTCTACTCCCGGGAGGGGCTGGCCGAGCGGCTGGAGCATCCGCCGGTTCCCCATGAAGACGGCACCATCGATCACTTTGGCCAGGCCATCGGCTGGCTCAATCTGTCCAATGCGCCGGAAGACTACACCCGCTTTTATCACAAGGTGGACGGCAAAATGGTCCGCCACGACCAGGTCCACAACCTCTACGGCTACAACATGACCCGGGCCGCCTCGGAGGGGCTGGCCAGCATTGCCCCGGACAAACGGTTTCTGCTGTTCTCCCGGTCTTCCTGCATCGGGATGCACCGGTACGGCGGCGTCTGGACCGGCGACAACCACTCCTGGTGGAGCCACCTGCTGCTGAACCTCAAGATGCTGCCCTCCCTCAATATGTGCGGTTTCCTGTATGTGGGAGCCGACCTGGGTGGCTTCAACGCCGACACCAGCCGGGATCTGCTGCTGCGGTGGCTGGCGCTGGGGGTGTTCACCCCCCTGATGCGCAACCACTCGGGCTGCGACACCCGCCGGCAGGAGTTCTACCAGTTTGAGGGCCCCGAAGACTTCCGCAGCGTCATCGAGACCCGCTACCGGCTGATCCCCTACCTCTACAGCGAATACATGAAGGCAGCGCTGAACGGCGATATGCTGTTCAAGCCCCTGGCCTTCGTCTACCCCGAAGACGAGATCGCCCTTCAGACCGAGGACCAGCTGATGCTGGGCAATGAGGTGATGATTGCCCCGGTCTACACCCAGAACGCCACCGGACGGATGGTGTATCTGCCCGAGGAGATGCTGTTTGTCAAGTTCGGCCCCGAGGGCCGCATCACACAGGAAGTCCTCCCCGCCGGCACCCACTTTGTGAAGGTGGCCCTCAACGAGGTACCCCTGTTCATCCGCAAAGGTGCCTGCATCCCGGTGGCGGACCCCGCCCAGACGGTGGCCGGCATCGACCCCGCCACCATCCGGATGATCGGCTGGCCCGGGGCCAGCTACGACCGCTACGACGACGACGGGGTCAGCATCCCCGCAGAATAAGGAGGCATTGCCATGGACCGCAAATGGTGGAAAGAAAGCATCGTATACCAAATCTACCCCAGCAGCTTCCAAGACTCGGACGGGGACGGCATCGGGGACCTGAACGGCATCCGTTCCCGGCTGGATTACCTGAAGGATCTGGGGGTCAATGTGCTGTGGCTGTGCCCCGTCATGGACTCCCCCATGGATGACAACGGCTACGACATCTCCAACTACCGGACCATCAACCCCCGGTTTGGCACCATGGAGGACTTCGACGCCCTGCTGGCCGAGGCCCATCAGCGGGGCATCCGCATTGTGATGGACCTGGTGGTCAACCACACCTCGGACGAGCACCCCTGGTTCATCGAGAGCCGCAAGTCGGTGGATAACCCCTACCGCGACTACTATATCTGGAAGCCGGGCAAAGACGGCCACGAGCCCAACAACTGGGGCGCCAGCTTCGGCGGCTCGGCCTGGAAATACGACCCCCAGACCGATATGTATTACCTGCACCTGTTCTCCCCCAAGCAGCCCGACCTGAACTGGGAGAACCTCAAAGTCCGGGACGAAGTGTTCAACATGATGACCTGGTGGTTTGACAAGGGCATCGACGGGTTCCGGATGGACGTCATCAGTATGATTTCCAAGGACCAGCGCTTTCCGGATGGCGAGAAACACGGACTGTATGGCAATGGCGGTCCCTACTATGTCAATGGGCCCCGCATCCATGAATTTTTGCAGGAGATGAACCGGCGGGTCCTCTCGAAATACGACATTATGACGGTGGGCGAGACCCCCGGCGCCACGGTGGAAAACGCCCCCCAGTATGCGGGGCTGGACGGCAAGGAGCTGAACATGGTCTTCCAATTTGACCACGTCGGCATTGGGGACGGACCCCTGGGCAAGTGGACCACCCAGCGCTACGATTTTATGCAGCTCAAGAAAATTCTCAGTCACTGGCAGACCGGCCTGGACGGCAAAGCCTGGAATAGCCTGTTCTGGGGCAACCACGATCAGCCCCGGGCTGCATCCCGCTGGGGCGATGACTCGCCCCTCTCCGCCAAGATGCTGGCCATCTGCCTGCTGAGCCTGCAGGGTACTCCCTACATCTATGAGGGTGATGAACTGGGGATGACCAACGCCTATTTCAAAGATCTCAGCCAGTACCGGGATATCGAAAGTCTCAACGCCTTCAAGGAGCTGACCGGCGCAGGCTTGATTTCTGCAGACGAAATGATGGAGTGCCTGGCCCTCCGCAGCCGGGACAACGCCCGCACCCCGGTCCAGTGGGACGACTCCCCTAACGCCGGTTTTACCACCGGCACCCCCTGGATTGAGGTCAACCCCAACTATACCGCCATCAACGCCGCCGCCGAGGAAAAAGACCCGGACTCGGTGCTCAACTACTACAAGCAGATGATCACCCTGCGCAAGAGCCATTTGGGACTGATTTACGGCTCCTTCCAGCTTCTGGCCGAGGAGAGCCCCCAGGTCTTTGCCTACCGGCGTACCCTGGCCGAGACCGGCGAGAACTACCTGATCGCTTGCAACTTCTCAGACAAGGACGCGGCCTTCACAATTCCCGCTGATTTTGCGGGGGCCCGGCGCCTGATCGGCAATTATCCTGACACCGCTCCCACCGGCGCTGTGACCCTGCGCCCCTATGAGGCCTTTGTGCTCCAGAAGTAAACCAGGTGATACCCTATGAATGACTTTTTCGACCTGGATGCCCCTCTGTTCCGTTTCTTAACCCGGGTTGCGGATATGGTGATTCTCAGCCTGCTGTGGCTAATAGGAAGCCTGCCGCTGTTTACCTTGGGCATTTCCAGCACAGCCCTCTATTATGCAGTGAACAAGTCCCTAATTGAGGACCGGGGAACGGTCAGCGAGGAATTTTTCCGGGCCTGCCGCCGGAGCTTCCGACAGGCAACTTTGAGCTTTCTTGCTCTGGCAGTGCCGGAGAGCATTCTGCTGGCTGACTGCTTTATGACCCATTACCTCAAGGGGCAACAGGCAGCGACGGGTAATCTCTGGATCATTTTTACGGTGCTGAGTATCTGTGGGCTGGCCTGGATGATCTACAACGCAGCCTATGCGGCAAGATTCGACGACCCGGTCAAAAAGACGGTGTTGCAGTCCGGTGCCATGGCATTGCTCCATTTTGACAAAAGTCTGCTGCTTTTGGTGGTGCTGGCTGCGTTCGGCCTGCTGACAGCATTCAGCCCGCCGCTGATCCTTCTGGCACCTGCCGGATATGCGCTGTTTGCCCGGTGGGTCCTTGAGAAAAAGGTGTTCTATCAATATCTTCCCGATATAGACGATGGCATAGACAAGGAGAATAAAGACTGTTCCCATCAGAATTGACCTTTCCTCCAATTTGACCATTCTTTTCTACCAAAAGCAGGGGGCCTGACAGATGATCTGTCAGGCCCCCTGCCAATTATTAATGGGGCCAAAAGTTGTATACCGGGCAGCTCACCCTGTGGTGCCCATTTCCTTCATTTGCTCCACCGCTTCCTGCTGCACCAGCAGCCCAGCTGAGAAGCCAATCTTGAAGTGGCACTCATTCTCCTCGCACTGGGCGATGGAAGCCTGATCCTGGAGTTCTTCTACTAGGTCCCGTTGGCTGCTTTGGGTCGTTTCCGCAGCCTCAGCTTGTGGGCAATGTTCCAGGTATCCTGATCCACAATGGCCTCATGGGTGTTTGGGAAGATCATCAGCTCGTCGGCAGTGGCAGCCCGGCGCTGCTTGGTCTTGAACTTCTCACAGATGGACTTGCCCATCACTGTATGCCCCAGGTATTCCTGCCGGTCCAGGATGTGGCCCACAGTGGTGGCCGTCCAACGGTATAATGCAATCATCAAGGCAATCGCAGAGGGGGCTTCTCGCCTGAATGATATCACCACGAAGGGAAGAAAACTCTGTGGTGGCAAAATACGGATATCTAGCCGCTTGGGGCATCCACGAAAAACGGACAAACATAAAGCTGCCTCCAAATAAGAAAACATTGGTTCTGGCTGAGAGATTTGCCCCATAGCACCCTGTAAAGGGCTTGGAAATACATCCAGTATTCCACGCGCCCTTTCCAGGGCACTCTGGGCACAAATCTCCGGGCCAGAACTGCTACGCACCCGCCGCCCGGCGATTTTGGGCTAGTGCAAGGAAAAGCAGCGCAGGCATCCTTGCTGGCTGGCAAGCTGCTTTGACACAGCAATTGCACAAAATCGTCAGTCGGCTGGCAATGGTTTCTTATTCGGAGACAGCCAAAGCCTGCTCCTTTTTACGGGAGCAGACTTCCTGAAGGCTAAAAAAATAGCCGGACAACAACCAACTGAGGGATCTTCAAAGAAAATCTCTCAATCAGCTGTTGCCCAGCCATCTTGCCATTATGAAGCCTTATCTTCTGATGTGGCACAGTAATGCAGATGAAAGACGCTTGCTCGAGGCCCCTTGAGGGGCTTTGCCAGTAGGATGCCTTTCTAGGGCTTACTCAAGCCACCAGCTTAGCCGGTGGTTTTGACTCAATGAAGGAGAAATGAAGGGAATATCAGGTTACAGATTCAGTTCAAACTGTTCTGCCGTGATGGTTGCTTTGCCATCGGCAGCAAAGGTGATGCCGTCGGCAGACTGGGGAGTGTAGATCCATGCGGTCATGGTCTGCTCACCGTCGTTGGCGAAAACTTCGATGCTGTTTTTATCTAGCAGGATACGGAGTTTGAGCGCACCGTTCTGGCTGCGGACCTTGCAGCTGCGGCGGTGTACGATGTCGGCACGGGAACCGGCATAGCTGCGGTCCAGCGTCAGCTCGGAAGTGTAGGGGTCGTAGGTCAGGCTGGTGTGATGGTCTGCATCGGCGGCCAGCTTCAGGGTGAAGGAGCGGTATTCGCCGGGCTGCACCGTGACGGTCAGGTCGGCCACACGGCCCTTGATGCCCTCCAGCGTTGTTTCGCCTTGCACCGTCACATTTTCGTGGAAAGTGCGCTTACCATGGACGGCATCCAGCTCCCGCACCGGGGTCTGAATAATGCGTCCGTCCTTGATATGCAGCTCCCGGGGGCAGATGGTCTGCCCGAACCACTTGCAGCCCTGGGGCTTATCCTCGGTGTCCGACCAGGTTTGCAGCCATGCGGTCATGATGCGGCGGCCATCCGGGGCAAGGGTGGTCTGGGTGGCGTAGAAGTCGATGCCGCCGTCCATCAGCTGCACGTTTTCCTTGGTGAAGGTGTGGGCAGCTTCGTCATAACTGCCGACGAAAGCAATCACGTTGTGACCGTTGTGGAACTCGCCCTTGGGCAGCATCTCCATGGGTCCCAGCATCAAGACCTGCTTGCCGTCCAGCGGCAAGAAGTCCGGGCACTCCCACATTTTGCCGTACTGATTGTTGCAGCGTTCCAGCACCGTGACAAAGTGCCAGTCGAAGCCGTCCTTGCTCTGGAACAGTGCCGCTGCGCCGCTGCCGTCCTCGGCCAGGCAGACGGTGACGGCGGAGTAGGTGCCGTCGGCCTCACGCCAGATCTTGGGGTCCCGGAAATCAAACTTGCTGAAGCCTTCCGGCAGGTCTTTCTGGGTCAGCACCGGGTTGCAGGCAGGCTTTTCGTAGTTCAGTCCGTCACCGATGGCAATGCTCTGGGTCTGGATGTCCCGCATCTCCCCATTGGGCTGCTTTTCTGCCACCACGCTGGTGTACATCAGCAGCTGTTTGCCATCGTCCATCTCGGTGGCAGAGCCTGAGAAGCAGCCGGGGCCGTTGTCCGCCGGGGAATCCGGGGCCAGTGCGCAGGGCAGATACTCCCAGTGCAGCAGGTCGGAGCTGACGGCGTGACCCCAGTGCATGGGCGCCCACCGCACATCGTAGGGGTTATACTGATAGAACTGGTGATACTTCCCTTTATAATAAGAGAAACCGTTTGGGTCGTTCATCCAGCCCACATAGGGAGTCAGGTGGTAGGCAGGGCGTTCCGCCGGGGAAATGGCTGCGCCGTGCTCGGCCTCGTAGGCGCGGGCTTTTTGTAAAGTCAAATCGTTCATGGAATCCTCCAAAGGAAAGAATTCTTATGCGTAGTAAGCATCCAGATATTTCTGCATAATGCCCAGATAGTCGGACAGGCCGTAGGCTTCCAGCTTGCTCAGATATTCGTTCCACTCTGCATCCGTAGTGCCGTTCATGATCCAGTTGGCCTTCTGCGTATTCATGTAGGTCTGCAGATCTGCCTGCAGGTTAGAGACCTGCTCGGTGTCCTCGTTGCTCATAAAGACATTGGGATAGACATAATCGTTGTTCATATCCGGGGTGTAGATATCCTTGATCCAGTCCAGACGGTACTGTGCATCGTCCGGGCAGGTAACGTATACACCATAGTAATCATCCAGAACCGCCAGAGGTCCGCTGACACACTGCGCCTCACGGACTTCCACGGGAGAAGCATCGCCCAGAGGAGCGTGCTTCAGCATAGGCTCGCCCTTATCGTTGGTGGACAGTTCAAAGATGTTAAAGCCTTCCGCATCGCCGTAAGTACCCCAGTTGTTCTGCGGAGACTGGAGGGGTGCGTACATCTGATCCAGCCATGCGCAAACCAGTGCGGGGTTAGTCGCCTTTGCGGTGACAACGCATCTGCCGCGGGCAAAACCGCTGGTGAAAGAGCCGTTCTGCGGAGTGATATTCCGGGTATCGGCGGTCAGGGCAGGCAGCGGCTCCCAGTCGGTCAGGTTGTCAATGTTGGCAACATCCCAGCTGAAGCAGACACCATAGCGGCCAGCCTTGCCCTTGGAAACGTAGGTGGACCACTCCTGCGTGAAGCACTCCGGGTCAATGAGCTTCTCGGCATACAGCTTGTGCAGCCAGTCCAGACCATCACGGTAGCCCTGCTGGGTGGCGGCACAGATGACTTTTCGGTCGTTGGTAACGGCGATATGGCGGTCTTTGTCTGCATCGCCGTAGCCTTCGCCAAAGCCATTGATAAGGATGCTGGGGTCCTGATCGCCGTTGTTGACGATGCAGGACATGGGGATGATGTCGCCGTCAATGCCATACTCGGCCTTGATAGAAGCGGCGTTATCACGGAATGCCATCAGCACCTGCTCAAACTCGTCCACCGTGGTGGGCATCGACAGACCGAGGAAGTTCAGCCACTTGGTATTGATGAAGCTCATGTTGCCAATGGTCTGGATGGCGGTCTTTTCTGCGCCGAGCTGCTCGATCCAGGGCAGTGCCCAGATGTGGCCATCGCTGTCGGTGCACATGGTACGGTACTCCGGGTACTTCTCAAAGACCTTCTGGAGATTAGGCATATTGTTGTCAATGTAGTCTTCCAGATTGAGGATGACACCCTGATCTGCGTAGCGCAGCAGATTGCTGTCGGTAAAATCAGCAGTAAAAACAAAATCCGTCAGGGTGTTGGGGTTGGACATATTCAGGGTGATCTTATCGCTCCACTGGTCGGACTGGATGGCGGTCCAGTCGATGTGCACATTGGTCTGCTCTTCCAGACGCTTGAAGATGGTGCGGTTGTTCGGCTCGGGTTCGCTGCCCACAGGGAAGCTGGTCATACCGGTAAAGGTGACCTTTTCGGACAGCGGAAATTCAACGGCACCGGTTACGTCCACAGCTGCGGCAGCAGAATTGTTGCTGCCGTTGGATTTGCCGCCGCCACAGGCAGACAGAGCAGCGGCAGAGCCCGCCAGAGCGCAGACCTTGAGGAAGTTGCGGCGAGAGATCAGCTTTTTCATGGTATTTTCTCCTTTTTTATATTTCTTTTTTCGTGTAACAGATGAGCGTACCCGCTTATAAAATTCTGGAATATCCTCAGCCTTTAATGGAACCAGCCATGATGCCGGCATCAAAATACTTCTGGAAGAAGGGATACATCACCAGCAGCGGCAGACTGGAAATAATAATGGTTGCATATTTGAGCAGCTCTGCCATCTTCGCACGTTCGGCAGTACTCTGGATATCTGCGATCATGCCGGATTCCGGCTGGCTCTGGATCAGGATGGAACGCAGCACCAGCTGCAACGGCTGCTTCGATGCGCTGTTCAGGTAGATCATAGCGTCAAAGTAGCTGTTCCACATTGCCACGAACTGCCACAGAGCCAGAACTGCCACCACCGGCATACAGACGGGCAGCAGGATCTTGAAGAAGTAAAGCATCTCGCTGGCTCCATCCACATCCGCAGCTTCACGCAGCTCACGCGGGATGCCTTGATAATAGGTACGGGCAATGATCATGTTCCACACGCTGAATGCTCCCGGCAGAATGACCGCCCACATGGAATCCAGCAGACCCAGATTGTTGATGAGCAGGTAGGTGGGGATCAGACCGCCGCTGAAAAACATCGTGATCACAAACAAGGTGTTGAAGATCTTTTTGCCTTTGAAGTCCGGCAGCGACATGGGATAAGCGGCAAGCATCGTCACAGCTACCGAGACGATGGTGAAGATGATCGAGTAAAGTACTGCGTTCTTGAAGCCGACCCAGATCTGCTTGTCCGAAACGACCCGCTGGTAAGCATCCAGACTCCACTTGCTGAAATCAAAGGAGATGCCCTTGTTTTGCAGAGTGACCGGGTCCATAAAGGACGCGATGACGATGTAGATCATCGGAACGATGATCGCCAGCAGAAACAAACCCAGAAGTGCGTAGCCGCAGTACAGGATGATCTTATCTTGTCTGGTGTAGAGGGCCATTTTTGATTTTTTCTGTTTTGCCATGGTAAACCCCTCCTTACAAGCCCTTGCCATCGTTCATTTTGGCAACGATCTTGTTCACTGCGATCAGCAGGATGACGTTGACAATGGTGTTGAACAGACCGACTGCCGTGGAAAAGCTGTAATCGCCGTCCAACAGGCCCTTTTTATAAACGTACGTTGCAATGATCTCGGCAGTGTTCAGGTTCAGGTCAGTTTGCAGGGCATAGGCTTTTTCAAAACCGATGCTCATGATGTTGCCTGCCTGCAGGATGAACTGAATAACGACCATATCCTTAATGGCGGGCCACTCCACCGTCATGATCTGCTGGATCAGGTTTGCGCCGTCGATCATCGCAGCTTCCTTCAGATCTTTGCTGGCGTTAGAAAGGGATGCGGTGTACATGATGGATGCCCAGCCGGCACCCTGCCAGATGCCGCTGATGATGTAGATGGGACGGAACGCTTCCGGCAGCGTCATGAAGTTGATGCTGGTGTGAAGCAGGCTGTTCACCGGACCGGTGACACTCAGCAGCACCCGGACGATGCCGCACAGCACGATGATCGAGATGAAGTTGGGCATATACAGCACCAGCTGCACCTTCTGCTTGATCTTCTTGCTCTCGATACGGTTGAGCAGGAATGCCAGCAGGATGGGGATCGGGAAGCTCCACAGCAGACCGTAGACGCTCAGCTTCAGGGTGTTGATCAGATAGCGCTGGAAGTCCGGCGAGGACATGAATCGGATAAAGTTTTTGAAGCCTACCCACTCGCTGCCCCAGATGCCTTTGAAGGGATTGTACTTCTGGAACGCAATCAGCACACCGCCCATGGGAGCGTACTTGAACACCAGCGTCAGCACCACGGCAGGCAGCAGGAACAACAGGTAAAGCTGCCAATGCCGTTTGATGTAGACCCATGTGTTGTGCAGCTTGCGTTCTGCTGTCAGCACAGCCGTTTCCGGCGAGGCCGTCTTTGCTTTCATGAATCATTCTCCTCCTTTTGATTTGTGTTTTATACTTGCACCGTTTAATCTTACGTTTTTTGCTTGGATTGTGCAAATGTAAAATTCTGTGATTCATTTATACCACTCAAATAAGCGAATGTCAACGATAATTCATGGTATACATCAAAAATAACTGTGGATTTGTACAGATGCACAAATCCAAATGTGCGCAAATATGCAAAATGATGATTTGCATTTTTGCATTTGACTAATTTGTGCATTTGCACTATACTGGAGTCATAAAGAATAAGATCCGTCACCAGACTTTATCTATAAAAGAAAGGACATCCGCTCCTATATTATAAAGAAAGAGGATGACTTATGGCAACCAAGGTCACCATTCAGGATATTGCAAACGAACTGCAGCTTTCCCGCAACACAGTTTCAAAGGCCATCAACAACACCGGTGTGCTGGCAGATGCCACACGGGAGAAGATCCTGCGCAAAGCCGCCGAAATGGGCTATAAGCAGTTTGCCTATCTGCAGCTGTTTCAGGAAGACGCTGCAAAAACAGCAGAGCCTTCCATTCTGCCGAGTGATAAACGGGAGATCGCCATGCTGACGACCCAGTTTCTGAGCAACTCTCACTTTTCCTCCATGATGCTGGATCGTTTCCAGTCGGAAATCGACCATCTGCACAGCTACATGACCATTCATCGCATTTCTCCCATAGAGCTGAAAGAGAAAAAGCTTCCATCTTCTCTCAATACCGAGCGCACAGCCGGCATCATCTGCTTTGAAGTATTCGACTATGACTACGCACAGATGCTGTGCGATCTGGATGTTCCGCTGCTGTTTGTAGACACCCCTGTGATGGATATGCGTCCTCCCCTTAAAGCCGACCGCCTTTATATGGAAAACCGCATTGAGGTCCAGAATGTGGTAGCCCACATGGTTCAGCGCGGCAAAAAGCGCATCAGCTTTGCGGGGGATAAAAACCACTGTCAGTCCTTCTTTGAGCGTTATATGGCTTATAAGGATGCAGTGGAGCACTTTGGTCTGACAGAAGGCCTGAGCACCTGTGCGATGCCATCTGGACAGCAGAACTATCCGGTATCCCTGTACGAAACCATACGTCGGTTCAAAACGATGCCGGATGCCTTTGTCTGCGCCAATGACTTTGTTGCCATGGATCTGGTCAAGGCATTGAATGAGCTGAGGTATTCGGTTCCCGATGATATCTGGGTCTGCGGCTTCGATGACAGTCAGGAGGCTTCCTACTTTGCCCCCCATCTGACTTCGATCCATATCCATGGACAGATTATGGGCTACACCGCTGCCAATCTGCTTATGACCCGCATCGAAGAGCCATCGCTGAACTATCGCACCGTCTATACGGAAACCAACCTGATCCTGCGAGAATCCACAGGAGATTGAGCGAAAGGAGAATCCCCATGCGTGACCTGTGCAATACGGACAAGCCGCTGTTTGCTGTGCTGACGAAATTGACTTACAGTGCTTACCTGAACATCTTATGGCTCGTATGCAGCCTGCCCATCGTTACCATAGGGGCTTCTACGACCGCATTGTTCTACGTCACGCTCAAAATGGCGGAAGATCGGGACGATGGTCTGACCCGGATGTTTTTTAAGGCGTTCCGGGAAAATTTTAAGCCTGCCACAAAACTCTGGCTTATTCTGCTGGCAGTCGGCAGTTTCCTGGCTGTGGATGGCTTTGTGCTGCGCCGAATGTGGAGCGAAAACATTTTCTGGACGCTGCTCACTGCAGTACTTATTGGTGCGGCAGTTCTGTACGGCATCGTTCTGCTGTATGCCTTTCCTCTGCTGGCACGGTTTGAAAACACCACCTTCGGCATCCTGAAAACAGCGTTTCTCGTGGGTGTCCGGTATCTGTTTTGCACCCTGCTGATGGCGGCGATCTATGGCATAATGGGGTACGTCATTGTGTTTGTGTTCACGCCTGCATTCCTGCTGGGCATGGGCTTCTGCGCCATGCTCTGCTCCTTTCTGATGCTTCGGATCCTCTATCTGATCGGTGGAGACCCTGATGCAGTACACGAGGAATACGACCATGACAAAAACTGACCGGGATACACTCCGCTCCCTCCATGGGCACAAAAAGTGGGAGCACATCTGGGCATATTACAAGCTGCCCATTGTGATCGTGCTCATCGTCGTCTATATCCTCGGGTATGCAGCCTACCGTCATGTTACGAAAAAAGAGGATGTGCTTTACCTTGGTCTGGTAAATATCACTGCCGGGTCTGATCTGACGGAACAGCTTACCACCGGCTTTGCCGAGGCGCAGGGTCTGACCAAAAAGCAACAGGTCGATCTGCTGTCCGGCTTGCTGCTCAGCGAAAGCGAACGCGCAGAGGAGCAGTATGTATATGCTTCGGAGATGAAGCTGCTGGGTGCAGTCAGTGCCCAGCGGTTAGATGTTGTTCTGATGGACGAATATGCACGGGATCGACTGTTGGCAGATGATTATTTTCTCGATCTGCGGACACTGGATGCGTCTTTCCATGCACTGTCGGGTTTGAACGCCGGTGGGACCGTGCTGGATATTTCGGACACGCCGTTTGTCAGGCAGGCAGGTTTTTCTGGCAAGGTCTATCTTGGGGTAGTGCAGAATGCACCGCACCCGGAGCGTGCAGCCGCTTACATTCATTATCTGTTCCAGCGGTGATCGTTGGCTTTTAACTCATAGGATAAAAATAAGGAGAAAACGCATGGACATTTTAACGATTGGTGAAGTTTTGATCGACCTGACCCAGACCGGCAAGGATGCGCGCGGCATTCCTCAGTTTGCCGCAAACCCCGGCGGTGCCCCGGCCAATCTGGCTGTGGCTGCTTCCAGACTGGGCGCACAGACCGCCTTTGTCGGCAAGGTGGGTGCGGATGCCTTTGGCCGCTACCTGAAAGAGGTTCTGGCAGAAAATAAGGTGGATGTTTCCGGCATGGCGGTGGATGCAGACCATCCCACCACCATGGCTGTTGTTTCGGTGGATTCCGCCGGTGAGCGGGATTTCAGCTTCTACCGCAGCGCCAACGCTGATGTGATGCTGTGCAAAGAGGACATTTCGGACGAGGCTCTGAAAGCCGCGAAAATCGTCCACTTCGGCTCGGTCAGCCTGACCGCTGACCCCTCTCGCACTGCCACGCTGGACGCTGCTGCCCGTGCCAAAAAGCTGGGTGCTGTCATTACTTATGACCCGAATTACCGTGCAAACCTCTGGAAGAACAAAGAGGACGCCATTGCCCAGATGAAAGCTCCCCTGCCGCTGGTGGATATCCTGAAAGTATCGGATGAAGAGCTGCCCCTGCTCACCGGCACCACCGATTGTGCCGAGGGCACAGCCCAGCTGGCACAGAACGGCATCCGGCTGATTTTCGTCACCTTGGGTGCAAACGGCGTATTCTACCGCTTTGGGGAGAAAACTGGCCATGTGGCTGGCGTCCCCTGCAAGGTGGGCGACACCAACGGCGCAGGTGACACCTTCTTTGGTGCTGCCCTGTCCAAGCTCTGCAAGGAGGAGTTGGACACCCTGACCGTGGACAAGCTGGAAAGCATTCTGGCCTTTGCTAACAAAGCGGCCAGCATCACCACCAGCCGCCATGGTGCTATTCCTGCCATGCCCACCCTTGCGGAAGTGGAGGGCTGACCTATGGCACAGGAGTTTTCCACCCGCTTTGCCCGCCATAAGGACGAGCTGGAATGGCTGTTCATGGAGCTGTACCACAACCGGGAAGGGCTGGAGGATCTGGAGCGGGAGATGGCAGAAGCCTACAACGCCCGCAGCGCCGAGCTGAAAGCGCTGGACAAGGCACGCTCTGCCGACCCGGAGTGGTACAAGCGGGGCAATATGTTCGGCATGACCATGTACACCGACCTCTTTGCCGGAAATCTGAAAGAACTGGCAAAGAAGCTGCCCTACCTCAAGGAGCAGAAGCTGACCTATCTGCACCTGATGCCCCTGCTGCAGATGCCCCACCCTCACAACGATGGCGGCTATGCGGTGGAGGATTTCGATACCGTAGACCCTGCCCTTGGCACCAATAAGGATCTGGAAAACCTGACCCAGGAACTGCGGAAAGCGGGCATCAGCCTGTGTCTGGATTTTGTCATGAACCACACCGCCAGCACCCACCGCTGGGCGATGGCGGCAAAGGCGGGCGACCCGTGGTTTCAGGCGTATTACCATCTCTATGACGACCGCACCATCCCCGACCAGTACGAGCAAACTGTGCCGCAGGTGTTCCCCAACACTGCCCCTGGCAACTTTACATGGTGTGAGGAAATGCACAAGTGGGTGCTGACCACCTTCCACGACTACCAGTGGGACCTGAACTACGCAAACCCGGCGGTGTTCGTGGATATGACCAAGAGCATCCTGCATCTGGCAAATCTGGGCGTGGAAGTGTTCCGCATTGATGCCGTGCCCTATATCTGGAAGCAGCTGGGCACGAACTGCCGCAATCTGCCGCAGGTGCACACCATCGTGCGGATGCTCCGCATGGTGCTGGAATGCGTCTGCCCGGCGGTCATCCTCAAGGGCGAGGTAGTCATGGCGCCCAAGGAGCTTGCCGCCTACTTCGGCACGCCCGAAAAGCCGGAATGCCACATGCTCTACAACGTGTCCACCATGGTCAACCTGTGGAGCGCCCTTGCCAGCCGGGACACCCGGCTGCTGAAAGCCCAGCTGGATGCCCTCCACGCCCTGCCGGACAACTGCTGGTTCGTGAACTATCTGCGCTGCCACGATGACATTGGCTGGGGTCTGGACGAGGCGGTGGAAAACCGGCTCGGCATCGACCCGCAGAAGCACAAGGAATATCTGTACCACTTCTACGAGGGCAATTTCCCCGGCAGCTGGGCAAAGGGTGAGCTGTACAACTACGACCCTGCCACCGGCGATGCCCGCAGCTGCGGCACCACCGCCAGCCTGTGCGGCGTGGAGCAGGCACTGGAAAAAGATGATAAGATCGCACTGGACTACGCTGTAAAGCGTGATCTTCTGTTGCACACTGCCATGGCGTTCTTACAGGGCTTCCCCATGCTGAACTGCGGTGACGAAATTGCCCAGTGCAACGGCTGGGACTACAAAAACGACCCTGACCGTGTGGAGGACAGCCGCAATCTGCACCGCAGCCGCTTCAACTGGGAAAACGCAAAACAGCGCACCCGGAAGGGCACGCTGCAAAACCAGTTGTGGCAGGGCATGGAGCAGCTGCGCCAAATGCGGGCAGACCCCTGCTTTGCCCCGGATGCGTGGGTGACCACATGGGACAGCCACAACCCCGGCGTGCTGGCGCTGGTACGCAAGCGCGGCGAGGAAACGCTGGTGGGGCTGTTCAACTTTACCGAGTACCCGGCAGGAGCCAGTCTGGACGCTCTGGGCGGCGAGTATCACACCCCGGAGGGTGCTTCCGTCTGGCTGGCGGATGTGGAACTGGAACCGTATCAGGTGCTGCTGGTAAAAAACAAATAAGCAAAACGAGCCATCTGACTCTCTCTTTTCGCCAAAGTTTTCAGCGTGTTTTCTTGCACACTGCCGAAAGTGACCTATTCTCAAAAGTTCGCGTTTGCGCAGCGGAGCGGAGCAATGAAAGCCCCAGTGGGGCTTTTAAGCGACAGAACGGTCTTGCGCAGCAAGATGGAGGGGCCTCGCCCCGACAAGTTCACGCTGACACGGCTCAATTTTTGTGGTAATCTATCCCAACAATTTAATATAACATATTTTACTTAGAGTTTCAGCTCGGCTTCCGAAGGAGCCGGAGCAAGTTTTTAACTTTCTATCGCTACATAACGAACCCAAACCAAGGCCATCCCGGAAGGGATGGTCAGGTTTAGGTTGTTGTGTGGCGATTTTTTATTGCCAAATCCCGCACCGCACCTTGAAAATCGAAAGACCGTCTGCACGGGAAAGGCAGCCTCCAAACGCTCTGCGAAAAATACCATCTTCGCAGTCCTGAATTGGTCAATCGATGGGTAAAGTCGTATAATGGTCATAAAGATTCCAAGAAAAACGCAGGAGGTTTCTTTATGGCAAAACGAAAATCTACGATCGATGAGCGGCTTGCTACCGTAAAAGAATATACAGAAGCCGGAAAGCCTTACGAACAGATCGCAAGAGAAAGAGGATTCTCTTATCGGCAGGTCTATGCGCGAAGAAAGTGTCCGAAACATTGCCAAGCAGTACGGCTGGGATCTCATTACGCCGCAGAATATGGCAGATAAGTTCATGAAATTCATTGAAACGATGGATATGAGCTTCTTCTATAAGCCGGTCCTGCTCAAAGCGATTTATGAGTATATGGACAGCAATGGCAGAGTTGCCCTGCCGGATGTGGTGGACTACTTTATTAACTTCTATGAGGACCGCAAGGCACATGGGATGATCGCAGAGAAATCCACCAGCATTTACCAGAAGGGCTGTTATACCCGGAAGGATGTGGAGAAGAACATCCTCTCCAACCCCTTCAAGCGCTTTGAGAATATGCGATTCTTGATGCGCTGCAAGGACGTGGAGACTATTGAGGTAAACCCGATCATCTTCCGCAAGCTTACACGGGAAGATTGGCTGCATATTGTGGATGGCTGCGATAAGAGCCTTGAAAAATATTATGCACGAGTCAAGAAATAATAGGAGGACTGAAAGGGCGCGTAGTTGTCGCAAGCAATGTTTTCGTCTATACAAAAACACCTTTTGCGTTGCAAAATGCTTGTTGGGGAAGTGACCCAAACCCCTTTGTTCTGCATTTTCCAATGCTGGCTGCGCATCCCGATGGGACGCTTTTTACCCGGTGATGTTCTCCGGGTCGTTGAGGACTTGCATGAGGCGAGAAGCGGCTTCCGCCAGAGAAGCATACTTCATCTGTTCGGGAACAGGCGCATCCAGAAGCGTAATGCCCCATTCCTGCATACATTCCGCAAGCTCCTGTTGTGCTTGCAGTGCAGCCTCCCGGCACACCTCCGGGGAAGCGTCCGTGTCCAGCACATAGGCAACAGTAAATGCGCCGTTACGATCTTCCGTCAACTGCACCATGGAGTGGTGGTCAGTCCAGAAGTGGCAGAACCAGACCCCGCCGCCGATGTTTTCCATGTTATGGCGGAGATCTTCTTCACCGCTCCATTGCGGCACCTCGGAAAGAATACTCTGCAACTGCTCATACGCCTGCTGTTCGGCAGGGGTGGCTTTCTTGCAACGGTATTCCTGCTGGATGGTACGCTGCCAGTACAATGCCAGCTTGCCGCACTTTGCCTGCTCGATCGCATCCTGAATATCGGCTAAAATGCTGTACCGTGGTTCTCTCATCTTGACACCCCCAAACAATCAACTCTTTAGGAAGCAATGCATCCTATAAGAATGATTATAGCCGAAAGGAATGCAAAAGAAAAGCGCACCGGCTAAATTTCAGTCGATGCACTTGCAAAGTTTGTGATTTTATTCCTCGTTTATGAGATAAGGGAGATTGCCGATATAGGTGTCCAGCAGATCGAGTGCCGCTTTTTTCTGGATGGGGGTCAAACCTTCCAGCTTCTTTCGGATTTCATCGTCGGTCACATGGGATGCGCTGGGAACCAGATCGCACAGCAGTGTGTCTGCGGAAATATTCAGAGCATTCAGAAGTTTGACAATGGTGGCAAGACCGGGTTCCTTTAAGCCGCGCTCTACCATGCCGATATAGTTGGAAGAAAGCTCGGATTTTTCCGCAAGCTGTTCCAGCGTCAGCCCATGCTGTATCCGCTGCTCCCGTAGTCGCTGTCCAAAAAGCTCTTTCATAGTGCAACCTCATCCTATCGTGTTCTTTACACTCCATAGGATACCTGTCGGCCGCACCAACATACACAACCGAAAGAGATAAACCATTCCGTTAAAGATTGAATCAACAAAAAAGATTACCGGGTGCAGACCTCTTGCGGTCAACTCCCGGCAATCTTTTCTTATCGAACCTGCTCGTTCTCCTGTGCTGGCTTTTCCTCCGCAAAAAAGCGTTCCACGTTTTTCTGTGCCCGAACCAGTTCTTGCATCTCGTTCCGTGCCTTGCGGCAGTGTCCTCCATCTGTTTCGGGGTGAAGCTGCGAGGGAAATACTTCCGCAGGGTGTCGTTTTTGATAACTACCTTGTCCAGTTCATCCTTTTTTTCTTCGCCCATCACGGCAAAGGCAACATCATACGAGAAATGTCCTTCCTGTGCCAGCTTTTTGAGCCGCTGCGCTTGAGAAAGGGACGGCGCATTCTGGGTGTCGTTCATTGCTTCTAAAAAATCCCGCTGTTGGGCTTCGTCCAGATAGGACAATTCCACAGCGGGATTGAAGGCAATTTTCTTTTCGTCCACCATGTCCAGCAGTTCGGGGATGAGGTTGGTCAGGCGGATGAATCGGTGCACCTGACGTTCACTTTCGTTTGCGTCTGCGCTCACTTGCGATACGCTCCACAACTTCTCGCCAACTTGGAGAGAAGTTAAATCCGACCTAGCACCTTGATTTTTTAAACCCTCCTTTGGCGGATTCGGGAAGTTCAGCCCGAAAATAAAAAAGCGCGTTCCTCTTTCTGTTCCGAGAGAACAGCGAGCGAACGCGCTATGTATGGAGAAAAGTGTTTTGCATGGTTTCTGGTAGGAATGTGAAAAATAGATTTACACAGTTTATCTTGTATTTACATGGATTTACAGGAAAGCGGCTACCAATTTTAGCAGAGAGCCGGAAAACGGAGTTCAAAAGGTGCTTTATGGGGCTTCATTAGCTTGAAACCTGATTTTATTAGCTGAAACCGAAAATTCTGCTAATGGCATTAGCTGGCTAATTTTGGTGATAGGCTCAAAAAGAAAAATGCGAAGATCGTCTTTCACATGGAAAAATGACCTTCGCATTTTCTTAAAGGGATACCCCAGACAGGATTCGAACCTGCGGTCTCCTCCTTAGGAGTATGGCGTGCCGCTTGGTACATCGTCCATTTCATAATTTGCCTTGTTGTTTTATCCGAAATTGTATTGCCTGGTAACTGGTCAACCTGCACAAAACCCCCTGTGATGCCGCCTCGTGACGGGGCGTTCAGAAGGTCAAATTAGCAAATTCTTAGCAGGGATCGTGTCTGTGAGAACCTTTCCCGTCAGGGATACCGGGCAGGTATGGGCAAAACGCCGACAAGAAACAGGAGGCAGATTATGAGTATATCGGGCGGAAAGCAAACGCCGAAAAACAGGACCTACACCGTAGAGGACATCGCCGCTATTCTTGGCATTGGAAAATCCGCTGCCTATAAGCTGGCAAACTCCGGCGAGTTTCAGACGATCCGGATTGGGAACATGATCCGCATTTCCAGAAAATCCTTTGAGGATTGGCTGGGGATGGAGGACAACGAGGAGTAAGTAATGAGCAACTGAATACAGACCGGCCATCTGCCGGAGCAACGCCATGGGTAACACAAACCTGTGGCGTTTTTTTATGCCCTGCCGAGGGTACATGAAACTGTATGAATACGGGTGGGAAATTCCCTGTTTTTTCGCCTGTGGGCGGCGCAAACGAAGCCGCCCATATCCTTTCCCTCATGGGAGGCCGGGCGGCGATACAGGGGCGCAACCCCGCCGAAACGAACACTTTTCAAAACCGAAGGAAGGAGGTATCCAATATGGCGGTATTCCGCATTGAGAAAACCCGCGATTATACGGTGATGTCCAACCACCATCTGCGGGACAGGTCGCTCTCGCTGAAAGCGAAGGGCCTTCTCTCCCTCATGCTCTCCCTGCCGGAGGAGTGGGACTATACCACCAAGGGGCTGGCCCGGATCTGCAAGGATGGCGTTGACAGCATCTGCGCCGGGGTGCGGGAGCTGGAGGAACACGGGTATGTGATCCGCCAGCGGGTCCGCAACCCCAACGGCCAGCTCGGCGCCATCGAGTACACTATCCTGGAGCAGCCCAGACCGCCGGAACCAAAACCGGAAAAACCTGAACGGGAAAATCCAGTCCTGGATAATCCTGAACAGGCTTCCCCTGTCTTGGAAGAACCTGAACAGGAAAACCCCGCACAATTAAATACTAATAGATCAAGTAAAGAAAAATCAAAAAAAGATCTATCAAGTACGGAAGGATCAAATCCTGTCCTATCCTCCCCCAAAGCCCCCAGGGGTTCGGACGGGATGGGACGGGACCGGATGCGGGAGCGCGAAAGCTATCGTGAATTGATTTTGGAGAATATCGAGTATGACTGCCTCATCCAGAACCACCGCCTGGACCGGGACCGCCTGGACGAGCTGGTGGAGCTCATGGTGGATACGGTGTGCTCCAACCGGGAGATGATCCGCATTGCCGGGGACGACTACCCGGCGGAGGTGGTCAAGTCCCGGTTCCTGAAGCTGAACAGTTCCCACATCGAGTATGTGCTGGACCGGATGCGGGAGAACACCACCTATGTCCGCAATATCAAGAAATACCTGCTGGCCGCTTTGTATAACGCCCCGGCCACCATCGACAGCTACTACACTTCCCTGGTGAGCCACGATATGTACGGCGGCGGAGATCGGAGGTGATGTGAGTGCAGGAAGAAATCACCCAGGGCGTGGTCTCCCTCTCGGTGGAGACCGGCAAGATGACGGCGGACCTGCTCCAAAAGGCCGTGAAGAAAGTGCTGGAGGAGATGCAGAAGAAGCCCTCCCAGCGCACTTTACATCAGGGGAAACAGACCCTGCACCAGCTCAAACAGCATGGGGCTTCCCTGACCAACATCGAGATCACGGAACAGAACATCAAGGCGTTTTCGGCGGTGGCGAAGAAGTACGACATCGACTATGCCCTGAAAAAGGACCCCACAACCGACCCACCGCACTACTATGTGTTTTTCAAGGCCAAGGACAAGGACCAGCTCCAACCGGCCTTCAAGGAGTTCACCGCCATGACCCTGAACCGGGAGAAGCGCCCCACCATCCGGGAGAAGCTGGCCCAGGCCCAGGAACAGTCCAAGACCAAGCACCGGGAACGGGAGAAGGTCAAGACCAGGGACCGGGAGGTGGCACGATGACCGACAAGCTGAAAAAACAGCTCATCCTCAACCTCCCGTATCTCATCTTCGTGTATCTCTTTGACAAGCTCTGTCAGGGTGTGCGGCTGGCTCCTGGGGCGGACGCCTCGGAGAAGCTGCTCCACATCGGGCAGGGCTTTTCTGCGGCCTTTGCCAGTCTGGCGCCCAGCTTCCACCTGGTGGACCTGTGCGTGGGCGCCGCCGGCGCGGTGCTGATCCGGCTGGCGGTCTACTCCAAGGGCAAGAACGCGAAGAAATACCGCCGCGGTATCGAGTACGGGAGCGCCCGTTGGGGCACGCCGGCCGACATCGCCCCTTACATGGACAAGGATTTTTTCAACAACATCCCCATGACCCAGACGGAGCGGATCACCATGTCGAGCCGTCCCAAGGAACCCAAGTATGCCAGGAATAAAAATATCCTGGTCATCGGTGGTTCCGGCAGCGGAAAGACAAGGTTTTTTGTCAAGCCTTCGCTCCTCCAGTGCCATTCTTCGTATGTGGTCACCGATCCGAAGGGGACTATCCTCAACGAGGTGGGGACCCTTTTAGACCGCAAGGGATACCGCATCAAAAGCCTGAACCTCATCAACTTCAAGAAGTCCATGAAATATAACCCGCTGGCGTACATCCGCAGCGAAAAGGATATTTTGAAGCTGGTGAACGCCCTGATCCTCAACACCAAGGGCGAGGGCGAAAAGAGTTCCGAGGATTTTTGGGTCAAGGCCGAACGCCTGTACTATTCCGCCCTCATCGGCTACATCTGGTACGAGGCGGAGCCGGAGGAGCGTAACTTCATCACCCTGCTGGACCTCATCAACGCCAGCGAGGCCAGAGAGGACGATGAGGAGTTTCAGTCTCCCGTGGACCTGCTGTTCGCCAAGCTGGAGAAAGAGCACCCGGACCACTTCGCTGTGAAGCAATACCGCAAATTCAAAATGGCCGCGGGCAAAACTCTGAAATCCATACTGATTTCCTGCGGCGCCCGCCTCTCTCCCTTTGACATCCAAGAGCTGCGGGACCTCATGGTGGAGGACGAACTGGAGCTGGATACCTTGGGCGACCGCAAATCGGCGCTGTTCGTGATTTTATCGGACACGGACTCGACCTTTAATTTCGTGGCGGCGCTCATGTACTCCCAGCTTTTCAACCTGCTGTGTAACAAGGCGGACGACTTCTACGGGGGTCGCCTGCCGGTCCATGTGCGGTGCCTCCTGGACGAGTTCGCCGTGCGCTCGTAAGTGGCTCATTTGCCACGCGGGCTTGTTTGTAATCTGTCTTTAGCAAGACAGTAGGTTCAATGTGAGAATTCAGAAATGGATTTTACTCCTATCATCAACCGACTTATCCGAAAGGGAAACCGGACGGGGAGTGCAGCATGTCGGTAAAGGTGCTATTCAGCCAATCACCAGGCTGTGAACGGGCATCCAGATGAAATGTTATGTATGAGGATAAACAGCTATACTGCTTGAATGACAGCCAGAGGGGCTTTATCGTCAGCACTAACGGAAGGTGGTTATTTACGTTAGGCAGTAGATGGTGTACACAGAGTTTGGCGAACTGTGCTGCACATCACATTCATCACTGACCAGCCGCAATAAGCGGAAAATGGCGAAAGTCGTATCCGACAACATAACAAGCTTGTACAAGCAAGTCTAAACGAGGATAACCTAACCCGGAATGCTTCTAGGGAGCTATGGCAGGAAGTGCCTGAATATCCGGTATGGTTACGGAGTCCCCGTAGTAGTCCGAGGCGGTAATGCCGTACACATGGCGAAGGGGGACAGCTACAACACTAAAATAATTTAGGAAAGGTGTGTGAGACACTATGAGAAGTCCAAAAGTTATTTTGGAGAATCTACAGAAACACTCGAAAGAGGAAAACTACAAGTATGAGAGACTGTACCGGAATCTTTACAATGAAGATTTCTATTTGCAGGCTCTTCAAAACATCTATGCCAACAAAGGTGCAATGACACCCGGTATAGATGGGCTGACCCTTGACGGATTTGGTAAAGAAAGGGTGGAACGCCTGATCGCGTCACTAAAAGACCATAGTTATCAGCCAAAAGCCGTCCGCAGGCAATACATCAAAAAGAAAAGCGGAAAGTTAAGACCTCTGGGGATATCGTCATCAGACGATAAGCTGGTGGGGGAAATCGTAAAGATGATACTGGAAAGTATCTATGACCCGACATTCTCCAATTACTCCCATGGGTTCAGACTAAAGCGGAGCTGTCATACAGCGCTCATGCAGTTACAGCACAACTTCACCGGAATCAAATGGTTTGTCGAGGGTGATATAAAATCCTATTTTGATACCATTGACCACCATAACCTTATCAACATCCTGCGCAGGAGGATAAAAGATGAAGCATTTATAGAACTCATCTGGAAATTCCTTCATGCCGGTTATCTTGAAAAATGGGAATATCACGCTACTTTCAGTGGAATAGCACAGGGTTCCGGGATTAGCCCAATCCTGTCAAATATCTATCTTAATGAGTTTGACCACTATATGGAGAACTACAAGAAGGTGTTTGACAATGGCGAATCCCGTGAGAAAAGTGCTGAATATATGAAAGCCAAAATTCAACACCAGACATATGCGGATAAGGTGAAAAGGGAATGGGATAAATATTCGGAGGAAGAAAAGAAAACTGCATTGTATAGGAAAGCGGAGCTGAAGCGGGAGTTCCAGAAATATCCTATGGGAAACCCAATGGATGAAAACTATAAGCGTATCCAGTACGTACGTTACGCCGATGATTTTATCATCGGCGTAATTGGGAGCAGAGAGGACGCAGAAAAGATTAAGTCCGACATAAAAGAGTATTTCAAAAAGGAACTAAAGCTGGAACTTTCTGAGGAAAAGACGCTGATAACAAGTGGTAAGGATAAAGCCAGATTTCTAGGCTATGATGTGACGGTATGTAACGATAATACACTGGCGAAGGTTAAGGGAAAAGGAACATCCAGAATTTACACGAATAAAATCAAGCTGTACCTGCCAAAAGAGAAATGGGTGGGGAAACTGCTGGATTATGGCGTGCTGAAGATAGTATCTCGTCCCGGTGAAAAAGAGGTTTGGAAACCATTGCAGAGGGATGAATATATTTTCCTCCGTCCGGGGGAAATGGTGCTGAAATACAATGCCCAGATACAAGGTATCTATAATTATTACCGTCTGGCAAGCAATGTCTCAGTCCTGAATAAATTCCGGTATGTAATGGAATACAGCCTGTATAAAACCCTAGCGGCTAAATATCGAATCACAATGACGAAGGCGAAACTGAAATTTACTAAAAACAAAGAGTTCAAAGCCCCATACAACACAAAGAGCGGCACGAGGTATGCTACTCTTTATAATTCCGGTTTCCGCAGAGTGAAATACGCATTAGGGAGCTATGTGGATATCGTTCCGGAATATGGGCATCTGAATAAGCCAAAAGAACTGTTTTACGGATATAAGGCTAATATCTGCGAAATGTGCGATGCATATGTGCAATCCGTGAAGGTGTATCAGGTGAGGAGCCTGGCAGATTTAGACAGTAAAACAGAATGGGGGGCAATCATGCAGAAGAAACAGAGGAAAACGCTTGTAGCATGTGAAGAATGTTATAACAAGATTCACAAATAAATGTAGAGGATTGTAGCGGAGAGCCGTATACATCGAGAGGTGTACGTGCGGTTCGGGGGCGAGTGTCTGGAAACCTGCTGTTGTGAGACAGTAAGGCGCCGGGCGCTTAGCCTACAACATCGGTCAGATACCAAACTTTGATAAGCTGATCGCCACCATCCGAAGCCGTGAAATATCGGCTTCTATTATTTTGCAGAGCCAAAGCCAGTTAAAGACCATCTACAAGGACGCGGCGGATACCATCGTGGGTAACTGCGACAGCACCTTGTTTTTGGGAGGCAAGGAGAAATCCACTCTGAAAGAAATTTCGGAGCTGCTGGGGAAAGAAACGATTGACAGTTTCAATCAATCGGAAAACCGTGGCAGCCAGGTTTCTCACGGCCTCACCTATCAAAAATTAGGAAAGGAGCTGATGACACAAGACGAATTGGCGGTAATGGACGGAGGCAAGTGTATCTTCATGCTGCGGGGCGTGCGCCCGTTTCTCTCGGACAAGTACGACCTGACGAAGCATCCGAATTACAAATACACCGCCGACGCCGACAAGAAGTACCTCTTTGATATGGAACGGTACATGAAACGCAAACCGGCTATCGTGAAGCCGGATGAGCCTTTCGAGATGTACGAATTGGCAGCAGCAGACCTTCAATAACAATTCTACAACGAAGAAAGGAAATATGATTTATGGATTTTTTCACTAACGCTATCGACGTATTGCAGACTCTGGTGATCGCACTGGGCGGCGGCCTGTGCGTGTGGGGCGGCATCAACCTCCTGGAAGGTTACGGCCAGGACAACCCTGCCAGTAAGTCGCAGGGAATTAAACAGCTCATGGCGGGCGGCGGCGTTGCCCTTATCGGCCTGACCCTGATCCCCCTGCTGTCCGGCCTGCTCTCCGCCTGATGTCCGCCAGCAGACCCCACGGGAGGCCCCGGCACACGGGGCCTCCCGGAAAGGAGGTGATCCCCGTTGATCTTTGACGCGATACAGGAGTGGTTCCAGGAACTGCTCATCGACGGTATCATTTCAAACCTGACCGGGATGTTTGATACCCTGAATACCAAGGTGGGCGAGATTGCCGGGGAGGTGGGCATGACACCCTCCGCGTGGAACAGCGGCATCTTCAATATGGTCCGCAGCCTCTCGGAGACCGTGATCGTCCCCATCGCCGGCATCGTCCTCACCTTTGTCATGTGCTATGAGCTCATCCAGCTCATCGTAGAAAAGAACAACCTCCACGACTTCGACACCTGGATCTTCTTCAAGTGGATCTTCAAGACCTTCTGCGCGGTGCTCATCGTCACCAACACCTGGAACATCGTCATGGCGGTGTTTGATGTGGCGCAGAACGTGGTCAGCCAGAGCGCCGGCGTCATCATCTCGGACGCGGGCATCGACATATCCGGCGTGACCGCCGATCTGGAGACCCAGCTCGCGGACTGGAGCATCGGCGCCCTGCTGGGGCTTTGGTTCCAGAGCATCTTCGTGGGATTGTGTACGCAGATCCTCTCTATCTGTATTTTCTTGGTGATCTACGGGAGGATGATTGAGGTGTATTTGGTGACCTCGATAGGTCCCATCCCCTTTGCCACGATGGCGAACCGGGAATGGGGCAACACGGGGCAGAATTATCTCCGCTCCCTGCTGGCCCTGGGCTTCCAGGCGTTCCTCATTATGATCTGTGTAGGGATCTACGCGGTGCTGGTGGAGAATATTTCCCTGAGCGGCGACAACATTTCCGGCGCCATCTGGGGGTGCATGGGGTACACGGTGCTCCTGTGCTTCACCCTCTTTAAGACCGGCAGCCTCGCCAAGTCCCTGTTCGGGGCGCATTAGGGGGAGGCCGGTATGGAGAAGAAATACAATGTCATCTACGCGGACCCGCCCTGGTCCTACAAGGTATGGAGCAAGAAGGGTGCGGGCCGGAGCGCGGAAAGCCATTATCCCACCATGAGCATAGAGGCCATCAAGGCGCTGCCCGTATCCCGGATTGCGGCCGGGGACTGCGCCCTGTTCCTCTGGATCACCTTCCCCATGCTCCGGGAGGGCTGGGCCGTTATGGACGCTTGGGGCTTCACCTTCAAGACGGTGGCCTTCGTGTGGGTCAAGCAATGCCGCAAATCGGATAACATCTTCACCGGGATGGGATACTGGACCCGCGCTAATGCGGAGATCTGCCTGCTGGCGACCCGCGGGCACCCGAAACGGGCGGCCAGGGATGTCAAGCAGGTCATCCTCTCCCATGTTGAGGAGCACAGCAAAAAGCCGGATGAGGCGCGGCACCGGATCGAGGCCCTGATGGGGGATGTCCCCCGGATCGAGCTGTTCGCCCGGCAGGCGACCCCCGGCTGGGATGTATGGGGAAATGAAGTAGTAAGCGATATTCAGCTTGCGGAAAGGAGTTGATTTTATTGGCCTATGTAACGATCCCGAAGGACTTAAGCAAGGTACAGAGCAAGGTCCTGTTCGGGCTGACCAAACGGCAGGTGATATGTTTCGGAGCGGCAGCAATTATCGGCGTGCCGCTTTTCTTTTTGACCAAGGGGGCTTTGGGCACCACCACGGCGGCCCTGTGCATGATCCTGGTGATGCTGCCCTTCTTCCTGTTCGCCATGCACGAGAAGAACGGGCAGCCCCTGGAGGTGTTCCTGGGACACCTCATTGAGAATAAATTTATCCGCCCAAAGATGCGGATCTACCAGACCAACAATCTGTACTCCGCCCTGGTGCGGCAGTACGAATTGGAACAGGAGGTGAGAGCTATTGCAGGCAAAAACGGCAAGACCCGCAAAACCGGCAGGGGCAAGGCGCAAGCTGACCCGCGCCGAGCGTAAGCAGATCGAGGCGGTGGTCCGCCAGGCCAAGGGGGACGGGAAAGCCCATACGGTGCAGGACAGCATCCCCTTCCGCAACATGTTCCCGGACGGCCTGTGCCGGCTGGAGGGCGGGGCCTTCTCCAAGACGATTGCTTTCGAGGACGTCAACTACCGCCTGGCCTCGCCGGAGGACCAGCGGGATATTTTTGAACACCTCTGCGATTTCTACAACGGCTACGCCCCCACCATCGGGGTACAGATGACTTTGAGCAGCCGGTATGTGGAGCATGGGCCGGAGGAGGACCTGTTCGGCATCCACCCTCAGAGGGACGACCTGGACCCTGTCCGTGAGGACGCGGCGGGGATACTCCGCTTCCAGTATGAGCGGGGCAGCAACGGCTATGTGAAAACCAAGTATGTGACCCTGACCATCGAGGCGGAGAACCTGGCGGCGGCACGGGCGCGGTTCGCCCGTATCGAGACCGACACCCTCAACCGCTTCAAGGTCATGGGCGCCGCCGCCCATGTGCTGGACGGGAAGGAGCGTCTGGAGCTGCTTCACGGCATCCTCCACCCGGAGGGCGGGAAGTTCGCCTTCGATTGGGACTGGTTGGCGCCCAGCGGGCTTTCGGTCAAGGACTTCATCGCCCCGTCCTCCTTCCACTTCGGTGAGACCCGCACCTTCCGCATTGGGGAGATGTACGGGGCTGTCAGCTTTTTGCAGATCACCGCCCCGGAGATCCACGACCGCATTTTGGCGGAGTTCATGGAGACCGAGGGCAACATCCTGGTGACCATGCACATCCGGGGCATCAACCAGAATGAGGCCATCAAGATGGTCAAGCGCAAGATCACCGACCTGGACGCCATGAAGATCGCGGAACAGAAGCGGGCGGTGCGCAGCGGATATGACATGGACATCCTTCCCAGCGATCTTGCCACCTACGGCGGCGCGGCAAAGACCATCCTCCAGGACCTGCAAAGCAGGAATGAGCGGATGTTCAACCTGACCTTCCTGGTTATGCACATGGCGGAGACAAAGCAGAAGCTGGAGATCGCCGTGTCCCAGGCGGCCAGTGTGGCGCAGACCTACAACTGCCTCCTGACCCGGCTGGACTTCCAGCAGGAGGACGGGCTGATGAGCAGCCTCCCCCTGGGCCTCAACCGTATCAAAATCGAGAGAAGCCTCACCACTTCGGCGCTGGCGGTGTTCGTGCCCTTCGTCACCCAGGAACTGTTCATGGGCGGGGACGCCATGTACTACGGCCTCAACGCTTTGAGTAACAACATGATCCTTCTGGACCGCAAACAGTCCAGGAGCCCCAACGGGCTGGTGTTCGGCACGCCCGGCAGCGGCAAATCCATGAGCTGCAAGCGGGAGATCACCTTCATCATCCTGACCACCAAAGATAATGTCATCATCTGCGACCCTGAGGATGAGTATTCGCCTCTGGTGCGCCGGCTGGGCGGGCAGGTGATCCGGCTGTCCCCGTCCAGCACCGATTATGTGAACCCGCTGGACATCAACCTGAACTACTCGGATGAGGAGAACCCCCTGGCGCTGAAAAGTGATTTTGTCCTGTCCTTCTGCGAGCTCATCATGGGGAGCAAGACCGGGCTGGAGGCCATCGAGAAAACCGTCATTGACCGGGCGGTGCAGAAGATCTACCAGCCCTACTTCGCAGATCCCAGGCCGGAGAATATGCCCATTCTGGGCGACCTGATGGAGGCGCTGCTGGCGCAGGGCATCCCGGAGGCCGACCGTGTGGCGCAGGCATTGGACCTGTATGTGAACGGTTCCCTCAACTTCTTCAACCACCGCACCACCGTGGACATCCGCAACCGCCTTGTCTGCTTTGACATCAAGGGCCTGGGGAAAAACCTGAAAAAGCCGGGGATGCTCATTGTCCAGGACGCGGTATGGAACACCGTCACCATCAACCGGGCCATTGGGCGCTCCACCTGGTATTTCGTGGATGAGTTTCACCTTCTGCTGAAGGAGGAGCAGACGGCGGCCTATTCGGCGGAGATCTGGAAGCGGTTTAGAAAATGGGGCGGGGTGCCCACGGGTGCCACCCAGAACCCCAAAGACCTGCTCTCCTCCCCGGAGATCGAGAACATCCTGGAGAACAGCGACTTCATCTATATGCTCAACCAAGCCGCCGGCGACCGCAAGATTTTGGCGGAGCGGCTGGGTATCTCGGCGGAACAGCTTGCCTATGTGACCAATTCCGAGCCAGGCCACGGGCTGCTGTTCTTCAACAATGTGATCCTGCCCTTTGCGGACGACTTCCCGAAGGACACGGAGCTTTACAGGCTGCTCACCACCAAGCCCAGCGAAGTGGAGCACGCGGCGGAAACGGAGGAATGAATATGAAAAATAAGCTGTATATCATTGACGGCAAGACCTATCTGAACCATATCAATGATGAGGTCCATCTGTACGGCCTTCTCCACCAGCTTGCCTTCCTGGCGGGCCGGATCAAGGATGAGGAGGACGTGTTCCATGTGCTGGACACGGCGAAGCGGTATGGCGAGATCGCCGAGGAGAAGTTCCAGGGCTGGGACATCCCCGGCCGTTACCTGGTGTTCGGCGACCCCAAGGACCTGAAGGACCTTATGGCAAAGGAGCTGGCGGAGGCCACTCCGGTTCCCGTGGAGGAGCCGAAGCCTAAACAGTATCTGGATGAGTACATCATCCCCGGCAGCGGCTTCCGTATGCTGGTGGGCGACATCCACAACCTGATCGTCCTCTACTACTCGCTGGCCCGCCGCCTGTCCGAGGCGGAAACGGAGAAGGACTTCCTCTGGCTGAAGAAAAAGGCCGGCGGCTATGAGAAGGTGCTGAAAAAGCTCTACCGCAGCCTGGGCCTCCCGGAGGACAGCAACGCCGCCCAGGATGTCCTGGAGGAGTCCATCATCCGCCGCCATAACCTGGTCCGCCTGGAGGATGTGGAGGAGCCCCAGGACGAGGGAGACCTTGAAGGGGACGAGGTATGGAGCGACTGACCCATGTGAGCCTGTTCTCCGGCATCGGCGGTCTGGACCTGGCGGCGGAGGCGGCCGGGTTCGAGACCGTCTGCCAGTGTGAATGGGCGGATTATCCCTATTCCGTCCTGGAGCGGCACTGGCCGGATGTGCCGAAGTTCCGGGACATCACCACATTTACGAAGGAGGCGTTTTTTGAGAAAACAGGACTTGAAACAGTCACCATCATCTCCGGCGGCTTCCCCTGCCAGCCCTTCTCCACCGCGGGAAAGCGGCGGGGCTTTGCGGATGAACGCTACCTGTGGCCGGAGATGTGCCGCGTTATTGCCGAGCTGCGGCCCCGTTGGGTGCTTGGGGAAAATGTTGCTGGCTTCATCAATATGGGGCTCGACAAAACGATTTTTGACCTGGCAAAAGCGGGATACGCTGTTCTCCCATTCGTATTTCCGGCTTGCGGCGTCGGCGCATGGCATGAGCGCCAGCGAACTTTTATCGTCGCGGCTGATGTTTCCCACACCCCTTGCCTCCGACAAATCCACCTGCAGAGATGCGGCAAACCTGGATGTGTACCTGTCGGACAATGGGATCTTCCGCAAGCGGAACAGGGACGGGAGCATCTGGAGTCTGAGCCTGTCGGCGGCGGTGTTCTACCTGACGCCGGCGGCGTCGGAGGGCTACCGCTCCACCTTAAAACCCACGGCCTTCCGGGGCAAGTCCCCGTCCAGCAACCTTTCGGCCCAGGTGATCCACCAGGAGCAGCCCCTGTCGGAGAAGGCGGCGTTGAATCCGGACTGGGTGGAATGGCTCATGGGCTTCCCGAAAGGATGGACGGCCGTATCCTCTGGCGAGAGGAACCCGCAGACATCCCCCGCATAACGGAGGACACGAAGGACCGGGCCCTGCGGCTGAAAACCCTGGGCAACGCGGTCTGCCCGCCCCAGGCTTATCCTATTTTTCACTATATCGCGGCGATTGAGACCGGGGCTTGTGTGGACATTTGCCCCTATGGAGGAGGTGACGGATAAATGCAGGAATGGAAAGCCTCCGAGAAGGAGGCCCAGAAGATGACCCGTGACGGGGCCATTTCGGTGAACCTGGTGACCGGCGAGGCCACCCATGTTTCGGACCGCCCCCCGGAGCAGGACTATTCCTCCGCTGATGAAACGGCGGGGGTATTGAACCGGGCGGCGGACGAGGTAGCAGGCCATGTGGAACGGCGCCAGGCGAAAAAGGCGCGGCGAAAGCGGCGCGATACCTTCCGGGAGGGTGAGGTGGTCAGGGAGCACCCTTCCTCCCGTTTGCAGTTTTCGGAGACGGACCGGGCAGCACCTGAGTTACAAAAGGCCATCCGCAAGTCGGACAAGACGGCGGATAAGCTGGACGCGGCGAAGGCCGCCGTCCCGGTAAAGCCGCCCGGCAAGGAGCATGGCAACCCGCTGGCTCGGCCAATCCAGGAGGTGAAGTCCACCCTCCACGGCGAGGTGAGCAAGGTGGAGGGCGAGAATTCCGGTGTTCAGGCCGGCCACCTGGGGGAGCGGCAGATCGAGAAGGCCGTGGGCTATGGCGGCCGCCGCTTTCACCAGGCGCGGGCAGACCACAAGCTGAAACCCTGGCGGGATGTGTCGAAAGCGGAGCAGGCGGCGGTGAAGGCCAATACGGATTTCTATTGGCAGAAGTCCGTCATGGAGAACCCCCAGCTTGCGTCCAGCAATCCCATCTCCCGCCTTTGGCAGAAGAAGCGGCTGCAAAAGCAGTATGCCGCCGCACATCGGGCAGGGACCGGCGCGACCCAGGCTGCGGGAAAGGCATCCCAGACCGCCGCTTCCGCGGCGAAGAAAGGCGGCGGGATCATCGCCCAGAAGCTGGGCGGGCTTGTGACGAAGAACAAACACACCCTTCTCATTGTGGGCGGCATCGGCCTGATCCTCATGCTCATCATGGGGCTGATGCAGTCCTGCACCTCCATGTTCGGGGGCGGGACTTCCGGCCTGGTGGCCTCCTCCTATCTTTCGGAGGACGTGGACCTGACCGGGGCCGAGGCCGCCTACTGCGAGATGGAGGCGGAGCTGCAAGAATACCTGGACACCTACGAGGCCACCCACGACTACGACGAGTATCACTTTGACCTGGATGAGATCGAGCATGACCCCTATGTGCTGCTGTCCATCCTGTCCGCCCTCCATGAGGGGGTGTTCACCCTGGACGAGGTGCAAGGGGATCTGGAAATGCTCTTTGACAAGCAGTACATCCTCACCGAGACCGTGACCACCGAAACAAGGTATCGGACAGAAACGAGGACGGACAGCGAGGGCAACGAGTATGAAGTGGAGGTTCCCTACACCTGGTACATCTGCACCGTCACGCTGGAGAATTTCGACCTCTCCCATGTGCCGGTCTATATCATGGGCGAGGATCAGCTCTCCATGTACGCCGTGTATATGTCCACTCTGGGCAACCGGCCGGACCTGTTCCCGTCCTCCGGGTATGTGGGCAAGTACATTGAGAACCCGCCCACGGCCTGGGACATCCCCGCAGAGTATCTGGCGGATGAGCGGTTCGCCACCCTCATCACCGAGGCGGAGAAATATCTGGGCTATCCCTATGTGTGGGGCGGTTCCAGCCCGGAGACTTCCTTTGACTGTTCCGGCTTCGTCAGCTATGTGCTGACCAGCACCGGGCTGTGCAACACTGGGCGGCTGGGCGCCCAGGGGCTCTACAATATCTCCACCCCGGTATCCGATCCCCAGCCGGGCGACCTGGTGTTTTTCGTGGGGACCTACGACACCCCAGGCGTTTCTCATGTGGGCATTTATGTGGGCGACAATATGATGCTGCACTGTGGAGATCCGATTTCCTACACCAATTTGAACACCAGCTACTGGCAATCCCATTTCTATGCCTACGGCCGGCCGCCGTACAACTGATGGGAGGTGTTCCATGCTATCTTTATGTCCGGTATCCCTGGCCGAGGCCAATGCCTTTGTTGCTGAGCACCACCGCCACCATAAGCCGGTGCGGGGGCACAAGTTCTCTCTGGGCTGTATGGTAGGTGGACAGCTTGTGGGCGTCGCTATCGTGGGGCGGCCTGTCAGCCGGTATTTGGATGACGGGCTGACCCTCGAAGTAAACCGGCTGTGTACGGATGGGACGCAAAATGCTTGCAGTTTCCTCTACGGCGCAGCGGCGCGGGCAGCCAGGATCATAGGATACCGAAAAATCATCACTTACATTTTGGATACGGAGAATGGCGTAAGTCTCCGGGCGGCAGGCTGGAAATGCGCCGGCCTGGCCGGAGGCAAGATGTGGACCGGAAAACGCCGTCCTTCCGAACCTCTGTATCCCGCACAAATGAAATACCGATATGAAAAAGAATGGAATGGGAGGTGAAGCACATATCAATATGGTTTCTTATGGGGGCGGTGTCAACAGCACCGCCCTTTTGATCGGCCTGCACCAGCACCGCATCCCGGTGGATCTGATCCTCTTTGCGGATACCGGGGCGGAGCATCCCCACACCTATGCCTATCTGGACATCATGGACCGCTGGCTGAAGGACCACGGGATGCCGCCCATCACCAGGGTCTACAAGACCACGCGGGACGGCAAGCGGCTGACCCTGGAGCAGGAGTGCTTGCAGAGCGGCACCCTGCCTTCTATGGCCTACGGCTTCAAGCGGTGTTCCCTGAAACACAAAATCGGGCCGCAGGAAAAGTTCTGCAACCATTATCCGCCCTGCCGGAAGGTGTGGGCGGTGGGCAAACGGGTGGTAAAGTTCATCGGCTACGACGCCGGCGAAGGCTACCGCAGCGACAAGGTGCTGCTGGGCGACCTGGCCGACCCCAAGTACAGCAAGTGGTATCCCCTGATGGAATGGGGATGGAACCGGGCGGCGTGTATGCAGGCCATTGAAAATGCGGGCCTGCCCCAACCGGGCAAGTCCTCCTGTTTCTTCTGCCCCAGCATGAGGGCGGAGGAGATCATCCGGCTTCGGGACCACCACCCGGACCTGTTCCGGCGGGCCATCGCGCTGGAGGACAATGCCCGTCCCAATTTGAAAACGGTCCAGGGCCTGGGCCGCAACTACTCATGGAAAGAACGGTTTGGAAAGGAGAATTGTACACATGGCAACTGTTGAAAAAATTCGCCGAGACATCGAAAAGACCAAGGAGAAGATTTCTGAGCAGCAGAAGCGCCTCCGCTCTCTGGAGGCGCAGCTCACCGAGGAAGAAAACCTGGAGATCGTCCGCATGGTCAAGGCGGTGCGCATGGACAACCGGGAGCTGACAGCCTTCCTGAAGGCCTATGCCAGCGGCCTTATCACCCTGCCGGAAGGCATGATGGAGGCGGAGGCCGCGGCGGACCCTGGGGAGAACGAGATGGAGGATACCGAGTATGAAGAATAAGAAGATCATCCGCCTGTTTACGGCGGCCCTGGCCGTGGCGCTCTGTGCCACGGCCTTTGCTGTCCCCGCCTTTGCCGGCGGCGGGGATGGCGAACCCTACTACACCGAAACGGCCGGGACGGAGGCAGACCCTGCGGAGGACGCCGAAGCCCTGGAGGTCACGGTCACCGATGAGGAAGATCCCGTCGGCGATGATAATGCAGACAATAACACGGAGGCTGACGGGGACGCCCTGGACCAGCTCACCGAACTGCTGGGCAGCCTGGGAACCGTGGCCGTCACCGAGGATGGCATCCAGTTTACCCCTGACACGGAGAAATGGGAGACCCGGCAGACCGGCACCGTGACCACCTGCGGCGGCAACCTGAATGTCCGCACCGGCGCGGGGCTGGACAACGACGCCTTCACCCAGCTTCCCGATGGGGCGCAGGTGGAGGTCATCGGCACCGAGGGCGAATGGGTGAAGGTGCTTCTGCCGGAGCGGGAGGGCTATGTCCACTCTGACTACCTGACCATCACGGACACGGGCAGCTTCTCCCTCTCCCTGGACGGGATGAACCTCTCCGCCCTGCTGGAACTGTTCGCCTCCGGCTTCTCCGGGGGCGGCGGGGCCGCTTTGACCCCGGACGGGAACCTGTCCCTCATTGACGACCTGGGCGGGGCATCCTCCGGCAAGCAGTTCATCACGGTGGAGACAAAGGGAGGCAACGTGTTCTATCTCATCATTGACCGGGACGACGAGGGGGCGCAGACCGTCCACTTCCTAAACCAGGTGGATGAGGCCGACCTCATGGCCCTGATGGAGGACGGCGAGACCCAGGAGGCCCCGGCGGTCTGCACCTGTACGGAGAAATGCCAGGCCGGGGTGGTGAACACATCCTGCGAGGTGTGCGCGGTGAATATGGCCGAGTGCGCCGGCGCGGAGCCGGAGCCGGAACCCGAACCGGAGCTGGAGGAGGAGAAGTCTGGGGGCATGGGCGCCCTGGCGCTTGTCCTGGTGCTGGTGGTGCTGGGCGGCGGAGCCTTCGCCTACATCAAGTTCATCAAACCCAAGCAGGCGTCCAAGGTCAGCGCCGACCCGGACGACTATGATTTTGAGGATGAGGAGGAATATATCAACGAGGATGCCCTTGATCCGGAAGAAACGGAGGAAACGAAATGAAGCTGGTGATCTGTGAGAAACCAAGTGTTGCGAAAGCCGTTGCGTCGGCCCTGGGTGTCACATCCAGGGCCGATGGCTGTTTTGAAGGGAATGGGCTCATCGTTTCCTGGTGTGTGGGACACCTGGTGTCCCCGATGGACGCGGCTGGGTATGACCCCGCCTATAAGAAGTGGAAGTATGACGACCTTCCCATCCTGCCGGAGCCCTTCCGTTATGTGCTGGCGAAGGGCAAAGAGGACGCCTTTCAGAATTTGAAGCGCCTCATGGAGCGCCCGGATGTGACGGAGCTGGTCAACGCCTGCGATGCCGGGCGGGAGGGCGAGCTGATTTTCCGGCTGGTCTATGAGATGGCGGGCTGCCAAAAGCCCTTCTCCCGCCTGTGGATCTCCTCGATGGAGGACGCGGCGATCCGGGAGGGCTTTTCCGATCTGCGCCCCGGCGCGGACTATGACCCGCTGTATCAGTCGGCGCTTTGCCGCCAAAAGGCGGACTGGTTCATTGGTATCAATGCAAGCCGCCTGTTCTCCGTCCTCTACCATCGCACCCTGAATGTGGGGCGGGTGCAGACGCCCACCCTTGCCATGCTGGTGGACCGGGACTGGAAGATCACCAGCTTCAAGAAGGAGAAGTACCACCATGTGCGCCTGACCCTGGGCGGGGCCGAGGCGGTGTCGGAGAAGATTGCCGCCCCGGAGGAGGCGGAGACCCTGCGGGCGGCCTGTGCCGGCGCGGAGGCGGTCTGCGCTTCCGTCACCCGTGAGCAGAAGAAAGAAGCGCCGCCCAAGCTCTACGACCTGACCACCCTCCAGCGGGAGGCTAACCGCATCTTCGGCTACACAGCCAAGCAGACGCTGGACTACGCGCAATCTCTCTACGAGAAGAAGCTGCTGACCTATCCCCGGACAGACAGCCGGTATCTGACCGCCGACATGGCGGAGACCGCTTCGGCGGTCCTCTACCTGGCAGCCAAACTGCCGCCCTTTGGCGGGTGCGGGGAGTTCTTCCCGGATGTGTCCCTGCTGGTGAATGACAAGAAGGTGTCCGACCACCACGCTATCATCCCTACCCTGGAGCTGGAGAAGGCCAGTCTATCCGAACTGCCCGTGGGCGAGCGCAATATCCTCCTGCTGGTGTGCCGGGAGCTGCTGTGCGCGGCGGCGGAGCCCTTTGTGTACGAAACTGTCACGGCAACCTTTACCTGCGGCGGGCAGACCTTCACCGCCAAGGGGCGCCATGTGCTGTCCCTGGGATGGAAGGACATTGACCGCATTTTCCGCGCCTCCCTGAAGGAGCAGCCGGAGGACGAGGCGGAACCCGCCGCTCTGCCGGACTTCACCGAAGGTCAACTTTTTGACCGGGTGGAGGCCGCTGTCACCGAACACTTCACCGCCCCGCCCAAGGCGTACACGGAGGACACCCTTCTGGCAGCCATGGAGACTGCCGGGAAAGACGATATGCCGGAGGACGCCGAGCGCAAGGGTCTGGGCACCCCGGCCACCAGGGCGGCGATCCTGGAAAAGCTGGTGGCGGCTGGGTTTGTGGAGCGCAAAGGCAAAAGTCTTATTCCCACCAAGGCGGGGATCAACCTGGTCACCGTCCTGCCGGATACGCTGACCTCTCCCATGCTCACGGCGGAGTGGGAACAGAAGCTGACCGCCATCGCCAGGGGCGAGGGCGACCCCGCCGCTTTCATGGCGGGGATCTCTGACATGGCGCGGGAGCTGGTGAAAACCTATTCCCATATCTCCGAGGAGGGACAAAAGCTGTTCGCCCCGGAGCGGGAGGCCGTGGGCCTCTGCCCCCGCTGCGGCAAGCCGGTCTACGAGGGAAAGAAGAATTTTTACTGTTCCGACCGCTCCTGCCAGTTTGTGTTGTGGAAGGACGATCGTTTCTGGACCTCCCGCAAAAAGGAGTTGACAAAAAAGATGGCCGGCGACCTGCTGAAAAAGGGCCGCACCTCCGTCAAGGGAATGTGGTCTGAAAAGAAGGGTGCCGCTTATGACGCGGTGGTGGTGCTGGACGATACCGGCGAGAAGTATGTCCGCTTCAAGCTGGAGTTCCCCAAACGGAAGGAGGGCGTGAATGGCAAAAAGTAAATCGGATATTTCCCTGGGCGGCGCGGAACAGAATATGAGCCGGGAGGAGCTGGCGGCGGTGACGAAAGCTGTTGCCACCCTCTCCCCGGAGGACCGGGACCTGCTGGCCGCTGTGCAGGAGTCCCCGTTCCGGCTGACCACGGCGGAGCAGTTCCTGAAATTTGATAAAAATGTGGACTGCTTCGTGCTGGAGCCCCATGTCCAGACCCTGGAGGATCTTGGCTGGGAGTACCTGGAAGAGAAACTGACCATCGACCTGACGGATGACCTCCGGACCGCCATTGACCCCGCGCCCTTCGGCCGGCGCGCTCTGGAGGAGGACCGGGGGTGCTTCACCAGCCGGGGCTATCTGTTCCCCACGGACGACGAGTGGCAGCACGACCGCCCCCAGGCAAAGCAGGCGGACCGCAAGCCATCCATCCGGGAGCGGCTGGAACAGAGCAGGCAGGAGTGCAGGAACAAGAATAAGGCCCAGGCGCCCCACAAGGGGAAATCTGAGCCGGAGCTGTAAGGAGGAGGTGCGTATATGCCCCATTATGAATATGACAAGGATTATCCCGTTGCCGCCTTCATCACCAACCTGGGCAAGTACAACGAGGGCGACCTGGTGGGCGAATGGGTGAAGTTCCCCACCACGCCGGAGGAGATGCAGAAGGTGTTTGAACGGATCGGCATTGGGCAGAAGGACGACTTCGGCCAGCCCTATGAGGAGTGGTTCATCACCGACTATGACTGCTATGTGGACGGCCTCTATGATAAGCTGGGCGAGTATGAGAGCCTGGACGAGCTCAACTACCTGGCCTCCAAGCTGGACGAGATGAGCCAGGGCGAGTATGAACAGTTCCAGGCGGCGATGGAGATCGGCGATCATTCGGGCAGTTTGCAGGAGATCATCAACCTGACCGAGAACCTGGACTGCTACGACATTTACCCCGACATCCACGACCACGACGACCTGGGCCGGTATTACATCGAGGAGCTGGACGCCATGCAGGTGCCGGAGCACCTGCGGAACTACATCGACTATGAGGCCTACGGCCGGGACGTCGCCCTGGAGGAGGGCGGCGAGTTCACCGACCTGGGGTATGTGCGGGACACCGGGAGCAGCTTCCATGAGTATTACGATGGGGAGCATGGCAGCATCCCGGAGGAATACCGGGTGATGACCTTCCAGGACGCGGAGGAGCTGACCGAGGAGGAAAAATCCGAATGGGCGATGGACATCGCCTACGATATGGACGAGTTCTTCCGCCAGCACGACCCGCAGTACGCCGCCGAGCACCCGGAGGAGCACGCGGCCAAAGAAGAAATCTATGAAAGCCTGATGGCCGGCCGCATTTCCGCCCTGGATGAGAAGCTGGCCGCCCTGGGGCAGACCCAGGAGGACTATCTGCCTTCGGAGATCGAGAAGTTCAAAGACGCCACCGGCTATGAGGAATTTCTTGACTTTGATCCGGCGGTGATCCGGGAGGCCATCCAGAACCCGGACAAGTCCCATGCGGACGAGATGCTGGCCTTTGCGGAGCAGGCGGGCCGGGAGTACGAGGCGGAGCTGTCCGGGCAGGCCCCGGCGCCCTCCCCGGATGACCGGGAGACCGGCGAAACGGTACGGACCCCCAGGGGCACTTTCTATGTGACGGATATGAGCCGGGAGCAGATGGAGGCGGCCGGGTATGGTCTGCACCATCAGTCTGACGATGGGAAGTATCTCATCATGGGCAACGGCACCAGGGCTTTTGCTATCCGCAATGAGGAGGCCCAGGAACACGCCGCGCCGGAGAAGATGACCGTCCTGGTGGTGGAGCCCATGAAGGAGCCCTATGTGAAGGAGATCGCCCCCGGCCTCCATTCGTTACAGGCAGAAGTGGGCGGCGATATTGCCACCGCTTATCCCTTCTCCGACCCGGTGGGGCTGGTCTGCAACGATGAGGGCAAGCTCATCGGCCTGGAGGTGAACCGTAGCCTGCGGGATGAGCATGGGGAGATTTACGACATCATGGCCGGCACCTTCCTGGTGGTGGGGCTGGGTGAGGAGTCCTTCACTTCCCTGACCCCGGAGCAGGTGCAGAAGTACACGGAACATTTCAAGCAGCCGGAGCAGTTCATCAGTCTGAACGGGCAGATCATCGCCCTGCCGGTGGAGCCGGAGAACCCGCTCCGCACCGCCGAGATGACCCTGGAGGACGACTATGGGATGATCGACGGGGTGCTGAACAACGGTCGCAAGGGTGAGGAGCTGGAGAAGGCCCAGGGTGAGGCGCGCAGGACCACGCCGGAGAAGAAGCCCTCCATCCGGGAGCGGCTGGCGGAGGCCAAGCGGGAGTGCGGCGAACGCAAGCCCCCGGACAAGGTTCAGCAGAAGAAGCCCCCGGAGCATGACCTATGAGCCGGAGCAAGAAGTGGCGGCTGGAGTGGTCCTTCTTCCTGGGGGAGAACGGCCGCCGCAGGTACAATAAGATCTGCAAGGGCTGTATCCATCCCTGCAAGCAGAGTTTCCGGGCGGTTCTTATCGCCTGTCCCCATTACCAGTCCGCACGCTCGAAAAAGTGTGGGGATAGGGGTTGAAAATGGGCTGAAAAATCGCCTGTGGCGGCTTTTCCGGGAGCCGTCCTTATGATTTCCCATGTGGGTCTGCCCCTTCAATTTAAGGGGTGCAGAGAGGCTGTTTTGAACACTTTTCCATAACAGAGCGGGAGCGCCGCCTTCGGTTTGGGCCGAGGGTGACGCTCCCACTTCTTTTTTTGTTCTCTTTTTTCTCTTTCAATCAGGATCGGACAGGAAGGGTGTTCGCAGCAGCAGGCGCTGTGGGAATGTGCGTAAACGACCATGTCTGCGGAGCTGTGGGAAACGATGTTTGCGGGCTGTGGGAAAGCCGGCGGCTTTTCCATCGGGCCGTGAATATCCGTTTTCCATCGGCGGAGCGGCCGTTTTCCACATTTCCCACAGCGGAAAATAGCATGATAGCATACTTGTATATTGCTTTTCTGCAAAAAAAGATTTATAATGCATTATGGTTAGTTTGTGCTAACCTCAATTTCGAATCACGGAGGCGGTTATGGGAATATTAAAGGCTTTTTTCAACAATACCCGCAAGCCGAAAGGATTGCTGGGCAGGTGCATGGTGGGCAGCATGAATCATGCCCATGCTGCCCTCGCGGATTGGGGCCTTAGCCATTTGCCCGAAACAGGTCCCGTCGAGATTGCGGAGTTGGGTTGCGGTGGTGGGCGGAATATCCGAGCCCTTTTGCGAAAATATCCTGCCGCGACTGTCACCGCCTTAGACTATTCAGAAATATCTGTGGAAAAGGCCAAGAGTGTTAACCGCAAGGGGCTGCAAGCCAGCCGCTGCCGTATCATACAGGGAGATGTGTCTTGCCTTCCCTTCGAGGATGGTGTATTTGATTTGGTGACCGCATTTGAAACGGTATATTTCTGGCCTGGTCCTACGGAGAGCTTCCGGGAGGTGTACCGAACTCTGCGGCCGGGCGGCATCTTTCTGATCGTCAATGAGTCGGACGGAGAAGATCCCCACGCCAGCAAGTGGCTTTCTGTCATTGATGGGATGAGGATCTTCGATGGAGACCAACTTGCCCGTTTTCTTACCGAGGCAGGTTTTTCTGAGATCATCGTAAATCGGAATGCAAAAAAGCATTGGCTCTGCGTTCTGGCGATGCGGGAAAACAGCAGCCTTTTGGAAAATGAAGAACCGAGTGGCATCTCATAAAAAGCGGCAAATGGTGCGGCTGAGCACAGCATTTGACTTACTATTCAACCATTGGAATGCTTCTGATGAAGTGTACCGTATATGATGGAACCAGCGAAACGGACTTTAAGAAGAATGGAGGGACTGAAGATGTGGAAATACACAATCCAAGTAGACGGCATGATGTGCGGTATGTGCGAGAGCCATGTGAACGATGCGGTGCGGAAAGCATTTCCGGTGAAGAAGGTCACTTCATCTCGGAGTAAAAAAGAGACTGTGGTAATCACGGAAATGGAACTGGATCAAGAGACTTTACGGGCGGCTATTTCCGCCACTGGCTATGATGTGGGAGAGATTCGGAGGGAATCCTGGCACAAGAAAGGGCTGTTTGGCCGATAAGTATCTGAGACACAGATCAATGAAGAGGAGGCAAGCGGATGCTGGCAGAATTTTTGTCAAAACAGGGGGAATGGACACAAGTGATGCCTGGTGCGCGAGCCTGCCTGTTCTCCCTGTGCGAGAGGTCATTCCCTCTGCCCCTCCGGTTGGAACCTCTGCACTTTGAGGTATTGTTCTGCCTGGCCGGGATGGTGACTCTGACCCGGCGGGATGGTTCGGCTCTGAGGTTAGGTACCCGGCAGGTGCTTCTCCTCACCGACATCTCTGATCTGACCGATACCAGAGTGGAGACCGGCTTAAAGGGTGTGCTGGTGGCGGTGGACGCTCGGGGCGCCCGGGCGAGTCTAAAAGCCATTTGTGACCTGCTGGGCGGTTTGACTTTGAACACGGATCAAGTACGGCGGTGGATGGTCAGCCGGGGCGGCTGCGCTGTGGAGGGTCCCTCTCGCTGGAGCCAGGCGGCCTTCGCTGACCTGGATCGTTTGCCCCAGAGCGAGCGGGCACGCTGGTGCGTGTGGAAGTCGGTGGAACTGTTGTATCTGCTCTCTGCCCAGGGGGAACCAGCGGCGGAAATGGTCCCGGTGCTGGATCAGGAGATGATCCGGACCTTGGCAGAAACCCGCCGATATATGGAGGAGAATCTGGACGAACCCCTCTCCATATCAACTTTGAGCCGCCGTGCCTGCCTCTCTGCAACTACATTCAAGGAGGGGTTCCGTCGCCTGTACGGACTGCCGGTCCACACCTGGCTGCAGCAGCGGAGGATGGAGCGTGCGGCGGAGTTGCTGCGGGACTCCTCTCTTAGCGTGCTGGGGGTAGCCCAGTCAGTGGGATACAGCAGCGCCAGCCAGTTCTCCGCCGCCTTTCGGCGGCAGTATGGCATGTCGCCAACCATGTATCGAAAAATGTCTGAACCGGCATAACATCGTCTGATTCGGTGAGACACAGCATTGTTTATCCTTTATAATACTCAGATACATAAAAAAGCTTGTTTCCGGACAGGAGGAGATTTCAATGAAACAACATCGCTTCTGGGCCTGGGGCGCCGTGATTTGCATGGTCATGGTGATGATTACGGGCTACAAACACAAATAAAGCAGAAAGGAAAGATTTCCATGATGAAACACTATGTCAGACTGGCCTGCTTCGTGGGCGGCACTCTGTTCGGCTCCGTCGGCGTGAAGCTGCTCACCAGCAAAGACGCCAAGAAAGCTTATACTCACATTACCGCCGCCGGCCTGCGGATGAAGGATAGCGTGATGGAAACTGTGACCTGTGTGCAGGAGAACGCCGCCGACATCCTGGCCTCTGCAAAGGACATCAACGAGACCCGAGCCGCCAAGGAAGCTGAGACCCAGGTGGAGGATCAGGAAGCCTGAAAATTGCGGAAGGGAGCCGGAAAACGGCTCCCTTTTTTCCATGAGGAGAGATTTAGTATGCAAGCAACCATCGTACATGAGAGCCGGGGGCGGATGCGTCTGCGGCTCCGCCAAAAAAATATATCCATTCGCCAGGCGGATCTGCTGGAAACCTGGCTGAAGGGACAGCCCTGGACCCGGGAGGCCGTGGTCCATGAGCGCACCTGCTGCGTCATCGTAACCTATACGGGAGACCGGGAAGCCGTCCTCTCCGCCCTCGGTGCGTTCACTTGGGCCGGGGCGGAGTCATCCGTCACCCTGCCCGGCCACAGCACCCGGACTCTGAACCGAGAGTTCCAGGAGAAACTGGTGGGCAAGGTGGCGGTGAAAGCAGCCACTACCCTGTTTTTGCCCGCCCCGCTGCGGATCGCCCGGATTGTCTGGCACATGATCCCCTTTCTGCACAGAGGTCTGCGCTGCCTGGGACATCGTCAGATCAAGGTGGAGACGCTGGATGCGTTGTCCATCGGGATCTCCGTCTGCCGCAGGGACTTCGGTACTGCCGGCACTGTCATGTTTTTGTTGGAGATCGGTGAACTGCTGGAGGATTGGACTCGGAAGAAATCTGTGGCGGACCTGGCGGAGAGCCTGTCCCTCCACGTGGACCGGGTGTGGCTGAAAACAGAGGCCGGGGAGGTGCTGGTCCCCATCGGCCAGGTAAAGCCCGGCGACCGGGTCCTCGTCCGAGCCGGGGGCGTCATCCCCCTGGACGGCGTGGTGGCGGAGGGGGAGATCACCGTCAACCAGGCATCCCTCACCGGCGAATCCGTCCCCGTGGTCAAGCGGCCCGGCGGCGCGGTGTACGCCGGCACCGTAGTGGAGGAGGGAGAGTGTGTCCTGGAGGTGAAGCAGGCCACCGGCCAGAGCCGCTATGACCAGATTGTGGAGATGATCCAGCGGTCTGAGCAGATGAAGTCTGCCGCCGAAGCCAAAGCGTCCAACTTGGCGGACAAACTGGTGCCCTATACCTTTGCCGGCAGCCTGGTGAGCCTTGCCCTCACCCGGAACGTGACCCGGGCCTTGTCGGTACTTATGGTGGACTTCTCCTGCGCCCTAAAGCTGGCCATGCCCCTGGCGGTGCTCTCCGCCATGCGAGAAGCGGGACGGGAGCACATCACCGTCAAGGGCGGAAAATTCCTGGAGGCGGTGGCGAAAGCGGATACCATCGTCTTTGACAAGACCGGCACCCTCACCCACGCCTGCCCCCGGGTGGCAAAGATTTTTACCTTCAACGGAAAAATAGAGAATGAAATGCTCCGTCTGGCCGCCTGTTTGGAGGAGCACTTCCCCCACTCCATGGCCAACGCCGTAGTGGAGGAGGCCAAACGCCGGGGCTTGCACCACGAGGAGCGCCACGCCAAGGTGGAGTACCTGGTGGCCCACGGCATTGCCAGTTCAGTGGATGGGGAGCAGGTGCGCATCGGCAGCGCCCACTTCATCTTCGATGATGAGAAGTGCGTGATCCCGGAGGAGGAGCGGGCCAAGTTCGACGCGCTGCCCCCAGAGTATTCCCAGCTCTATCTTGCCATTAATGGGGTGCTCTCCGCCGTAATCTGCATCTCCGATCCTCTGCGGGAGGAGGCACGGGAGGTGCTCTCCGCCCTGCGAGTCTTGGGTGTGCGGAATGCCGTCATGCTCACCGGGGACAGCCCCCGCACCGCCGCTGCCATCGCGGAACAGCTCGGGGTGGATGCCTTTCGGGCCGGGGTGCTGCCAGCGGACAAGGCGGAGTATGTGGCCGCTTTGCGGAAGGAAGGGCATACTGTCCTTATGGTGGGAGACGGCATCAACGACTCTCCGGCCCTCTCCGAGGCGGATGCCGGCATCGCCATCAGCGACGGGGCGGCCATCGCCAGGGAGATCGCCGACATCACCATTGCCGCCGACAGCCTGTGGGAGCTGGTGCGCCTGCGGCAGCTGGCCATGGCCCTGATGCGCCGCATCCGGAATAACTACCGCTTTGTCATCGGGTTCAACGGGGCGCTCATCGGTCTTGGCGTGACGGGCATTCTGCCTCCAACCACCTCCGCCATGCTCCACAACCTGTCTACTCTTGGCGTAAGCCTCCACAGTATGACTGCCCTGCCCCAGAAAAAGCAAGATTAAGTTTCCTGACAGAGTCCGGCGCGTATGCGCCGGGCTTTTTTCGTATTCCACTTGACAAACTGCCGCTTTCGTCGTATTATAACGGTGTTATATAACACTGTTATAAGGAGAGCGCCTATGGAAGAAAAGTCTAATGTCACGCTGAAAAAAATCCAAGAGGCAGCCATGGCCGAATTTCTGGACAAGGGCTTTCAAGGGGCTTCTCTGCGGCAGATCGTAAAGAACGCCGGGGTAACCACCGGGGCCTTCTACGGCTACTTCTCCAGCAAGGAGGCGCTCTTTGCCTCCATCGTGGAGCCGCACGCGGCCGCTTTGATGGGGCGGTTCATGGAGGCCCAGACCTCCTTTGCCGAACTGCCTGAGGAGCAGCAGCCAGATCACATGGGGGAGGAATCCAGCAACTGCGTCCACTGGATGGTGGACTACATCTGCCAGCACCGGGAGCCGGTGAAGCTGCTCCTCACCCGCGCAGAGGGTACCAGCTATGAGCACTTCCTCCACAGCATGGTGGAGGTGGAGGTAGAGTACACCCTCCAATACATGGAGGTGCTCCGCCGTCTGGGCCGGGACATTCCGGAACTGAGCCAGTCTCTGTGTCACATCATCGCCAGCGGGATGATGAGTGGCATTTTTGAGATCGTGATCCACGATATGCCCCGGGAGCAGGCGCTGCGGGACGTGGATCAACTCCGCGATTTCTATACCGCCGGATGGCTGAAATTGATGGGGGCTTAACCCCTATCTTTTTTGAATACAGGTTAGCTGTGACTAACTATTTTAACAAGGAGGGATCACTTTGAAGCAAAAGAAACCAAGCAGCCTGACCCGCATCCTGGGCTATGCGGGCGGGCACAAGAATCTAACGATCCTGGGCTGTATCCTGTCCGCCCTGTCGGCGGTGCTGGGGCTGGCGCCGTATCTGTGTGTCTGGCTGGTGGCCAGAAGCGTGTTGTCCACTTGGCCCGGCCTGGACGGGGCCGGGAACCTGGGACTCTGGGGCTGGATGGCAGTGTGGACTGCCGTTGGCAGCATCCTGCTGTACTTTGCCGCCCTCATGTCCACCCATATCGCGGCCTTCCGCACCGCCCGGAACATCCGGCGCGCCGCCATGACCCATGTTCTGAAACTCCCCCTGGGCTTTTTTGCCGGGAACCAGTCGGGGCGGCTGCGCAAGCTCATTGACGACAACGCCGGGCTCACCGAGGACCTGCTTGCCCACAAGCTCCCCGACCTGGCCGCCACGGCAGTGACGCCTATCGCCGCCATCGTGGTACTGTTCCTCTTTGACTGGCGGATGGGTCTGCTGTGTCTGCTCACCATGGTGCTGGCGCTGCTCTCCATGTGCATGATGATGGGCGGCAAGAACGCCGGCTTTTTCCACCGCTATCAACAGGAGATCGAGCGCATGAGCGGCGAGGCGGTGGAGTATGTCCGGGGCATCCCGGTGGTGAAGATGTTCCAGCAGACGGTCTACTCCTTCAAGGCCTTCTATGCCGCCATCCAGGATTACAGCGACCTGGCCAGTCAGTACGCCATGAGCTGCCGGACGGGCCAGACCTGTTTCCTCACCTTCATCAACGGAGCCTTCGCCCTGCTGATCCCGGCGGCGCTGCTCATCGCCTCCGGCGGGGATGTGCGTACCGCGCTGGTGAACCTGATCTTCTACGCCCTGTTCGCCCCTGCCTGCGGTCAGATGATCAACCGCATCATGTATATGAGCGAGGCGGTAATGGAGGCCGACGAGGCCATCGGACGCCTGGACGAGATCCTGAGCCAGAAGCCCATGGAGGAATCGAAGGTACAAAAGAAGCCGGCTGGCGACGCCGTGGTCTTTGCACACGTGACCTTCACCTACCCCGGCGCCGACCGGCCCGCGCTGGAGGATGTGAGCTTTTCCGTCCAGCCCGGCCAAGTGGTGGCTTTGGTGGGTCCATCCGGCGGGGGAAAGACCACCGCCGCCAGCCTGATTCCCCGGTTCTGGGATGTGGACAGCGGCAGCGTCACCGTGGGCGGCGCGGACGTGCGGAAGCTGGACAGCGCTTCCCTCATGGGGCAGGTGGCCTTTGTGTTCCAGGATACCCGGCTGTTCAAGGAGAGCTTGCTGGAGAATATCCGGGCTGCCCGGCCGGATGCATCCCGGGAGGAGGTGCTTGCCGCCGCACATGCCGCCCAGTGCGATGACATCCTGGAAAAACTGCCCCAGGGGCTGGACACGGTGGTGGGCGCAAAGGGCGTCTATCTCTCCGGCGGGGAGCAGCAACGCATCGCCCTGGCCCGGGCCATTTTGAAGGACGCCCCCATCGTGGTACTGGACGAGGCCACCGCCTTTGCCGACCCGGAGAATGAGCATCAGATCCAAAAGGCCTTTGAGACGCTGACCCGGAATAAAACAGTGCTGATGATCGCCCACCGGCTGTCCACGGTGCAGAACGCGGACAACATCATCGTCCTCAGCGAGGGAAAGATTGCGGAGCAGGGCAATCACAGCGCCCTGCTGGAAAGAAACGGTGTCTACGCCGCCATGTGGGCGGACTATCAGCGTAGCGCAAAGTGGAAGGTTGGAAAGGAGGCAGCGGTATGATAAAGAAATTACAACATATCTTCGCCCTCAGCGAGAAGGGTGCCAGAGACCTGGTGAAGGCCGTGATTTGGTGCTTTGTGTGCAATCTGGCCCTCATGTTCCCCGTGGGGGCGGTACTGTTCACGGTTCAGCATCTTCTGGGTTGCCTGGAGGGCGGCGGCAGTCCCATGGACGGGTTCTGGATCTATGTGGGCTTTGCCCTGGTGGTGCTGATCCTGCTGTTCGTCCTCCACTGGTTTCAGTACGCCTCCCTCTACATCGCCACCTACCGGGAGAGCGCCAACCGCCGGGTGAGCCTGGCAGAGACGCTGCGGAGACTCCCCCTGTCCTTCTTCGGCAACCGGGATCTCAGCGACCTGACCTCCACCATGATTGCCGACTGCTCCAGCCTGGATCAAATGTTCTCCCACTATGTGCCCCAGCTGTTCGCCTCCGTCGGTTCCACACTGGTAATCGGGGTGTGCATGTTCGCCTGTGACTGGCGCATGGCCCTGGCTGTGCTGTGGGTGGTGCCCGTGGCGGTGGCGCTGACAGCGGGAAGTAAGAAGATCCAGGACGCCTTCGGAACGAAAAATATCCTGAACAAGCGGGCGGTGGCCGACTGCATTCAGGAGGGGCTGGAGACCATCCGGGACATCAAGGCCTGCCACCGGCAGGAGCGGTACCTTGACGGCCTGGAGGCAAAGCTGGCCGCCATGGAGGGCAGCTCCATCCGCTCCGAGCTGGCCACCGGCGTGTTCGTCTGCTCCGCCCAGGCCTTCCTGCGGCTGGGGCTTGCCACCACGGTGCTCACCGGCGGGGCGCTGCTACTGGCCGGGGAGCTCCCCTTCCTCTATTTCCTGGGTTTCCTCTTTGCTGCCACCCGGCTGTATGATCCCCTGGGGGTGGTGCTCCAGAATATCGCCGCTACCTTCAACACCAAGCTACAGATTGAACGGATGCGCTCCATTCTGGAACAGCCGGTTCAGACGGGAACGGAGGATTTCCGCCCCAACCGCTACGACATCACCTTTGACCATGTCTCCTTTGCCTACCGGGAGGGTGCAGGGGTGCTGGAGGATGTGAGCTTCACCGCCCGCCAGGGGGAAGTCACCGCCCTTATCGGACCCTCCGGCGGCGGGAAGTCTACCGCCTGCAAGCTGGCCGCCCGGTTTTGGGATGTCACCGGCGGGAAGGTGTCCCTGGGCGGGACGGACGTGTCCACGGTGGACCCGGAGGCCCTCCTGCGCTCCTACTCCATGGTGTTCCAGGACGTGGTGCTGTTTCGGGACACGGTGATGGAGAACATCCGCCTGGGCCGCCGGGGCGCCACCGATGAGGAGGTGCTGGAAGCCGCCAAGGCCGCCCAGTGCGACGAGTTCATCCGCAAGCTGCCCCAGGGCTATCAGACGGTGATCGGGGAGAACGGTTCCACCCTCTCCGGTGGGGAGCGGCAGCGGATCTCCATCGCCCGGGCCCTGTTGAAGGACGCGCCGGTGGTGCTGCTGGATGAGGCCACCGCCAGCCTGGACGTGGAGAACGAAAGCGCCGTCCAGACCGCCCTCTCCCGTCTGCTTCAGGGCAAGACAGTGCTGGTCATCGCCCACCGGATGCGCACCGTGGCAGGAGCCGACCACATCGTGGTGCTGGAAAACGGCCATGTGGCCCAGCAGGGCACCCCGGCGGAACTGATGGAGCAGGGCGGCCTCTACCGCCGCATGGTGGAGCTCCAGAGCGAGAACGCTCAGTGGCGGCTGGGTTAATTCCGTCTATTCAAGTTCATTCGATCTTTCCTTCGGGAGTACAACATCCTCTGACCGTTCCAGTAAGATACGGACGTTTTGGTTGAGGGTGTCGTACTCCCGCTCCTCTCGCTGGGCTTTCTTATACTCCGATTGCAGAGCGGTTCTTCTGGCGGTGAGCTCGTCCATCTCAGCCCGGAGCCGCTTGGTGGCGGGCAGGGGTACGGCATCCAGGCGTTTCAGCTCTCTTGCCGCCGCCTCAAACAGGATGATCTCGCCCTCATGCCCCCGGAGGAATTTCTCCTTGTCCTTGGACTGGCGGTATTCTTCATACAGGGGTCGGAGCTGGCGGTAGGTGGCGGCGTGCTTCATAGTGAGCGTCAGCCGCTCCATTTCCTTCTCCGTCGCCCGGAGGTCGGCCTTCACCCTGGCGGTAGCGGCTGCCGCCCCATCGCACTGCTCGGACAGGTCCTCTAAACTTCCTATGCCATGTTCCGTCAGGAAGTTCAGCGTTTCCGCCGCTCGCTTCAAGTTCTCAATGGTCGCCCAATGCTTGTAGCCGGCGCTCTGCTGGGCTTTGATGTTGTTCTGGATGTCGATGAGCAGGCTGGGCTTCCCGGTGCGCTGCTTCGGTTGGCGGGAGGGGCTGGGCCTTCCGGCGATCCGAGCGGTCAGGGCCTCCTCGGCGTAGTCGGCGCCCAGGGTCTTCAGACGGGTGAACCGCTCCTGGCCCGGAGCCCTGGCGGAGATGTACTTGCCCCGTTTCAGCTCGTAACCTTCCCGCTGGAGGCGGCGGAGCAGATCCTCCAGGTCGGCGCAGCCGGGCAGGAGCCGGTCGATGGCGGAGCGCAGCTTTGCTTTATAGCTGGTGCCGTTCTGTTCTGCCTGGTGCTCAATGTAGCTCTTGCCCTTGTCCCGGCCGGGGACGATGACAGACAGGCCATGCTCCTTGCAGATCCGGTCGCTGGTACGGCGGATGAAGTGATAGCTCCGCTTATTGGAGTGGTAGTGCCGATGGTCCTGGAAACTGACCGCATTGAAAATCAGGTGATTATGGACATGATCCCTGTCTATGTGGGTGGTGAGGACAAACTCATACTTTCCGCCCAGGACCTCCCGCGCCAGCTCCATGCCGATCCGGTGGGCTTCCTCCGGCGTGACCTCCCCAGGCTCAAACGCCTGGATGAGGTGGCGGCCCAGGTTCGTGCCCTTGTCGATAGCATGGCGGCGGGTCCATGCAAATTCAATGTCGGCGGTTTCCGCGGTGCAGCCGAAGGAGGACACCAGCAGCTTCCCATCCGTCTTGTCTGGATTGCAGATATAGTCGATGGCCGCTTTCAGCGTTGACTTAATAGGATGCGTCTTTGTAACTGCCATATCTGCTCCAATCTCTCCCGTATCTCCTCCATATCGGCCTGATAAGCGGGGCCGCCGGCGTTCACCCTCTTGGCAATCTGGTTGATGTTCCGGCCGATGGAGCCCAGGGCCTTGGTCATCTCCCTGATGTCGGTGGTGTCCACCTGGATGATATACCCGTCAATCGCCATCTTCCGCAGGTAGGCGCCATATCGCTTTGTGGGAAGCTGGCTCATCTTCTCGTCGATGAGCCGCTTTTCCTCCTCTGTCACCCAGAACTTCATCTGGATATTTCGTTTTCGATTTGCCATGCCATTTCGCCTCCGTTTCTTATAAGGGTCTGGGACTATCCCAGCAAGCAATTTTTGTGTTTAGGGGCAGGGGTCCCCCTAAACACAAAATCCGCCAGTGGGTACTCGCTGGCTGTGCTTGCTACCGTAACCCTACCCTCGTTTTCCCCCTCTACTAATACTACAATCCTTAACAAGCGAAATGGCTTAAGCAGAGTAAAATTAAACTGTAAATTTCATAAGAACAATAAAATTCACTCAAGCAAAACTCTGATAAAAAGAAATCGTCTGATTGGAACAAAAAAGGCTGATTGGAGTGGAAAAGACTTTTCAGGTCTGCTATGATGGTTACTGTAAGCGCCGAAGGGCGCTTTCAAAAAGCCTACAGGTTAGCACAACCTAACTAAAAGGAGGAATTTTCAATGTCTGAAGTGAGTACGGACAAAAAACTGAAAGGAAAAGACCTCATTACCATCGGTATCTTTTCCGCAATCTACTTTGTTATCAACTTTGCCTTCATGCTTCTGGGAGGTATTCACCCTGTTCTTTGGATGCTGATGCCTGGCTTCATCGCTGTGTTTGCAGGCATTCCCTTTATGCTGATGGTCGCAAAGGTTCAAAAACTGGGTGCAGTTTTCCTGATGGGGCTTATCACTGCTCTCATCTATTTTGCCACTGGACAATTTACCCTGGTGATCCTGATCTCAATGGCTTCAACTTGCATTTTGGCCGAAGTTGTCCGGGCGGTGACTAAATATAATAGCTTCAAGGGAAATTCGATTGCCTATGTGATTTTTTCGCTGGGAATGGTTGGTTCTCCCCTTCCCATCTGGTTGTTTAAGGCCGATTTCCTGGCGCAGATTACGGAACAGGGAATGCCCGCTGATTATGTCGCGGCAGTTGAAGCTCTGTCATCCAATGCGATGCTAATCGTTCTGTTTGTTGCTCCAATCATCGGTGGTATCATCGGAGCCTTTATCGCCAGAGGTTTGTTCAAAAAGCACTTTGTAAAGGCAGGAATTGTGTGATGAATGGAGCGGGCAAAAAGCACACATTAAGGTTCGATCCACGGACAGAATTACTTTTGTTAGTGTTGGCAAATATTGTGGCCTTTACCCAGCACTCCGTATGGGTTGAAATTACATGGGTTATTTTTCTGCTCCTGCTGATCGTTGCCTGCGGATGCCAAAAATCCGCAGGCAAACTGGCAATCGCATTTGGAATTTGTCTGGCGCTACAATACTATGTATTTCCAAACGGACCGAAAATTTTAGCCAGCAGCTTCACAATCATTGTATCTTATGCAAGAAAGATTTTCCCTTGTTTGATTGTTGGTACAATGGTATTACAGAAAACGCCCGTCCGGGAATTGATGGTTGCACTTCGGAAATGGCATATCCCGCAGGGATTGATTATTCCTTTGTCTGTAACTGTCCGATATTTTCCGGCTTTAAAAGAAGAAACCGGCTATATCCGGGATGCCATGAAGCTCCGTAATATTCATGGAGTACAAAAAATTGAGTGCTTACTGGTGCCGACCATGATCTCTGCCACAACGACAGCGGAAGAATTATCCGCCGCCGCTGTTACGCGGGGTATTGAAAACCCTGCGCCAAAGACAAGTATGATTGAAATGAAGTTCGGTGTGCAGGACTTTTTATGTCTGGCGGTAGGTGTGGTTTTCTGCATAATTTCAATTACAGTGGGATAAGGAGGTGTTCCATGTGATCCAAATTCAGGATGTATCCTTTGAATATGAGAAAGAGCAGGGAACGCTTTCCCATATTGACCTGAATATCTATCAGGGAGAATGTGTTGTCCTTACAGGAGAGTCGGGCTGTGGCAAAACCACAGTGACAAAACTGATTAACGGCTTAATCCCTCATTTTGTCGAGGGCGGTACTTTATCCGGCACAACGATTGTAAACGGTATGGAAGTGCCGAAAACAGAAATGTACCGACTGGCGGAGCAGGTTGGATCTGTGTTTCAAAATCCGAAATCTCAGTTTTTCAATATTGACTCGGACAGTGAGATTACTTTCGGCCTGGAAAATGCGGGTGTCGAACCAACTAAAATCAAAGAGCGATATGAGGCCACTGTTTCCGCCTTGAAAATTCAATCACTTTTGGGAAGAAACATTTTTTCCATGTCTGGTGGGGAAAAACAAAGTCTTGCATTTGCCTCTGTATATGCTATGAACCCGTACATTTTTGTGCTGGACGAGCCGACGGCAAATCTGGATGCTGGTGCGATTGACACCTTACGCCAGCAGATTATCCAGATCAAAAAAGAAGGGCGGACGGTTGTTATTGCCGAACACCGCCTATATTTCCTGATGGATCTGATTGACCGGGCAATCTTCATTCAAAAGGGAAAAATCGTTCAGATATTTTCCGGGAACGAGTTTCGCAGTCTTTCGGATGAGCAGCGTATCAGGATGGGACTTAGAAGTCTTGTCCATCCTGTGATGGAGTTACCTCCCGCTGATCTGCCAGGAGCGCAGGAAGGCTTGTCCGTAGAAAATCTTTCCTGTGCTTTTGATAAGCAGCCAGTATTCAGTGGTCTTGGCTTTTCTGCAAAACGGGGTGAAGTGTTGGGAATTGTCGGTCATAACGGCGCAGGAAAAACGACGATGACGCGCTGCCTGTGCGGGCTTTTGAAAGAAGTGAACGGAACGGTTCGACTGGATGGGCAAACACTGAAAGCAAAACAGCGCAATAAGGCCAGCTTCTGTGTTATGCAGGATGTGAACCATCAGCTTTTTTCAGACAGCGTATGGAACGAATGTGAACTGGCGCAGCCGGATTGTCCGCCGGAGCGGATTGAAGAAATTCTCAGGTCTTTTGATTTGCTGGATTTCAAAGACCGCCATCCGATGGCCCTGTCAGGAGGTCAGAAACAGCGCCTTGCGGTGGCAACCGCTATTCTCTCCAACAAGGATGTACTTGTCTTTGATGAGCCGACCAGTGGCTTGGACTATCACCGTATGCTGGAAGTGAGCAATATGATCCGCAAGTTGAATGATGAGAATAAAGTTATCATCATTGTTTCCCATGATTTTGAGTTTTTGGGCCGGACTTGTGATAAAATATTTGATATGGAGGGATGCTCCATAGAAAGGAGGTAGCGTCTATGCCGGAACTATTCCGGGAAATGTACTACGGCCCGAATGTTCAAAACCTAATCGAGTCAGATGATTGTAAGGTCATGCGTTTAAGCGATAACTCCGGAGAAGGCATGATGACGCTCTATCATGTCTTTCCCGGTGTATTTCTCATGTATAATGATTTCCACATGAAGGAGTGTGTTTCGGGCTTCCAGACAGATATGGATCTGCTTTGTATAGACCACTGCCGAGAAGGGCGCATTGAGCAGGAAGTCGGCCAAAATGCCTTTAGCTATTTAGAGGCTGGCGATCTTCGGGTAGATCGCCGCATCCATCATTCCGGCAAAGTAGAATTTCCCCTTTGCCACTACCACGGTATTTCCATTGGCTTTCAAATGGAAACCGCGGCAAAAGAAATTCCAGCCTATATGAAGGGCTTTTCTGTTGACCTTTACGAATTACAAAATAAATATTGCAGTGACCGTACACCCTATGTCATTCCTGGTGAACCGGCGATTGAACACATCTTTTCTGAGCTTTACAATGTTCCGGTCAAAATCAAGAGGGATTATTTCAAAATCAAGGTGCTGGAGCTGCTGTTGTATCTGGATGCTCTGGAATTGGCAGGGCATACAGAAGAACGCCCGTATTTCTACAAAGGGCAGATTGAGAAGATTAAAGCAATTCAGGCGCTCCTAACTCAGGACTTAACACAGAACTATACATTAGAGGAGCTTTCCGAGCGGTTTGACATCGCTCTAACTCCCATGAAAAATTGTTTTAAGTCGGTATATGGCAGCCCAATTTTCACATATATGCGGAATTACCGAATGAACTATGCCGCTTCTTTGCTGCGATCCGATAAGACGCTGAAGGTGGCTGAGATAGCGGGACTTGTAGGATATGACAGTCCCAGCAAATTTGCTTCTGCATTTCATCAGACAATGGGGAAAACGCCGTTAGAATACCGAAAATCAATTATCTGATTGGTGCAGAAAAGGCCGTGTGGAGCGGAAAGAAAAATTGAATCATGGTAGCATTAAGGATGGTTAGCAGAGTTTAACCATCCTTTTTCTTTTGCTGACCAAACCGAGTGAAAGAGGTGAACTACTATGAAGCAACAGAAAGAGAACTGGGTAAAAACACTTTTCTCTTTTGCAGGGCCATGCAAAGGGAAAATGACCCTCTCAGTTTTGTGTGCCATTTTAAGTGTTGCCGGAGGCTTTGTTCCGTTTTGGGCGGTGTATGAAATTCTTCTCCTGTTCATTAACCGGACCGCTACTTTGAACAACATCATGCTCTGGTGTCTGGTAGGCGTAGGCGGATACCTGATCCGTGTCATCTGCTTTGGCATTTCCACAATTTTGGCACATATCTCCGCTTACACGATACTGGAAGGCATCCGCCTGAAAATCGCAAACCGCCTGATGAGGGCGCCCCTTGGCGAAGTATTGGGGCGAAGGATCGGTTACTTGAAGAATATTATCATGGACAAGGTGGAGGATTTGGAGCCGCCTCTGGCTCACATGATCCCAGAACTGACATCGAACTTGCTCCTTCCGATTGCCATTTTTATCTGGATGCTGGCGATTGACTGGCGTTTGGGCCTTGCAGTCCTGATTGCCCCGGTTCTGGCCATGATCCCCATGTTTTTTCTCATGCGGAACTATAACAGCCAGTACGCAGCTTATATGGAGGCAAACAACCATGTCAACAATGTCATCATTGAGTATGTGGAAGGCATTGAGGTTGTTAAGGCATTCAATCAGAGCACCAGTTCCTATGAAAAATTTGTGGGAGCGGTAAAGTCCTTTAAGGATTTTACTCTGGCATGGTTCAAAAGCACCTGGAAAACAATGAACCTGATGATGGCGATTATGCCTACCACCCTCTTGGGGGTACTTCCCATTGGTTTGTTGTTGATGCAGAGCGGGAGCATCACGCCTGCTGAACTGGCGATGGGAATTATTCTTTCGCTGAGTATTGTCGGCCCGCTGATGAAAGCCACCACGTTTATCAATGAGGCAAAGTCAATGGAGTACGCAGTAGAAGCTGCAAACGAAATCCTGAACCTGCCCATATTACCGGATGCAGGCAAGATTGTTCCTACTGAGCACACAGATATTGTTTTACAGAATGTGTCTTTCTCCTATGACAGCACCGAACAAAACGAAGTGTTACATGACATCAGCTTGAAAATGCCGCAGGGAAGTTTTACAGCCCTGGTTGGGCCATCCGGTGGCGGCAAGTCCACCGTTGCCCGCCTAATTGCCCGATTTTGGGATGTGACCGGCGGCAGCATCTCCATCGGCGGCACAAATATCAAGGAACTTTCCATTCGGCAGCTTTCTGAATTGGTCAGCTTCGTGACACAGGACAATTTCCTGTTCAACTGCTCTCTCAAAGAGAACATCCGCTTAGGCAATCCAAATGCTACGGATGAGGAAGTATATGCCGCCGCAAAAGCGGCCTGCTGCGATGATTTCATTGTCCGGCTGGAAAAAGGATATGATACCCCGGCCGGTGATGCTGGCAAGCGGCTCTCCGGCGGAGAAAAGCAGCGAATTGCTATTGCGAGAGCGATCTTAAAAAATGCGCCTATTGTGATTTTGGACGAGGCAACCGCCTTCACCGATCCGCAGAATGAAGATAAAATCCAGAAATCTATTATGGCTCTTTCCAAAGGAAAGACCCTGCTGGTGATTGCACATCGTCTGTCTACCATTCAAAACGCGGATCAGATTGTCGTTTTGAAAAAAGGGCAGATCGTTGACTGCGGAAAGCAGGATGAACTTTTGGAACGCTGTCCGCTTTATGCAGATATGTGGCAGGCGCATATTGGTGCAAAGAACTGGTCTGTGGGCGAAAGAAAGGAGGTGGCTGTCAATGTTTAAGTCAATGAAACGCATTATCCGATGGGCAGGGAAATATAAAGGCCGTCTTTATCTTGGCGCTGTGTTCTCCTTTTTCAGCAGCCTAACAACAGCTATCCCTACAATGACCGCCGCATACGCCCTGGACAAAGCAGTCCAAGCATACTGGACAAATACCGTGATTGATACTGTTTTAATCTTGCAAACGCTGTGGATCATCATTGGCTCGATTGTATTGAATTTCTTTCTTTCCTATATCCGAGCAGTTTTGCAGGAGAGTATCGGATATGAAGTGGCCGCCGGACAGCGCATTCATTTGGGCGATGTACTGAAACGAGTCCCTCTTGGGTACTTCTCGCAGAACAGTGTAGGGGACATTCTGGCCGGAGTTACCACGGAATTATCTACTTTGGAATTACAGGGCATGAAAATGGTGGATGTCATCATAAACGGATATGCAAAGTTTATTGCTATCGTCCTATGCTTTATTTTCTTTAGTCCTGTCGCCGCAGTTATTTCTGTTGTCGGCGTTGTTCTTTCGGCGCTGGCTTTACAGGGTATCAGCAGGCATAGCGAAAGAACCGCTGCGACAACCCATAATGCGATGGAAGATATGTCCGGTGCAGCGATTGAATACATCAGGGGCCTTTCCATTGTGAAGTCCTTTGGACAGGAAGGGGCCGCTATTGAGAACTTTCGTAATGCCAGCAAGGAACTGAAAGATATTCATATCAAAGTAGAAAAGGGCTATACACCGTTTAACTGCCTGCACCTGTTCGCTTTGAAGGCGGCTTCTATGGGAATTGTTTTTATTTGTGCATGGCAGGCTTTACAGGGGCAGATGAATATGTCCTTCTTCCTGATGTTTGTTCTATTCTCTTTCGTTATTTTTGGAAGCGTGGAAAACATTAATGACGCAGCCCATACTCTTGGAATTGTAGACTCTGCTATGAACAAGTTGGAAGCATTAGAGAATGTAAACTATATCGACCAGGATGGCACCGATATAAAACCGGCAACCTATGATATTGAGTTTAGGGATGTTTCTTTCGGATATGACAGCCGGATTGTTCTGCATGACCTGAACTTCAAAATTCCGCAAAATAGCACAACGGCCATCGTGGGGCCATCTGGCAGCGGAAAATCTACGCTGTGTAACCTGATTGCTCGTTTCTATGATGTGAACAGCGGAACGATTACCGTTGGCGGAACAGATATTCGCCGATTTACCTGCGATAGCTTGCTAAAAAATATCAGTATGGTTTTTCAGAATGTCTATTTGTTCCGGGATACCATCAAGAATAACATTAAATTCGGCAGCCCGGACGCTACGGATGAACAGATTATCGCCGCCGCAAAAGCAGCCCGCTGTCACGACTTCATAATGGCTTTGCCGGACGGTTATGACACAGTGATTGGTGAAGGGGGTTCTTCGCTTTCCGGCGGTGAAAAGCAAAGAATTTCTATCGCCAGGGCGATGCTCAAGGATGCTCCCATTGTTATCTTGGATGAGGCAACCGCAAGTATTGATCCAGAGAATGAGCATTTGATCCAAGAAGCGATTTCTGCTCTAACACACGGTAAAACTATTATTACGATTGCCCATCGTCTGGCCACGATTGAGAACGCCGACCAAATCCTTGTGATTGATGGCGGAACTGTGGCTCAGAGGGGTACGCATAAGGAACTGCTGCAACAGGAAGGGACTTATAAAAAGTTCATCCAGATCCGCGAACAAGCCGAAGGCTGGCGAATACAGTAAGGGAGGTCTTAATGAAACTTCATGCGTCCGGGGAGGACTATCTGGAGGCCATCCTTGTTCTCCATAAGAAGATGGGCATGGTGCGCTCCGTGGATGTCGCCCGGCACCTGGAGGTCACAAAGCCCAGCGTGTGCCATGCGGTGGCGACCCTGCGGGACGGGGGCTTCCTAACGATGGACAGCGACTATTTCCTGCACCTGACCGATGTGGGCCGGGAAGTGGCGGAGCAGATCTACGAAAAGCACCGCTTCTTTACCGACCAGTTGATTGAGGCCGGCGTAGATCCGAAAACAGCGGAAAGGGACGCCTGCCGGATGGAGCATGTCATCAGCCAGGAGTCCTTCGAGCGTCTGCGCGATGCCTATAAAACAAAAAAAGAATGATCTGCCCGCATAGCAAACGGGTAAAACAGTAACGCGGCCGGGCACATCGAACCCGACCGCGTTACTCGTCTTTCTGGAAGGCTTCCGCCTGTTTGCAGAGCGCGATAAATTTTTCAATCTCTGCTTTGCTTTTCCCGGCAAAGAAGTCCACGACTGTTTTCGAGACTGTCTGATTTACCATTTCCGGGAAGATGGCGGCGTCCACGCTGATATTCAATTCTTTGGCGACAAGGACCACCGTTTCAAATTTCGGATTACTCTGGCAGGTCTCCAAATCTATGATCGTGCGGGGGTTCATACCGAGGCGTTCAGCCAACTGCTTCTGCGTCAGATGCTGCCGCTTCCGTTCTGACCGCACCTTCCATGCAAATAGATCCAGCGGATTGTTCACTGCACATCACCTCTACATCATTGTAGGGTGTGCTTCCGCTCATATAAATAACCATAGAACTCATTTAAAGTGAGTTACAACTCATATTTTGGAGTAAAGGGAGATATGGATGAGAGTGCCAACACAAAGGAGGTCAAAATAAGGCGGGGTTTACCGTTTGTACGGCGGACGCCCATGCCACTACGAAAAATATACCAATAACGCAACAGCGAGCCACGCTCATGAAAGTGAGTCGTGGCTCGCTTTTTATATACTGTGGCTCATATCTCGCAAACCCCGTCTCTTTGAGTGCCTGGGCGTGGGCTGCCGCTCCCCGCCCCGTTTCGTTCCGGCCTAACCCGAACGAAACGAAAGGAGCCAAGTATGAGCGGCAAAAAATTTTTTCAGATAGATCCCGAAAACCGGCCAAACCGGACCACTCGTGAACGAGTAGTGAGCGAAAGGGGAAGAAAAGAACTGCCTCCCGGCACGAAGGGAGGTGAGAACTTGAAACCTGACCGCCACTACGAGCACAAGCAGTACGCCTTTGACAGCTACTGCAAGAAGGTGCTGAAATGCGAGGCGTGCAACGGCTATCGCCAGATCAGCCGACGCCAGAAGCGTTTCGCGTCTTTGGAGGAGCTGTCCGAGGCCGAAATGGCCCAGCTTGCGGTTTATGACCGCTACTCGTGGGAGTACACGACCTTCCCTGTGGGAGGGGCTGTGATCCTGATCGAGGACGACCGGCTGGCCGAGGCGCTTCTGGGGCTGTCCCAGGAGGACCGGGAAATCTTTATGATGCACTGGTTCCTGCGGATGACCGATGAACAGATCGCCAAGTACATGGATAAGGCCCGCCGGACGGTCAACACCCGCAGGCATAAAGCCTATCGGCTGCTGAAGGAGCTGATGGGAGGTGAAGCGGATGACTAAATCTGCGTGCACGCGGGCATCGCTGATCCCTTACCCGGTGATCGCTGCCGCTGTCGGAGGAGACCCTGAAGCGGTGAGCCGGGTAGTCCGACATTACTCCGGCTACATCGCCGCGCTGTCTACACGGACGAGCTATGGCCCTGACGGCTATCCCCGTCCCCAGGTGGACGAAGATCTGCGCGGTCGGCTGGAAGCAAAGCTGATTATTTCCATCCTGGATTTTGACCTGAACTGATCCAGGACCGGGTACTGCGTGTCCCCCTTTCCATGCGGTGCCCCTGTATAGCTCCTTGACAAAGAAAGCCCGGAGGGAGGCCTCCGGTGCAGTATAAGGCAGACGGATACGATCTGTCTGCGTGGAGCCGGTCGGCCGGTGCGCCAAGACCCTGTTGCAAGTCCGCAGGACGGGACCCCTGCTAAACAGGTGAGCGACAAAACCGGATCGTAAAACAGGTGTGGCAGCCTGTGGGCGAGGATACGCAGGCAGGATAATGAGACTCGCGCATTGGACGCCCGCAAAGCATCGTGCGCCGCACCCATCAGCATGGGCCGGGGTGAAATTCCCGTGGAGCTGTGCCAGCAGCCGTCCGTTTTCTGCCTCTCTCTTTTTAAGCAAATCCTGTTGCTTTAAGTTTATGGATAGTTCGTAAACTTTTCGATTAGCAGCAGACAAACCCGGAAAGGCGCGTTAGAATGAGGATAGGCAAGTTATGACTTTCCTTCAACGCGCCGTTCTTGTTTTAGAAAGGGGGCTGCCATGTCACAAGCATGGAACGGTACGAAGAAGGAGTCCCCGGAGCGAAGAACCTATACGGTTGAGGACATTACTCAAATCCTGGGTATTGGCCGAACATCCGCTTATCTTCTCGTGAAGGAAGGACACTTCAAAATTGTACGAATTGGCAACGCCATACGCATTTCCAAGCGGTCATTCGATGAGTGGCTGGAGTCGCTCGACCTATGACTTAGAAAGGAAGTATCGTTATGGCTTCGATTATCAAACGCAAAAAGAATTATTCCATTGTCTACAACTATACGGACGAGAACGGTGAGACCCGGCAGAAATGGGAAACCCGCACCTCTTACCAGGACGCATTGAAGCGCAAGGCGGAGGTGGAGAACCAGCAGTTCACGGGGACCTTTCTTCCGCCCAGCAACCAGACCATCGCAGAATTTCTTTTGGACTTTGTTTCTCTCTATGGGGAAAAGAAGTGGGGCGTGTCCATGTACGACAGCCAGAACTCGCTAATTTCCAACTACATCAACCCTATCATTGGGGATTTGAAGGTGCAGGAGGTCACGCCGCGGGTGGTAGACAAGTACATCCAGACCCTGCAGAAAACCCCGGCAGTGAATACCAGGACCCATCACGCAAAGACGGACCTGGTCACAAACGCCACCATCGAGAAGATCATCAAACTCCTGCGCTGCGCCTTCAAGCAGGCGGTACGGTGGGAGCTGATCGCCAAGAACCCCTTTGAAAATGTGATCCTGCCCAAGACGGAGTACAAGAAGCGGGACATCTGGACCGCCGATATGATCCGCACCGCTTTGGACCAGTGTACGGACAGCAAGCTTTATGTGGCGATGAACCTGTCCTTTGCCTGCTCTCTGCGCATGGGCGAGATCCTGGGCCTGACCTGGAACAACGTCCACATCTCCGACGAGGATATTGCCGATGACAACGCCTATGTTTTCATCGACAAGGAGCTGGCGCGGGCCTCCAAGCGGGCCATTGAGATGCTGGGGCAGAAGGATGTCTACCACATCTTTACGCCGCTGTTTCCCAACACCAGCACAAGAGTGATCTTGAAAAAGCCCAAGACCGATTCCAGTATCCGCAAGGTATGGCTGCCCAAGACGCTGGCCTACATCCTGCGGGAATGGAAAAACGCCCAGGATGAGCTTCGCGGATTTCTCGGTGACGAGTACCAGGATTTTGACCTGGTGGTGGCGCTGCCCAATGGGCGCCCCTGCGAGGACCGCATCATCCTGAAGGAGTTTGAGAAGCTGCGGGAAAAGGCAGGGCTGCCCAGAGTGGTCTTTCATTCCCTCCGTCATTCCAGCACCACCTACAAGCTGAAACTGAACCACGGCGACCTGAAGGCCACCCAGGGTGACACGGGCCATGCGGAGATCGACATGATCACCAGCGTGTATGCGCATATCCTGGATGAGGACCGCAAGATCAACGCCCAGAAGTTCGAGAGCGCCTTCTACGCAAATCCCAACCTGCGCGCAGTTCGTCCCCCGGAGGAGCCGAAGGAACCGGCGCCGGCGACGCTCGATCTGGAGGCCCTGGTGGAACAGCTCCGGCAGTCACCGGAACTGGCAAACACCCTGGCTGCGCTGCTCTCGGCGGCACCGGGCGGCAGGTAGGTCCGAAAATTCCAATTAGCAAAGATAGGATTTTTCTTAGCAGGAACGTGGAAATCGTTCGTTTCTTCTTAGCAGGATATACATTTGCAGCGCATAAAATTCTCCCGGCTTTACTGGAACGAAAAATCCGGGAGAAGAAAAAATAAACGCTGCAAACCGGCGAAAAACGGCTTGCAGCGGTGTTTTTGGCGTCCCAGAGAGGACTTGAACCTCCGACCCCGCGCTTAGGAGGCGCGTGCTCTATCCAACTGAGCTACTGAGACTTATACAAAAAATATTCAATTTTCGGCTCCAGCCGGATTCGAATGAACTGCCGCTTAGGAGGGAGGCGCTTTATCCAGCTAAGCTACTGAGGCATATTATGTATTATCGTTGATTTTTTGAAATCCAACGCGTTCGGAAACGAATATGCAGAATGATTTTCACACCGAAGTGACCGACTGCATTGCAACCGGAACAGTGTTAAACTTGTTGCATCAAAACTTGTTGAGAAAACCGTGATTCTCGGTTTTGCTTTTGAATAGAGCAATCACTTCTGCACCCAAGGTATCGGGTTAACCGAATTCTTAGGAGGCGATTGCTCTATCCAGCTGAGCTATATGGACTTATAAAAAGGGGCTTTTCCGGCATTTCTGCCCCGGATATCCGGCTGCAAAAACTCTGCCCCGCGCCGCCGGGTGTATACAGCGGCAGCGCAATAATTATAACAGAGTCTGCTGTTTTTTTCAAGCAAAGCCCCGGTGTACAGCGGATGATTCAGTTCCGATAGCAGCGGTCTTGGGTGACCAGCCAATCCTCGCAGCGGCGCTGGGCTTCTTCCAACGTGCCGCTGACGCAGTGGAACATCCGTCCCCGCAGCGAGCAGTAGGAATAGCGCAGTTTGCGGCTTCCGCTGGCGTCCTGAAAATAAACGTACCGGTCCTGTCCAGGCATCAAGTGGATCTGTTCCATGATCGTTCGCTCCTTTTCTTCCATCCGGGTCCCAAACACACAACGCTCCTATTGTATCATGTTTGTTCGATAGGGGCTATTGCTGCTTTACCCAAAAAGACCCTTGACTTTTTGGTGCTTCCACCCCTTGACAGACCTCTTATGACCATTGGCGGCCGCCGCCATTTCATCCATCTCCCGAAAGATACGATTGAACCCCAGGAAAAAAAGGTGTATCATAGAGAATATGAAAAAGGTATAAAGACCGCCGGACTGCAAAGCAGCCCTGAGCGGATGGAGAGGAGCCGTCATGGCGAAAAGAACGCAAAAAAAGCCCCGCAGCAAAGGCGGATGGCTGGCGGGACGCAGTGCGACCCAAATCATCTGTGTAAGTTTTTTGGTGGTGATCGCAGCTGGCACGCTGCTGCTGACCCTGCCGATTTCCAGCCGCAGCGGGCGTCTGGGTGTACTGGATGCCATGTTCACCGCCACCAGTGCCACCTGCGTCACCGGACTGGTGGTGCGGGACACCTGGACCCAGTTTTCCGCTTTTGGACAGTTTGTACTGCTGGCGCTGATCCAGATCGGCGGTCTGGGGCTGGTTACGCTGACCAGCTTCTTTGCGCTGGCCATGCGGCGCAGGATGGGCTTCCGCGGGCTGCGCCTGCTGGGAGAGAGCGTTTCTGCAGACAGCTTCTCCCAGGCTACCCAGGTGCTAAAGGTCGTGGTAGGGCTGGCCATTGGGTTTGAGAGCCTGGGCGCCGTACTGCTGATGTTTGCTTTTGTGCCGCAGTTTGGTCTGGAGGGAATCTGGATCAGCATATTCACCTCTATATCCGCATTCTGCAACGCCGGTTTCGATTTGTTTGGCCGCTTTGGGGAATATGCCTCTCTGACCCCCTATGTAAACAACTTCTATGTACAGGCTGTGGTCATCTTTATGATCGCCGCCGGTGGTCTCGGCTTCATGGTTTGGGTGGAGCTGGGCGAATACCGCAAAAAGCGTCGTCTGTCCCTGCACGCCAAGGTCGTGCTGCTGTTCTCGGTCCTGCTCTGGCTGGGGGGTGCCGCCGCCATCGTTCTGATGGAGTGGTCCAACCCTGCCACGCTGGGTCCCTTGTCTGTGCCCGGCAAATTGATGGCCGGCCTGTTCCAATCGGTCTCCACCCGTACTGCAGGCATGAACACGGTGGACCTGGCGGCCTGCGGTCCCATTACCAAGCTGGTGATGAGCGTACTGCAATTTATTGGCGCAGCGCCTGGTTCCACCGGCGGCGGCGTAAAGGTGACCACCTTTGCCGTGCTGTTTCTGACCATCCGCAGTGTAGCCCAGGGCCGGGACGATTGTGTCATTGCCAACCACCGGATCGACCAAAAGACCGTTTACCGCTCCCTGACCATCATCACGCTGGGTGCGCTGGCCGCACTGGGCTCGGCTGTGTTCGTCTACTATAACACCGCCGGTGTGGTATCGGTCATCGACTCCATTTTTGAGTCCTGCTCTGCGTTTGGCACAGTAGGTCTTTCGGTGGGTGTCACCTCTCAGCTAAATAGTGCAGCCAAGGTGCTGTATATGCTGGTCATGTTTACAGGCCGTGTCGGGCCGGTATCGCTGGCCATCAGCCTGACCTCAAAACCGGGCGACAATAAGCGGAAGATCCTGCCGGAAGGCCATATCAACGTGGGTTAAGGCAGCAAAAGGGCGCACTGCGGAGACCGCAGCGCGCCCTTTTTACTCTGCAAAGACAGCGTATTTACTGTGCGTACAGGCTTACGATATTCAGCAGCACCTGGGTAGCCTTGTCCATCCGCTCGACGGTGATGCACTCAAACACACCATGGTAATTGAATCCGCCGGTGCCCAGGTTGGGGCAGGGCAAGCCGTTCCAGCTCAGGGTAGCGCCGTCGGTACCGCCGCGCACCGGCTCCTCCACCGGCTCCAGTCCGGCCATCCGCACCGCTTTGCGGGCAGTCTCCACCAGGTGGAAATAGGGGCGCACTGCTTCCAGCATATTGCGGTAGCTGTCCTGGATCTCCACCGCAACACTGCCAGCGCCATACTTTCCATTCAGATAGGAAGCGATCTGGCGGAGATTATCCTTTTTGGCTCCCAGCTTGGCTGCATCGTGGTCCCGCAGGATATAATTCAGGGTCGCCGTGTTGATATCCCCCTGCATATCGCACAGGTGATAGAACCCCTGGCGGCCGTCGGTCGTCTCCGGCCGTGCCATCACAGGCAGCGCTGCATGGAATTCCATCGCCAGGTTGCAGGCATTGACCATCTTGCCCTTGGCGCTGCCAGGGTGGACCGACAGACCCCGGAGGGTGACGGTCGCATCTGCGGCATTGAAGTTCTCGTATTCGATGCCGCCCACATCGCCGCCGTCCACGGTATAGGCAAAATCGGCGCCAAAACCGGGGATATCAAACAGCAGTGCGCCTTCCCCGATCTCCTCATCCGGCGTAAAGCCGATGCACAGCTTGCCATGGGGGAGGTTTTCCGTCAGCAGGGTCTCTACTGCGGTCAGGATCTCTGCCACACCCGCCTTATCATCTGCACCCAGCAGCGTGGTGCCATCGGTCGTGATCAGGGTCTCCCCTTTCATGCTGGCCAAAAACGGGAAGGTGGATACCTTCATCACGGCACCAGTGCCCGGCAGTGTAACGTCCTTGCCGTTGTAATGCTCGTGCAGCACCGGACGCACCCCCTTACCGCTGGCATCGGGAGCGGTATCCATATGGGCGATCAGGCCCAGAGCGGGCTTGTCCTCGCAGCCAGGGGTAGCAGGCAGGCTGGCATATACATAGCCATGCTCGTCTGCATAAGCGTTCTCCACGCCTAAGCCCTTCAGCTCCTCCACCAAAAGATATGCCAGATCCAGCTCCCGTGCCGCAGAGGGGTGGTCGCCGGAATGAGGGTCGGAGGTCGTGTGGACGGTCACATAGTGCAAAAGTCGTTCATAAGCGCGCATAAGTCCATACTCCTTTATCACAAATGTTGATTGAGTTTATTGTATCATTCTCAAGGGAGAAACACAATCCAGGGGAGAGGACGCATCACCCTGTTGTCAGCACCCAATCAGCCCGTTCCGGGATGCTGTACCGGGCAAAATAGCCTTCTTCCAGGGGGATCCAGCGCTGGACGAACAGGGGGTATCTCTCCCCTTCCCGGGCTTGCAGCCGCCGGGCCTGTTCCGCCGGGCTGCATCGCAAAAAGATGCGCAGGTCGTAACAGTCCGCCAGGGCCGGATGATGGGAGTAACTGCCCTCTACCAATACCACCGCCCCAGGGATACGCTCCTCCGGGGGCAGATACCGCCCCTGACGGCAGCTGTAAGCCCGGACTGTAAAGGGCTGCCCTGCCCGGGCAGGGTCCAGCACTTCTGTCCGCAGCCGGGCCAGATCCATATTTGCAGCCGGGGTGTGCATCCAATCCGGGGCGCGGCGGTCCAAAGGCAGATAATAGTCATCGGTGTGCAGCACGGTGCACCCCGGCAGACGCTGGGCCAGCTGCCCGGCCAGGGTGGTCTTTCCGCTGCCGCAGCAGCCATCCAGCCCCACCAGCACCGGCCTGTCCGAGGCCGCTGCCAGCAGGGGGGTCAGCTTCTCCATAAGGGCATCACAATAGGTAGAAACCATAGGCAGTCACAACTCTTTCTTATCATTCGATCGCATCCTAGAACAGTATAGCACGCCTGACGGAACGGGGCAACGGGTGCGCAGGCGTACATTCTGCCCAAGGGAGAGCGAACCGGAGAAAACGTCGTTGTTAGTTTGCACAAACTTCCTCTTCCTCCCCAAAAAGCATTGACAAGACGGGTTAGTTGCGGTAAACTTCTTTTCGTGAAACGAGTTAAACAGTACTAACCCGCAAGGAGGGACACAGTATGATGCCGCTGACAATGGCAAGACCCGGCGAGAGCTTTGCGATCCGCCGGATCACAGGCAAGGATGAGGTGCGCCAGCACCTGGCAGAGCTCGGCTTTGTAATGGGCAGCGAGGTAACGGTGGTCAGTGAAGTGGCCGGTAATCTGATCTTACAGGTCAAAGACAGCCGCATTGCGCTGGATCACACGATGGCAAGCCGGATCATGGTTTGATGTCCCGCCTGTGGGCAGGAGAAGGAGGATTCGTTATGAAAACACTAAAGGATGTCCCTGTGGGGCAGTGCGCTACGGTAGCCCGCCTGCACGGCGAAGGCCCTGTAAAGCGCCGGATCATGGATATGGGTGTCACCAAAGGGGTGGAGATCTATGTCCGCAAAGTCGCTCCCCTGGGCGACCCTATGGAGCTGACCGTCCGGGATTATGAGCTGACCCTGCGCCGTGCAGACGCAGAGCTGATCGAAGTGGTGTAAAGGGAGGCGGCATATGAGCATCAAAATCGCACTGGCTGGCAACCCCAACTGCGGCAAGACCACGTTATTCAATGCCCTGACCGGCTCCAACCAATATGTGGGCAACTGGCCCGGCGTTACGGTGGAAAAAAAAGAGGGCAAGCTAAAAGGGGCAGAGGATGTTTTGATCCAGGATCTGCCCGGCATCTATTCTCTCTCTCCCTACACGCTGGAAGAAGTCGTCTCCCGCAATTATCTGGTCAATGAAAAACCGGACGCCATCCTGAACATCCTGGACGGCACCAACATCGAGCGCAACCTCTACCTGACCACCCAGCTGCTGGAGCTGGGCATCCCGGTGGTGCTGGCTGTGAACATGATGGACCTGGTACGCCGCAGCGGTGACCAGATCGACCTGGAAAAACTGGGCCAGGCCCTGGGCTGCAAAGCGGTGGCCGTCAGCGCCCTGAAAGGGGAGGGCGGCATGGAGGCTGCACAGCTGGCCGCGAAAGCCGCGCGGGAAGAACAGCCCGGCCAGCATCCCCATGTATTCACCGGCAGTGTGGAGCACGCTTTGGCGCATATCGAAGAGTCCATCCAGGATCAAGTAGAACCTTGCTTTCTGCGCTGGTATGCGGTCAAGCTGTTTGAACGGGATGAGAAGGTGCAGCAAGAGCTGTCCCTGCCCGCAGACCAAATGGCCCATATCGACCAGCATATCCAGGACTGTGAGCAAGAGATGGAGGACGATGCCGAAAGCATCATTACCAACCAGCGGTATGCCTATATCCAATCCGTCGTATCCCGCTCGGTGTGCAAAAAGCCCCGGGCGCAGCATATGACCATCTCGGATAAGGTGGATCGTATCGTGACCCACCGGGTGCTGGCACTGCCCATCTTTGCCCTGGTCATGTGGCTGATCTATGCACTTTCCATGGGCACCTCCCTTGCGGATGGAGGCATTGGTATCGGCACCTTTGCCACCGACTGGACCAACGATGTTCTGTTTGGAGAGTGGGTCCCCGGCATTGTGGGCGGCTGGCTGGAAAGCCTGGGTGTGGCTGGCTGGCTCAGCAGCCTGATCCTGGACGGCATCGTAGCTGGTGTAGGCGCTGTGCTGGGTTTTGTACCCCAGATGCTGGTACTGTTCTTGCTGCTCTCTATTCTGGAGGATGTGGGTTATATGGCCCGCGTTGCCTTTATCATGGACCGTATCTTCCGCCGGTTCGGCCTGTCCGGCAAGAGCTTTATCCCTATGCTGGTGGGCACCGGCTGCGGCGTGCCGGGTGTGATGGCCTCCCGCACCATTGAAAATGAGCGGGACCGCCGCATGACCATTATGACCACTTGCTTTATCCCCTGCGGCGCTAAGATGCCCATTATCGGCTTGTTTGCCGGTGCACTGTTTGGCGGCTCCAGCTTGGTAGCCGTATCCGCCTACTTTATCGGCATGGCTGCCATTGTAGTGTCCGGTATTATCCTGAAAAAGACCCGGCTGTTTGCAGGCGAGCCGGCACCTTTTGTCATGGAGCTGCCCGCCTACCATCTGCCCGCCTGGGGCAACGTACTGCGTGCTGCCGGTGAGCGGGGCGGTTCCTTTATCCGCCGCGCTGGCAGCGTGATCCTGCTGTCCACCATTTTGCTGTGGTTCCTCCAGAGCTTTGGCTTTGAGGGCGGACAGTTCGGCATGGTGGAAAACAGCGATGCATCCCTGCTGGCAGCTGTAGCCGGTGTCATTGCACCGGTATTCGCCCCCCTGGGCTTTGGCGATTGGAAACCCACCGTGGCCACCTTTACCGGTTTGATCGCCAAAGAAAACGTCGTTGGCACCCTGGGTGTGTTGTATGGCTTTGCTGAAGTAGCCGAGGAAGGCGAAGAGATCTGGGCGAACATTGCCGCCGACTTTACTCCGCTGGCTGCCTACAGCTTTATGATCTTCAACCTGTTGTGCGCCCCCTGCTTTGCCGCTATGGGTGCGATCAAGCGGGAGATGAACAGCCCCCGCTGGACGGTTTTGGCCATTGGTTATATGTGCCTGCTGGCTTACTGTTCTTCCTTGGTGGTGTATCAGCTGGGCGGCCTGATCACGGGTGAGATCGGCTTCAGCTTCTTCACCGCAGCAGCCATCGCTGTGCTGGCTTTTGGCCTGTGGATGCTGCTGCGTCCCGCCCCCAAACATGACCTGAAACAAAATCACCGCACCGCTGTGGAGGCTTCGTCCCGCAGCTGATAGTGCAGACAAAAAACAAGAAAGGAGCGTGTCCGCTCTATGATGGATTTTATCGCCGCAAATTTTAACCTGCCCACCGTATTGATCGCCTTGTTGGTGATAGCCGGTATCCTGCTGGCTGTGCGCAGCGTCCGGCGTTCCGGTGGCTGCAAGTGTTCTGGCAACTGCGGCAGTTGTTCCGGATGTTCGGGCAGCTGCTCCTGTCACAACTCCTCCTCTGCACCGAAAAAGTGATCCGCAACTAAAAAACAGGCAGTTCCTAGAACTGCCTGTTTTTTTGCGTCACAAAACTTTCTCCAAGCCGCTCAATCAAAAAGGAAGATCTCCTCGATCGGCGCCCCGACTGCCCGGGAGATATCCACAGCCAGACGCAGCGAAGGGTTATACTGGGCTTTTTCCAGCCGCATGATCGTCTCCCGCCGAACCCCTACCATCTGCGCCAGCTGCTCCTGGGTCAGACCTTTTGCCTGCGAAACAGCTTCAGTCTAACATCACCAAGGATGTTCTGTGTCAACCATTTGCAAAAATAAAAAGCCGCAAAGAGAAAACCCCTCTGCGGCTTTTTCGAATATAAGGACAGCGCTACCTGGCCATGAGCGCCTATGGCAACCTAACAGACAACAACTTCCTGCAAGGCTTCAAAAGAACGCTATGCATCGTGTCGTCCTTTTAGATTATACCATATTTTAGCCTATTATTCCATTCTATTTCCTGTATTTTTCAAATACTATACTCTATTTTTTCCTAAAGTTTGCAGTGTAAGTTACAAAACCAAAAGAGCCTTTCTGAAACAGAAAAGCTCTTTTTATGGTGCACCTCCATGGATTCGAACCCTGGGCCCACTGATTAAGAGAAACCAATGTGCACTAATCGTCAATTTTCAAAATCGCGACAACCCGTCACTTTATCGTTTTGTCGTAAATTTGTGTTTTGCATCTGCTACATTCTTTGCGCCTGTTGTCCCCTCTCGCATCCGTTATCCGGCCGTTCCGGTGTGCAAAAGTGTACAGAGCCACAATCAGCCCCTTAAAGCAGGCATCGGATTTTTATGCAAAGCCGGGAAAATGGCCGGGTTCGAACCCAAAACGGCAGCTGCAATCTAGCCTGTTTAGCCCAAACATCAAATGTACATCAACAACTACGATTCCTGGCAGGGATTTAGACAACTGCGATCTCTTATAAATCCAAAGCAGCTCTTTCTATGTGGACTTTTCTGGGTGGAAATACCCAGAGGGTTCACTTTTTTATTTTATCGACAGCGCCTCCATCCGGGCTATACAGCTGTTTTGAAATTTATTTGGCAGCCAAACCCTGAAGGATCACGACTTGTTATAAAGCGTGACGGATTTCAGACAAAAGCGCACAAGGCTTGAACAAAGCCGTAAGATCACTTCCTGGAGCGACAAAGACTTATACAGTCTTAGTTTCGATTGCAGGATCCTTTTCCCCACTTAATACTTTAAGCGGTATTATTGCCTTGCAAGAAAGAAATGAGGTGTACAATCATGAGCATTACAAATGCGGCGAGAAGATTTGAACAGAGATTTGACGCAAAAGCGGAGCGCTTTATTTGGCATCATCCGCTACTTGGCTCCATCTCCATCTTTGTTGGAATGCCATTACTGGTTTTGGCGTGTGTCTGTATCAGTACGATCGTTATCTCCTTTCCTATGGCATGGCTTTTGGGTTGATTGTAATCTTTATTTCATCTTTAAACGCACAAAAGATGACTAATGCCATTTTTAGAGGAAAGGTTTTATGATATTGAGGACAGCAAAAAAGGAGGATGAATCTTATGCAAATGCTAATTGCACTCATAGGTGTATGTGCGGCAGCAATGCTGCTGTGGTATGTCTATATTTTAATGAAGGGAGATGATCAGGCATGAGCACCATGATTCAGTATGTTTTATACCTTGCCATCCTGGTTGTTTTGGCAATTCCGCTGGGCGCATACATAAAAAACGTCATGAACGGCGAGAAAACTTTTTTGTCCAAAGTTCTGACACCGTGCGAAAACCTGATTTACAAGGTTATGCGTGTGGACAGAGAAGAACAGATGACATGGAAAAAATATGCGGTAAGTGTAATTGTTTTTTCCGGTATCGGGCTTGTTTTTCTGTTCCTGCTTCAACTTCTGCAGGGAGTTCTTCCCGGAAACCCGCAGAATCTTTCCGGTGTGAAATGGGATTTGGCATTTAACACTTCTGCAAGTTTCATTACCAATACAAACTGGCAGGCATATTCCGGTGAATCCACATTGAGTTATCTCACTCAGGCTTTAGGTCTGACTGTTCAGAACTTTGTTTCCGCAGCTACAGGTATCGCCGTTCTATTTGCATTAATCCGTGGCTTTATCAAGGTGAAATCCTCCGGGCTGGGAAGCTTTTGGGTGGACTTGACCCGCATTGTGGTTCACATCCTACTCCCGCTGAATCTGGTTATTTCTCTGTTGCTGGTAGGCGGCGGCGTGATTCAGAACCTGAAAAGTGCAGAAACAGTATCCCTTGTAGAACCGATTGCCGTCAGTGCAGAAGGCGAAATCCTTGAGGATGCGGTAATTGACTTAGACACCGAAACCGTCACTGTAGATGGCGAAATCGTTTCGGATGCACAGATCGTCACCGAGCAGTTCGTACCGATGGGTCCTGTGGCCAGCCAGGTCGCAATCAAACAGACCGGCACCAACGGCGGCGGTTATATGGGCGTCAACTCCGCACATCCTTTGGAAAATCCCAATGCCTTTACCAATCTGATCGAAATGATTTCCATTCTACTGATTCCGGCGGCACTGTGTTTCACATTCGGTTCTGCGGTAAAGAACAAGAGGCAGGGTATTGCAATCTTTATGGCAATGTTTGTCTGTCTGGTTGTTGCCTTGAGCTGCATCGCCGTTACTGAACAGGTTGGAACACCCCAGCTTGCACAAAACGGCGCAGTCAATATGTCAATGGCAGAACAGGCAGGCGGCAATATGGAGGGCAAGGAGACTCGCTTCGGCATTGCAGCATCCTCTACCTGGGCAGCCTTCACCACAGCAGCTTCTAACGGCTCTGTAAATTCCATGCATGACAGCTACACGCCGCTTGCCGGTATGGTGACTATGCTTCTGATGCAGCTCGGCGAGGTTATTTTCGGCGGCGTGGGCTGCGGTCTTTACGGTATGCTTGCTTTTGCCATTCTGACGGTGTTTATTGCTGGCCTGATGGTAGGCCGCACCCCGGAATTCCTTGGAAAGAAAATTGAGCCTTATGAGATGAAATGGTCGGTACTGGTTTGCCTTGCAACACCCATTGCAATTCTGGTCGGCAGCGGCCTTGCCGCTGTAGTACCCTCTGTCATGGATAGCCTGCATAACGGCGGTGCCCACGGTTTCTCTGAAATGCTGTATGCCTACTCATCCTGTGGCGGCAATAACGGCTCTGCCTTTGCCGGTTTCAATGCGAATACCGTATTTCTGAATGTAAGCCTGGGACTGGTGATGCTCTTTGCCCGGTTCCTGCCCATCATCGGCACACTTGCAATCGCAGGCAGCCTGGCCGGGAAAAAGAAAATTGCCACGACTGCGGGCACCTTGTCTACCACAAATGGAATGTTTGTGTTCCTGCTGATTGTTGTGGTATTGCTGATCGGTGCGCTGAGCTTCTTCCCGGCGCTTGCCCTTGGTCCGCTTGCTGAGTTCTTTGGCAGTATTGCGTAAAGGAGTTTTACAGATATGCGTACAAAACAGGAAAGTGCTTTTGCCGACCGGAAAATGCTCGGCAGGGCAATTAAAGATTCTTTTGCGAAATTAAGTCCGAAAACACAGGCAAAAAACCCGGTCATGTTTCTGGTTTTTGTGTCTGCGATCTTGACCAGTATCCTTTGGGTGGCATCCCTGTTCGGGTTAAAAGACGCTCCAAGCGGATATACACTGGCGATTGCCATTATCCTTTGGTTTACCGTGCTATTTGCCAACTTTGCCGAGGCCATTGCAGAAGGTCGTGGTAAAGCACAGGCAGATTCTCTCCGGGCATCCAGAAAGGATGTGGACGCACATAAAATTCCCTCCGTATCGCAGAAGGACAGCGTGACTGTGGTTCCATCCGCCCTGCTGAAAAAAGGGGAACTGGTGATCGTCAAAGCAGGAGAGCAGATTCCGGCAGACGGCGAAGTCATAGAAGGTGCGGCATCTGTGGATGAAAGCGCCATCACCGGCGAATCCGCTCCTGTAATTCGTGAAGCAGGCGGCGACCGCAGCGCTGTAACCGGCGGCACCACTGTACTGTCGGACTGGATTGTTGTCAGAGTGACCAACGAAGCCGGAGAAAGCTTTCTGGACAAGATGATTGCGATGGTAGAAGGTGCTGCCCGGAAGAAGACGCCCAACGAAATTGCTTTGCAGATTTTTCTGGTAGCCTTGTCCATTATCTTTATCTTGGTAACAGTCTCTCTCTACACTTATTCCATTTTTTCTGCAAAGCTGGCGGGAATTGAGAATCCCACCTCTGTAACAACTCTGGTAGCGCTGTTGGTGTGCCTTGCGCCTACCACCATTGGTGCCTTGCTTTCCGCCATCGGTATTGCCGGTATGTCCCGACTGAACCAGGCAAATGTTCTGGCCATGAGTGGTCGTGCCATTGAAGCCGCCGGTGATGTAGACACTCTGATGCTTGACAAAACCGGAACAATCACCCTGGGCAATCGACAGGCATCGGAGTTCATTCCGGTAGATGGTGTTGATATCCAGGAACTGGCGGACGCCGCTCAGCTTTCTTCTCTGGCCGATGAAACCCCCGAGGGCAGAAGCGTTGTTGTGCTGGCAAAGGAGCAGTTTGGAATTCGTGGCAGAAGCCTTCAGGACAAGAATATGCACTTTGTCCCCTTTACTGCCGTGACTCGTATGAGCGGCGTTGACTTTGACGGCAACGAAATCCGAAAAGGCGCAGCAGATGCCATGCAGAGTTATGTGACCCATGCAGGCGGAATGTATTCTCAAGACTGTGATCGGGTCGTCAAGTCTATTGCGTCCAAGGGCGGCACACCTCTGGTTGTGGCTAAGAACCACAAGATTCTCGGCGTTATCTATTTGAAGGATATTATCAAGCAGGGTGTGAAGGAGAAATTCGCAGATCTGCGGAAAATGGGCATCAAGACCATTATGATCACCGGCGACAATCCGATTACTGCTGCGGCCATTGCTGCCGAGGCCGGTGTGGATGACTTCCTTGCGGAAGCAACGCCGGAAGGAAAGCTGGCAATGATCCGTGATTTTCAGGCCAAGGGTCATTTGGTCGCCATGACAGGCGACGGCACCAACGACGCTCCGGCTTTGGCACAAGCAGATGTTGCAGTTGCCATGAACAGCGGCACACAAGCAGCAAAAGAAGCAGGCAACATGGTGGATTTGGACTCTTCCCCCACAAAACTGATCGACATTGTTCGCATCGGCAAACAGCTTTTGATGACCCGAGGCAGCCTGACTACCTTCTCCATTGCCAACGATGTGGCAAAATACTTTGCCATTATTCCGGCGCTGTTTATGGGACTTTATCCGGGACTGTCTGCTCTGAATATTATGGGGCTGCATTCCCCGCAAAGCGCTGTCCTCTCTGCGATTATTTATAATGCACTCATCATTATTGCACTTATTCCGTTGGCGCTAAAAGGTGTGAAATATCGTGAAGTTGCTGCTGGAAAGCTGCTGTCACGGAACCTGCTGGTTTATGGTCTGGGCGGTCTGGCGGCTCCCTTTATCTTTGTGAAACTGATTGATGTTCTGCTGGTGTTTACCGGCCTGGTATAAGGAGGAGGCAAAATATGAGTGCGATAACAACGAAAGCCATCTCGTATTTTGAAGGAATTCTTGGAATGACCTTAGCCGTCCTATGTGCGATCACACTGCGTTTCGCCATATGGGAACCGGAATTGCTTCAGAAAATTTTTCTCACCATCTTCGGATAAGGGGGTATATATTATGAAAACAATAAAAAGTGTACTGCCAAAGGCAGGTATGATCTTTTTAATCTTTACGCTGCTGTGCGGCGTGATCTATACGGGTGTTGTCACAGGAATTGCTCAGCTGATTTTCCCGGACAATGCAGGCGGAAGCATCATTGAAGTAGACGGAAAAAAATATGGCTGTGAATTACTTGGGCAGCAATATACAGATGAAGCCCATATGTGGGGGCGCATTATGAATATTGATGTTTCAACCTATACGGATGAAAACGGAAAGGCACTGATGTACGCCGCTCCCTCCAACCTCTCTCCGGCAAGTGAGGAGTATGCACAGCTTGTGGCAGAACGTGTAGAAAAGCTCCGCAATGCAAATCCTGAAATGGACGAAACAGCTGTTCCGGTGGACCTTGTCACCTGTTCCGGCAGTGGGCTTGATCCCCATATTTCCCCGGCAGCAGCGGAATATCAGGTAGCACGCATTGCAAAGGCAAATGATATGACCGAAGATGAAGTGCGTGAGATCATCCAAAACTGCACCGACGGACGATTCCTTGGCATCTTTGGTGAAGAGACCGTCAATGTGCTGGAAGTCAATCTGATGCTGGACGGTATTCTGGAGCGGTGAAATGAACATAGCTAAAATCATGATTCCCAAAATCTCCACTGTATTTCTTTATGAAAAGGATACGATTCGTCAGGGATTGGAACGGTTTATGGTACATGGCTATACCGCTGTCCCGGTACTGAATGATCAGGAACAGTATATTGGAAGCGTGACGGAGGGAGATTTCCTCCGCCACCTTCTTGTTTGCCAGACAACAGACTTGAAAGTACAGGAGGGATACCGACTTGGCAGCATTGTTCGCAGAGATTTTTGCCCTGCGTTGCAAATAGATGCAGATTCCGAGCAGGTTATAACTTCAATGCTGAATCAGAATTTTGTCCCCATCGTTGATGGCCGGAATGCTCTATGCGGGATTCTGACAAGGAAACGGCTGATTGAATTTCTGGCACAAGCTCGTGATAAAAAAGAATAAGTCCTGCATCTTTAGACGGCCTTAATACAGATACGCATCCTCTTTTACTTTCTTTACTCCCTTTGATTTATAATTAAGGGCACATAAAGGGGTATAAAGGAGGATTGCAGTTATGGGAGTAGTGTTGTCAAAAAGTTGGCAACGCCTTTCTCGGATGCATTGTTTACTTCTACCTCAGCAGTTTGTGTAACCGGACTCATTATACATGATACGTCAACATACTGGTCGGCCTTCGGCCAGTTTGTCATTTTACTGCTGATTCAGATTGTAGGCATGGGGGTATTACCATAGCCGCATCCTTTGCAATGATTTCCGGTCGGAAGATTTCTTTGATAGGAGGGTTAAAATGGAACTGCCAAGACAAGATCCGGATCAGCTTCTTCGTGCGATCCGTAACGATGCATCCACTAAGAAAAGCGGAAAACTCAAAATCTTTTTCGGTTATGCCGCAGGTGTCGGAAAGACCTATGCCATGCTTCAGGCGGCTCATCAGGCTAAGGAGCGCGGCATCGATGTGGTTGCTGGATACATAGAACCCCATGCCCGACCCCAGACGATGGCACTTCTGGACGGCTTGGAGCAGCTTCCTGTGAAACAAGTTGCTTACGAAGGAATGACCCTTCGTGAATTTGATATTGATGCTGCGCTCAAGCGAAAGCCCCAGCTCATACTGGTGGATGAGTTGGCCCATACCAACGCCGAAAGCAGTCGGCACACGAAGCGGTATCAGGATGTTCAGGAACTGCTAAATACTGGAATAGATGTCTATACGACTGTAAATGTCCAACATATCGAGAGTCTCAACGATACCGTAGCCTCTATCACCGGAATTCTTGTGCGGGAGCGTATTCCGGATTCCATCTTTGATCAAGCAGATCAGGTAGAACTGGTGGATGTTGAGCCTGCGGAGTTGCTGGAACGACTGGCAAGTGGAAATGTGTACCGGGAAGATCAGGCGCAGCGGGCAACAGTTAATTTTTTCACGCTGGAAAATCTCACCGCATTGCGGGAAATCGCCCTCCGTCGGTGCGCTGACCGGGTGAACTTGCTGACGGAAAGCGCCAGAGTACAGAGCCGAGGCGATTACCATACAGACGAGCGCATTCTGGCATGTCTTTCCTCGTCGCCGTCCAACGCAAAAATCATTCGGACTGCTGCAAGGATGGCAAGAGCCTTTCGGGGAACATTTACCGCTCTTTATGTGGAAACGCCAAATACAGCGGCGATGAGTGACGATGATAAAAAGCGTTTGCAGGATAATAAGCGTCTGGCCCAGCAACTTGGCGCTGCGATTGAGACAAGTTATGGCGATGACGTGCCTTATCAGATTGCGGAATTTGCCCGTCTTTCCGGCATCTCAAAAATCGTAATTGGGCGAAGTACCATTGCACGAAAGAATATTTTCAGCAAGCCCACCTTGACGGAACGCCTGATTTCCAGCGTACCTAATCTGGATATTCATGTGATACCGGATGCCAGCACAGGAACCAGCTATCAGGAAAAAAAGAGTAAGGCGCAGGTAGATGCGATGCCCCTGCGTGATGTACTGAAGAGTATAGTCGTATTGCTGGCAGCTACACTGATTGGCTGTGGCTTTGACGCTCTTGGGTTCACGGAGAGTAATATTATTGCAGTTTACATATTAGGCGTACTTGTGACCGCTGTAATCACAACCAACCGACTGTGCGGGATTCTGACCTCGGTTGTCAGTGTGCTGGTTTTCAATTTCTTTTTTACCACTCCGAGACTGACATTCCATTTTGACGATCCGAACTATATTGTTACCTTTACCATTATGTTTATCGTAACATTGCTTTCCGGATCTCTTGCTACCCGGCTGAAAGAAAATGCGAAACAATCTGCCCATACAGCTTACCGTACAAAGATTCTTTTTGAAACCAACCAGCTTCTGCAAAAAGAGCAGGATGAGAATGCGGTGATCACCGCTACGGCAGGGCAGCTCATGAAGCTGCTGAAAAAAGATATTGTCGTCTACCTGTCTGATGGTAAAGAACTTGCCACTCCTAACGTTTTTCGTGCTGTTAATAGCACTCAGGAAGATTTAATTTCTGAGAACGAGAAAGCAGTCGCCGATTGGGCCTTCCGAAACAATAAACATGCCGGTGCCACAACAGATACATTATCCAGTGCAAAGTGTTTATACCTTGCGATTCGGGTCAACCAGCATGTATATGGAGTGGCTGGTATTGCGGTGAACGGTATTCCGCTGGACTCTTTCGAAAACAGCGTACTCCTCTCTATTCTGGGCGAGTGCGCTTTGGCACTTGAAAACATCAAAAACGCCAAAGAAAAAGAGGAAGCGGCTGTTCTGGCGCAAAATGAACAGCTTCGTGCTAACCTGCTGCGGGCAATCTCTCATGATCTTCGAACCCCTTTGACAGCGATTTCTGGCAGCGCAGGCAATTTGCTTGCAAATTATAAAAAGATGGATGATGCATTGCGGGAGCAGACCTTTACCGATATTTATGACGATTCCATGTGGCTGATCAATCTCGTTGAAAACCTGTTGGCAGTCACACGAATTGAGGGCAAACAGGTCAATCTAACTCGGAGTATCGAGCTCATGGATGAGGTCGTTTCTGAAGCACTGAAGCACATCAACAGAAAGAGTAAAGAACACACCATTCGTGTGACCAGCGGTAAAGACTTTATCCTTGCCCACATTGATGCGAAGCTGATCGTTCAGGTGATTATCAATTTGGTTGACAACGCCATCAAATATACCCCTGTCGGTTCAGTAATTGAAATACATACCGATCAAAAAGAGCAATGGGTCACGGTTTCCGTTTCCGACAACGGCCCTGGGATTCCCGATGAGCAGAAACCCCGTATTTTCGATATGTTTTATAGTGGGGCCAATAAAGTGGTCGACAGCCGCAGAAGCCTTGGATTGGGGCTGTCCCTCTGTAAGTCCATTGTGACCGCCCACGGCGGCACGATTTCCGTATCAGACAATCAGCCAAATGGCACTGTGTTCACATTTACATTACCCGCCGGGAAGGTAGAACTTCATGAATAAACCTTTGATATTAGTGGTTGAGGATGACCCATCTATACGAAATCTCATTACAACCACATTGAAAACAAATGATTATCGTTATGTGGTAGCGCCCAGTGGCTCGACAGCCATTATGGAGGCCACATCGCACAATCCTGAAATCATCTTGCTTGATTTGGGCTTGCCGGATATGGATGGCGTTCAAGTCATTCAAACGGTACGCTCCTGGTCCAATGCCCCCATCATTGTAATTAGCGCCAGAAGTGAAGATAATGACAAGATTCATGCATTGGATGCCGGAGCTGACGATTATCTGACAAAACCTTTTTCTGTTGAAGAATTATTGGCTCGACTTCGGGTGACGCAGCGAAGACTCTCTCTGATGACGGCGGAAATGGTAACCGCCAGTTCTGTATTTGTGAATGGTAAGTTGAAAGTGGATTATGCCGGGGGATGCGCTTATCTGGATGAAAACGAACTTCACCTGACACCCATTGAGTATAAGCTGTTGTGTCTGCTGTCCAAGAATGTTGGCAAGGTACTGACCCATACCTTTATCACACAAAATATCTGGGGCCGCAGTTGGGATAACGATGTGGCTTCCCTGCGGGTATTTATGGCAACACTGCGGAAAAAACTGGAGCCAACAGAAGAATCCCCGCAATACATCCAAACACATATTGGTGTGGGCTACCGTATGATAAAAGTAGAATAATACTATGCGGTCGGCCAGTGATCACAGATGCATCAGATGTTCAACATACCGATCTCTTTTTGCTAAAGTTCTCCTTTCTTTTTCTTGCAAGCTGCCGAAAGTGACGTATTCTCAAAAGTTCGCGTTTGCGAAGCGAAGCGGAGCAATGAAAGCCCCAGTGGGGCTTTTAAGCGACAGAACGGTCTTGCGTAGCAAGATGGAGGGGCCTCGCCCCCGACAAGTTCACGTTGGCACGACTCGATTTTTGTGGTAATCTATCCCAACAATTTAATATAACACATTTTTACATATTCGTTCAGACCTTGCGGGGATGAACATTTTGGCTTTCAGCCGTTACATAACCGACTCGCATGACCTTCCAGAAAAAGCGAAGGCAGAGCTGGTCTGTTTTGTGACGGCTTTTTTGTTGCCGTTTTGCTCGTTGAACCTTGAAAACCGCAGGACCGTCTGCGCGGGATACCCGGCGATGACCCCCCAGTGGGAGAGCCGGAAAACGCCGCCGGAAGGGGGCAGGAAAGCCATGCAGGGAGAACGGTGCACTCAGCATCATGTGTTCAAAATGAGCACATGAGGTTATTCTCTCTAGTTTGTACCCATGTGGACAAATTGTCTGCATGAATTCTGTCCGTGTTACGCTTAACCTCGACTTGACATTTTGTCAAGCCACGGTGAAATCTGGTAAGTGCTGATTTCCGGCACCTACCAGATTACTGTAACACGATCGTTCTGTGGTGGGTTACGAAAACCGTAACTCACCACTTGGATGTGGTAAATGGACAAAATGTCCACTTATCACCCTGTTTATCTTTCTTCTGCACTTTTCAGCGCACTTTTGCGGTATTGCAGAGGGCTTTGCCCGGTGGCTTTTGCAAAGCGGGTAGAAAAGTTGCTGGCATCCCCAAAGC
>OHPX01000047.1_pt1 | contig 104100 bp, 85 predicted proteins | sample 1577801 | NCBI WGS metagenome assembly OHPX01 (sample SAMEA3879584, study PRJEB24766) | human gut metagenome | biome: human-associated habitat; feature: feces | place: USA | collected 1985/1987 | reverse complement strand
AGGGCCATACCGTGGTGCTGATCACCCATGACAACTCCATTGCGGTGCAGGCAGAGCGGATCATCCGGCTGGAGGATGGACAGGTCGTCTACGACGGAGACTCCCGCTCTCCGGATGCAGTGGTGCAGTCCACCTTTCAGCTGCCACAGGAGGAGAGAGAATGATCCTGGAGACCTTTCGCCAGGCGCTGCAAAACGTCTGGAGCAATAAACTGCGTACTTTTTTGACCATGCTGGGCATCATCATCGGCGTGATGGCGGTCATCGTGATCGTGGGCCTGGGCAATGGCATGATGGACAAGATGAAGGAGAGCTTTGCAGAGCTGGGCACCAATACCATCACGGTCAGCGTCTGGAGCCAGGGCGCCCGCTCGGTATCGGTGGACGAGATGTATAAGATCGTGGACAAACACCCGGATCTGCTGGAAAACACCTCGCCCCAGGTCAACTTCAACGGCACGGTGCGGGTAGGTACCAAGGACTACCGCCAGACCAATGTGATGGGCGTTAACGAGGAGTACAGCCAGTTCAAGAGCTATACCATCGCCCAGGGCCGCGGCCTGCAATATATGGACATCAAAGACAATAAACAGGTCTGCGTGATCGGTGCGTATCTGAACCGGGTGGCCTATGGCGGCAACGCAGTAGGGCAGACCCTGAAGATCGGCGCCAACAAGTTCCGTATCGTGGGCGTGCTGGATGCCAAGGTGAGCGATCTGAACGGCCAGATGGGCAGCGGTGACGATGTGGTGCTGCTGCCGTATTCCACGGTCCTGCGCTTGTCCCAGCAGAGCACGGTGAGCCAGTATCTTGTCATCATGAAGGACGAGAACCAGGCGGCCCAGTGCAAGGCAGTGCTGGACAACGCTCTGATGGATATCTTCAAAAGTGACGACTCCTTCTATGTGTACAGCATGATCGAATGGCTGGAGCAGCAGAAGGCGCTGATCAATATGGTGGTCATCATCCTGACTGCGATCGCCAGCATATCGCTGCTGGTGGGCGGTATCGGCATTATGAACATCATGCTGGTGTCGGTCACAGAGCGCACCCGGGAGATCGGCATCCGCAAGGCAATGGGCGCAAAGGAGCGGGTGATCCTGGCGCAGTTTGTTACCGAGGCCGCCACCACCTCTGCACTGGGCGGCGTACTGGGCATTGTGCTGGGGTATATGATCTCCGGCGTTGCCAACCAGGTGCTGCCTATGTTCCTGGACGGCGAGAGCATCGCTGTGGCTCCCTCGGTGGATGCTGCTTTGGTGGCCTTTGCCATCTCGGTGGGCATCGGCATCCTGTTTGGATATCTGCCGGCCCGGCGTGCCGCCCGGCTCAACCCCATTGAGGCGCTGCGTTACGACTGATGCGCTGCCCCCCCTCCGACTAACACCTTCCAAAGTGAGGAACCTACGATGAAAAAACGTATTCTTGCCTTTTTGCTGGCTGTCAGCATTGCGGTCTCAATGCTGGCCATGCCGGCCGCAGCGGTGCAGAACAACACAGCTGTACAGATGGCGCTGACCCTGGGCGCAATGGACAATGCCCAGACCACGCAGCTGAATGCACCGGTCACCCGCGGGGCGTTTGCCCGGATGCTGACGGCATTTTCCAACTACCGTGACAGCGTGAGCGCCCAGGGAACGGTAGGCACCCTGTTTGCCGATGTGCCCAGCGACTCGGCCAATGCGCCCTATGTGCGCATTGCGGTGCAGAACGGCTGGATGAACGGCTATACCGACGGTTCGTTCCGGCCGGATAATGCGGTGACCCTGGAAGAAGCATGCACGGCGGTGCTGAAGCTGCTGGGCTACAAGATGACCGAGCTGAGCGGCGCTTTCCCGCAGGCACAGCTGAACAAGGCATCCCAGCTGGGGCTGCGCACCAACCTGAACTGCGGCCAGGGCCAGCCCATGAACTACCAGGATTGCTCGGTGCTGCTGTACAATGCACTGACCGCCAACACCTCCGGCGGCGGCAGCTACGGCGCTTCGCTGGGCTTTACGGTCACAGATGGCCAGGTGGACCCCTCCTCTGTGATGATGGCCAGCCTGAAAGGTCCCTTTATCGCTGCCGAGGGTGCGGTGCTGCCCTTTGAGCCGCTGACCGTTTACCGCAACGATAAGGCGTCCTCTTCGGCACAGCTCGACCCCTACGATGTGTATTATTACAGCGAGAGTTTACAGTCTGTGTGGATCTACACCCGCCGTGCTGCGGGCCGGATCACGGCAGTATCTCCTTCGGCCAGCGCACCGACCTCGGTGACGGTGGCGGGTGTGCCTTACCAGATCGGCAGCGCAGACGTGGCTGCGCAGATCTCCTCTCTGAACGGCGGTGGCGTAGGCGAAGTGGTCACTCTGCTGCTGGGTATGAACAACGTGGCTGCAGGCATCGTGACCGGTGCCGCCGCCGATGATGTGTACTATGGCGTCGTCAGCTCGGCCAGCCGCTCTCTGGTGGAGGAGAACGGCGCAGATGTGCTGCAGACGGTCTCAGTGGTGTGCACCGATGGCATCACCCGCAGCGTCCGGGTGGATAAGAGCATGAACTTCCCCAAAAGCTGGCTGGTAGAAGTGCGGGTGACCCCGGAAGGGGAGACCGTGACCGGCATTGCCAATAAGTCCCTCAGCGGAAAGTTTGATCTGGAAAATTCGATGCTGGGTTCCACCCCTCTTGCAGATGATGTGGAGATCCTGGACACAACGACAGGAGGTGCGGCTGGGACGGTTCGTCCCAGCCGCCTATCGGGGGTAAACCTGAACGGACTGGATGTCCGCTACTATACCCTGAACGAAAAAGGCCAGATCGACCGGCTGATCCTGAACGATGTTACCGGTGACCTGTGGAAGTACGGCGTGCTGAATGATATCCAGACCGTGGCAGGAAACTGGAGCCAGGTCTCTGCACTGGTGGATGCTCTGGTCAACAACAAAGCCCCGGAAAAGGACGAGACCCCCTTGGGAGACCAGGTGGCTGGTGTGCTGGTGCCCACCACCAGCGAGATCCTGTGGGGTGTGGTCAACGGCACCCTGGCGGATACGCTGTGGGAAAAACTGACCACCAACACCGGTCCGCTGCTCAGCATCGGCATCCGTCAGCTGGCGCAGCTTACCGGCACCCCCTTCAGCACGCTGCTGGACTTTATGGGCCAGGGCGCCTATTACATCTGCTATGTCAACGGCCAGCCGGCGGCCTACAGCACCTCCATCAAATATCCGGTCATTGCCGGTGGTGTGGCGGTCAGCCAGGAATCCAACGGCAGTGTGGCCAACATGGCGCAGCTGATGCCCCTGAAGATCGACAAGATCGGCGCTGCCACGGTGCAGAGCGGCAGCAAGCGGGTGGAGCTGGCAGATATGCCCCAGGTGTATCTGTGGTACAAGGGCCAGTACTACCCCACCAAGCTTTCTGCGGTGAACAGCGAGGACTACACCCTGACCGGCTGGTATGATAACTTTGGCGCAGCCGCCGGCAAAAAGGTGCGGGTCATCATCGCCGTCAAGAAGGATTGATCCGGGACAGTTACGCACTGCCTGGGCGGGCCGTGCGAAGCCTGCGGCAGCTGCTGTACCCCCGGCGGTGCCCCTTTTGCGACCGGGTGCTGGGCATTTTGCCGGAGTGTGCCGACTGCGCCCCGGAGCGGGAGGCGCTGCGCCGCACAAGTGCCCGGTTGGACAAGGGACAGCATTACCTGGGACGGCTGGCCGGTGCGGCAGCGCCGTTTCGATACGAGGGATGCGTGCGCCGCGGGATATTGCACGCCAAATATGCCGCCGCACCTTGGGCAGCGGAGGAAATGGGCGTGTGGATGGCGCAGCTGCTGTTTGGCGCACAGGTGCGCATGAGGTGGTCTGTGCCGGAGCCGCAGCCTGCAGAGGGTTTTGCGCTGGAGTATGACTGCATCGTCCCGGTGCCGCCTTCCAGCCGGGCAAGAGGGTACAATGTGCCGGAGCGAATGGCCTGGCCGCTGGCCCACTGTTTGCAGCTCCCGCTAAAGAGCGGTGCGCTGTACCGTGTGCGCCGGGGCCGCCGTCAGGCGGGGCTGCCTTTGGAAGAACGGTTCGCCAACGTGGCAGGAGCCTTCCGGGTCAGGGACCCGGAAAGGATCGAGGGCAGGCGGGTGCTGCTGGTGGATGACGTGATCACCACCGGTTCCACCGCCGCGGCCTGTGCCCAGGCTTTGCTGGACGCAGGGGCACACAGTGTGTTTGCGGTGGCAATGGCAACGGTGGAGTGGCCTGCCCGCCCGGACCCTGCTCTGCCGTGGGACGAAAATGACGAAGAAGCGTGAAACAAGTCTTTTTTGAAAAAAGATGCAAAAAATGCTTGACAAAACTGCGGATATCGGGTATACTAATTGAGCTGTGAGCGATACGCAAACAGTTATCCGGGTGTAGCGCAGTTTTGGTAGCGCGCTTGAATGGGGTTCAAGAGGCCGTGAGTTCGACTCTCGCCACTCGGACCAAAAGATAGAAATCCGAACTTCATCTTCCGAATAGGAGATGGGTTCGGATTTCTTGTTTATACAGATAATCTGGATTTGATCCGGTAAGTAAAACAAGGCGGGTTTTCCCTGAATGAAAAGGGGAGGACCCGCCTTGTGCTTGTCAGACGGATTTTGAGGGCCCTAGAAATGCTTTTAAGTCTGTCTACAACTAAACTCCTGATTGTCCATTGTTGCCGTATTTCTAGGGCTTCTATGGGCTTGTGAAATGCTGCACCATGATACAGAGATATAAGCTAAATCTTCTTCAGGGCAAGATGGGACTATTATTGATTGGAGATAACACAACGAGCTTTGTATGATGTAAATCAAGTGCCCAGCTGGGCACTTGATGGAGAATCGGTTGATTTATCCAGTCATGGAGAGGCCTTGCTGCTTCAGCTGCTGCTCCTCTTTCCACCGAGCAAACTGGCGCTGACCTTCTTCGCTGGCATAAAATTTTTCAATTTCTGGCAACAAGACCCGAGCCAACGCTTCCATCTCGTGCTGTGGAATGCCGGTGCCGTAATCATTGATCGCTTTCTTTTTTGCCAAATGATTACCTCCCATGCTCATAAGCCCTGTTTCATGGGGTGGTTTCGTTCTGTGGTTCCCATGTGGGTATACGCATCCAGAACCTCTTTGGGAATGCGCTCCAGAATCGCGAGAGCCTCCTGGTACTCCCTCTGGAGCTTGGCATCTTTCAGCTGCTTCAACACGCTCTCGTGAGTCGCCTCGTCCAGGGAATCCGAGAGCTTTTTGTTTTTCTTCTTGAGTTTTTCATTCTCAGCCTTGGTACTGGTGAAGGCTGTACTGTACTTTTTCAGCTGGGTCCGCATCTTCTCCACGGCCGGGATATAGCTGTCCAGCAATTCGGAAATCTCGGCGGCCCGCTTCTTGCCGTTCAGAGGCCCGATGCCTGTGAGCAGCTGATCCAGCTTCTGGCGCTGCTTGGTCAGGTGGGTCATCTCCTTGAAAATGCGGGGAGGGATATGGTCGCGGCCCGTTTGGCTGGCGCTCTCGCCGCGCTCCAGGTCTGCATACTTGACGACCATGTGCTCCCAGAACTTATCCTGCCACCAGCTCAGTTTCTTCTTGTTGCCCACAATCTCCTTGGCACTGAGTCTGCCGTCTGGCGTCAAGGGGACAAAGGAAAGGTGCATATGGGGCGTCTTCTCGTCCATATGCACCACGGCGGAGATGATTGTTTCTTTGGCTTGATACTGCTCCAGGAAGTGGAGTGCTTCTTCAAAGTACTGCCGGATTTCGGGCAGCTTCTTGCCCTGAAAGAATTCCGGTGTGGCGGTGAACATGACTTCTACCAGCCGGACACTGTCCTTCCGGGTGCGGCAGCCGGCGGCGCTGATCTGCCGCTCGGCCTCGGCCCGGTACCGCTGGGGCGGATCAATCAGGTGGAAGTTATGCTTGCTGCGGGAAAGGTCAATATCAGGATTACTGGCGTACTTCTCTTTTCTGCGCTCGTTATGGGCCTCGATGTTGGTGATCTCCGGCCCCTTGTACTTGGCAAAGCGCATGATGGCGTATTGTGGTTGGCTCAATGGCGGCCCTCCTTTTTGGCAATTCAATCGTATTGATGACGGGCATAGTACAGACTCCTTTCTTTTAGGTAGGTGGATGAGCTTCGAGTATAAAAGTGGTGCTGGACATTTTGTCCAGCACCAACCAAGCCAAAATAAAGTGTTCATTTTGAGCGCTTGATTATAAGTCTAGTAACCGAGACAACCGTGCTCTCAAAATCAAGTTATCAAAATGGTAACTTGATCCAACGGGCACAGTATGGTAGAGTTGCTGTCCGAACTTTACGCGGATGAAGTGGTCGGATTCAAAATGAATCCAGCTACTTTAGAATATTAAAGTTTTCGGAGATCTCCGGTGGCACTGGACATTTTGTCCAGTGCCATCAAAACCGAGTTGTCACTGTGACAACCTGGCTAAATCTAAGTGGCTGTGGACAAAATGTCCACAACCACTTTAGGAGCGTAAAGGATTGCGTATATAGCGCGTTTTGGGGTTTTCGCTACGTACGTGCGTACAGATATTGTACAAGATCAAGTGGTCATTTTGACCACTTGATCACAGGGATTGGAATCAATGCAGATGCACTTCCGAAAATGCTATCTGATAAAAAGAATGTGGACATTTTGTCCACACCTAGTTCAGAGCCTTAAAGTTTTCGGGGATTTTCAGTGGTACTGGACATTTTGTCCAGTACCATCAAAACTGAGTTGCCACCGTGACAACTTGGGAAAACCTGTGTGGTGCTGGTCAAATTGACCGACACCACTTTAGGGTCATAAAGAATCGCGTATATAGTGCGTTTTGGGGTTTCGCTATGTACGTATGTACAGGTTCTGTACGCACGTACATAGCAAAAAGGCGAAATCCTCTCATATACAGGATTTTGGCTGTTCCCGTTTTGGGAACAGCCAAGTTAACTGCTCGATTCGGAATGAAAGCAAAGGCGTCGGTGATTCGCCGTCCCCTTTCTGGCAGAGTAAGGATGTCGTGCTTCACGACTTCCATCTAATCCGGCACAATGGGGGTGATTTTGCATTTGCTTGTGACCAAATTGTCACAGCCAATGCAAGGGAGTAACAAACGGTTACACCCTCTGGAGTCTTTCACCAAATAGGTTTGTACTGACCTTGTACATACGTACATAGCGAAAAGGCCAAGTTTTCCCATATACAGAATTACCGGCTCCAGGATGGGGGAAGACGCCTCGATTCCTAGATAGCCCCATACGCGGCTGCCCATTTGACTGTGGCATCGGAAAAGAGAAGGTGTACCCTGATTCGGGGTACACCTCCTTTTGTGTCTGGATGGGGCTGTGCCGGTCCTGTCAGGTGCGTAACGTTTCGTTACATACCTCCTTTTCATCAATCTCTGCCGGTCTCCCTCATCGCTTCTGACAGGCAACCGCTCATTTCTGAGGGCGCTGTGCCATCCCTTTCGGGCGCTCGCTCCGGGTGGAGGTCGTCGCGGTTTGGGCGATGAGGACGGTCATTCACTTATCTGTGAAGGCTATTATAGCAGGAAAATTATGATTTCCTGATTTTTCCATAAATTAAAATAAAGGCACTCTGACAGCCGTTTTTCACGATTATGGACGAAACGGATATGTGTTCAAAACATCGAGGAATTCGATCTTTCGACCACATTCGACAGGTCGAATATGGTAAAATAAAAAACAATGGAGGTGAAACAATGCAAACGAAACTGACAACGGGAGAACGACTCACCGATCTGAGGCGGGAGCATAACCTGACTCTGGAACAGGTATCTGAGCAGACGGGGATTGTAAAGTCCACACTGAGCAACTACGAAAACGACAAAAAGCCGGATATCAACCTGGGGGCATTGGAGAAGCTGGCGGCGCTCTACGGCGTAGGCTTGGATTATTTGCTGGGTTTGACCGAAAATAAAAAACACTCAGGGACAAGTCTTGCAGACCTGCATCTGAGTGATGACGCAGTGGATGTATTGAGCAGTGGAAAGATCAACAACCGGCTCCTGTCGGAATTGATTACCCACCCGCAGTTTGCCCGGCTGATGGCGGATATGGAGATCTACGTGGATGGTATCGTGTCTATGCAGATCCGAAACCTGAACAACTTACTGGAATCTGCCCGAACCGCCATTCTGGAAAAATACCATCCCAAAGAGGACAATACCCTATTGACCTTAAAGGCAGCCCAAATTGACGAGGATGAATACTTTGCTCGAGTGGTCAGCGACGATGTGGAGTGCATCCTAAAGGAACTGAAACAGGCACACAGTGGAGACCCGGGGAGTGTTGCTGCAGACACCGCCACCCCATCTCTCAAAGAGTACATTGAAAGCATCTCCGAAACAGAAGGCAGCGATTTCCAGAAATGGATTATGATTTTCTGTAAGCAAATTCACCTGCCTTACAACAAACTGACCGATACCGAAAAACATTGGCTGATTCAAATCAGCCGAAAATCGAGCCTCCTGAAAAGCGGGACCAGTCAGAGGGGAAAGCACCCAAGAAAGTGATAGGAGAGTACCAGACACAAGAGAAGCCTCTGCAGCGGGGATTTTATATACCTTTGTTTCGCAGACAGCAAAAGACTGGCAGCCTGTGCTTTTAGGCACAAACTGTCAGCCTTTCTTTGTCGCTTCTGCTGCCCCACAGGGGCACCTTGTGCGCCAGGAAAGCAGGGTGAACCCCCACTCAGCCGCTGTCTGCTGCACAAAGGTATAACACACTAGACTTTGTAACCAAAGTCGTGTGCCAACAGGGATGCTGCTCGCCCCTATTGGAAACCCAGAGCCAAAGAGGGGATACCCCTCTTTGAAATCACCCCGGCCTTTTCGTATTCCAGATCAAGCATCGAATACACAAAGCCCTCAGCACCGGTCAATGTATTTTCCGGTGCTATTCTGTGCGGGCACGAAATCCAGATTGCCCATATCTCCACCCATTCTCATTCGTGCTCAAAAGTGCGGTGTTGTTGCAGGAGTGAAACCAAATAAAACCCGGACTCACCCAAGGCGGCAGGAAAGGGGGAGTCCAGGTTTCTCTGTTTTGAGGACAGAATGAGGATGTGTCCTCAGAAAGAGAAGAAAAAAGGATAAAAAGAGTTGGAAGATGTCAGAAGGAATCAGCTCCGGCCGGCAGGCTGCGCCGCCCGCCGGTCATGGTGGAGAAGGGGGAAGATTACAGAAGGTTCTTCTCAAAACGCTTGGCCATTTCCTGGCCGTAGGGGCCATAGCTGCCGTCCAGCAGGGCGGGCAGGGCTTTGGCGGTGAACTCGGCCCAGCCCTCGGCCTCATGGCGGGCCAGGATGGGATAGAACAGAACCCCGTTTTTCTGGGCGGCGGCCTGGTCGCCGGGGGCGTCCCCCACCATCAGGATGTGGGCGGGGTCATAGCCCTTGGCTTTCAGCTGGGCAATGCAGGCGGCCTTGGAGCCGCTGTCCTGGCAGCAGAGCACGTCCACCGAGGGCAGCAGGCCGCAGCGGGTCCATTCTTCTTCCACAGCTTCCCGGTTGGCGCTGGACACAATAGCCACGTCCGCCGCTTGATGGGCGGCAGCCAAGGCTTCGGCCACCCCGGGGAAAGGCTTCTTATCGCTCTCGGGCAGGGCGTCGATGGCGGCATTGACCTTTTTGGACCAGGAGAGGGCCTTGGCCAGGCAGGGCCCCTTGGCGGTTTTGGCGGCCTCGGCGATGGCCTGGTTGGACAGCTCAGGGGCATGCTCGGCCCAGGCGGCCAGCTCGGCCACCCCTTCAATGGGACGGTAGACCTTGTCGATCTCGGTCAGGGCCATGGCCAGACCCTTGAACCGGTTGATGCCACGGGTGCCGGAATAGAGGTTAATGGCGTTCCAGCGGTTCAGAATGGGTGTAGCCCATTCTTCCAGCCCCCATTCCTCCACCATGCAGGGCCCGAAGCAGCGGAAATGCTTGATGTCCATGGTATCCATGGCGCAGCCGTCCGAGTCCACGCAGATCAGGTAATCTTTTTGTTTGGCAAATGCTTGCAGGGTCACAGCGGTTCCTCCTTACAGGCGGGTGTCCCAGCGGTCACAGAACACGTTGTCCTCGGCGGTGCCGCGGAATTCGCTCTGGCCGGTGATCTTCTGGATGGCGGCCCGGATGTGGTTGCGCTTGGGGCCGTAGGCATTGATGAAAGTGTGAATCTGGGGCAGGTCAATCAGATGGTTGGTATAGTTGAGGCTGATGGCCACAGTGGGGATTTCTTCATTATACCACGGCAGTTCCAGACTGTGGTTGCAGCTCCACCGAACCCGGACATCGTTTTCCTGGGCATAGCCCTTGACGTTGACCACAATCAGGGCCCAGTCGTGAGTCTTAATAAATTCCTCCCGGCTGGAATGGCCCATCATCTTGACGATGTTCATGGGAGTGACGCCGTTTTCCACTTCCAGGGCGTGGAAGTTGGGGCAGAGATCCACTTCAAAGCCAGCCTTTTCCAGCTCGTCCACCACGACCTGTTTGACGGGGTCGCCCTTATAGCCCTTGGAGGTGGGGGTGGAGCCCACATAAACCAGGAACACCCGTTTCTTTTCAGCGGGGTTCACCGGCAGGGTGCCGCGGGTATCCTTCACCAGGGTGATGCAGCTGTCGGCGGCCTGGTCGCTGTAGGCCTGATGCTCGGCGCAGCCGATGCAGTCCAGGCCGGCCTTGTCCGGGATGCGGACGGCCTCCTCATAGAGGTGCAGATGAGCTTTCAGTCCCAGAACACGGTGGAGGGCATCCGACAGCCGCTCCTCGGTGAGGTTGCCCTTGTCATAGGCGGCCTTCAGATAGGCGATGTCCTCGTCGATGTCGTTGGCAAAGAGGACCATGTCGCAGCCGGCGATGATGGCGCCGGGAATGGCGTCCTTCCGCTTGGCGGTGGCGGTCATGCCCACCATGTGGGTGGCGTCGGTGATAACCACGCCGTTGAAGCCCAGCTCGCCCCGCAGCAGGCCGGTGATCAGTTCAGGGGCCATGGTGGCGGGCTTGATGTCCTTGTTCTGGATGCCGGGGCAGAGCTTCCGGCTCATTTCAGGCAGGGCGATGTGGCCTACCATGACTGCCTCCAGGCCATCCTCGATGAGGGCGCGGTACACCTTGCCGAAGGTGGCTTCCCAGTCCTCCACACTCAGATTGTTGACGCCCATGGCCAGATGCTGGTCCAGCTCCTCCACGCCATCGCCGGGGAAATGTTTGGCGGTGCAGGCCATGTTGGGGTTGGCATCCTTGATGCCCCGGATGTAGGCTTTGGCGTTGGCAATCACGGTGTCAGGGTCAGAGCTGAAAGCCCGGGTGTTGACAATGGTGTTCCGCCAGTTTTGGTAGACATCGCACACCGGGTTGAACATCCAGTTGGCCCCCAGAGCCGAGGCCTCCCGACCGGCCACCAGGCCCAGGTGATAAGCGTTTTCAGTGCCTTCACCGGCGCCGCACTCCACAGCCGTGGCCACAAAAGTGCCCTCCGGCGCGGCGCCGTTGCCGCCGTCGTCACAGTTGGCTGCGATCAGAAGGGGGATTTTGCTGTGCTTCTGGAAGGTGGTCAGCTGATTGTAAATCTGCTCTTTGTTGCCGCCGTTCTGCCAGCGCAGGCCGCCCATGTGGGACTGGTTCAGCAGGCTTTCCACCTGCTTTTCCCCAAAGCCAGGCTGTGCCTGCAAAATCACAAACAGCTGGCCCAGTTTTTCCTCCAGGGTCATGCCGGCAATGGTATCTTCCACCCACTGGATTTGTGCATCGGTCAGATAAAAGGGTTTGGCTTTCAGGTCAACCATAAAAGGGGGCACTCCTTTCCGTCATCATTACCATCCAAAAACGTTGGCTTTCGCTTCTTTGCCCAGGCCGGCCATGGCAGGGGCGGGGACATCCAGCCGCAGTACCTGGCCGCTGTGCCGGGCGGTTTCCCACACCGGCAACCCGGCGCCGTTGGGATTGCCGGAGGCGGCAAAATGGGTCAGATAGGATACCATGGCGCCGGACAGGGCCCGGTCCCCATCGTTGAAAGGCCGCCAGCTGTTGGTCAGGGTGCCGAACCAGTACCACAGATCGGCGCTGTGCCAGGCACCCTTGTCGTCCCCGGGCAGCTGCCGGGCAAAGCACCATGCATAGCTGTCCGCCGACTGTTTCTGACACCACCGAAGGGCGTCGGCGGTCATCTCAGGCTTCATGTCCTGGGTGTTGCCGCCGGCCAGATAGGGGATGGGCAGGGTGAAGCCTTCGTTGGGGAACAGGGCGGTGTCCCACACCGGACCCATGTTGGCCATCACGGTACCGAAGCCCTGGGTGGCAAACTGCTTGCCCATGGCACCCAGCAGGGCCTGGGGAGGCAGAGCCCGCAGCTGGGCCAGGGTGGAAGCTCCAGTGGCCTCCTTCCAGGCAGTCCAGAAGGGGTATTTGTGTTCCATCACCCAATCCCCGGCAAAGAGCACCGAATCATCCCCAGCGCCGCTGGACATGACGGCTTTGGCGATCAGGCCCTGGGCGGCCCTGGTACTGCACAGCATCTGGACGCTGTGGGCACCGGCGCTCTGGCCCATCACCGTGATGTTGTCGGGGTCGCCGCCGAAAGCGGCAATGTTGTCGTGTACCCACTGTAATGCACACAGCTGGTCATAGAGGCCATAGTTGCCGGTATGGCCAGCCTCGACGGCTAGCTCGGGCAGGCAGGCGTAGCCGAACAGACCCAGCCGGTAGTTGAGGGTCACCGCGATGACTCCCTTTTGGGGCCAGACCGGTTCGTCAAAGGCCTTGTCCCAGCCGGAACCGCTGAGGAAGGCACCGCCGTGAATGTAGACGATCACCGGGGCCTTTTCGGCGTTGTCGGGGGCCCAGATATTCAGATACTGGCAGTCCTCGCTGTAGCTGTAGTCCAGCCCTTCCCGAAACTCGTGGTAGTAGAAGGGGGAGCGGCCGTTTTGGTCTTCGGGGGTGAAGGCGGCATCCTGCATGGCGTTGGGGCCGAAGCGGGAGGCATCGTAGACGCCCTCCCAGTGGGTGACCTGATTGGGATATTCCCAGCGGCCGGCGGTGGCATAGCGGATGCCCTTGAAGGCGGTGACGCCGGGGGCGGCAGCCGCTGTGCCCCGGACATCGCCGCAGGGGGTGGAGCAAACATGCTGCTGTATCATGGAAAATCGCTCCTTTTCAGTCCTCGTCCCTGGAGACCAGTTCCTGGGGCTTGGGGATGGTGTTGAGCTTGCGGTTCAGCTCCTTGACGAAGTCCTCGGAATACTGGCTGCTCTTGGTGTTGATCTTGCGCAGGAGGGTGACGTAGGTCAAAATCCGGGTCAGAGGGTCGGATGTAATGCGGGGGACTTCCTGCTCCAGCAGGGCCCAGGCCTCAGGGCTCTTCATCAGATCGCCCATCTCGTCCATGATGGAGTAGTGGTCGGCGGGGAATAGGTCCTCCTTGCTCTCCTGGAGGGTGAACCAGTTTTTCACATTGAATCCGGGGTTGGGATCGTCATAGATGTAACTTTGTTCCGGCTGTGCCACACGGGTCAGAGTAATGGCATCGGTGAGACTGCCCGCCGAAGCGGCAATCCGGTTGTCTCCTTCGGCCAGAGGCACCTGGTCAAAGACAAAGACCCGCTTTCCTTCCTGAGAGCCGAAGACCTGCCCGTTAACGGTGAGGGTGACGGAGGGCGCGTTGGAGTACACCTTGACGGTGGTGGTCTCGCCGCAGCGGCGGGCATAGCGCCGACCGGTCAGATAGACAAAGGGCTCCTCGCTCCAGCAGGCTTTGTAGAAATAATAGGCATCCTTGCAGACCGAGCGGTCATAGGTGACAAGGCCTTTGCAGTTGCGCCCTTTGGAGGTGGCCATCGCCCGGTTGGCGCTGCCGAAGTCAAACATATTCCATACAAAGCTACCCCACACAAAGTCTCGGGCCTCAATCTGGGGATAGGCCGTTTCGTGCCAGCGGCACTGGAACTCCTCAGAGCAGTCGCCGGGCTTGGGGTCATCCCGGTGGAGGGTAATCAGGCTGTCTGCGCCGTACTCGGACAGGCAGAGGGGCATGTCGGGATTTTTCTTGTGGAAGCGGTCAAAGAAGGGGCCGTAGTCGGTGGCTTCACCGTAGTACCAGCCGAAGTAGATGTTATAGCCCACGGCGTCGGTCAGATGGTTGAGCTGGCTGTTCAGCTTGACGGCGTTGATGTTGGCTAGGGTGGTGAAGCGGGTGGGGTCCAGCTCCTTGGCCAGCTGGTGCAGCTGACCGATCTTGCGGTACATTTCCAGGCTCTCGCCCGCCATCGAAATCTCGTTCTCTACTCCCCAGAAGCAGATGGACGGGTGGTGCTTGAGCTGCAAAATCAGCTCGGTGAGCTGCTGTTTGGCGTTTTCAAAGACGGCCTCGTTGCCATCCGGCAGGGCCAGCAGCGGGATCTCGGCCCAGACCACAAGTCCTGCCTGATCGCACAGGTCATAGGTCAGGTCGGGGTGCTGGTAGTGGGACAGACGCACCGCGTTGGCCCCCATCCCGCAGAACAGCTGGATGTCCTGCCGCTGCTGTGCCTCTGAAACCGCGCAGCGGCAGCCCTCCCAGTCCTGATGTTTGGCGGCGCCCAGCAGCTTCAGGTGCTGGCCGTTGAGGAAAAAGCCCTGTTCCGGGGAGAGCTGGATGGAGCGGAACCCGAAGGGCAGGCTTGCCTCATCCAGACAGACGCCGTCCCGCAAGAGGCGGGCGCGGCAGGCGTAGAGATAGGGGTCTTTGCGCCCGTCCCAGCTGTGGGGCCGGGAGACCTGGAGGCAGGCCTGGGGGGCCGAGGCGGGGCAGGTCACGCAGGCACAGGCATCTCCCTGGTCCAGTACCTCATACTGGATCTGGACGCCCTCCGTCGGGCCCGCAATGCGGGCGCTGACCTGAACCTTCCCGTCGGGGCTGGGCTCCGCCGTAAGGCCGGAAGTGCCGTAATAGAGCAGGTCAAAGTGGGTGGCCCCGGTCTGGATCAGGTGGACAGGGCGGTAGATGCCGCCGTAATTGTTGAAGTCACCGCCCAGGGGAATGTAGTCCCGATGGGTGTTGTCGGCCAAAACCAACAGCTCGTTGCTGCCCGTCCGGGCACCGGTGAGGGCAAAGCGAAAACGGGCATAGCCGCCCTTGTGGCAGCCGAGATAGCAGCCGTTCAGCCAGGCGTGGCAGATGCCAGCCACCGCGCCGAAATCCACAAACGCAGGCCGGGCGGCGTCCGCCAGGGTCAGGGTGCAGCGGTAGAGCCTGGGCCCTTCCTGCTTGGGGTCGTCCCCGTTCCACACATGGGGCAGGGTGACATCCACCCAGTCCTGGCCGGTGGGAAGGGTCTGGTGGGTGCCGTCCCAGGAGCAGCTGCTGAATTGCCAGCCCTCCCGCAGCAGAGTAACAGTGCGCATAAAAACCTCCTTGGGTCTGTAAGAATAAGTGCCTGCAGGAAAACCTGCAGACACTGCCGGAATGTAAAAGAAATCAGCGCTGCTGGAAAGCGTTGTAAGCGTCGGTCATATACTGGGTGGCTACATCCAGGCCCATGCCGTTTAGGGTGTTGACATAGGTGTCCCAGCTCTCGTCGATGTTGGACTGGCCGGTGACAAAACGGATCAGCATTTCCTGCACGTAGGTGTCCACCTCGTTCATAATCATGTTGTAGTCGTTCTGGTGTTCGGGCGCGATGGTCAGCTGGGGCAGGCAGACGCCCTGGTCCAGGCTGTGCCACAGGGTGCGGGCTTCCACCTGCTCGGGCATGGTGAGGGTGATCTGCATATAGGCGTCCTCGTCCATGGGGTTGACGAAGCCATAGGAGGGCAGGGCGTAGGCCAGGACAGCCTCAGAGGGGGTTTTGCCCTCGGGGTTGTTCATGACGGCATCGGTGAAGGTCTTGCTGCCGTCTGCATTGACGGTGTAGCTTTCCCCTTCGATGCCCCAGCACAGCAGGTTGTTGCCCTCTTCCGAGAAGAAGTAATCCAGCACCTGGGTGGCCAGGGCGGGGTCGGCACAAGAGGAGGACACTACCGCCTGGACGCCCACCTGGGCAACTCCGCCGTCCAGATGGAAGCAGGGGGTATCCCCCTCGTTCAGCACCGGCCAGGCCACGCCCACCAGTTCAAAGTCGGGGTTGCTGGCCCGGGCGGTGGTGGTCACGTTGCCAATGCCGCTGTTGAGGGAGAGGACGGAAGCAATGCTGCTGCCGTTGACCAGTTTGGCGTTGTTGGCGGCGTTGTCGTTGGACATGAACTCGGGGTCCAGCAGGCCCTTGTTGTACCAATCGTTCAGCTTGGTGACAAACTGGCGGTAGTTGTCGGTAGAGGGACCGAACACCACGCCGCCGTTGCCGTCAGAGCAGAACTCGGTGCTGGTCTTGTAGGCGGGCAGAAGCAGGTTGAGGTTGGCGTTGCCAATGTAGTTGCGGTAGGTGGTGAAGGGATAGGTGACGCCGGGCTCGTTGTCCCGGATGGTGGCCATGACGTTCTCCCAGTCGTCCACCGTGACGGGGACATCCAGGCCGTACTTTTCCAGCAGGTCGGCGCGGATGGAGGGGCCGGAGGAGACAGGCACGCCCAGGGTAAAGCAGTAGATGCCCTGGTAAGTGCCGCTGTTGGAGAGGACTTCCTTTTCGTGGGCAGGGGTGTCCACCGCCGCCAGATAGTTGGGGGCGTACTGGCGGATGCAGCTGTCCATATCCATCAGGACGCCTTCGTCGATCAGTTCATCAACGCCCATAGGGCTGGTGCTGTAGGACCAGATGATGACATCGGGGTACTCGCCGGAGGCGATCATCAGGTTGAACTGGTCGGACTCGCTGCCCACTGCGGGGTGGGTAAAGGCAAGATTGACGCCCAGCTTTTCTTCCGCGACCTGGAAGGCTTTGATGTCGTGATAGTTCTGCACCACGCCGGAGGTAGCATTGCGGATATAAATGTTCAGGGTCTTGTCCCCGTTGGCCAGGGGATAGGCGGCGGTGACGGCTTCACCCGTGAACTGGGATGCAGCGGTGGATGTGGCGCTTTCCGACTTGCTGCCGCCGCAGGCAGCCAGGCCGAGAGCGGCGGCGCCTGCACCGACGATTTTCATAAAGTTGCGGCGGGAGATGCGTTTCATAGGAAAATCCTCCTTCTTCGTGCTGGAATTCGTGGGGTTGAGCGTTGTGCTCTTTCTGGCCATTATGATACACGACCCGCCGGAGCTTGTATATCTGCATTATGTTGGAAAGCACCGCGGTTTTGTGTTTTGCGCCGAAAAAGGGCCTATGCAAAAATTACGCCCGTCACACAATTTTGTGCGTCGGGCGTAAATATTACGAATGAACGCTGCTTTCCCGGTATTGGGTGGGAGTGACATGCTCGATTTTTTTGAACGCGCGGGTGAAGCTGTTGGCGCTGGCATAGCCCATGCGCTCGGAAATTTCAGTGATGGAAAGGTGGGTGTCCCTCATCAGGCGTTTGGCCTCTTCCAGCCGCAGCCGTGTCAGGTAGTTCAGGAAGGTATCGTGAGCATTTTCCTTGAAAAAGATGGAAAGGTAATTGGGCGTCAGGTTGAACCGGTCGGCCACACGGGTCAGGGTGAGATCCACATCACCGTAATTTTCCTGTATATAGGCCTGAATTTTCTGGATGAGCTGGGAAGCGGGGCTGGTGCGGTTCTCCTCCACATAGTGGCACAGCTGGCAGATGAGAGTTTGGAGAAGTTCTTCCAGCTCGTTGATGTTCCTGCGCTGGAAGATCTGCTGTAAGGGCGGGGCACCCTCCACCCGCAGCACAGCGGGGTCCTCCACACGGTAGGCTTCCAGGATGATGTTGAGCATGCCAATGCAGTAGCCCTGGGCCTGGTACAGCTCCACCGTGCGGCGGCGCAGGTTGGCGTCCAGGTTTTCATGCAGCAGCGCGGAAGCCTGGGCGGCGTCGCCGGTGGCAATGAAGTTCTGCAGCTGAGCCGCAATGCTGTTCAGGCTGCGATCCATGGGCCAGACGTCCTTTTCCTTTTGCAGGTACCGGATGCCGCCGCCGGGCTGCTGGGCCTGGGTTTGGATCACGGCATAATATCCCTGGGGCACCGACTCCAGGCCCTGGTCGATCCAGCTGACATAGAGCCACAGCAGCTGGCCATATTGCTCCCGCATGGTATCCTGCAGTCGGCCCAGGATGTCCTGGGTGTCCTGGTCGAAGCGGGCTCCGCTGCCGTTCAGAATCCACACGATGCTATCATTGTCCAGGGTCACGGCGGTGTAGGTGATGCCGCCGGGCACAAGCTGGGACAGCTGGTCCCGCAGCACAATATTGGTGAGAGCCTGCTCGGACAGCTCACGGGATTCGCTGGGCACCTGCCGGGCCAGCACCACCCGGAACTGTGAGTAGGGGAAGAGGATACCCACCTCCTCCAGCAGTTTCCGGTAAGTTTCATAGTTGCTCACGTCATTTTTGAGCAGCTGGAGCAGAATGCTCTCCTGAATGCGGGGGATTTCCTGCCGCAGGGCTTCCTGCACCTCTTTCATGGAGTGCTGCATATCTGCCACCGACTTTTCAATCAGCCGGAATTCGTTGAAGCCAGTCCCTTCGGGGCTCTCCAGAATCACAGAGCGGTGGCGCAGCTCGGCCAAAAGATGCTCCACCGGGCGGTAGTTGCGCCAGGTGAGATAATAGACGATGCCGGTGCCCACCACCAGTACCAGGGCCAGGGCCAGCAGGCTCAGGTTGCGGGCAACCCGCAGCTCGCTCTGCATCCGGTGGACCGGCTGGATGGACAGATAGGACCAGCCTTTTAATTTGGAATCCGTCCGGGAGACGGTGTAGCTGGCCCTGTGCCAGTCCTGAATAGACTGGCTGCCGACCTGGGGCACAAAATCCAGCAGAGCCTCGCTTCCCGACCAGACGGCCGGCGTGCCGCTGGGGTCCAGCAGGCAGACAAGGCCGGATTGAAGTTCCTCCATATTCCGGATGGTGGAGAACAAACCATCGCCGTTTATCCGCAGGCAGATGGTTCCATAGGAGGCAGTGCCGGAGCTCCACAGGGGGACGGAATGGAGCATCACCAGCTGGCTGTGCCCCTGGCTGTCCCCCAGCAGATAGAACTGACAGTAGGACCGCTCGTTTTGCAGCAGTTCCAGCAGGCTGCGGTTCATTTCCTCCGATGGCATCCGAAGGCTTCCTTCGGATACGCGGTAGTCAACGTAACTGCCGCTGACCATGCAGTCGTACAGCCGGGAGTAAATGGTGGTATCGCAAAAGCTGCCGGCTGTGGCGCTGTAGCTCTGGAGATGCCGGGACAGCTCCCACAACTCGAAATTGCCTTGGCTGTCGTCGGACTGGCGCTGGCTCAGGGTGGCATTGAGGACTGTATCATTGCTCAGGTCAATGGCATAGAGCTGGATGGTCTGCAAACGCTCATCCATCGACATCTGTGCCTGGGTGAGCACGGCGTTCTGATAGTTGATATTCTCTTGCTGCAGCAGGCCGCGGGCATAAAAATAGTTGGCCAGCACAAGGACCAATGGCAGGATAAGCATCACAAAAAACGAGGCCAGCAGCTTATAAAAAGACTGTTTCCGGGCCAGAATCTGCCGCAAAGCAAAACGCCGGGTCATTTGCACGCACCATCTCTCCTTCATCACAATTTATTTTAATATACCAGATCTTGAACCATTCGTCAAAGATCCAGGGGCGCCAAAAGCCGCCGCAGTTGCCTGCGGCGGCTTTGATTCACAGGGATCGGAGCGGGATCAGCCCTTGACGGCGCCGACGGTCACACCCTTGGCAAAATACTTTTGCAGGAAGGGATACAGGCACAGAATCGGCAGGGTGGTGACGATGATGGTGGCATACTTGATGGCGTCGGCCATTTCCTGGGTCATGACGGCGCCGTCCGACATGGCGGCGTTGGAGCTGGAAAGGATGATTTCACGGGTGATCAGGGCCAGGGGCCACAGATCGCGGCTGTTGGGCAGGTACAGCATCTCGCGGAACCAGCTGTTCCAGTGGGCCACGCCGTAGAACAGGACCATCACGGCCATGGTTGCGCCGCTGATGGGCAGGATCACCCGGGTGAAGATGGTCCAGTGGTTGGCGCCATCCAGCTTGGCGGATTCTTCCAGCTCGGCCGGCAGGGATTCAAAGTGGGTGCGCATGTTGATGAAGTTGAACACCGACACCAGGCCGGGCAGCAGGACGGCAACGCGGCTGTCCAGCAGGCCCAGGTCCCGGATCACCAGATAGGTGGGGATCATGCCGCCGTTGAAGAACATGGTAAAGGTGACAAAGACGGTGAGCGGCTTTTTGAACAACAGGTTTTTGCGGGACAGGGTGTAGGCCAGCATGGCTGTGAGGATCACATTGAGTGCGGTGCCCACGACGGTATAGAAAATGGTGTTCAGCAAACCGCGCCAGATTTCAGCGTCGGCGAACACCCGCTTGTAGGCGTCCAGGGTGATGTCCTGGGGGAACAGCAGGATGCCGCCTGCACCCGCCACGATGGTGGGATCGGTCAGTGAGGCACATAAGACGTACCAGATGGGATAAAAGCAGATGAAGATCAGAATTGCAATGACGACAAAGGATACGCCGTCAAAAACGCGGTCTTCGGTGGTGGATTTGATTTTGTTCTTGGTGCGGGCCATATAGGACTTCCTCCTTTTTGCAGATGGTTTACCACAGGCTGGTTTCGGCCAGTTTGCGGCTGACCTTGTTCATGATAAAAACGATGATCAGATTGATGACGCTGTTGAACAGGCCGATGGCAGCTGCCGAACTGTAGTTGGCACCCAGCACGCCCTGGCGGTAGACAAAGGTTGCAATGATATCGGCGGTCTCATAGGTGGCAGGGCTGTAGAGGTTGAAGACCTTTTCAAAGCCGATGCTCATCACATGGCCCAGCCGCATCAGAAGGATGGTGACGATGGTGGGCAGGATGCTGGGCAGAGAGATGTGCCAGATGGTTTGCCAGCGGGAAGCGCCGTCCAGTTTGGCGGCCTCAAACTGCTGGAGGTCGATGGAAGAAAGGGCTGCCAAGAAGACCACGCTGTCCCAGCCGAAATTCTGCCAGATTTCGGAGGCCACATAGATGGGCCGGAACCAGGCCGGGTCGGACAGGAAGGCGATGGGCTCCCCGCCAAAGGCCTGGATGATGGTGTTGAACAGGCCGTCCAGGCTGACAAAGTCCACCACCAGGCCGCAGATGACCACAATGCTGATGAAGTGGGGCATGTAGGTGACGGTCTGGGCCAGCTTTTTGAAGCCGCGGCTGCGGACCTCATTGAGGACAAGGGCGAAGATGATGGGAATGGGGAAGCCGAAGATCAGGGTCTCCAGGCTCAGAACCAGAGTGTTGCGGATCAGCCGGCCAAAGTAGTAGCTGTTAAAAAAGTCAATGAAATATTCAAGGCCGACAAATTTTCCTGAGAACAGGCTCCCGGTGATTTTGTAGTCCGAAAAAGCAATGTACAGGCCGGCCATGGGGGCGTAACAGTACACCACAAAGTAGATCAGGGCCGGCAGGGCCATCAGGTAAAGAATCCAGTTGGACTTCAGGTCGTTCACCAGCCGTTCCCGGAATGGTTTTTGCGGCATGGCCAGCGCAGCGGCCGGCTGGTCTTTTTTGTGCAGCATTTTTGGTAGAGTCATCTTGTTTTCCTCCCGCTTTGATTGTCGTTCTCCTCTGCAAGATGGGGGTCTTGCGTTGCTGCCACCAGTATAGCCCCGCGGCGGGGGGCTTTCCATCTGCACTTCGTTGGATTTGGCGGCGGGGGCGGTTTTTGAACCCTGCATTTTTTTGTCTGGCTATTCCTTTTTTGTGGCAGGGTACCGGCGTTCTATGCAAAAAACTTGTAGATTTATCGGTCGGCGCGCCCTATGGTATCCTTTTGCTGAAAAGAATACAAAAATGGTAAGGAGGAAAGAACCATGGATTATCGCAACCCCGCCCTGACCGTCCCCCAAAGAGTGGAAGACCTGATCGCCCGGATGAATCTTCGGGAGAAGGTGGCACAGCTGTGCTGCTGCACCCTGCCCCATCCGCTGGATGACGCCGCGCTGGACAAGCTGCTCCGCTACGGGATGGGCACCGTCAGCTATCTGAACTCCGCCCTCAGCGGCGACCAGCAGCAGGATGTGGATACCTTGCAGCGGGTTCAGTCCTATCTGCGGGAACACACCCGCTGGGGCATCCCGGTTCTGGCCCACAGTGAGGCCATTGCAGGGGCGCAGATCCCTGGGGCCACGACATTCCCCCAGTCCCTGGGGATGGCAGCCACCTGGCAGCCCGATCTGGCCCGGGCCGTCGGCAGCGCTGTGCGGGCACAGCTCAAAAGCTACGGTATCTATGGGGCCCATTCCCCGCTGCTGGATTTGGGGCGCGATCCCCGCTGGGGCCGGGTGGGGGAAACCTACGGCGAAGCGCCACTGCTGACAGCCCGGATGGCCACCGCTTTCATCCAGGGTCTGCAGGGCCGGCAGGAAGTCATGGCCACCGCCAAGCACTTCCTGGCTTACGGCAACGCGCTGGGCGGACGAAACGGCGGCCAGGCGGATTGCTCCGAGCGCACCCTGCTGGATGAATACTGCCTGCCCTTTGAAGCCGCCATCCAGGAAGGCGGCGTGATGGCGGTCATGAATTGCTACGGCACCCTGAACGGGGAGCCTGTGGTCACCTCCTATCATCTGCTCACCGAAATCCTGCGGGACAAGCTGGGCTTTGCCGGACCGGTGGTCTCGGACTACGGCAGTATCGAGCGCACCTGCAACCGGTTTGGGACGGCTGTGTCAGAAATGGACGCCGCAGTCCAGGCGCTGCGGGCTGGCATGGATGTGGATCAGCCCAGCGGGACCTGCTTCTCCCACCTGGTTCGGGCTGTGGAGGAAGGGCTGGTGGAAGAATCGGCAGTGGACCAGGCGGTGCGCCGGGTGCTGACCCTCAAATTTACCCTGGGCCTGTTTGAGAACAGCGCCCCCCAGGGGGACTTTGCAGCCCTCACCGCCGACCCGGCGGTGCAGCAGCTGTCCCGAATCAGCGCCGAGAAAAGCATGGTCCTGGCCAAAAACGATGGGATTCTGCCCCTGTCCGGCGGATGCAGGATTGCGCTGGTAGGGCCTTCTGCGGATGCGAAGGTGGTCTTTTTTGGGGGCTATTCCAGCGTGGGAACGGTAAACGCCACCAGCCTGGATTTCAACCGCAGTGAGTTTGACCAGTTCCGCCGGATGATGCTGTCCATCTATACCACCCAGCGCCGGGAGGAACTGCGGGAAAAGGGCATTGTCTGGGAGGATGCGCCCACACCCGCCCAGGAAGAGCAGATTCTGGCCATTGTCAAAGAGAACTTTGCCCGGCAGGACAGTTATAAAGTCTACCACGGCCAGGAGGAATTTATGGACCGTTTCTATCCCGGCTGCAAGACGGTGCGCCAGGCCCTGGAAGAGGCGGTGGGAAAGGACCATGTCCTGTATGCGCCCGGCTGTGAGATCAAGCGCCCGCTGGAGGGCGGCATCAAGGCAGCCGTGGCGGCGGCCCGGCAGGCGGATGTGGTGGTAGCCGTTGTGGGAGGCCAGGAGAGCATGCGCTCGGCAGATGCCACCTGCGGTGAAAACAAGGACAACGCCAACATTGGCCTGGAAGAGCCGCAGCGGGCTTTGCTTCGGGCACTGTTTGCAGTCGGCAAACCGGTGGTGACCGTCCTGGTGGATGGGCGACCCCTGGCGCTGACAGAGGGGGACGCCCACAGTGCCGCCGTGCTGTATGGCTGGCTGCCCGGGGAACAAGGCGGGCAGGCCATCGTGAACGTCCTTCTGGGAAAGGTGAACCCCGGCGGCAAAATGCCGGTGACGGTGCTGCGCCATGCCGGCCAGATCCCGCTGCGCCACGATTTGCAGCCCCTGTTTGAAAGCAGAATCGCCATGGCGGAATACCTGGACCAGCCCAGCAATCAGCCCCTGTATCCCTTTGGCCATGGCCTGTCCTATACCAGCTTTGCCTACAGCAGCCTGCAGGTGACGCCGGAGGCGCCCTGCGGCAGGAACATTCAAATTCGCTTTCAGGTAAAGAACACCGGCGCAGCAGCCGGCGACGAAGTGGCGCAGCTCTACTGGCATGACTGCCAGGGCACGCTGGTGCGGCCCATGCGCCAGCTGGGGGCCTTTGTGCGGCTGACGCTGCAGCCCGGAGAAGAACGCACCGTGCAGGTGGTACTGGACAGCCACCAGCTGGCCTATCATGGGGCGGATATGCAGCTTGCCATCCAGCCCGGCAGACGTGAAGTGATGGTCGGCTCCTCCGCCGCCGATATCCGCCTGGAGGGCAGCTTTACCCTGACCGGGCCGCGCCTTGTGGTGGAGCGGCGGACATTCCACCCGCAGATCACCCTGTTCTGAGCAGGCAAATGAGAGATTCCAAAGAGATGCTTTTGGAGAAAATTTTATAGAATGAATCAAAATCCTGGAATACGTTCATGAAAGGGCTTCCTGCAATGAATGGACGTGTTCCAGGTATTTTTATAGTTTGATAGGGGTGATTCAGAAATGAGAAGAGTACGGAACTTTTATTTTTACAAGCGAAGGGCTTTTCGATAGTCCTATGAAGATACTACGTGATATTTTTATTCTACAAGTCACATGATGAGTTGAAAATAATTCGATATATGGTATAATGGGCGTGGAAGGAGGCGATGGCGTTGAAAGAAGTCGGCAAACGGCTGCGTACACTGCGGGAGAGCCTGTCCCTGTCCCAGGCAAAGCTGGCGGAGCTTTTAGGGATCACCCAGTCCAGCCTCAACCGATACGAAAACGGTCAGTCAACCCCAACGGTAGAAGTGTTCCGCAAGTATGCAGACTTTTTCGATGTCTCGATGGATTACATCTTTGCCCGCTGTGAGAAACCGCAGGGAAAGCTGTACCACTATCAGCCGAAGGTGTGGAAAAATGGTGCTGAGATGGAGCAGTTCGTGGAGATGTGCTTTGACCCCAAGTCGCCTTATTACAACCGCATGAAAGAATCTGTCTTGCAGATGTTTGCAGAAAAGGCAGATGAGGAAGAGGAGGTGACAGGATGAACGCTGTAATCTATGCCCGCTACTCCTCCGACAACCAACGGGAAGAGTCCATTGAAGGCCAGCTCCGGGAGTGCATGGAATACTGCAAAAAGAATGGAATGGTGGTAGTCAAGGAATATATCGACCGTGCCTTTTCTGCCAAGACGGATCACCGCCCTGATTTCCAGCGGATGATTAAGGACAGCGCCAAAGGGCTGTTTGACGTGGTTGTGGTCTGGAAGCTGGACCGATTTGCCCGCAACCGCTATGACAGCGCCCATTACAAAGCCGCTCTAAAAAAGAATGGCGTGCGGGTGGTGTCGGCAAAGGAAAACATTGCCGATGGCCCGGAGGGCATCATCCTGGAGTCCATGCTGGAAGGAATGGCAGAATATTATTCTGCGGAACTGTCTGAAAAGGTGATCCGCGGCCATACCGAAAATGCACTCAAGTGCAAGTATAATGGCGGCACACCCACCTTTGGTTTCCAGATTGACGCGGACAAACATTACCAGCCTGATCCGATTACAGCTCCTGTTGTGTTGGATATCTTTAAGATGTACGACACTGGCTCCACTATGAAAGAGATTGTGGACCATCTGAATGGGCTGGGGGTTACAACGGTGCGTGGGAAACCGGCAGATATGAATTTTATCTCTGGGATTCTTCACAACCGGAAGTATATCGGTGAATACAAGTACCGCGATATCGTGGTGCCGGATGGCATTCCGGCTCTGGTCCCGACGGATTTGTTTGAGCGGGTGCAGAGCCAGATGCAGAAAAACAAAAAGGCCCCGGCCCGTCACAAGGCCGAGGACGACTACCTGCTGACCACCAAGCTGTTTTGCGGCTCCTGCAAGGCAATGATGGTGGGGGAATGTGGGACAAGTTCCAGCAAAGGCCAGGTCTACCATTATTACCGCTGTGTCAACAGCAAACGGAAAAAGACTTGCAACGCCAAACACAAAAGCGTGCGAAAGGAGCCTCTGGAGCGGGCCGTGGTTTCTTCCGTGATGCGGAATATCATGGACGATGCCTTTGTGGAGTATTTTACCGATCAGGCACTGGCCGTCCAGGGGCAGGAGAGCAGTGAGCTGCCCGCCCTGCGCCGTCAGCTGGCAGATACCGAAAAGGCAATCGACAATTTGCTGAACGCCATCCAGGCCGGTGCTTTCAATGCATCTGTCAAGCGTCGGCTGGATGAGATGGAAGAAACCAAAGAAAAGCTGGAGCTGAGCATCGTGAAAGAAGAAATCAGGAAGCCTCAGTTCACCAGAGAGCAGATACAGTTCTATATCTTCCAGTTCCGCAAAGTGGATCTCAACACCCTGGAAGGTCGGAGGCGGCTGATTGACAGTTTTGTCAACAGCGTGGTGGTGTATGATGACTACCTTCTTGTGACCTTCAACTATAAGGAAGGGGCAGAGCAGATCTCCTTTGACCAGATTGAACGTTCGGATTTGTCCTCCCTTGGGGGACCAAAAGCTCAGACAGATCCGCAAGGAACTGCCTGAGCTTTTTTGTTTGCCGAAAAAGCAGAGCAGCAAAAATATCCCCGCCTCCTGCACAGGAAAGCGGGGATATTTTTATACGGTCACGCCTCGGAGGAGATGTCCTGTCCGAAGTAGCGCTCCGAGATCTCTTTCAGGGTGCCGTCTGCCCGCAGCGACTCGATGGCCTCGTCAATGGCCTGGCGCAGTGCAGCGCTTTCCGGGCTTTTGCGCAGAGGGATGGCTACATGGGAGGCATCCTCTGTCTGTGCCACCAGCTTGAAGTCTGCTTCCGGGTGGACATTCAGATAGTCGTAGAAGGAGACATCGGCATTCAGGGTGGCGTCGATGCGTCCGGCGGTCAGCAGCTGGATGGTCTCCTCCAGCGTGTCGATGCCCTGGACCGTAGCGCCGTACTGTTCTGCCAGCTCCATATAGGTAGAGGCCAGGCTGTTGGCAGTGGTCTTACCCGCCAGATCCTCAAAGGTTTTGATCTCTTCATTGTCCTTGCGGACGGCCAGAGCGGTATGGATATAGCCATACGGAACCGTAAAGTCGTAGGTCTTGGCCCGCTCCTCGGTCACCTCAACACCGTTGCACACCAGGTCGTACCGGCCGGCATCCATGCCAGCAAACAGACTGTCCCAGTCGCTTTCGACATACTCCGGCTCCACGCCCAGCTTTTGTGCAATGGCACGGGAGACCTCTGTGTCATAGCCCACCAGGGTGTCGCTCTCATCGTGGTAGCTCCAGGGCTGCCAGGCACCTTCCAGAGCTACGATCAGGGTGCCGCGCTGGCGGATGGCGTCCAGTTGGTCGGCGGGCTGGTCCGATGCAGATGCAGCGGTGCTGCTGGCAGAGGAGTTGGAGCAGCCTGCCAGACTCAGTGCGCCGGAGGCGGTCAGTACACCCATCAGGGAAATAAAGGTTCTTCTTTTCATGGTTTGATTCCTTTCTTTTGCGGCATCCATAACAGGATGCAGATGGATCTTATTACAAGCCGGGGTGCTCTACCCGGTGCAGGAAAGCCTGGGTGCGTTCCTGGGCGGGGTGGGCAAAAAATTGCTGCGCGGGGGCTTGTTCTACCACGACGCCCCCTTCCATAAACACCACTTTGGAGGCTACACTGCGGGCAAAACCCATCTCATGGGTCACCACCAGCATAGTGCGCCCTTCCTGAGCCAGCTGCTGCATCACAGACAGGACTTCACCGGTCAACTCGGGGTCCAAAGCAGAGGTGGGCTCATCAAAATAGATGATCTCCGGGTCAGCGGCCAGTGCCCGGGCGATGGCCACCCGCTGCTGCTGCCCACCGGACAGCTGCCGGGGGTACGCTCCGGCACGGTCTGCCAGGCCGACCTTTTCCAGCAGGGACAGACCGGTCTGCTCCGCTTGCTCTTTAGGTACCTTGCGGGCAACGATCAGCCCCTCGGTCACGTTCTGCAGGGCGGTCTTATTGCGGAACAGATTGTAGTTCTGGAACACAAAGGCGGTCTTGCGGCGCAGCCGGGCAATATCTTTGTGGGCAAGGTGGGCCAGGTCAAAGCTCTCGCCGTCAAAGCGGAGCGTACCACTGTCTGCTGTTTCCAGAAAGTTTGCGCAGCGCAGCAGGGTGGTCTTGCCGGAGCCGCTGGGCCCCAGAATGGCAACGACGTCGCCTTTTTCTACCGAGAGGCTGACATCTTGCAGGACCTGCAGTGCCCCAAAAGATTTGCGGATGTGTTCGATCTCCAGCATAGGCATAGGATGCAGACCTCCTTATTCAAAGCCGCGGGCGTTAAGCCAGCGCTCAAGCAAGCTTTGCAGTTTGGTGATGACGGTGCAGAACAGCAGGTACACCACAGCTACCTCGCAGTAGATGGGCAGGAAGATGTAGGTACGGGCGGCTACCCGCTGTCCGGCCATGAACATCTCAGCAACCGTGATATTGGAGGCCAGAGAGGTGTCCTTGACCATGCCGATCAAGGAATTGGAGAGCGAGGGTACAGCTGTGCGCAGCGCTTGGGGCAGCACGATGCGACGCATGATCTTCCACCAGGACATACCAACGCAATACCCGGCCTCCAGCTGGCCCTGGGGCACGGATTCCAATGCCGCACGCATGGTCTCTGCGCAGTAGGCGCCTTCGTTGATGGCAAAGGCGATCACCGCTGCGGGAAAGGCGTCCAGAAGGATGCCTACGCTGGGCAGGCCGTAAAAGATGATGAACAGCTGCACCAGCAGCGGAGTGCCCCGGATCACCCAGATGTAGAACCGGGCGATCTGCCGCAGAACGGGGACCCGGGCATATTGCACCAGGGCTACTACCGTGGCAATGAGCATGGCTAGTACAAAGGAAATAATGGTCAGGGGAATGGTCATGGTCAGCCCAGCGGACAAGATCCGGGGCAGAGCTTCGGCCAGTACACTGACTGTGCGGTTTGAGAGAAAACTTTCCAGCATGACAGAATGACCTCGATGTAAGATGGGGGCGGTTTGCCCATTTGTCCGCAGGATTTTACAATTCCTACCGGTTTACTATAGCATGAAATCTGTGGGAGTTCAAATGTTTTTTTGCAAACATCTGTTATGGACAAAACTTCGGAAATGGTGTCGGCGGCTTTATGCAGTTTTGCGGTAGAGCCGGGATGCTGCGCCAAACCACCCAAACACCGTTCCTTGACGGAGCAGAGGGTTTTGGGGTACAATAAAGCCGTATAGCCTGCCCAGCAGGGCAGGAGCATCGCCCGCATACTGTGCGCGGCGGATACGGAGGTAACGAACATGACGAAATGGAAGATCGGCGTCCTGGGCGCCGGCACCTGGGGAATGGCGCTGGCACGGATGCTGTGTGTGAACGGCAGCGATGTGACCGTATGGTCTGCGCTGGAACAGGAGATCGACGCATTGAGCGCCAACCGCACCCACCCCAATCTGCCTGGGATGCAGATCCCGGCGGAGATGGCTTTTACAAAGAGCATCCAGGAGGTCTGCACCGGAAAGGATGTGCTGCTGTTTGCGGTCCCGTCGGTGTTCGTGCGGTCCACGGCTGCCAAGGCACGGCCTTTTGTGCCGGAAGGACAGATGATCGTGGACGTAGCAAAGGGCATTGAGCCGGGTACCTTGCTGACCATGACCGAGGTGCTGGCCGACGAGCTGGGCAAGGAGGGCGGCCCCCGGAAGGTGCGGCTGGTAGCGTTGTCCGGCCCCACGCATGCAGAAGAAGTGGCGCTGGATCTGCCGACCACCATCGTGTCTGCCAGCCAGGACGAGGAGGCAGCCCGCTTTGTGCAGGAAGTGTTTACCACCGGCTGTATGCGGGTATACACCAACGCAGATGTGAAGGGTGTGGAGCTGAGCGGCGCACTGAAGAACGTCATTGCCCTGGGCGTGGGCATCTCCACCGGCTTGGGCTATGGGGACAACGCTCGTGCCGCCCTGATCACCCGGGGCATTGCGGAAGCAGCCCGGCTGGGAGTGGCGATGGGCTGCGATATCCATACCTTTGCGGGTCTGGCAGGCATTGGCGATCTGATCGTTACTGCTACCAGCCGCCACAGCCGCAACAACCGGGCCGGTATGCTGATCGGTCAAGGCAAGAGCGCGCAGGAGGCTGTGAAAGAGGTGGGCATGGTGGTGGAAGGCATGAACGCCCTGCCGGCTGCTCTGGAGCTTTCGGCTCGATACGGCGTGGAAATGCCCATCGTGCAGACGGTGAACGCCATTGTCAACCAGGGAATGAGCCCGGCGGATGCTGTGCGTGCCCTGATGGACCGGGATCCCAAAGATGAAACGCCCCAGGGCTACGGCCTGCTGGGATAAGACCTGCATTTGAAAAAGGCGGCAGCGCTGTTACCGGCGCTGACCGCCTTTTTTGCCGGTCAAAAACGAAAGATTATTAAAGAAATTTACCCAAAATTGACGCAAAAGACTGGAACGCAGGCGCAGATTCTGCTATACTTCAAACAGTTATTGAATTTTTGAGGGAGGGGTTTTATTATGCCTTCAACCTATGCTCACCGCCGGTTCGGCGCACAGGCGGCGGCCCGCCTGCCGGAGGAGCTGCGGGGCGTCGTGTCCCGTCACCGGGCGCTGTATGATATCGGTCTGCACGGACCGGATATCCTGTTTTATTACCATGCACTGCGCTCCAACCCGATCAGCGCACGGGGCGGTGCTATGCACGACCAGCCCGGTTCTGCCTTTTTTGCGGCTGCCCGCGGGCCGCTGCGGGAGGCAGAGGACCAGGAAGCGGCGCTGGCGTATCTGCTGGGGTTTATCTGCCATTTTGCGCTGGACAGCACCTGCCATCCCTATGTGGAAAAATACACCCGGGAGCAGGGGATCACCCATTGCGAGATCGAGACAGAGTTTGATAACCAACTGATGCGTGAGGACGGGCTGGACCCGCTGCGGTTCTTTACGGCTGGACATATCCGCCCCACGGAGGAAAATGCCCGCATCATTGCTCCCTTTTACAATGGGCTGACCACAGCCCAGGTGGAGGGTGCGCTGCGAGGCATGGTGACCATCCACCGCTGCCTGCAGGCCTCCAACCCTGCCAAGCGCTGGCTGGTGCTGACCGTGATGCGTCTGGCGGGCAAGTACGATGATCTGCACGGCCTGGTGGCAAATCCGCAGCCCAACCCGGACTGCGTAGAGAGCGGCCGTCAGCTGGAGCAGCTGTACACCCAGGCTCTGCCGCTGGCAGTACGGCTGATGACCGAGTATGCGGCGGACGAACCGCTGGACCCGGCCTATCAGCACACATTTGGTGAGGATTGACCGGCACACGGGCTGTTCAGTTTGATGTAAGAGGAAACGAACCATGGCAAAACGCGGAACGAAACTGACCGCCTTGGAGCGGTCCTGGATCTTGTACGATGTGGGAAACTCAGCTTTTGTGCTGATGTGCGCCACCCTGATCCCGATCTTTTTCAATGCACTGGCGGAGGAGGGCGGGCTTTCCTCGGTGGAGTATCTGGCATACTGGGGGTACGCTACCAGTGTGGTGACCCTGGTCACAGCGCTGCTCAGCCCGGTGCTGGGCGCTTTGGCGGACACCAAGGGCTTTAAAAAACCCATCTTCATGCTCTGCCTGGGGGTCGGCGTAGTGGGCTGCTGCGTCATGGGCTTTGCCCGCCAGTGGCTGCCGTTTTTGATGATCTTTGTTTTGGCAAAGATCGGCTACTCCGGCAGTCTGGTGTACTACGACTCGATGCTGTCCGACGTGACCACGCCGGAGCGGATGGACGATCTGTCCTCCCGCGGGTACGCCTGGGGCTACATTGGAAGCTGCATCCCCTTTGTGGTCTGCCTGGCGCTGGTATTGGGCGCAGGGGCCATTGGTCTGAGCCAGCTTACCGCACTGAGCCTGGCGCTGCTGATCACGGCGGTGTGGTGGCTGGTGGTCACGCTGCCGCTGCTGCGCCGGTATCGTCAGGTGCACTATGCAGCCGAAGGCCGGGAGCATGCGGTGCGTCAGAGCTTTGTCCGCATCGGCCATACGCTGCGGCATCTGCATGAGGATAAACAGGTGTTCTGGTTTTTGCTGGCGTTCTTCTGTTACATCGATGGCGTATACACCATCATTGATATGGCCACTGCCTACGGCACTGCACTGGGGCTGGATACCACCGGCCTTTTGCTGGCGCTGCTGCTGACCCAGGTGGTCGCCTTCCCCTCGGCGCTGGTGTTCGGATGGCTGAGCGCCCGGTACCCCTCCACCACCCTGATCCCCATCTGTGTGGCAGCCTATGCGGGCATTGCAGTATTTGCCTTCTTCCTGGCTACCCAGTGGCAGTTCTGGGTGCTGGCGGTGATCGTAGGAATGTTCCAGGGCGGTGTGCAGGCGCTGAGCCGCTCGCACTTTGCAAAGATCATCCCGCCGGAAAAATCCGGCGAGTACTTTGGCCTGTTTGATATCTGCGGCAAGGGCGCATCCTTCCTGGGCACGATGATCGTCAGCGTGGGCACCCAGCTCACCGGCAGTGCCAATGTGGGCGTGGGCTCGCTGCTGGCGCTGTTCATCATCGGATTTGTGCTGTTCCGTTTGTCCTGCCGGGCTGGGGTCATCACGGACAAGGCTTCAGGTTAAGGGGCAAGCAAGACCGGGGATGGCTTGAAAAAGCCGGCAAAAACACCGGCCGGGAGAAAAATTTGCCCTGCCGGGTTGACAAACCGGGCTGGGATGATTACAATAAATGCAATATCACAAAATTGGCTGTGAAGAGAAGAGTAGGCCTTCGCATTGACCTTTCCAGAGAGCCCGGACGGTGGAAGCGGGCAGGGAACAGGGGGCTGAAAATGGTCTCGGAGCTGCGCGGACGAAGAGCAAGAGCGCCAAGTCCGCGACGGGAGCGCCCGTTACAGCGTCCGGCTGTAAGCCGAGGCATGGTGTGCCCCGGCCGCAGCATCGAGGCTGCATCCCGCAAGGGAGCAGTGAAACAAGGTGGTACCACGGAAGCATTCTGCGCTCCCGTCCTTGCAGGGCATGATGGCCCGCAGGGACGGGAGCGTTTTTGCATCCGGTCTTCTGCAGCAGGCGGCGCAGCTGGCACTGTGCCGCCTGGCAAAAACAAAACATTGTATTGTTAGAGAGGGTTTTTATTATGTTGAATCGTCGTGATTTTTTGAAGGTTTCCGGTATTGCGGTGGCAGCGGCTGCCCTGGGCGGCTGCGGCGGCTCCTCCAAGAACAAGCTGAGCGTGGGTGTGCCCAACGACACCACCAATGAGGCCCGCGCCCTGACCCTGCTGGAGAAGAACGGCTTCTTCACCCTGAAAGAGGGTGCAGGCATCACCGCTACCAAGAACGACATTGCAGAGAATCCCCACAACATCCAGATCGATGAGGTGGAGGCTGCCCAGCTGCCCAATGTGCTGCAGGATGAGGATTATGCCGTGATCAACTCCAACTACGCCATTGCAGCGGGTCTGAACCCCATGACCGATGCGCTGGCTATGGAGGACGGCACTTCGGCCTATGTCAACGTGCTGGTCTGCAAGGACGGCAATCAGGACAAGCCCCTGATCAAGGCGCTGCTGGCAGCGCTGGAGAGCCAGCAGGTCAAGGAGTTCATGGAGCAGGAGTACAGCGGCTCGGTGGTGTCGGTGGTGGAGAACCCCACCGATGGCTATGATCCCAGCCTGGACTACGCTGCGCTGGAGGGGCAGACCGTGAGCTGTGCCGCTTCCCCCGCACCCCACTGCCAGGTGTTGGAGGTCTGCAAGGAGATCCTGGCTGCCAAGGGCATTACCCTGGAGATCCAGGAGTATGACGACTATGTGATCCCCAATACGGTGGTAGAGGAAGGGGAGGCAGACACCAACTACTTCCAGCACCAGCCCTACCTGGACAACTTCAATGAGGAAAAGGGCACCCACCTGGTCACGGTAGCCGGTATCCATGTGGAACCCATGGGCATCTACGGCGGTAAGCAGACCAGCCTGGACGCCATTGCCGCAAAATAAATCTATCCCCCGCTTATGAGACCCGCAGCTGACTGTATAAAAGGAGCATACCCGTGATCCAGATCAAAAACCTTTCCAAGACCTTCCCGATGAAGGACGGCGCAGTGTATGCACTGCGCAATATCAACCTGACCATTCCGGATGGAGCCATTTACGGCATCATCGGAATGTCCGGCGCAGGCAAATCCACCCTGGTGCGCTGCATCAACCTGTTGGAGCGCCCCACCGAAGGCAGCGTCGTCATTGACGGGGTAGCGCTGGAAAGCCTGACCCCTGCGCAGCTGCGCCAGCGCCGGCGGGAGATCACCATGATCTTTCAGCAGTTCAACCTGCTGATGCAGCGCAGCTGCCTGAAGAATATCTGCTTCCCCATGGAGCTGGCTGGTGTGAAGAAGGCGGATGCCGAAAAACGCGCCCGGGAGCTGCTGGAAGTGGTGGGTCTGCCGGATAAGGCCGATGCTTACCCGGCACAGCTGTCCGGCGGGCAGAAGCAGCGCATTGCCATTGCGCGTGCGCTGGCTACCAACCCCAAGGTGCTGCTGTGCGACGAGGCTACCAGCGCCCTGGACCCCACCACCACCCACTCGATCCTGACCCTGATCAAGGATATCAACAAAAAACTGGGCATCACGGTGGTGGTCATCACCCACCAGATGAGCGTGGTGGAGGAGATCTGCAGCCGGGTGGCCATTCTGGACGGCGGCGAAGTGGTGGAGGAAGGCGAAGTGGAAGCCATCTTTGCCAACCCCCGCACCCCGGCAGCCCGGCGGCTGGTGGCCCCCAACGGCGGCGCAGCAGCGCAGGAGCTGGCAAGTTTTGCCCCGGATGATCATGTGGTGCGGGTCACCTTTAATGGTTCGTCCACCACAAAGCCGCTGGTGGCGGGTCTGGCAGTGGATACCGGCATCCTGGTCAGCGTGCTCAGTGCGGATACCCGTGATCTGAACGGGCGGTGCTTTGGCAGTATGCTGCTCAAGCTCCCGCGGGAGATCGAGCCTGCCCAGCGGGCGGTGGAATATATCCGCGGGCAGGACGGCGTCTCGGTGGAGGAGGTAAATGGTTTATGAGTTTTGCGGATTATGCGTTTGCGGTCTGGGAGACCTTTTATGTTACGGTGCTGTCCACGGGCTTTGCCCTGGCGCTGGGCCTGCCCCTGGGTGTGCTGCTGGTGGCAGGCGATAAAGACGGCGTGCTGCCTTTGCCCAGCTGGCTGATGCACGGGCTGAATGTCGTCATCAATATCCTGCGCAGCGTGCCCTTTTTGATCCTGATGATCTGTGTGTTCCCGCTGTCCCGTGCCATCATCGGCACCTCGGTGGGTACCCAGGCGACCATCGTCCCGCTGGTGGTGGCGGCGTTCCCCTTTGTGGCCCGCCTGGTAGAGACCAGCCTGCGGGAGCTGGACCCCGGTGTGGTGGAAGCTGCCCAGAGCATGGGCGCTACCCCGATGCAGATCATCCTCAAGGTGATGATCCCGGAGTGTCTGCCGGGACTGATCTCCAGCATGACCACGGGCCTGACCACTATTTTGGGCTATTCGGCCATGTCCGGCGTGATCGGCGGCGGTGGTCTGGGCAAGGTGGCGATCTCGTATGGATATTACCGTTATCAGACCGATATCATGCTGATCTGTGTGGTGCTGCTGGTGCTGCTGGTGCAGCTGTTCCAGTCGGCGGGCACACTGTGGGCCAACAAGAGCGATAAGCGTTTGCGGAGATAAAGCCTCCCCGGCTGTTTCTGGGGGAGAGAAGGAGAAACGATATGGAACGCGATACCATCTGCGTACAGGGCGGCTACACGCCGGGCAACGGCGAGCCCCGCCAGATCCCCATTATCCAGTCCACTACGTTTAAGTATGCGACCAGTGAGGATATGGGAAAATTGTTTGATCTGGAGGCCGAGGGCTACTTCTACTCCCGCCTGCAGAATCCCACCTGCGACTATGTGGCGAAGAAGATCTGTGAGCTGGAAGGCGGCGCCGCAGCGATGCTGACCTCCAGCGGCCAGGCAGCCAACTTTTTTGCGCTGTTCAATATCTGCTCGGCGGGGGATCACATCGTGTCCTCCAGCAGCATCTATGGCGGAACCTTCAACCTCATCTCGGTGACCATGGCAAAAATGGGCATCTCGGTGACCTTTGTAGGCCCCCAGTGTACCGATGAGGAGCTGGAAGCCGCTTTCCGCCCCAATACCAAGGCGGTGTTTGGCGAGACCATTGCCAACCCTGCCCTGACCGTGCTGGACATCGAGCGTTTTGCCAAGGCAGCCCACGCTCATGGTGTGCCGCTGATCGTGGACAACACCTTCCCCACGCCGGTCAACTGCCGTCCGCTGGAATGGGGTGCAGACATAGTGACCCACTCCACTACCAAATACATGGACGGCCATGGCGCAGCTCTGGGCGGCGCCATCGTGGACGGGGGCAAGTTTGATTGGATGGCCCATGCAGACAAGTTCCCCGGTCTGTGCACCCCGGATGACAGCTACCACGGCATTACCTATGCCGAGCGGTTCGGCCAGCAGGGCGCGTTCATCACCAAGGCGACCGCACAGCTGATGCGGGACTTTGGCTCGATGCAGTCGCCCGCCAACGCTTACCTGCTGAATCTGGGCCTGGAGAGCCTGCATGTGCGGATGAAGCGCCACTGCGAGAACGGCCTGGCGATGGCCCAGTTCCTGCAGCAGCACCCCAAGGTGGCTTATGTGGACTACTGCGGCCTGCCCACCAGCCCCTACCATGCCCTGGCGCAGAAATATCTGCCCAACGGCAGCTGCGGTGTAGTGTCCTTTGGTCTGGCAGGCGGCCGGGAGGCTGCCAGTACCTTTATGCGGGAGCTGAAGCTGGCTGCCATTGAGACCCATGTGGCGGATGCCCGCACCTGCTGCCTGAACCCGGCCTCCACCACCCACCGCCAGATGAACGATGACCAGCTGCGGGCCGCCGGTGTGCCGCCGGAGCTGGTGCGCATGAGCTGCGGCCTGGAGAGCAGCGCCGACCTCATCGCAGACGTGGCCCAGGCCCTGGATAAGGTCTGAACCGCTTTGCCGCACAATACCACGGAAGGAACGTAAAACCGTTATGCCCCTGATCATCCCCAAGACTTTGCCCGCCTACGATGCCCTGTACAAGGAGAATATCTTTGTGATGCACCGGGAGCGGGCCGCTGCCCAGCAGATCCGTCCGCTGGAAATCCTGATCCTCAACCTGATGCCCACCAAGATCGCTACCGAGACCCAGATCGCCCGGCTGCTGGCAAATACCCCGCTGCAGGTGCATATGACCCTGCTGCAGACGGCCAGCCATGAGGCGACCCATGTTTCGGCAGATCATCTGGAGGCATTCTACCAGACCTTTGATGAGGTGAAGAACCACCGCTACGACGGCATGATCATCACCGGTGCGCCGGTGGAGACCCTGGACTTTGAACAGGTGGACTATTGGCCGGAGCTGTGCAGCATCATGGACTTCAGCCGGACCAATGTTTACTCCACCCTGCACGTCTGCTGGGGTGCCCAGGCGGGGCTGTATTATCACTATGGAGTGCACAAGCAGCTGCTGGATCACAAGATGTTCGGCGTGTTTGAGCATCGGGTCACCCGCTCGGCAAATCCCCTGGTACGAGGGTTCGATGAGGTGTTCTATGCTCCCCACAGCCGCCATACCGGGGTCAGCCGGGAGGACATCGATGCCTGCGGAGAGCTGCGCATCCTGGCGGAGAGCGATGCGGCAGGCCCGTACCTGCTGAGCATCGAGGACGGGCGGCAGATCTTTGTCACCGGACACCCGGAGTACGACCAGTACACCCTGGATGCCGAATACCGGCGTGACCGGGACAAGAGGCTGGATATTGCGCCCCCATGCAATTACTACCCGGGGGATGACCCGGCCAAGCCTCCGCTGTTCCGCTGGCGGGCCCACGCCCACCTGCTGTATGAAAACTGGCTGAACTATTACGTTTACCAGAATACGCCCTATGACCTGGAGACACTGGAACGCCTGTCGCCTCGCAGGGGGAAGTGAACCGGTCCTGTTCTGAATAGCAAAAAGCTGCCTGTCCTACTTGTTTTTCAGTAGGGCAGGCAACTTTTTTGCAGGATGACGGAGAGGTGCGCTCACTTTCTCCGGGGCTTCTTTTTCCGCACGCTGTAGCCAAAGGTGCCCAGCTTTCGGCCCAGAGCCAGATATTCGCCGTGACTGTACACGATGAGCTTGGCCTTTTCCAGGCAGAGCTTGCCGCTTTCGTCCAGCAGGGACTCATCTACATCACAGGCTACCACCTGAGCCAGGAACAGATCGTGGCTGCCCAGGGGGATCACCTGGGTCACCTTACATTCCAGGTTCAGGGGGCTTTCCTCCAGCAGGGGGCAGTCAGTAAGCACCGAACCGGGGGCGGCGTGCAGGCCGCAGGCCGCAAATTTATCCAGGTCGCGGCCGCTTTTTACGCCGCACCAGTCCACCGCCCGCACCAGCGCCTCGGTGGGCAGGTTGATGGCAAACTGTCCGCTCTCCCGGATCAGCTGGTGGCTGTACCGCTCCGGCCGCACACTGATGGACACCATGCTGGGCTGGGTGCAGATGGTGCCGGTCCAGCCGATGGTAATAAGATTGGGTTTATCCAGCCCGCCGCAGGACACCAGCACCGGCGGTTCCGGGTTGAGCAGGGTGCTGCCCTTCCAACTTTGCTTGCTCATCCGTGGTACTTCCTTTCATAGGGGGCCCAGGTGCGCTCGCTGATGATGTAGCGGGGACGCGCCTTGGACTCCATGTAGATCTTGCCGATATATTCGCCGATGACGCCCAGGCACACCAGCTGTACGCCGCCCATAAAGCAGACGATGCAGACGGTGGAAGCCCAGCCCGCCACAGCGCTGCCCATGGCAGCCTGGACGATGGCCCAGATCACGCCGATAAAGCTGATCAGGCTGACCACGACACCGGCGCCGGTGATCAGGCGGATCGGCTTGTTGGACAGACTGGTAATGCCGTCAAAAGCCAGCGCCAGCATCTTGCTCAAGGGGTAGTGGCTCTCGCCGGCCAAACGCTCGTGACGCTCGTAGCTCACGGTGTCGCTGGAAAAACCAACAAGCGGCACCATGCCCCGCAAAAAGATGTTGACCTCCCGGTAATCGGCAAAGCTCTCCAGCACACGGGTGCTGATGAGCCGGTAGTCTGCGTGGTTGAACACGATGTCGGCGCCCAGGGCGTTCATCAGGTGGTAGAAGCCTTCGGCGGTGAACCGCTTGAAGAAGGTGTCGGTATCCCGGCGGCTGCGCACACCGTAGACCACTTCGGCCCCGGCAAGGTACTTGCGCACCATCTCATCCATAGCGTTGATATCGTCCTGTCCGTCGCAGTCGATGGAGATGGTTACATCACACTGACCGCTGTGCAGCGCCTCCATCAGCCCGGCCAGAACAGCATTCTGGTGGCCCCGGTTGCGGCTTTGCGAGATGCCGATATAGTGTTCATCCTGGGCGGCAAACTGAGAGATCAGCTCCCAGGTGGCATCCCGAGAGCCGTCGTTGACGAACAGCACCCGGCTCTTGTCGCTGATCAGCCCGGCCCCTGCCAGGTCGGTGATCTTTTGCAGGAACATAGGGGCGGTGATGGGCAGCACCTGCTCCTCGTTATAGCAGGGGATAACGATCCAGAGGATAGGTTTTGACATGGGGTTCTCCTTTTACTGTATGGTCCGGCGCAGTGCGTCTGGTTCCAGCAGCTTAAAGCTGCTTTTATAGGTGTCCAGCAGGCCGTCCCGCTGCATCAGGCTCAGCTCCCGGGACAGGGCGCTGCGGTCGCAGTTGAGGTAATCTGCCAGTTGGATGCGGGAAAAGGGGATGGTAAAGGTCAGGCTCCCGGCCCGCTCGGCTTCCCCCAGAAGATAGGCGCAGACTTTGGCGCGCAGGGTCTTCATTACCAGCAGGTCTACCCGGCGGGAGAGCAGGAAGTATTTATCGCTGATGGTGCGCACCAGATTTTGCAGCACCAGGGTGTGTGCAGGGTCGGTGCCTGTTTGCAGCAGCTGCTCGTAGGGGATCAGCAGTGCCTCACAGGGGCTGGCGGCAACTACCGTCACAGGGCTGGACAGGCTGGAGCCGCCCAGCACGTCCCCAAAGATATCCCCTGGCTCCAGCCGGGTGATGGGCACCCGGCTGCCGCCCGGAGCCGGGCGGTAAGCCTCCAGCGCGCCGGACAGCAAAACACCGACCCGGCGGTTGGGATGTCCCGCCAGGATCAGCGCCTCGCCCCGGCCATAGCTTCGGGTCCAGGCGTGCAGCTCGGCCAGTAAAACACGCAGCTGCGCCTCTTCCAGCCCGGCAAACAAGGTCGTGGATCGTAATAGGGAGAAATAGTTTTCCATACTCACACCGCGGGGGCCGCACCGGCTCCTCGTCTGTGCAGGAAGTGTAAGACCGGGGCGGTCCCAGGATGGGAGACGCTGGACCGGTGCAGTGTCGGGATGAACTTTGGACAAAATGTCGGAGACATTCAGCCGCTGAAAAGGGTTTGGGCAGTACCCAAACACAAGCTTCCTGCGCAGGCCATGGTACCGGCCCCGCCGTCCTTCTGCATTCCGTTGCAAGCGCAACAGTATTTTTGCTTCCATTATAGTAAACTTGAGCGCGTAAAGCAATCTATTTTCAAGATTTGCGGCTGCAAAAATAAAAAAGAGGGCCAGCGCAGGCTGCGCAGCCCCGGAAGAAGGCTGTTTTTATGAAAAAAAAGATCCTTTTGCTGTTGTTGGCGGCGGCGCTGTTGCTGCTGCCGGCTTGTGGAGCCACAGCCAAAGGGATGTCCGCCGAGGGGCCGGTGCGCATTGCGGGGCTGAAAGGGCCTACGACCATGGGGCTTGTAAACCTGCTGGATATGGAGCAGCAGGGCACCGCAGCACTGGACTATGACCTGCAGCTTTATGGTACTGCAGACGAGATCGTGCCGGGGCTTATCAAAGGGGAGCTGGATATGGCGGCGATCCCTGCCAACCTGGCCGCTGCCTTGTACCAAAAGACCAAAGGCGGCATCCAGGTGATGGCTGTAAATACCCTGGGGGTGCTGTATGTGGTGGAAAAAGGGGATACTGTCCATAGCATGGCAGATCTTGCAGGCCGCATCATCCTTTCTACCGGCAAAGGCACCACCCCGGAGTATCTGCTGCGCTACCTGCTGGAGAAAAACGGATTGGACCCGGATAAGGATGTGAAGATCCAGTATTGCAGCGAAGCCACAGAGGTCACCGCGCAGATGGCTGCGGCGCAAAAGGATGCCATTGCGGTGCTGCCGCAGCCCTATGTGACCGCTGCCGGGATGAAGGACCCCAGCCTGCGGGTGGCGCTGGACCTGACAGCAGAGTGGGACAAGGTCAGCGACAGCCAGCTGGTCACCGGTGTGACGGTGGTGCGGACTCAATACGCCCAGGAGCACCCGGATGTGGTGGAAGCCTTCCTGCAGGAGTATGCCCAGAGCGTGCGGACCGCCAATACCGACCTGGACCGCACGGCTGCGTTGTGTGAGCAGCAGGGGGTGGTGGCAAAGGCCGCCATTGCCAAAAAGGCTTTGCCCGCCTGCAACATCGTGTGCCGGACCGGGGACGAGATGCAGAAGGATGTCAGCGCATATCTGTCGGTGCTCTGTGCGGCCGACCCTGCCGCTGTGGGCGGAAAGCTGCCGGACGAAGGGTTCTATTGGAAGAAGTAAAAAAACTGCCGCACAGCAGCCTTGATGCTGTGCGGCAGCTTTTATCTTTTGCGGCAGAGATCCAGCAGCAGCCCGGCGGACAGCCCCAGCATAGCAGGCAGCAGCCAGCCAAAACCGATCGATGACAGGGGCAGACGCTGGGCCAGAGCGGACAGCGGACCCAGGGGCAGTGCGGCGGCAGTGCTCTGCAGGGCGGCAAAGGCGATGGACCATTGGTAGACCGCCCGGCGATGGTGCAGCCCCGGGATCAGCGGCAGCAGGATCAGCAGGATGGCAGCGGGATACAGTGCGTTCAAAATTGGGGTGGACAGGCGGATGATGCTGGCCAGCCCCAGGTTGGAGATCAGCATACTGACCACGGCGAAGAAAGCGGCCAGCGCCGGGTAGGGCAGGCGGGGGCAAAGCTTGTGGAAGTAGTCGCTTACCGAGGCCAGCAGCCCCACACAGGTGTTGAAACAGGCGATCAGGAAGATGGAGGCCAGCAGGATCTGTCCGCTGTGGCTGAACAGAGCCTGTGCCAGGACGGTAAGGGTCTGGGCGCCGGTGCTGCACTGCGGGTACGCATATCCGGTCAGTGCGCCGATATGCCCCAGCATCCCATAGACAGCCAGCAGCAGCCCGGCTGTGATGAACCCGGCCCGTCTTGCACCGCGCTGCACCTCTTTTTCCTCGGTGACGCCCAGGGCGCGGATATTCAGCGCCAGCACGGCACCAAAATTCAGGCCCGCCAGAGCGTCCATGGTCTGGTAGCCGTCCAGCATGCCCTGGGCGGCCGGCAGAGCCTGATAATTCCCCACAGCGGGGGCATAGTGCGGGGCTATGGGGTCCAGAAGGCAGCCGGAAAACAGCACCAGGATCAGGATCAACAGCGCCGGACACAGCACCCGCCCCAAGCGCGCAGTAAGACGCTCCGGCTGCAGAGCGATGAGGAAAGCTGCCAGAAAAAATACGGCGGAGTAAGCCAGCTGCAGGCCGCGGCTGCTGCCCAGCAGGGGGCTGAGCATTTCAAAGGAGGTGCTGGCTGTGCGGGGGATGGCCAGACATGGACCGATGGACAGGTAGACCAGCATGGTAAAGACCTGTGCAAATACAGGGTGGACCCGGCTTGCCAGCTGCGGCAGCCCGCCAGCCTGGGTTGCGGCAACGACCCCCAGCACCGGCAGAAGGACGGCGCTGACTGCAAAGCCTGCAAAGGCAAACCAGAAGTGTACGCCAGCCTGTGCCCCCAGATAGGGCGGGAAGATCAGGTTCCCGGCGCCAAAAAACATGGAAAATAGGGTGAAACCGACCAGCAAAAGGGTCTTGCCCTGGAGCCGCTGCATGAGAATGAATGCCTCCTTTATGGATAAGTTTGAAGTCTAGTTTAACCGTAAATAAACTTCATGTCAATGAAGCATGACATGAGAAATTGTATTCTGTAAGATGATATGTTATGATGATGCCGGAACAAGGATGGAAAGGGAGCTGTGCAATGATAAAAAATGCAAAACAAAAACGCCGCCTAGGGCTTCTGGCGGCGGCGGGGTTCTGGCTTGGAGTGTGGCAGCTGACCGCCATGGCAGTGGGGCAGCCGGTGCTGCTGCCCACACCGGGCCAGGCATTGGCGGAGCTGGTACGGCTGCTGCCAGCCCCGGAGTTATGGCAGCGTGCGGCGTTCAGCGCAGGGCGCATCCTGCTGGGGTTCGGGCTGGGAGCGGTATGCAGCACCCTGCTGGCGGCAGCAGCCTGGCGCTGGACAGCGGTGGAATTGCTGCTTGCGCCGGTGATGCAGCTGGTAAAAGCCACACCGGTGGCCAGTTTTATCATTTTAGCGCTTATATGGGTCAGCGGCCGGAGCTTGTCGGTGCTGATCAGCTTTTTGATGGTGCTGCCGGTGCTGTATGGTGCGGTGCGCACCGGGATCGACAGCGTGGATGGGCAGCTGGTAGAGATGGGGCAGGTGTTCCGTCTGTGCTGGTGGCGGAGGATGCGGGCCATCTGGCTGCCAGCGGTGCTGCCCGCTTTCCGGCAGGGGTGCAGCGTGGCGCTGGGCATCTGCTGGAAGAGCGGCGTTGCGGCCGAGATCATCGGCCAGCCGGACGGCAGCTTGGGGGATGCCCTGTACCGGGCCAAGATCACCCTGGCTACTGGGGAGATGTTTGCCTGGACGGCGATCATCCTGCTGCTGAGCGCAGGGTTTGAAAAGTTGCTGCTGGCGCTGCTGGATCGGGCGGTGGCGGCTGTGGTGAAGGAGGGGGCCGAGGTATGAGCATCGTTATCCGAGGGCTGGAAAAGCGATTTGGGGAGAAGGTCTTGTTTACGGGGCTGGATCTGACGGTGGAAGCCCCGGCGGTGCTGTGGGCCCCCAGCGGCTGGGGAAAGACCACCCTTTTGCGCATCCTGATGGGGCTGGAGCCGCCTACGGCTGGCACAGTGCAGGGGGTGGGCCGCGTGGGGGCTGTATTTCAGGAAGATCGGCTGTGCCCCCACCTGACGGCTGTGCAGAATGCAGCGCTGGTGCTGCCTGGCCCGCCGCAGCAGTACCATGCAGCGCTCCGGGCGGACTTTGCAGCACTGGGGATGGAGGATGCGGCACTGGCACTGCCTGCGGTGCGGCTGTCCGGCGGGCAAAAGCGCCGCACTGCTCTGGTGCGGGCGCTCTGGGCTGAGAGCGACACCCTGCTGCTGGACGAGCCCTTTACCGGGCTGGACCCGGAGACCTTGACCCGTGCTGCCGCCCTGCTGCGCCAGCGCGCCGCCGGGAAGAACGTCCTTCTGGCTACCCACGACCAGGCGGCCATTCAGGCTTTGGGCTGGCAGGTGATCCGGCTGTGAGGGGGGAGCTGCGAAAATCATAAACTTTACGCCTTTGCCAAAGCCTCTCCCTTTCGGGAGAGGTGGCACGGCGAAGCCGTGACGGAGAGGGTCGATCCATCCTTTGGCCCAGCGGAGCGTCCTGCTTGTAGCGTAAAACTAAGAAGCTGCAAAAAGCAGGAACGCAGCACTTCTCGTCCCCGCCAAAACCATAATGGAAGAAGCACCGCTGGGGTAAGCCCTTGCCAAAGAGAAACTATCTTGCTGAAAAGGAAAAAGAACGCCTTATTCTACAAAATGGAGAAGGCGACTTATCATTTCTCCCAAAATGAACAAAAAAATTTGGTTCATGTTCATAAAAAAACGACTTTGGTATGATATACTGCAAGCAATGGCATTATTTTGCTGAAAGGAGATCCTATCGTCTATGCAATCCACCCCTTCCTCTGCAGCACCGTCCCGCAAAAAAACGCTGCTTTCCGTGCTGATCCTGCTGGCGCTGACCGGCGTGCTGGTGCTGGTCTTTAAGGATAACTGGGATGAGATCAGTGCGGCGCTGTCTCAGCTGCGCTTGTGGCAGGTATTGCTGGTGCTGGCTCTGGGGCTGACCCACCCTCTGCTGGAGGGGGTGTGCAACTGGATAGCGGTGCGCAGCCGGATGCCTCATTATCCGCTGCGCTGCGGGCTGGACGTCTCCTGGCTCGGGGTGTTCGGCAATGTGGCAGCATTTGGCGCAGGGTCGGTGCCGATGCAGATGTATTATTTGTACCGGTGCGGGCTGCCAGTGGGACCGGGTGCAGGTCTGCTTACGCTGCAGTATGTTTCCCACAAATGTACGGTGCTGCTGTATGCAAGCGTGATGCTGCTGGTGCAGGGGCAGTGGCTTAGGGGTAATACCACCGGCCTTTTGCGGTACCTGCCCTTGGCCTATCTGATCGTAGCAGGGATCATCCTGATCCTGGTGGCGCTGTGTGTGTCGCCTCTGGTGCAAAAACTGGCCCGGCGTTTGCTGTCCATTTTGCCGGATACCGAAGTCTGGCAGGCCCGGCGGGAGTCCTGGATGGGGCAGCTGGACGCCCTGAGCACCGAGAGCCGCCATCTGCTGCAGGATAAACGCCGCTGTCTGACTTTGTTTGCGGTGCAGGCATTCAAGCTGTTTTTGCTGTTTTCGCTGCCGTATTTGTGCCTCCAGTTTATGCAGCTGCCTTGTGAGCTGAGCTTTTGGCAGGTGCAGCTGCTGGCTGCGCTGACCTTATTTATCTCCAATGCGCTGCCCAATGTGGCGGGCATGGGCTCGGTGGAAGCTGCATTCCTGTTGGTGTTTACCGGGTTTTTGGGACAGGGCGCAGTGATGTCCACCCTGATGCTTTACCGGATCGCCAGTTATTACGCAGTGTTTGCTGCCAGTGTGGCGGGGTTCTTCTTTGCACAGCGCCGGGCTGCGGCCATGCATCCGAAAGCCGCACAGTAAATTTTGCTTAAAATATTCCGATCTGATAAAAATATACACAAAAACAGAGCCTGCGCCTTCTCCTGCGCAGGCTCTGTTTTTCTTGAAAAGATCGGAATGAGAGGAAGAAATAAATTGGAGGAAAACAAACAGGGGTATCCCAAGAGATGGTCATGCTCTTGGGAGCAGTTAGACAAAGCTAACTGACGCGCCATAAGGATATCACGGCGGTAAGGGTTTGTCAAGGGGGAGGCGAAAATATCTTTGCCGAAATAGGGCAGCGGGCGGCAGATGTTGCCAGTCCAAGCAGTAGAGAAGCGGATTTTTGGGTATAAGTCCTACTTATTCGCTATGAGATGGAAGTTTTGAATAGAATGAAAGAGAAAACCGGAAGAAAAATCCCATGTTTTGTCACTTGCTTTTTTCAGGAATCATTGCTATTATAATAGCGTGCCCTTGATAGGAGCACGAGAGAGCCGCAAAAGCGGTTTTTTGATACGACAATAGTTAGCCTTTGCTAACATCCACCATAGCGGGAGTCCCCAGGACAGCCTGCACAAAGGACAAGGAGGTTTCCACCATGATCGATTTTGAACAATGGCAGGGCTTTGAGGGCCGCATCTGGAAAGAGGAAGTCAACGTCCGGGATTTTATTCAGAAAAACTACACTCCGTATAACGGAGACGAGAGCTTCCTGGCTGGGCCTACCGAAGCTACCGATAAGCTGTGGGGCGCACTGCAGAAGCTGCAGAAGGCCGAGCGTGCCAAGGGCGGCGTGCTGGATATGGAGACCGAGGTGGTCAGTGGTCTGACCGCTTACGGCCCCGGCTACATTGATGAGGAGCTGAAGGATCTGGAGCAGATCGTGGGTCTGCAGACCGACAAGCCCCTGAAGCGTGCCTTTATGCCCTATGGCGGCATCAAGATGGCAGAGCAGGCCTGCACCACCTACGGCTACCAGCCCAGCGAGGAGCTGCACAAGATCTTCACCGATTATACCCGCACCCACAACCAGGCTGTGTTCGATGCCTATACCCCTGAGATGAAGAAGGCACGCCACACCCACATCATCACCGGTCTGCCGGATACCTATGGCCGCGGCCGTATCGTGGGCGACTACCGCCGTGTGGCGCTGTATGGCATTGACGCACTGATCCGCTTCAAGCAGGAGGATCTGGAGAACTGTGGCGACGGCACCATGACCGATGAGGTGATCCGCCTGCGGGAGGAGATCTCCCGTCAGATCAACGCCCTGAAGGATATGAAGAAGATGGCTGCCGTCTACGGCTACGACATCTCTCAGCCTGCAAAGGATGCCAAGGAAGCCTGCCAGTGGCTCTACTTCGGCTACCTGGCTGCGATCAAGACCCAGAACGGCGCTGCCATGAGCGTGGGCCGCATCTCTACCTTCCTGGATATCTATATCCAGCGGGATCTGGACAAGGGCATCCTGACCGAGAGCCAGGCACAGGAGCTGATCGACCACATGGTCATGAAGTTCCGCATGGTCAAGTTTGCCCGTATCCCCAGCTACAACCAGCTGTTCTCCGGCGATCCGGTGTGGGCTACCCTGGAGGTGGGCGGCATCGGCATGGACGGCCGCAGCATGGTCACCAAGAACTGCTACCGCTTCCTCCACACGCTGGAGAATATGGGCCCCGCCCCGGAGCCGAACCTCACCGTGCTGTACTCTGCCGCCCTGCCGGAGGCATTCAAGAAGTACGCTGCAAAGGTGTCCATTGATACCAGCTCTGTGCAGTATGAGAATGACGACGTGATGAAGCCGGTTTGGGGCGATGATTACTCCATCTGCTGCTGCGTGTCTGCTACCCAGACCGGCAAGGAGATGCAGTTCTTCGGCGCTCGCGCCAACCTGGCAAAGTGCCTGCTGTACGCTATCAACGGCGGCGTGGATGAGAAGTCCCACGAGCAGTGCGGCCCCAACTATGCCCCCGTTACCAGCGAGTACCTGAACTATGACGAGGTGCTGCCCAAGTTTGTCAAGATGCTGGACTGGCTGGCAGGTCTGTATGTCAATGTGCTGAACCTGATCCAGTATATGCACGACAAGTACTACTACGAGGAAGCCGAGATGGCGCTGATCGATACCGACGTGCGCCGTACCTTTGCCACCGGCATTGCAGGCTTCTCTCATGTGATTGACTCCCTCAGCGCTATCAAGTACGCAAAGGTTCGGGCAGTCCGGGATGAGGACGGCATCACCACCGGCTTTGAGGTGGAGGGCGACTTCCCCCGTTACGGCAACGACGATGACCGTGCCGATGAGATCGGCGTGTGGCTGCTGCGCACCTTCCTGGAGATGATCAAGAAGCGCCATACCTACCGCAACTCCGAGGCTACCACCTCGATCCTGACCATCACTTCCAACGTGGTGTACGGCAAGTACACCGGCGCTCTGCCGGACGGCCGTGCAGCCTTTACCCCCTTTGCCCCGGGCGCAAACCCCAGCTACGGCGCAGAGCAGAACGGCCTGCTGGCCTCTCTGAACTCGGTGGCAAAGCTGCCCTACCACTGGGCACTGGACGGCATCTCCAACACCCAGACCATCAACCCCGACGCTTTGGGCCACAGCGAGACCGAGCGGGTGGAGAACCTGGTGCAGGTCATGGACGGCTACTTTAACCAGGGTGCTCACCACCTGAACGTCAACGTCTTTGGCAAGGAGAAGCTGATGGATGCTATGGAGCACCCGGAGAAGGAGGAGTACGCAAACTTCACCATCCGTGTCTCCGGCTACGCTGTCAAGTTCATCGATCTGACCCGGGAGCAGCAGATGGACGTGATCGCCCGTACCTGCCATGCAAGCCTCTGATCGCATCGGCTACATCCACTCGCTGGAGTCCTTTGGCTCTGTGGATGGGCCGGGGGTGCGCTATGTCGTGTTTTTGCAGGGATGCGGTCTGCGGTGCCAGTATTGTCATAACCCGGAGACCTGGCACGCAGGGGGCGAACCTTGGACCGCAGAGGATCTGTTCCAGAAAGTGTGGCGCTACCGCAACTACTGGGGCAAAAAAGGCGGCATCACGGTAAGCGGCGGGGAACCGCTGCTTCAGATGGATTTCGTCACCGACTTTTTTGCCTTGGCGCGGGCTAAGGGCGTCCATACCACCCTGGATACGGCTGGCGGGCCGTTTTCCACCGACCCAGCCTACCTGGCCCGGTTTGACCGGCTGCTGGAACAGACCAGCCTGGTCATGCTGGACCTGAAAGAGATGGACCCGGACAAGCACCGCCGCCTTACCGGCCGGGACAACGCCAATATCCTGGCTATGGCCCGGTACCTGTCGGAAAAGGGCGTCCCGATGTGGATCCGTCATGTGCTGGTGCCCGGCCTTACCGATGAGGAGCAGGGCCTGGCTGAGATGGGCCGCTTTATCCAGAGCCTTTCTACGGTGCAGCGGGTGGAAGTGCTTCCGTATCACACACTGGGGCTGTTCAAGTGGAAACAGCTGGGCATCCCCTATCCGCTGGAGGATGCAGTGCCTCCCACGGCAGACCAGGTCCGCCGGGCAGAGCAGCTGCTCCATACCGCCGATTACCCCGGCTAAAAAGTAAATAAACAAAAAACCGGACAGTCTTTGGACTGTCCGGTTTTTTGTTTGTTGCAGGGAGCAGTGGATGGCGCTTACTTCCGTGCGATCATCTCGGTATAGGCCAGCACCAGGGGGCCTACGCCCTTTGCATCGTTGCAGACCACCGGCTCACTGTAATAGTAAGCCAGGGAGCCGTCCCGGTGATCCTTGCCGCCCAGACCTGCCACCAGGCAGATGCCGTCCAGCTGCAGGCTGCCGTCCGGGTTTTTGGAAAGATATCGGTCGCAGGTGCCGTAGAAAGCCTTTTCCGCCCAGGCGGTCATCCGCGGGGGCAGCAGACCCAGGCGCACGCCCTTGAGCACAGCGTAGGCAAACAGAGCAGTGCCGCTGGTCTCCAGGTAGTTGCCCTGCTCGCCGGGGTGGTCCATCACCTGCCAGAACATCCCGCTCTCCGGGTCCTGGAACTTGTGCACGTCCTCAATGGTCTGCTTGAGCATGGCCTGGATGCCGCGGTATTCGTTGTACAGCTGTTCGTCCATCCGCTCCAGCACGTCCACCATGGCCACCATGAACCAGCCCATAGCCCGCAGCCAGAAGTTGGGGCTGCAGCCGGTCTCCGGGTCGGCCCAATACATCTGGCGGCTCTCATCATAGCCGTGATAGTACAGGCCGGTCTTTTCATCCCGCATATGCTTTTGGATGTTCATAAACTGTTTGTAGCTGTCGATGCAGCCCTTCATTTTATTAAAGCGGGTCTCGTATTCCATGTAGAAGGGCTGTGCCATATAGGCGCCATCCAGCCAGACCTGCCAGGGATAGATGTTCTTGTGCCAGAAGTTGCCCTCTTTGGTGCGGGGCTGGCCCAACAGCTGACTGTTGATGGTGTCGATGGCCTTGCGGTATTTCTCCTCGCCAAAAATATCGTACAGGGTAAACAGGTTTTTGCCCTGGTTTACATTGTCCAGGTTGTACTCCTCCGGGTCAAAGGTCTTGATGGAGCCGTCCGGCTGGACAAAATAGTCGATGAAGTCCTTGGAAAAGCGCAGGTATTTTTCCTGTCCGGTGGTCTTATACAGGCTCAGAGTAGCGGTGATCATGCAGCCGTCGATATAGTTCCACTTGTTGGGCTGGCCGCTGCGCACCTTTTCGATGTTCCACATGGGGGCTTCTGCGCTGGAGTGATCGATCAGGTAGTCCACATAGTCGCCCAGCATGGTCAGGATCTCGTCATGGGTCATGGTTTTACTCCTCCTCAAAATGTTCCACATTGGCAAAGTGCAGCCGCTCGCCTTCGTAGCCCTCGATCTGTACGTTGTGCAGGTCGATGGAGCGGACGTTCTCGGCGTAGATAGCCAGTTTTTTTACATGGGGGCGGTTGTCGGCCATGGCAGCCTGTCCCGCCTCAGCCTGGGGGTCAAAGGTGATGCTCACGTTGCGCATGGACACCCGCTCGATGGGCTGCTCCGGCAGGCCGTCAAAGTAACAGCCAGCGTACTGGGCATCGGTGGCGGTGATATCTTCCATGGTCAGGGTGCCCAGCCGGGGCGTGTATTCATCCACCGGCAGGGGACGGCGGTCCTGCACATAGTCGCTGTGGCCGTCCGGATCACAGAAGTAAAACATATTGATGACGAAAGGTGCTTTTACCCCCCGCATCTCCACATTGCGGAATACCAGCCCGTCGATCACAGCGGTGTTGCCCCGGCCGCGGCGGGTCTTGACACGCAGGCCACGGTCGGTGTGATCCATCAGGCACTGGGTCACCACCATATCCTTGACGCCGCCGCTCATCTCGCTGCCAATGACGATGCCGCCATGGCCTTTGTCCAGCAGACAGTTGCGCACCACCGTGTGCTCACAGCTCTTTTTCAGCTTCATGCCCAAAAAGACCTTGCTGGCCTTCATGGCAATGCAGTCGTCTCCCACATGGATGTTGACGCCGATGATCCGGGTGTTGACGCAGCTCTCCGGGTCGATGCCGTCGGTGTTGGGTCCATCGTAGGGGTTGTGAATGTTGAAATGCAGCAGATCCAGGTTGCGGGCAAAGAGGGGGTGGATGGTCCAGGCGTAGCTGTTTTGGACGGTCACGCCGTGCAGGCAGACGTTCTCGCTGTCCACCACTGCCACCATCCGGGGGCGCCAGGCAATGCGCTTGGTCTTGGGGTCCTGCCACCAGTCGCCGTTGGCGGCATCGCCATCCAGCACGCCCTGTCCGGTGATGACCACATCGTGCACCTGGGTCACGTTGATCAGGCTGGCAAAGCTGTCCAGCGGGTTGCCTTCCCATCCGGTAAGGTAATACTCGTCCACCTCATTGGCGCTGGGAAGCACACCGGGCAGGATGGGGTAGTGGGTGCGGTCGTTGTCTCCCAGCAGCACAGCGCCCTTTTCCAGGTAAAAGGTGGTCTCGCTTTTCAGGAACAGGCTGGCGGTGCGGTAACGTCCGGCAGGCAGGTACACGGTGCCCCCAGCCGGGCAGGTGGACAGAGCGGCCTGCAGCCGGGCAGTGTTGTCCGTTACGCCATCCGGCACCAGACCGTAGCGGGATGCATCCACAAAAAAGCTCTCATGCTGGGTGGTAAAATCCAGTGTCAGGGTCTGGCCCTCTGCCTCGGCTTCTACGGTGTAGGTGGTGTCCGGCTCCAAAGAGAACAGAGAGAACACGTTGGTGTTGCAGTCCGTGTAGATCACGGCGCCGTTCAGCCGCACCACAAAGGGATGGGCGGGGCGATAGCACAGGCCGTTTTCCAGCTCGAACACGGCGCTGCGGGTGGTGGAACGGATCAAGGTCAAATTCATGATGGATCAGCCTCCTGAGCTTGTCGGTAGGGATGAAAATATGGTATGATACGATAAAGACGATGTGCTGCGCCCTTTGGGGCAGCAATTTTGGAAAGGGGGGCCGGTATGAGGCCCGAACGGGAAAAATGGAGCGAAAAGATCCGCGCCGGGGGACTGCGTGTGGAGGGCGGCCGTTTTGAGCTGCCCCCGGGGGAGGATTGTTTCCTGATCCTTTTATCTGGCGGCAGCTGTGAGCTGCGCCCGTTTCCGGTGCAGGAAGAGCAGGAGCCTGCCCAAACGCTGAATCCCGGGTGCCTCGTTTTGCTGGGGCCGCAAAGCGGGATGCAGATGCAGCAGACCAGCCATACGGCGCTGGACTTGGTGGGGTGTCATTTCCCGCCGGCAGCGCTGGCTGAACTGCGGTCGATGGGCTGCCGGGATCTGGAAGGGATGCTCCCGCCGCAGGGCCGGCTGACGCTGTACGGGTCTGCGCAGTGGACCACCCGTCTGCGCACCCTGCTGGCACTGCTGTGGGGTGAGATGGAGGACCCGGAGAGCCCGGTGCTGTGGTATCTGGGGCTGCTGCTCCAATATGCCCAGAAAGAGTATCTGGCCCAGGGCGGCAGCATGAGCCGCCCCCATAACGAGACGGTGGATCAGATCTGCGCATACCTCACCGACCATTACCAGCAAAAGCTCTCCCTCTCGGAGGTGGCAGCGCAGTTTTATCTTTCCCCTTACTATCTCAGCCGCCTGTTCCGGCGGGTGACCGGACAATCCATTGTGGATTTCATCAATGCCCGCCGCATCGAGGCGGCGCAGCGCCTGCTGGAGACAACAGAGCTGAGCATTACCGCAGTGGCAGAACAGACTGGTTTTTTGACCGCTGCACATTTCCGCCGGGTGTTCCGGGAGCTGCTGGGCGTAGGCCCGCTGCAGTACCGCAAAGGCTTTCGCAAATGATCCGGCTGCCCTTCAAAACAAAACGCCCCCTGTGCCACATTTACGGGATATGGCACAGGGGGCATTGTTATTGTCGTGGCTGGCTTATGTCAGCGGCAGGGGCTTAGCCCTTGACTGCACCGGCAGAGATGCCTTCCACGAACTGATCCTGTGCACAGAAGAAAACGATCAGCTGCGGCAGGATGGAGATCAGGGACAGCGCCAGGATGCGGTTCCACGCAAAGCCGGTGTCACCATCCATGGACAGCTTGACGAACAGAGACATGGGGTACTTGGCGGGGGTCTGCACGTACAGCAGCGGGCCCATAAAGTCGTTGCAGCTCCACATGAACTGGAACAGCGCACAGGACACCAGAGCGGGCATCAACATGGGCACGATCACCTTGTACAGGGTCTGGAAGGAGGAGCAGCCGTCGATGGAGGCAGCCTCGTCCAGGTCCCGGGGGACGTTGCGCATGAACTGGACCAGCTGGTAGACAAAGTAGGTCTCGGTAGCAAAGAGGGTGTGGAACCAGATGGCCAGATAGAAGGGGCTGTTGACCCAGCCGAACTTGGTGTACAGCAAAAACTGGGGCACGTTCAGCACGACCTGGGGCAGGAACAGGGTGGCCAGCATGATGCTGAACAGGATCTTCCGCCCGGGGAAGTTGAAGCGGCCGAAGCCGTAAGCTGCAATGCAGGAGGAGACGACCGTGCAGATGACCTTGGGCAGAACATAAGAATAGGTGTTCAGCATGGCCTGCAGGATGTTGATGGAACCGCCGAAGTTGTTCAGCGCGTTCTTATAGCCCTCCAGGGTGGGGTTCTGGATCCACAGGCCGATGCCTGCAAAGATCTCGCTGTTGTCCTTGAAAGTAGCACTGATCATCCACAGCAGGGGATAGATCATGATGAGGCCCACAAGGATCAGCACGACGTACTTGAAAAACGTCGCAATGGCGTTGGATGCTTTCATTCCCATACTGTCACACCTTACCTTTCATCCGAGTAGTAGACCCACTTCTTCTGGCTGGTGAAGGCGATGATCGTCAGGATGCAGACGATGACGAACATGATCCATGCCAGAGCCGAGGCCATACCCATTTCGTTCGACTTGAAGGCGTAGTTGTAAACCAGGATGGAGATCAGCGTGGTGGAACCACGGGGGCCGCCGTTGGTGATGATGAAGGGGCCGTTGAACTCCTGGAATGCCTGGCAGATCTGGGTGACCAGGTTGTAGAAGATAATGGGGGTGATCATGGGCACCGTGATGGAGAAGAACTGGCGCCACTTGCCGGCACCGTCAATGGTAGCGGCCTCGTACAGGTCTGCGGGTACGCCCTTCAGCGCAGCCAGGAACAGCACCATGGCCGAGCCGAACTGCCAAATGCGCAGGAAGCAGATGATCCACAGGGCGTAGTTGGGGTCAGACAGCCAGGAGGGACCCTGGAAGTGACCGAAGGTGATCATACGGATCAGGGTGTTGACCAGACCGTCATCGCGGAAGACAGCCTTCCACAGCACAGCGATGGCCACCGAACCGCCCAAAATAGACGGGATGTAGTATACAGTACGGAAGATGTTGACGCAGGCGATCCTGAAGTTCAGGATATAAGCAATGAACAGCGCAAAGATCAGCTTCAGCGGAACAGTAATGAACGAATACTGGAAGGTGGTGATCAAAGCCTTGGTGATCTTGGTATTCGAGAAAGCATCCACATAGTTCATGATGCCATACTCAGAGATACCGCTGAAGAAGTTCATGTCAGTAAAGCTGTAATACAGCGACTGACCGAAAGGAACTGCCTTGAAGACCACAAAGCCGATGATCCAGGGCACCAGGTAGAAAAGACCCTGCCACTTGTCGCAGAATTTCTGGAACGGGGTACGCCCAAGAGAAGGCGCTTTGCTTTTTTTCATCCGGGGATTCCTCCTTTTTTCGGTTTTTGTGCGGGAAGACAAACATACCTGAGAGGGATGGCCACAGAGCGGCAATGATTTAGACAAAATTTTGTCATCATTTTTCCGATAAAAAGGGAGCATCCAGCCAAAGATAGATGGATGCCCCCCTCCAGTTCAGAAACGTATCAGGAGCTTGTCAGAATGTGCAAAACCTTAGGCGATGGTGTAGCCCACAGACTCCATGCCATCCAGCAGGATATCCACAACATCTGCGCCGGCAGCGTTGTCGTAGTCAACGGTGTCGAACACTTCCTGGTAGACGCCGGTGCCGGTAGCCTTCAGGTCGTTGGACTCGAACAGGGGATCCAGCGGGAAGCTGACAAAGGCCATGACCTTGCCGTTTGCCTCAGCGGTGATCTCGTTGATAGCACCAGCAGCCTGGGCAGCAGCCAGACCAGCCTTGGAAGCAGGGATGCCGCACTCAGAACCCATGATGGCAGCGCCCTCGCCATTCCACAGGAAATTCACCAGCATAGCAGCCTCAGCGGGGTTCTTGCAGGTCTTGGTGATGGCCATGCCCATGGACACCTTGGAGAAGCCGCCGTTGTAGTCGCCGAACTTGATCTCGTCGCCCACGGTAAAGCCGGGCTTGTTCTCCTCGTCCAGAGCATCCAGATACTTCAGAGCGCCGGAATCCCACTCGAGGATGCCGCCCATCTTGCCGGTGATCCACTCGTTGGACTGAGTAGCAGCGTTATCGCCGTTGGAGCCGTAGTAGGTGGGCAGCGGCATAACGACGTGCTCGGCCACCAGCTTGCGGATGAAGTCGATGCCCTCGGCGATCTCCTCAGCGGTGTAGTTCAGGGTAGAGGTCTCGGGGTCTGCCCAAGCCTTGCCGTAGACGGACTCCAGATAGAAGACCATCATGATCATACGGTCGTAAGCGCCCAGGTGCAGGGGGTAGTAATCCTCGCCCAGCTTCTCCTTGAATGCCTTGCCGGCAGCCAGCAGATCATCCAGAGTCTTGGGGTACTCGGTGATGCCAGCCTTATTGAACGGAGTCATGTTCCAGTAGAAGATACGGCCGGTCATGGAGATGGGCACGCACTGCTGAGCGCCGCCCACATTGCAGGCGCTCATGGGAGCCTCGTCCCACTGGGTCAGATCCAGATAATCGGACACGGTGTTCAGATCGATGAAGGTCTGAGCATTAGCGGAGTAGTTGTACAGCCAGTTCCAGTTGATCTGGCAGACATCCTCAGCAACGCCGCCTGCAAACTTGGTGGACATGGTGTCCTCCCAGCCGGACCATGCTGCAAAGGTGGGCTCAACAGTGATGTTGGAGTTGGCTGCGGAGAAAGCCTTGGCAGCCTCCTGGTAAGCGTTGTGCCGGCCGTCGCCGCCCCACCAGCTCATGGTCAGGGTGACAGCCTCGTTGGAAGGACCAGCCACAGAAGCAGCGGAAGAAGCGGAAGAAGCGGTGGAAGATGCAGCAGTGGAGCTGGAGCTGTTGCCGCCGCAAGCAGCCAGCAGACCAGCAGCGCCCACAGCGCCGGTGACCTTGATGAAGTCACGACGAGAAATTGCCTTGCTCATTTTTGTTCTCCTCCTAGTTCAAGAAAACATCGTGCAAATGATTTTGGATGCCCTCTGCAAAGCATCCGTTGTATACAATTATGATATCAAATGGCCGTCCAAAAAGAAAGACACAAATTGTAGTTTAGAAATAAAAAACGAACAAATATTGCTGTACTTGTCCTGCGTAAATTGACGTCTTTGATGAAATGGATAAACTTCCACCAAAAAACTGTGCAACATGTATACTTCGCTGAATTGCACAGAAAACCAAGGGAAAAGCCCGGTTTGGTGAAAGATTTATGAAGAAAAACGTCTTTTTTGCCATTTATGGCGAATAACGTTACAAACTGCCCGAAAAGTTGTGTGGAAAATATTCCCGGATTTACTAATATATCAGTTGCGCAAATTGATATATCAATAGCGCAAAAAAAGAGCGCCGCGAAAATCGCGGCGCTTTGCATCAACAGAGGGGGGAAGGGCTCAGGCATTTTTGTCCGGACCAGTCTGCCGGGCAAAAAACTCCCGCCGAGCGCGGAAATAACACTGGGGACACATACTGACGTACTGCACGTCGTTCTGCATATCGATGGCGACCTGCTCCCCCTCAAAGATAAACGCTCCGTTCACCTTGCGGGCATTGCACAGGGCCTTGCGGCCGCAGGTGCAGATGGTCTTCATCTCTTCCACCGTGTGGGCCAGCTCCAGCAGACGGGTAGAGCCTGCGAATCCCTTGAGGGAAAAATCGGTGCGCAGGCCGTAGCAGATCACCGGGACATTCAGCTCCACCGTCACAGCAAACAGCTGCTCAGCCTGTGCAGCGGTAAAGAACTGACTCTCGTCGCAGAGCACACAGGCCAGCGGCCCATCTGCGGCTGCTGCCCGCACCACCTCAAATACATCCATCTCCGGGGGGATCAGACAATCGACCTTGCGGCGCACCCCCAGGCGGCTGACCAGCTCATCTCCGCCTTTGGTGTCCACCCGGGGTTTCAGGATCAGCACCCGCATCCCCTGTTCCTCATAGTTATGGGCCACCTGCATCAGTGCGGTGGACTTACCGCTGTTCATTGCGCCGTAGCGGAAATAGAGCTTTGCCATGGGTTCTCCTTACTGTGTTGTGTTTTTACTATAATAAGTAGCTCCGGCGTACCGGAGCTGAATGGGGGGGCGGTCAATCCTGGTTCCGCAGCCGGTATCCCAGGCTCATGAGACTATCGCCCAAGTGTACATTTTCTACCAGGACTTCCGGGTAGGGCACCGAGAGATCGTAGTGGGAGAAGTTCCAGAAGCCCTGGATGCCCAGAGCGACCAGCCGCCCGCTGATCTGCTCTGCTCCGGCTCGGGGCAGACAGAGCACCGCCACCTGGGGATGATGCTCCTGACAAAAGGCCTCCAGCTCATCTACGTGCAGAATGGGTATGCCGCTGATGGTGTGGCCGACTTCGTCTGCAGAAGCGTCAAAGGCGGCGATCAGTTTGTAGCCGTTGGCATCGGTGGTAATAAAACGGCTCACAGCTTTGCCCAGCCGTCCGCAGCCGATCAGGATGGTGGGCAGGCGCTCGCCATCGCCAAAAAGCAGCTGCTCCAAAATGGACAGCAGGTTATCGACCGAATAACCAATGCCTTGACGGCCGTTTACGTCGCCAATGCAGTTGAAATCCTGCCGTACCTGGGAAGCCGTGGTGCCCATCTGGGCGGCAAGCTCCCGCGAGGAAATGCTGGAGACCCCCTTATCCCGCAGCGAGCGCAGGTAGCGGTAGTATTTGGGCAGCCGCTTGATAACGGGGAGGGAGGCTTTTCCGGGGGTATTCATAGGGGACTCCTTTCTGCCAGGGCGAAGCCGCCCGGGACAATGGTTCGTTATTCCGAAAACAATCATTATAAAGTATACAGCATCAAAATGCAATGTCAAATATCCTGTGCGGTTTTTTGCAAAAAATTAGTCCGGGAAAGGGGCATAAACCCACCCGGCGGGGGAAAGCTGAAAAAAGTACCGAGAAAAAGGAGGCATCTGCCCATGAAAGAAACAACGGACAAGGAGAATAGTGCCCCGGAGGATGCGGCGCAGACCATCCAGGATCTGGGGGCAGTGTGGCGCACAAGGGGTGCTCACGGCATCCATTGCCTGACTGTGATCGGCCAGATCGAGGGCCATGTGGAGGCACCCCAGGGGCAAAAGACCACAAAGTACGAGCACGTGATCCCGCAGCTGGTGGCTGTGCAGGAGGACCCCGCCATTGAGGGACTGCTGGTGCTGCTGAATACCGTTGGCGGAGATGTAGAGGCGGGCTTGGCGCTGGCAGAACTGATCGCCAGCATCTCTAAGCCCAGCGCAGCGGTGGTGCTGGGCGGGGGACATTCCATCGGCATCCCGCTGGCGGTCAGCGCCCAGCGCAGTTTTATCGTGCCCACAGCCACCATGACCATCCATCCGGTGCGCCACTCTGGCATGATCCTGGGCGTTCCCCAGACCATGCGCTGGTTTGAGCAGATGCAGCAGCGCATCACAGGCTTTGTGGTGGAGCACAGCGGCATCCAGCCGCAGCGCTACACCCAGCTGATGATGAGCACCGGGGAGCTGGTGATGGATGTGGGCACCGTGCTGGATGGACGCAAGGCTGTAAAGGAAAAGCTCATCGATCAGCTGGGCGGGCTGTCGGATGCGCTGAGCTGGCTGTATCGTGAGATCGAAGGGAGGGGCTAACGGCCCCTTTATGGCGCGGTTTTGCCCGGAAAGTGCCCCACCGTCCGGACCAAGAAACCTGTCGTCCGCTGATGATAAAAACAGAAACAAGCGGCCGCCGCCAAAGACGGTGTGCGTTCGGCCTCAAAGCTCCCTTCCTGTTTGCCATTTGTCCCATCTCGTGGTACAATGAAAGAATCGAGATTTCGTGTGGGAAGGAGGCCCGGCGGCGCACCGCTGGGCGAAGCGAAAAAGCGGAACATGGCAAAGAAGAAACGAAAATCAACGGCAAGGCGAAAAACAAGCCGCCGCCGCAGCCGCCCGCAGGAGAGGGTGTCGGCGGGGCTGGGCACGTTGTTTGCCGGTCTTTTGCTGATGGCTCTGGCCTTTGTGCAGGGAGAGTCGGTGTGGCGCACGCTCCATGATGGACTGTTTGGTCTTTTGGGCTGCGGGGCGCTGGTGCTGGGGGCGGCAGTGTGCTGCTTGGCGGTGCTTTACACCCGGGGCGAAGATCTGCTGCCCCATATCAGCAAACTGGCCTTGGGGCTGGTGCTGGCCACCGGCGGGGTCATCGTGCTTACTGGTGTGCCGGTGCAGGGGCTCAGTGCATTCCAGATCGTAGCGGTGTGTTACCGCAATGGCTACGAGGCGGTGCTCTCCGGCGGAGCGCTGGGTGCGCTTTTGGGCGGCACACTGGTGGCTTTGTGCGGTCATCCCGCTGCGGATGTGGTCATGGTCGTGCTGATGGCCTGCACCATGCTGTACCTGCTGGATCTGACCCCGGCTGACCTGTGGCAGTGGTGCAGCGGTGTGGCCGGAGGCGTGCGGGACAAAGGTGCCGCCGCCTATGCAGAGGGCCGCAGCCGCCATGCCCAGCGGGCAGAGGAACGCCAGGCAGAGCGGGAAGCCCGGCTGGCGCAGCAGGCAGAAGAACAGGAGCAGGCAGAGCGGGAGCAGCAGGAGTATGCCCAGCAGTCCGATCTGTCGGAAACCGGCGGGGATGGCTTTCATGTGGGGATGCCCAACTGGATGACCGGGGTGCTGCGCTGGGGCCGTCAGGTCACCCAGGAGGGAGATGCTGCCGCCCCGGAGTCCGCTGCTCCCCAGCAGACGGCTCCGCCGGTACATACCGAACCGCCCCGGCCGCGGGCGCCGTTTGACATCGACCTTGGGCCGGACCCTGCCCCTATGACGGCAGGGGGGAGCGAGCCCATCGAGCCCATTATCCTGGGGCCGGGAGGGACCTTTGGCATGGACCCCCTGAAGGTGCCCCGACCCACCATCCGCCCTGTGGTGCCGGATGCAGTGGAGACCCCGGCGGCGGATTTCTTTGCGCCGCAGGCGGCTGTGCAGACCCCGTCGGTCCCGGAGGCTCCGGCCGCTCCGGCAGCGGAGTTTTTTGCGCCTGCTCAGCCGGAGACGGCAAGCCCCCGTCCTGTGACGGATTTCTTCCCTCTGGACACGGACAGCGAGTTCGAGGCCCCGGCGGTCTCCATTACACCGGCAGCGCCGCCGCCGGTCAGCGCCGAGGGCGCTGTTTGCCAGCGCTCTGCGCCGGATGAGGATGGTTGGATCAGCATCACGTCCGAGCCGGTGGAGGAAAAGGACCTGAATACATTGGTGGCAGCTGCTATGGAAAAACCTGCGGTCTCGGAGCAGGCGGCAGCCAGCGCCCCCGCAGAGGAAGCACCCCCGGAGGCGGTCTATCAGTACCAATATCCGCCCATCGAGCTGTTTGAGCGTGCCCCGGATGAGACCGAGGGCGGCGTGCAGGATGAGCTGAAAGCCAACGCCCAGAAGCTGGTGGATACGCTGGATAGCTTTGGCGTCCGCACCCGTGTGCTGGATATCTCCCGCGGGCCGTCGGTCACCCGGTACGAGGTGCAGCCCATGGCGGGTGTGAAGATCAGCCGCATCACCTCTCTGGCAGACGATATCGCCCTGAACCTGGCGGTGGCGGATGTGCGTATGGAAGCGCCCATCCCCGGCAAGCCTGCGGTGGGCATCGAGGTGCCCAACCACAAAAAGACCCCGGTCTATATCCGCAGCGTGTTTGAGAGCCAGAGCTTCCTGCGCATGACCTCGCCCCTGGGCATTGCATTGGGCAAGGATATTGCCGGTGTGGCGCAGGTGGCAGACCTGTGCAAGATGCCCCATCTGCTGATCGCCGGCAGCACCGGCAGCGGTAAGTCGGTCTGCGTCAACAGCATCATCATGAGCCTGCTGTTCCGCTCCGGGCCGGAGGATGTAAAGCTGCTGCTCATCGACCCCAAAGTCGTGGAACTGGCAGAGTACAACGGCATCCCGCATCTGCTGATGCCGGTGATCACCGAGCCCCGCAAGGCGGCGGGCGCTTTGGGCTCTGCGGTGCAGGAGATGGAGCGCCGCTACCGGATGTTTGCAGAGAACAATGTCCGGGATATCAAAACCTTCAATAAGCTGGCTGCATCGGACCCCATGCTGGAGAAGATGCCCTACATCGCCATCGTGATCGACGAGCTGGCTGACCTGATGATGGTGGTGGGCAAGGATGTGGAGGATTCCATCTGCCGCATTGCGCAAAAAGCCCGTGCAGCGGGTATGCATCTGATCGTAGCCACCCAGCGCCCCAGCGTGGACGTTATCACCGGCCTGATCAAGGCCAATATCCCCAGCCGCATCGCCTTTGCGGTGTCCAGTCAGGTGGACAGCCGCACCATCCTGGATGGCGCCGGGGCAGAAAAACTGCTGGGTATGGGCGATATGCTGTTCATGCCGGTGGGCGCACCCAAGCCCATCCGCATCCAGGGCACGTTTGTGCGGGATGAGGAGATCAGCCGTGTGCTGGACTTTATCAAGGCCAGCGGCACGGTGCAGTATGACGAAGCCATGATCGAGGCGATGGAGAAGCACGCCATCCAGGACGGCAAGAAGGGCGGCGCCGCCGACCCCGATGAGGCCGAGGATGGCGACCCGATGCTGGGGCAGGCTGTGGAAGTGGTCATCGATGCGGGCCAGGCTTCCACCAGCTTGCTGCAGCGGCGGTGTAAGCTGGGCTATGCCCGGGCGGCCCGCATTATGGATGAGATGGAGCAGAAGGGCATCATCGGCCCTTACGAAGGCGCAAAGCCCCGTGCAGTTCTGATCAGCCGCCAGCAGTGGCTGGAAATGCAGTTGAACGCACCGGATGCGCCGTAACGACAGCGAACGATTTATACACCCACAGAGCACAGAGAGGACCTGCGCTATGGATAACACGACACAAACCTATACCCCCAACACCGAATTTCTCCCGATCTGCCGGGCTGATATGGAAGCCCGCGGATGGGATGAGCTGGATTTTGTAGTGGTGGGCGGCGACGCCTATGTAGACCACCCCAGCTTTGGGACCGCGATCATCAGCCGCCTGCTGGAGGCCGAGGGCTACCGGGTGGGCGTGCTGGCCCAGCCCCGCTATACCGACTGCGAGGACTTCAAGCGGTTTGGCAAGCCGAAATACGGCTTCTTTATCGGCGGAGGCAACGTGGACAGTATGGTCAGCCACTATTCGGTGGCCAAGATCCCCCGGGCGGAGGATGAATATTCCCCCGGCGGCAAGGCCGGTGCCCGGCCGGACCGCAGCGCCACGGTCTATACCCGCCTGGCAAAGCAGGCGTACCCGGATCTGCCGGTGATCCTGGGCGGACTGGAAGCATCGCTGCGGCGGTTTGCCCATTACGATTACTGGCTGGATACCGTGCTGCCCAGCATCGCAGAGGACTCCGGCGCAGATATCATCAGCTTTGGCATGGGCGAGCGGCAGACCTCTGCCATTGCCCGCCGCCTGGCGGCAGGGGAGCCGGTGGAGAGCATCACCGATGTGGACGGCACCTGCTATATGACGGATTTTGAGCATCTGCCGCCCCGGTACATCGAGTGCGCAGGCTTCCGGAAGGTAGCTTCGGACAAAACGGCGTATGCCCGGGCCTGCCGCATCCAGATGGATAATCAGGATGTGGTCAGCGGACAGATCCTGGTGCAGAAGCAGAGCGAGAAGTACCTGGTGCAGAACCTGCCCGCAAAGCCGCTGGTGCGCTGGGAGCTGGACAAGGTCTATGCGCTGCCTTATACCCGCCGCTATCACCCGGTCTATGAGCCGATGGGGGGCGTGCCCGCCATCCGGGAGGTGCAGTTCTCCATCATCCAGAACCGGGGCTGCTTTGGCGGGTGCAACTTCTGCGCCATCCAGCTGCATCAGGGCCGCCGGGTCACCAGCCGCAGTGCGGACAGCGTTCTGGCGGAGGCCGAGCGCATGACCCATGAGCCGGATTTCAAGGGCTATATCCACGATGTGGGCGGGCCTACCGCCAACTTCCGCATGCCTTCCTGCCGGGAACAGATGCTGAAAGGGATGTGCACTGGCGGCAAGCACTGCCTGGCGCCCGCCGCCTGCTCCCACCTGCTGGTGGACCACAGCGACTATCTGAACATCCTGCGCCGGATGCGGGAGCTGCCGGGGGTAAAAAAGGTGTTTATCCGCAGCGGCATCCGGTTCGACTACCTGATGGCAGACCCGGACGATACCTTCTTCAAGGAGCTGGTGGAGCACCATGTTTCTGGTCAGCTGAAGGTAGCCCCGGAGCATTGCGCCCCCAATACCCTGGCCTACATGGGCAAACCCCCCATTGATGTGTTCAATAAGTTCAAGGACAAGTTCTACGAGCTGAGCAAAAAGGCAGGCAAAAAGCAGTATCTGGTGCCCTACCTGATGTCCAGCCACCCCGGCTCTACCCTGAAAGATGCGGTCTACCTGGCCGAATACCTTTACAAAAACCATATGCGGCCGGAACAGGTGCAGGATTTTTACCCCACCCCCGGCACGGTCAGCACCTGTATGTTCTACACCGGGCTGGACCCCTACACCCTCAAGCCGGTGTTTGTGGAGAAATCCGCCGAGGGCAAGGCGCTGCAGCGTGCGCTTCTGCAATACTATGAGCCCCGCAATGCAGAAAAGGTCATCAAGGCTCTGCGCATCACCCACCGGGAGGATCTGATCCCGCTGCTGGTGCCGGCAGCCGGCCGTCGGGCTGTGCAGCGCACGGCCCGCAAAGCAGAAAATACACAGGTCAGCATCCACCCGGACGGCAGCTACACGGTAAGACCGGGCAAGTCTGCGGGCAAAAAACCAAGCCCCGGCGCACGCTTTGCCCCCCGCACAGCCGCCAAGGGCAATACTTATCAACAGAAAGAGAGCACAACGTGGAAAACTGGAAAAAAGAAAAAGTAAGCTTTGCGGCGCTGGCCCGCCGCCTGGCAGCGCTGGCCCTGGCCGCTGCGCTGGCCCTGGGGGTCTGTGCCTGTGCCCCGGCGGCGTCCGCCCCGACCGAACCGGCTCCGGCGCCCTCGGTGACCCAGGGCGAGGGACTGACCGCACACTTTATTGATGTGGGGCAGGCGCTGAGCGTTCTGGTAGAATGTGAAGGCCACTACCTGCTGTACGATGGCGGCAATGTGCCGGATGGGGAACTGGTGGTCTCCTACCTGCAAAACCTGGGAGTCCAGAAGCTGGATTATGTGTTCTGCTCCCACGCCCACGAGGACCATGTGGGCGGCCTGGCGGCTGTGCTGGCGGCTTTTCCCGCCGATCATGTGTACAGCCCGGTGACCGATGCCACCACTGTCTGCTTCCAGAACTTTGTAAAGTATGCGCAGCAGCAGGGGCGGCAGGTGGAGATCCCCGCTGTGGGTACTTCCTGGCCGCTGGGCAGTGCCACGGTGCAGCTGCTGGGGCCGGTGCGCGCCTATGAGGACACCAACGACACCTCCCTGGTGCTGCGCATCGACTATGGCCAGACCAGCTACCTGCTCACCGGCGATATGGAAGCGGAAGCAGAGCGGGACCTGGTGGACGGCGGCGCACCCCTGGATGTGGACGTGCTCCAGGTGGGGCATCACGGGTCCAACACCTCCACCAGCTATGTCTTTTTGAACCAGGTGCTGCCGGAGATCGCTGTGATCTCCTGCGGACAGGGCAACGAATACGGTCACCCCCACGAGGAACCGCTGAGCCGCCTGCGGGATGCTGGTGCAGGTACCTACCGCACCGACCTGATGGGGACCATCCGGGTCATCAGCGACGGGGCAGGGTACACGATCGCCAGCCAGCAGTTCGCAGAGGACCAGCAGCTGAACCCCACTCTGCCGGAGCCGCCCCAGCAGGCATACATCGGCAACGTCAATTCCCACAAGTTCCATCTGCCCAGCTGTTCCGGACTGCCGGCAGAGAAGAACCAGATCCTCTTCTCCTCCTACGAGGAGGCTGTTGGGGCCGGGTACACGCCCTGCAGCAACTGCCTGGGATAAGGTGCGCCTGACCGGGCATCCGCTCCGGTCTTTGCGTTAAAATAGGGCAAACGGCCCGTGCATCTGCACGGGCCGTTTTTTGCGGGTAAAAATGCCCCTCTTGCACCCGCATGGATGTTGCGGTATACTGGGATATCCATTTTTTGCAAAAAAGGAGGCCAAGGCAATGGCGTATATGCCCTGTATCCCGCTGGCGGTAAAGCTGCCGGAAACAGCAGATCTTCGGCAGGCGGCGCGGTATCTGGGAGCACCGGGAGAACCGGACGAACAGACCCTTGCGCTGCTCAGACGCTGTGCCCCGCCGCTGATGGCGGCGTGCAGGGCACGGGCGGTGTACCGGCAGCTGAGCACAGCCGACCTGGCACAGGCAGGGCTTTTGCAGGGGCAGGACATTGCCCGTCACCTTGCAGGCTGTACAGGCGGGGTGCTGTTGGCGGTGACCCTTGGCCCGGGTGCGGATGGAGCCATCCGCCGGGCGGGCATCGGAGATGTGGCCGCCGGAGCGGGGACGGATGCCTTGGCTTCTGCGTTGGCAGAGCAGGCCGCCGATGCGGCGGAAAAGCTGCTGGTGCAGCAATATCAGGGGCAGGGGCTGTATCTGACAGGGCGCTACTCTCCCGGATACGGGGATTGGCCCTTGGCTGTACAGCCGCTGCTGGCCAGACTGCTGGATACGCCCCGGCAGATCGGCCTTTGCGTGCAGGAAAATTGCCTGATGACCCCCCGCAAAAGCATCACCGCCCTTTTGGGCGTGGCCGAACATCCGGTGCAGGGGCACCGTGCCGGATGCGCCCACTGTGCTTTGCGGGGGCGCTGTGAATATCGAAAGAGGGGAAAACGCTGTGAAGATCCATGAACTGTTTTGCCAGCCCCAGACCCTGCTGCTGGATGGAGGCTTTGGCACGATGCTGCAGGCTGCTGGCCTGCGCCCCGGTGCAAGGCCGGAGGAACTGAACCTGACCGAGCCGGACCTGGTGCGCAGCATCCATGCGGCTTATGCGGCTGCGGGCAGCCGGGTGCTGAATACCAACACATTTGGCGCATCCGCCCCCAAGCTGGCGGGCAGCGGCTATACGGTGGAGCAGGTGGTGCAGGCTGCCGTGGCGCTCTGCCGCCAGGCAGCAGAGCCGTTTGGGGCACTGACGGCACTGGATATCGGCCCTTTGGGGGAGATGCTGGAGCCGGGCGGCCCGCTGAGCTTTGAGCAGGCAGCGGAGGAGTTTGGGCGCATCGTCCGTGCAGGCGCGCAAGCGGGCGCAGACCTGGTTTTTCTGGAGACGTTTACAGACCTTTATGAGCTGAAAGCGGCTCTGTTGGCCGTCAAGGAGAACAGTAGCCTGCCGGTTCTGGCCAGCATGAGCTTTGAAGCCGGCGGCCGCACCTTTACCGGCTGCACGCCGGAGAGCTTTGCGGCAACGGCCCGCGGCCTGGGGGCGGATGCTGTGGGCATCAACTGCTCGCTGGGTCCAAAGGAAATCGCCCCCATCGCCCGCCGTCTGGCAGATGCGCTTCCGGGTGACTTCCCGCTGTTTGTCAAGCCCAACGCAGGACTGCCCCGGGCAGACGGCAGCGGCTATGACCTGACTCCGCAGCTTTACGCTATGCAGATGCGCCCCTACCGGGAGCTGGGGCTGTTTGCCGCCGGCGGCTGCTGCGGCACGACACCGGACTACATCCGTCTGCTGGCTGGCGTTTTTGCGGATTCGGCCCCGGGGCGTGCAGCCCATCCAATGCCCTCGGTGCTCTGCACCCCGGTGCAGCTGGTGACGGTGGATGGCATTACGGTGATAGGCGAGCGGATCAACCCCACCGGTAAAAAGCGGTTTCAGCAGGCGCTGCGGGAAGGCGATATGGATTACCTGCTGGCACAGGCGGTGAGCCAGGCAGAAGCTGGTGCGGCTGTGCTGGATGTGAACGTGGGTACCCCTGGTGTGGATGAACCGGCGTTGATGGAGCGGGCCGTAAAAGCGCTGCAAAGCGTGGTCAGCCTGCCTTTGCAGCTGGACTCCACCGACCCTGCTGCCCTGGAACGGGGGCTGCGGGTCTACAATGGCAAACCCATCGTCAACTCGGTCAACGGCGAGCCGGAGACCCTGGCCCGCATCCTGCCCCTTTGCAAAAAATACGGTGCGGCCGTCGTGGGCTTGGCGCTGGATGGTGCGGGCATCCCCCCGACAGCCCAAGGCCGTGTGGAGATCGCCCGGCGCATCCGGGATGCGGCACTGGCGGCAGGCATCCCTCCGGAGGATATCTATATCGACTGCCTGACCCTGACCGCCAGCGCCCAGCAGGAGCAGGTCATGGTCACCCTCCATGCGCTGGAGCGGTGCAAAAAAGAGCTGGGGGTGCGCACCATCCTGGGCGTATCCAATATCAGCTTTGGTCTGCCCAACCGCAGCGCATTGAACGCCGCTTTCCTCACAGCGGCCATGTATGCCGGGCTGGATGCGGCGATCATGAACCCCCAGAGTCAGGAGATGATGGCGGCGGTGGCGGCCTACGATGTGCTTACCGGCCGGGATGCCCAGAGCCAGCACTACATTGCCCGCTATGCTGCGCAGGCACCGGCAGCACCGGCTGCAGCGCCCTCGGAACCAAAAGACCCGGAGCAGGACCCCTATGGGGCCTTGATCCGTGCCGTGGAACAGGGTCTGGCAGGGCAGGCTGCCGCCCAGACCCGGGAGCTGCTGGCCCATACCCCCGCATTGACGGTGGTGGACAAAGCGCTGGTGCCGGCACTGGACCAGGTGGGGGCAAAGTATGAGGCGGGGACCTTGTTTTTGCCCCAGCTGCTGCAGGCGGCCAGCGCTGCCCAGAGTGCTTTTGCGCAGATCCGGGAGGCGTTGGCGTCAAGCGGTGGCTCCCAGGCAGGCAAGGGCAAGATCGTGCTGGCTACCGTTCAGGGGGATGTGCATGATATCGGGAAGAACATCGTCCATGTGCTGCTGGAGAATTACGGCTTTGAGGTCATCGACCTGGGCCGGGATGTGCCGGTGCAGCAGGTGGTGGACACGGTGCGCCGCACAGGTGCCCGGCTGGTGGGCCTTTCTGCCTTGATGACCACCACCCTGCCCAGCATGGAAAAGACCATTTCCGCCCTCCGCACCGCCGGTCTGGACTGCAAGGTCATGGTAGGCGGCGCCGTGCTTACGCCGGAGTATGCCGCAGCCATCGGTGCAGACTGGTATGCCAAGGATGCCAAGCGCAGCGCAGATATCGCCAAGGAATTCTTTGGGGTCGGGTGATGTCCGCTCCCGCAGAAATACAAAACAACAAAGCAAAGATAGGTCCCCGGGCGGAAAAGGAGCGGCTGCGCCTATTTCTGCCCAGGGACCTTATTTGCAATTTGTTCAAAAAGCTCACAAAGAAACTCCATTTTTGTGCGGTACAATAAGGCCATAGCAAGGGAGGTACGGCAGAAGCCAAAACCTCCCCCAGAAAAAGCGTCCACCATTGCAGGCAGACGTGAAGTTCAGCCGGTGTGAACCGGTTCCCTTAAAATACTGTCCCCCGCCTATGCGAGGCAATAGCCAAAGACGGCGGACAGACTACCAAACCTCTCCTGGCAACCGCAATGTTAGGAGTTCCTTATATGCAGGCAGCGCCGCTTTCTCCTCCTTTCCACGGCGCTGTCTGCTTTCGATTTGTGCAAAAAGGCCAAAAAGAACCCCCGGCATCCGTGCAGGATACCGGGGGTTCTGCTGTGTGAGCGGAAAAACCGCGTGCAGGGGGTCAGCCCTTTTTTTCAGCACGCTTCTTTGCGGCAAAGTTCACCAGAGCCGATGCGGCAGCGCCCAGCATAAGCCCCAGCAGGATGCCCGCCAATACGTCGGTGGGGAAGTGGACGTACAGGTACAGGCGGGTAAAACCAATAAATGCAGCCAGCACCAAAGCGGGGATGCCCAGGCGCTTGTTTTGGCAGAACAGGGCGGCTGCGGCTGCAAAGGCCGAGCTGGTGTGTCCGGACGGGAACGAGTGGCCGTTGGGCCGCTCCACTAAGATCTGGATCAGGGTGTTCAGGTCACAGGGGCGGGGCCGGGCAAACAGGGGCTTTAAGATCATATCCCCCACCAGCAGGTAGAACAAAAGTGCCAGCAGCATAGCAAGCCCGGCTTTGCGGGTGGAACGGCGCAGCAGTAGGATGACCCCAAACAAGATCCATAGCTCGCCGTGCATCCCCGCCCAGTTGAAAAACACGGCCAGCGCATCCATCACAGGATGGGCGAACTGCTGCAGCCAGTCCAGAAAGGCGAATTCAAAGGCCATTGGTTCCTCCCGTTATTTCCGGCAATCCCGGCGCTTGTCTGCGGGCAGGCAGCCCAGCAGCTCCCATACGCTGTCCATATCCTGGTCCAGCAGGTAAGCCAGGGAGCGCTTGCCCCCGGGGGCTTTTTCGTCCGCTGCGGCTACATACAGGTAGATGGCATCGGCGGTGCGGTAGGCGCACAGTACATCCGCCCAGGGGTACTGGTAGGTGGGGGCGGGTTTATCCTGCTCACCGGCCAGCCAGACGGCAACGCCGTCCCCCGACAGCTCCACCCGGTAGAACGGCTGGGGCAGCTTCATTTTTTTGATGATCTGAGACAGCTGGTGGAAGAAGGTGCCGAAATATACACCGGGCAGGCCCAGCGCTACCACCGTCAAAACAACGGTCAGCAGCAGCGCACCCTCCCGCTTGCCCACCTGGGACAGGCAGATGGCGGCGCTGGTCAGCAGGATCACCGCAAAGATCAAAGGGCGCTTCCAGGCTTTTTGGTGGCGGAATACGTCAAAGACCCGGAAATCCCGGAAGTTTTTTTGGGTCATCTGGACCGAAACAGAGATCGTTTGGGACATAGTGCACACTCCTAACATTGCCTCTTTTGAGGCATAGTAACACATTCCATCCCGCTAGGCAAGGGCAATCTTGCAAAACAGCCCGGAAACGTGCTAAAATAGAAACTATCGGTTTAAAAATGAACAAGCGGTGGATCGGCAACTGCTTTGTTTCGCTTACGCTCGCCGCCTCTCGGGGGAGTCGCCCTTGGCCAGGTCTGCCGGGCCGGGGCCGGAGAGGGCCTTGCTCCCCATAGGAAAGGAGTGCCTGCATTGACGAAAAAACGCATCCGTATCACACTGAAACAGCGCATCGGGCTGTGCCTGGCGGTATTTTTTGCAGCGCTGGCGGCCCAGATCGCCCTGAACGTGTACCAGTCCCGTGCGGTGCAGGGGGTTATGGACCGGCAGATGGGCTCTTTCCACGCCATCAGCCGTTTTCAGGGCGGTGTCGAGGGGGTCGTGGGTGCGCTGGAGAGCTACCGCTGGGAGAATGGCGAGCAGCAAGAGATCCTTGCCCGGATGGAGGATTCCCGCTCCACCTGCAACGCCTGGCTGTGGCGGGTGGAAAGCAGCATCCATAGTTTGGAGGATGTCAGCGAGGAGCAGCGGCTGCTGTACAGCGCAGTGTCTACCACCTATGCCCATTATGAGCACCTGCTGGACAGGCTCTCTGCCACGCTGGAAGCGGACAACAGCATGGCGGCCTCCCGTTTGTATTACGATCAGGTGGCGGCCTGCGGGGATTATCTCAGCCAGTATACCTTGCAGCTGCTGGAGACCGCCATTCTGGATGCCCAGACCAGTTATACCGAGCTGTCGGTACTGTCGGCCCGGATCGGGATGCTGCAGACCGTGGTGGTGGGACTGTGCGTGGCGCTGGGCTGCGTCAGTGCCATGATGGTGATGCAGCTGCTGACCCCGGTGCAGCAGATGATCGCTGCTTCCTGGGCCATTGCCCGCAGCGAGTTCGACAGCCCGGATATCCCGCTGCCCCGTGGGCTGGAGATGGCCCAGCTGGCAGAGGCGTTCAACAAAATGAAGCACTCCATGGCCCAGCAGGTGAATACCCTCCAGGAGAAAAACGAGATCGAGCGGGAGCTGCACCGCCAAAAGACCCAGGCGCTGGAGCTGCAGAACCGGATGGAGCGCAGCCGTTTGCAGCAGCTGCGCAGCCAGATCGACCCGCACTTTTTGTTCAATACATTGAACGTCATCCTGCAGACTGCCGGTACAGAAAAAGCGTACCGCACCCAGGCGCTGATCACGGCGCTGTCGCATCTTCTGCGGTACAGCCTGATGAGCAATGACGAGCAGGTGCCGTTGGCCCGGGAAGTGCGGATCGTGGACGAATACTACTCCATCTATCATGTGCGCTTTGGAGACCGGGTGCGGATGGAGTGGCGCATCTCGGATGCAGTGGATCTTACCGAGGTGATGGTGCCCTCCTTTATCCTCCAGCCTATCGTGGAGAATGCATTCAAGCATGGCATCTGCCCCAAGGAGGAGGGCGGGCTGGTGCGAATCCGGGTCACGCCTGTGCCGGAGAAGAGGCTTTTGTATCTGAGCGTGATGGACAATGGCCTGGGGATCCCTCCGGAACAGATGGCGCAGCTGCGCAAGGCACTGGGCCAGCCCGGAGAGCGATGGGAACATATCGGTCTGTACAACGTGGCTGAGCGGCTGCGTCTGCTGGACAAGAGCTGCCGGATGTCGGTGTGCTCCCGTCCCGGGCGGGGCACCTCGGTACGCCTATATCTGCCTTTGATGGAACGAGCAGAGGAGGAGTTTTGAGATGATACGAGTCCTGATCGCAGACGATGAACGCTTGGAGCGGGAAGCCCTGGCCGACCTGGTGGTCCGCCGCTTTGAGCATGAGGCCGTGATCCAGACAGCTGAAAATGGCCGCCGGGCCGCCGATACCGCTATTTTGTGGGAGGCGGACCTGATCCTGATGGATATCGAGATGCCGGGCATCAATGGGCTGGATGCAGCCCGGGCTGTGCTGGAACAAAGGCCGGAATGTAAGGTGATCTTTGTGACAGCGTACAGCCTGTTCCAGTATGCCCACGAGGCGATGCATCTGGGCGCCTGTGACTATCTGCTCAAGCCGGTGGACCCGGATGAGGCGGAGGCTGCGATCCGCCGTGCGATCCGTCAGATCGAGGCGGGGCGCAAATTGGCGGAGCTGGCTCCGGTGGCCCCGGAACCGGCTGCCGATACCGCCGAGGCCGAGGACCGCAATGCGCTGGTCATGGCCCACGTCCGCCGCTATATGGAGGATAACTATATGTTCGATCTCTCGCTGGACAGTGTCAGCGAGATCCTGCATATCAGCCCGGCATACCTTTCGGCACAGTTCAAAAAGTATCAGAAGATGAATTTTCTGGACTGCCTGACCGAGCTGCGCATCAATGCGGCAAAGCAGCTGCTGACCGACCCGCTGCGTTCTGCGGCGGAGGTCGCTTCCATGGTCGGGTACGAGGACGCCAGCTATTTTGCCCGTGCGTTCAAAAAGCGTACCGGCATGACCCCCACCCAGTACCGGCGGGAGGCCGCCCGTCAAGCCCGGGAGGCTCGTCTGTGAGCGCCCGGCGCATCGCAGCTCTGACGCTGGCTGCGGTGCTGTGCCTGCTGATGCTGGCAGGCTGCGTCGTCCGTCCCAAAGAGCAGGCGCAGACCCAGCCGGAGCTGCTGCTGCGCTATGCAGAAAATCAGCCGGCGGATTATCCCACCACCCAGGCAGCCCTTGCTTTTGCGGAGATGGTGTCCCAGCGCACCGACGGCCGGGTAAAGATCCTGGTGTACAGCGACGGGGAGCTGGGCAGTGAGCCCAGTGTGGTGCAGCAGATGCAGTTTGGCGGCATCGACTTTTCCCGCGTGTCCTTGAGCGAGCTGGCCAACATCCTGCCGGGGCTGAGCATCCTGCAGCTGCCGTATCTCTATGAGGATGCGGCCCAGATGTGGCGTGTGCTGGACGGGCCCATTGGCAACGAGTTCCTGCTGGCGCTGGATGCAGTGGGGCTGGTGGGGCTTTCCTGGTTTGATGCAGGCGTGCGCAGCTTTTATACCCGGAAGAAGGTCACCTGCCTGGAGGATCTGCAGGGGCTGGCTGTGCGGGTGCAGCAGTCTGGCCTGATGAGTGATATGATCGAGGCGCTGGGGGCTGTGCCGGTGCAGGCAGCGTACAGCCAGGTGTATGCAGCGCTGCATAATGCGGAGATCGACGGGGCAGAGAACAACTGGCCCAGCTATGAGGCGATGGGTCACTATGAAGTGGCGCCGTATGTGCTTGTGGACGAGCATAGCCGTGTGCCGGAGATCCAGCTGGCCAGCCCGGCGGCCATGGAGAAGCTGGCCGCGCTGGACCCCGCCTATCCGGAGCTGGTGCGCCAGTGCGCACGGGAGAGCGCCGAGGTGGAGCGCTGCCTTTGGTCGCAGCAGGAGGAAGAAAGCGAGCAGAATATGCGCAAGCGGGGGATCATCATCACCGAGCTGTCGGATGAGGAGAAACGCCGTTTCCGTGCTGCGGTGCAGCCGCTGTATGACCGGTTCAGCATTGAAAAGGCCATCATCCACCGCATCCAGTCCAGTTGAAATACAGCCAAATAGGGTAAAAGTCCCCGGTATACAGTCTGCAATGCGCTGCAGGCTGTATTTTTTTTTAGAGCGGCAAAAGGCAAGTGCAGGCGTATCCGGGGCGGTCTCTTTGCCGGTTTTGGAGTCGGCAGCACCCGAAACTTTTATGCTGGAACGGAGGATGAAAGGACTGTTGTATCCCACGAATCGTCTGAATTGCCAAAAAACCGGGCGATGAATTGGATATAAGCACAAAAAGTATCCCGACTTTTTTTGAAAAACCAGGACATTTTTTTGATGCGCTTGTAAACATATTAATATTTTGTTAAAGTGTACTCAATGATGAAACGGCGGTGCGCAACTTGTGCAGCGCGACACCGCCCGAATTTTAAGGAGGATTTTCAATATGAAAAAGATCTCTCGTCGCAGCTTCCTGGCAGTGGCTGGCGCTTCCACTGCTGCTCTGGCTCTGACCGCTTGTGGCGGCTCTTCCAGCTCCACCGCTGCTTCCAGCACCGCTTCTTCTGCTCCGGCTTCTTCCGCAGCAGGCAACGCTTCCGGTGCAGCTGCTGATCCCAAGGTCACCCTGGTTTACGCCGAGGTCAACCCCCTGGACACCATCGTGGGCCAGACCGGTTCTCACTTCAAGGAGAAGGTCGAGGAGCTGACCGGTGGTTCTGTCGTCATCGACCTGCAGGCTTCCGGCGTGCTGGGCTCTGAGAACGACGTTCTGGACGCTCTGCTGGGCGGCTCTACCTCCATCGACATCAGCCGCATCTCTGCTTTCGCTCTGACCAGCTACGGCTGCACCAAGTCCATGCTGCTGTCCATCCCCTTCACCTTTGACAACCGCGCACACTTCTGGAACTTTGCCAACAGCGAGCTGGCTCCTGAGTTCCTGAACGAGCCCCAGGAGCTGGGTCTGCCCCTGCGCGGCATGTTCTACGGCGAGGAGGGCTTCCGCCACTTCTTCACCGTTAAGCCCGTGGCCGCTATCGAGGACCTGAAGGGCATGAAGCTGCGTGTGTCCAACGACCCCGTCATGAACGGCATGGTCGAGGCTCTGGGCGCATACCCCACCGTCGTTTCCTTCGGCGAGCTGTACTCTGCTCTGCAGACCGGCGTTGTGGATGGTGCTGAGCAGCCCATCGCCAACTACAAGTCCAACGCTTTCCCCGAGGTTGCTAACAACCTGATCCTGGACGGCCACACCCTGGGCGCTATCCAGGCTGTCATCACCGACAATGCTTGGGGCAAGCTGACCGAGAACCAGCAGGCAGCCATCATGGAGGCTGCAAAGGACACCCAGGCATTCAACGCTGAGCTGTCCGAGACCGAGGAGAACAAGGTCCTGGAGGAGCTGAAGTCCTCCGGCTGCAACGTTGTGGATGTCACCGACAAGACCCCCTGGGCAGACGCCTGCGCTAAGGTCATCGAGGACAACACCAAGGCTTATGCGGATCTGTACCAGAAGATCCGTGACATGAAGTGATCCTGACACCAAAGTTTGTTTTGTGAGGCAGGGCGGTGCAGCCCGACCCTGCTGATCATCGCTGTCTTTGCAGCGGAGGTTGGTGAAAAGATCCCGAGTGTCTGTGCGGGGGCATCCAGCCGGATGCCCTGAGCCAGTGCTTACCAGCAGTCAGCCCGGCGGGTGATGGACGGGGGCATTCCCGCCCGCCCGCCGGGTTTTTATTTTGGAGGAATTGATATGCCGAAAATCTTTACCACTTTGGATAAGATCAAACCGGCCTATGATATCACCTATAAAGTGGTTTTGGTGGTCTGCAAGCTGTTGCTGATCGCAGATATCCTCATTACCACGATATCGGTTCTGGGCCGTTACATTCCCTTTATCCCGGACCCCTCTTGGTCGGAGGAAATGGTGCTGACCTGCATGAGCTACATGGCCGTGCTGAGCGCTGCTCTGGCTATCCGGCGGGGTGCCCACATCCGCATGACCGCATTTGATGTCTACCTGCCCAAGGTCGTGGTCAAGACCCTGGACCTGGTGGCGGATTTGGCTGTGATGGTGCTGGGTATCATCATGCTGGTGGTGGGCTGGAAGTATGCCTCCACCCTGGGCGGCCGCGGCTTCTATGTTTCGATGCCCTGGCTGTCTCGTTTCTGGATGTACTTCCCGGTGCCGCTGGCTGGTGGCGCCATGATCATCTTTGAGATCGAGTCCATCTATAACCACATCAAGAGCTTTTTTGTAAAGGAGGAGAAGTAATATGTCAGTACAAACTCTGGCGATCATCGTCCTCCTGGCCAGCTTCTTTGTCATGATCTTCCTGCGCTTCCCCATTGCCTATGCAGTGGGCCTGTCCAGCGTGCTGTGCATGATGGTGCAGGGCCAGGCGCTTACCGATGTCTGCCGTCTGATGGTCAAGGGCATTTCTTCTTTCAGCCTGATGGCTGTGCCTTTCTTCATCACCATGGGCGTGCTCATGGGCTCCGGCGGTATCAGTGAAAAACTGATCGCATTGGCCGACGCCTGCGTTGGCTGGATGCGCGGCGGCATGGCCATGGTCAACATCGTGGCATCCTACTTCTTTGGCGGCATTTCCGGTTCTGCTTCTGCGGACACCGCCTCCATCGGTTCCATCATGATCCCCATGATGGTGGACCAGGGCTACGATGCCGACTTCTCCACCGCTGTTACCATTACCTCCTCCTGCGAGGGTCTGCTGGTTCCCCCCAGCCATAACATGGTCATCTACGCCACCACCGCCGGCGGTATCAGCGTGGGCAGCCTGTTCCTGGCTGGCTACCTGCCCGGCGCTCTGCTGGCACTGGTGCTGATGGTGGGCTCCTACATCATCTCGGTGCGGGAGAACTACCCCAAGGGTTCTGCATTTACCATCCGCGGCTTCTTCAAGCAGCTGGGTACCTCCATCTGGGCACTGGCTGCAGTGGTCATCGTGGTGTTCGGCGTTGTCGGCGGTGTGTTTACCGCTACCGAGAGTGCTGCTATCGCTGTTATCTACTCTCTGTTCGTGTCCGTCTTTATCTACAAGGGCCTGGACTGGAAGGGCGTTTGGCATGCACTGGATGAGTGCGTGGACACCCTGTCCATCGTGCTGATCCTGATCGCTACCTCTGCTGTGTTCGGCAACTGCCTGACCATGCTGCACGTGCCCGATCTGGCTGCACAGGCGATCACCAACCTGACCGATAACCCCTACATCATTGCTCTGCTGATCGACCTGATCCTGCTGGTTCTGGGCTGCATCATGGATATGGCTCCCATCATCCTGATCGCTACCCCGATCCTGCTGCCCATCGCGACCTCCATCGGCATCGACCCGATTCAGTTCGGTATCATCGTTGTGCTGAACTGCGGCATCGGCCTGCTGACCCCCCCGGTCGGCTCCGTGCTGTTCATCGGCTCTGCCGTTGCAAAGCGCCCGATGGAAAAGGTGGTCAAGGCGACCCTGCCGTTCTATCTGTGCATGTTCATTGCACTGCTGCTGCTGACCTATGTGCCCGATATCAGCCTGGCGATCCCCAAGCTGCTGGGCGGCTACGTCAGCCCCATCGCAAACCCCTTGGGCCCGGTATTCATCCACTGATGGATCCGTTTGCACCTTGTCCCTGTCTGCTGTGGGACTAAGAAAGCTGCACACCCAGCCCTTTCGGGCTGGGTGTTTTTGTTTTGCAGAAAAAAGCCCCCATACACCCTCTTTTCAAGCGCCAAACTCTGTGCTACACTCAGAAAAAATCAAAAAGGGGGAACGGCGATGAAAAACTGGAAAGGCATCCTGGGCAAGCTGGTGTATATGGCTGCTGCGGCGGGCATTGGCTTTGTGGGCGGTCTTGTGCTGGCACAGCAGGCGGACCTTGGGTCGGGCGGCGCTGCCGGGGTGTTCCGGCTGTTCTGGATGTTTGCGGCAGCGGTGGTGGCTGCTGTGGTGCAGATCATCGTGCACGAGGCAGGGCATTTGGCAGGCGGGCTGGCTACGGGGTATACATTCTGCTCTTTCCGGGTCGGCAGCTGGATGCTGCAAAAAGAGCAGGGGCGCTTAAAACTGCGCCGTCTGTCCCTGGCGGGCACGGGCGGGCAATGTCTGCTGGCGCCGCCGGAGCTGAAAGAGGGCAGGGTGCCCTGTGTTTGGTATAACCTGGGGGGCGTACTGGCAAACCTTTTGCTGGGGAGCCTGGCGGCAGGTGCGCTGTGGGTATGGACCATGCCCTGGATGCTGCGTACCGTGCTGGCGCTGGTGGCGGCTATGGGGCTGGTGTTTGCCATTGCAAATGGTCTGCCGATGCAGCTCGGCGGTATTGATAACGACGGGGCAAATATGCGCTCGCTCCTGCGGGACCCGGCTGCACAGCGGGCTTTGTGGGCACAGCTAAAGATCGTGGAGGCACAGAGCCAGGGTCTGCGTCTGGGGCAGATGCCGGAGGAGTGGTTCCAGGTGTCGGAGGGGGCAGAAACACGAGCGGGTCTGGAGGTGGATGTGGCGGTGATGCAGTCCGGCCGTCTGATGGACCAGCATCGCTTTGCAGAGGCTGCGGACCAGATGGACCGGCTTTTGGCCAAGGGCACCACAGTAAAGGGCATCCAGCGCCGGATGCTCTGCTGCGACCGGGTGTATTGTGCACTGCTGGCAGACCGGGATGACAAGATCTTGTCTCAGTGGGAGACTGGGGAGCAGAAACAGTTTCGCCGCCAGATGAAGACCTGCTTGTCCGTGCTGCGCACAGAGTATGCGTATGCACTTTTGGCGCGGGGAGACCAGCAGCAGGCCTGCCGCTGGAAGGAGGCTTTTGAGCGGGCGGTCCTCGATTGGCCGTATCCCGGGGACTGCGCCTTGGAGCGGGAGCTGCTGGCGCAGGCAGAACAGGCCGGCTGCGCGGCAAAGACCGAATGATCAAAAGATGCTGAAAATAAAAGCGTCCCCGCTTCTCTGTACGTTGCAGAGGGGCGGGGACGCTGATTTTATAGGGGATCAGTGCTGGCCGCAGTGACCCTGACCGCAGCCGTGGCTGCCGCAGGTGTGGCCCTCGGTGTGCTCGTGGTCGTGGTGGCTGCACCGGACGTTAGGATTGTAGGCCAGGCTGTTTGCCAGCAGAGCCTGCACGGCGTCATCTGCGCTGCCGGATACGCCGCCATACAGCTGGATGCCGGCCGCTGCCAGGGCAGCCTGTGCGCCGCCGCCGATGCCGCCGCAGATCAGCACATCCGCTTTCAGTGCCTGCAGCACGCCAGCCAGTGCGCCGTGGCCGCTGCCATTGGTGCTGACCACCTCGCTGTGGGTGATCTGCCCATTCTCCACGTCGTAGACCTTGAACTGCTCGGTGTGGCCAAAGTGCTGGAAGATCTGACCGTTTTCATAGGTAACTGCGATTCTCATAACCGTTTCTCCTTTTTGTATAGCATATTTCTGTCGAAAAACCTGCTTGTAGCATCCGCCGCACTCGCATTGGCGGCCCTCGCCGCTGCACAGACGGTAGTCGCCGCCCTCGATGTGCAGGGGCAGTCCCTGTACCAAAGCGCAGGCCAGCTTATGCCGGGCACTGGCGTACACCTGCTGTACGGTGGTGCGGGCTACCTGCATAAAATCACCGCACTGCTCCTGCGACAAGCCTTCCTTGTCGATCAGGCGGATGGCTTCGTACTCATCTACCGTCAAGACCACCGCCTCCTGCTCCGGATTGGGTGGGTCGGGCAAAAACCCCCGGGTGGTGGGGTAGTGGCAGACCATCCGGCACTTTTTTGGTCTGGGCAAGGAAAATGCCTCCTTTTTTTGAGGTTCCCGCTTTTTTCGAGAAAAGACGGAGCAAAAACGTTTCCCGTGCAAAACGCCAGCGGCATTTTGCAAAAGGCGCTTTTTGGCCAAAGGACAGGGGGACAGTGGTTTGCGCAGGGGCTGCGCCCCATGCCCGCTGGTCTGCATCCAGTATAGCGCTGTTTATGGCATATGTCAATAACTAAGCGGTAAAAAGGGCTGCAGCACCAATGCGGAAGCACAGAAGAACCAGCTGCGCCAGAATTTTTCTTTTGTACCATATCTGACAAAAGAAATGGAGTCAAGACGGAGTTTCGTCAGCAAAAATACCAAAAAAGTTTGCCACTTATTTACAAGTTGTTCCTTGACAGGGCCAAAGGAAACAGGTATCATAAAAAGTATCTTCTAAAGATGGAAGTATCAATGAGGGGAAAGGAGATGTAAGTAAGATGGATTTTTTGCAGAACGTAATGGGGTATTTCACCCAGCAGATGCCGCTGTGCGCCAAGAATGACCACATCAGCCGCAACCTGTACCAGGAGTATGGGGTCAAAGCCGGATTGCGAGACGAAAACGGCAAGGGCGTGCTGGCGGGTCTGACCAACATTTCGGACGTGCGGGCCTTTGAATATGTGGATGGAGTCAAGCGTCCCTGTGACGGTCAGCTGCTGTACCGCGGCTACGATGTCAAAGACCTGATCGCTGGCAGCCGGGGCAGTCGCTTTGCCTTTGAGGAGGCAGGCTACCTGTTGTTGTTCGGTCAGCTGCCTACCCAGGCGGAGCTGGATCAGTTCTGCCAGGTGCTGGCCCAGTGCCGCACCACCCCCACCAATTTTACACGGGACGTGATCATGAAGGCGCCCAGCCATGATATCATGAACTCCATGGCCCGCAGCGTGCTCACCCTGGCTTCCTACGACCCCCAGGCGGCGGATCTGTCCATCGCCAATGTGCTGCGTCAGAGCATCCAGCTGGCCAGCATCTTCCCCATGCTGGCGGTCTACGGCTACCATGCGTATGACCACTATGAAAACAACGAGAGCATGTACATCCACCGCCCGGATCCGGAGCTGTCCACCGCAGAAAATTTCCTGCGGATGCTGCGGCCGGATAAGAAGTATACGCCGCTGGAAGCACGGGTGCTGGATGTGGCGCTGCTGCTCCATGCAGAGCATGGCGGCGGCAACAACTCCACCTTTACCACCCGCGTGGTCACATCTTCGGGCACGGACACCTATTCGGCTATGGCGGCAGCGCTCTGCTCGCTGAAAGGTCCCCGCCACGGCGGCGCAAACCTGATGGTGATGCGGATGATGCAGGATCTGCGTGCCAATGTCACCGATCCTGCCGACGACGAGGCGCTGGAAGATTATCTGCGCCGCCTGCTCCACGGAGAAGCCTTTGATAACAAGGGCCTGATCTACGGCATGGGCCATGCCGTCTACTCCCTCAGCGACCCCCGTGAGGTGGTGTTCAAGAGCTATGTGGAGCAGCTGGCAAAGGAAAAGGGCAGAGAAAAGGATCTGGCGGTCTACAACAAGATCGAATATCTGGCCCCGCAGCTGATCGCAAAGGAGCGCAAGATCTACAAGGGCGTCAGCCCCAACGTGGACTTTTACAGCGGCTTCGTCTACGATATGCTGGGCATCCCGGAGGAGCTGTATACGCCGCTGTTTGCTGTGGCCCGTGTTATGGGCTGGAGCGCACACCGCATTGAAGAGCTGCTGTCCGCCAACAAGATCATCCGCCCGGCCTACAAGAGCCTGGGCAAGCACCACGACTACACCCCGCGCAGCCAGCGCACCGAGGATGGAGGGAATGTATGATGGGTGCAAAAAATACGGCTCATCTGGCAGAACGCTTCTTTTTGGACAATTTTGAGTTCCACCTGGACCATGTGTTCCACCGCATCCAGCGTGCGGATTACCTGGTGCTGTATTCCATCCAGGCACGGCAGGATGCCGCCCCGGGGGAGAAGGTCTATCTCTCGGACCTGGCAGAAGGCATGGGCCTGCAGGTGACGGAGCTGTCCCGCGGGGTAGAAAAGCTGCAGGATAAGGGCTTTTTGGTCTGGAAAACAGACCGTGAGGCCGGGCGCAGCTATCTGGAGCTGAGCAGCAAGGCCATTGAACTGATGGCCGCTGAGCGGGAGCGGATGAAGCGCAGCTATCAGCGCCTGCGCACCGAGCTGGGCGATGAAGAATTGTCCCGCACGGTGACGACGATGCGCCGCATTGCCGAGATCCTTCAGGAGGATTAAGGGCTTTGCGAAAGGGGGATCGCCCCTGCGTTTGAAACGAGACTTTGCACACGGCTGGCGAGGGATCGCCAGCCGCTTTTTTGTCTGTGGGAAGAGCAGCGCAGATGCGGCGGCTTTCCCCTCCCTTGATTGCCGCCGCACCCTGCTGTATAATGTGCATGACCGGTCTTTGGGGCCGGAAAAGTAAAGTGTAAAAAAGAGGGAAAGTATTATGGGATTTGAATTTGTGACCGCCCTGCCCACACCGGAGGAGATCCGGACCCAATTCCCGCTGAAGGCGGAGCTGTCCCAGCTGAAACAGCAGCGGGATGAAGAGATCCGCCGGATCATCACAGGCCAGAGCGAGAAGTTTTTGGTGCTGGTAGGCCCCTGTTCCGCAGATAACGAGGATTCGGTGGTGGATTACGCGTCCCGCCTGGTAAAGGTGCAGCAGGCGACTGCCGACAAACTGGTCATCGTGCCCCGGGTGTATACCAACAAGCCCCGTACCACCGGCGAGGGATATATGGGGATGATCCACCAGCCGGACCCGGAGAAAAAGCCCAATATGCTGGAAGGCATCCTGGCCATCCGCCATATGCATATGCGTGTGCTGGAGGAGACGGGCTTCTCTACCGCAGACGAGATGCTCTACCCGGAAAATCTGCGCTACCTGTCCGATATCCTCTCTTACATTGCGGTGGGCGCACGTTCGGTGGAAAATCAGTTCCACCGTCTGGTAGCCAGCGGCTGTGATGTGCCGGTGGGCATGAAGAACCCCACCAGCGGCGACCTGACCGTGATGCTCAACTCGGTGGTGGCTGCCCAGCTGCCCCACGACTTTATTTTCCGCGGGTGGGAGGTCCAGTGTCCGGGCAACCCCCTGACCCATACCATCCTGCGCGGTGCAGTGAACAAGCATGGCCAGACCCTGCCCAACTACCACTATGAGGACCTGCGGCTGCTGTATGAGCTGTATGCCAAGCGGGGGCTGCAAAACCCCGCCTGCATCGTGGATACCAACCACGCAAACTCCGGCAAACACTATGAAGAGCAGGTGCGCATTGCAAAGGAAGTGCTCCACTCCCGCCGCCACTCGGCCGAGATCCGGGGGCTGGTCAAGGGCCTGATGATTGAGAGCTACATCCAGCCCGGCAGCCAGAAGATCGGCCAGCACTGCTATGGCCAGTCCATTACCGACCCCTGCCTGGGCTGGGAGCAGACCGAGGCGCTGCTGTACGAGATCGCAGAGCAGGCATAAGCAGGGCGCCCGCAAACAGGGGGTGCTTCATGTCGTTCTGCACAGGATTTTGTGCGTATTTTCGGTGTTTTGACAAAGTGACTGCCAAACCTCCCCGGATGCTTGACCGTGTTTCTTGTCGGGTGTAAAATACTATGGTACCAAAGTATCTTTGGAGATATGGTACAGTAAAACCTGCCCCCGGCACCCTGAACAGCCGGGGAACAGAGGACGGGAGGATGAGACCCTTCATGAAAGCTAGACCCCTCGCCTTTTATTTGGCCGCTGCACTGCTTAGCTGTCTTTTGCTGGTGGGTGCGCCTACTGCATTTGCCAGCCCCAATGTCGGGGATGGAAGCGGGCAGATGTCTTTGAATTGCGATACGCTGGAGCTGGAGATCACCTCCGAAGATCCCCGCCCCATGGCATACCTGTATGTGGAGGATGACTATTACTTTATTATATGGTCCAGCAGTGACCCCACCGTAGCTACCGTGGACAGCGATGGCAAGGTGAACGGCCGTTCTGCTGGTACAGCGGTGATCACCGCCCGCACAGACCGGGGCGAGAAAGCCAGCTGTACCGTTACAGTGACCCAGAATGCAGAGGTGGTCACCCAGGCTGCGCTCAACCAGAGCAGTATGCAGCTGGTGATCCAATACGACCACCCCAATCCTTCTCAGCCGCTGTATCTGATCAACCGCAAGGATTCGCCCGCATATGTCTACCAGTGGCATTCCAACAACCCTGCAGTGGCTACTGTGAGCACGAACGGAGTGGTCACGGCTCAGTCGGAAGGGGAGGCTGTCATCACAGCACTGACCTCTTTGGGGCAGAGCCTGACCTGTAAAGTCCGGGTGGCCTCAGATGTGGGGAAGGTGGTGCTGAACAAAACCAACCTGCCCCTGCTGCCCGGCAGCAGCGAGCGGCTCTCGGCTGTGGTATTGGCCGAGGGCGTAGTGCCTGTGACCTGGGTCAGCTCAAACCCCGGTGTGGCTACGGTAAACGCCGAGGGCAAGGTGACCGCTGTTGCGGAAGGGGAAGCGACTGTAACAGCCCTCTCGCCGGAGGGGCGCAGTGCAGAGTGCCTGGTGAAGGTGGCTCTGCCCGCTAACCCGCTGCTGGCAGCCGCCCTGCGGTAAATAAAGCGCAAAAACCGCTGTGCAGTAAAATGCACGGCGGTTTTTTTGCGGCTGTCAGCCAGGGGCAGGCAGCGAGATGCACCAAGGAGAAAGCCGCCCGCCCCCTTGTCCCTGGCCGGGGGATTGTGGTAAGATAAGCAAAAGATTTTTAGCATACAAGGAGGGTACAGCGGATGCTGACTGTCACACTGCTGGGCACTGCAGCAACGATGCCCCTGCCGGACCGGGCGCTGAGCGCTGCGGTGATCGAGTGCGCAGGCCATAGTTTGCTTTTGGACTGCGGCGAGGGCACCCAGGCCGCTGCCCGCCGGGCGGGGGTCAACCTGATGCGGGCGGACGCGGTCTGTCTGACCCATTATCACGGCGACCATATCTTTGGCCTGCCGGGGCTGCTCCAGACGCTGGGCTGCCAAGGGCGCACAAAGCCCCTGACGATCTATGGCCCGGCGGGGATGGAGCAGGTCGCCGGGCCGCTCCGGGCGTTGGCCGGGCCGCTGCCTTATCCGGTGGAGTTCTGCGCCCTTCTGCAGCCGGTGGAGCTGCCTGAACTGGCGCCGGGCTGGCCTGCCGGGGCGGTCCTGCGCCCGGTCCCCACCCGCCACCGGGTGCAGAGCCAGGGATATCGGCTGGAGCTGCCCAGAGCCGGGCGTTTTCTGCCGGAAAAAGCCCAGGCGCTGGGCGTCCCGGTGCGGGAATGGAAGCGTCTGCAAGCCGGTCAAAGCGTGGTGACCCCCGTAGGCAGCATCGCCCCGGAGCAGGTGCTGGGGCCTGCACGCCGGGGCCTGCAGGTAGTGTTTTCCGGGGACACGGCGCCCTGTCCGGGGCTGGAACAGGCCGCCCAAGGGGCAGATCTTTTGATCTGTGATGCCACCTATGCCGGGGAAGAATATGCGGCTCAGGCCCGCCAGTATGGGCACAGCACCTTTGCGCAGACGGCATCTCTGGCGGCGCGGGCAGGATGCCGGCGGCTTTGGCTCACCCACTATTCGCCCATGATCGAAGATCCAGAGGCGGAACTGGAACAGGCCCAGGCGGAATTCCCCGCAGCGGAGTGCGGGTTTGACGGCAAACGTCTTACCCTGCGGTTTGAGGAGGACAGGACATGAAACTTTGCGTGGATGCAGGGGCGGCGGCTCTGCTGGAGACGCTGCACCGGGCAGGCCACCGGGCCTATGTGGTGGGCGGCTGCGTGCGGGATGGACTGCTGGGGCGTGTCCCCCATGATTGGGACCTATGCACCAGCGCAACGCCGCAGCAGGTCTTGGAGCTGTTTGGGGCGGAACGCTGCATCCCTACCGGTCTGCAGCATGGCACGGTGACCGTAAAACAAGACGGGCAGTGCTATGAGGTGACCACCTTCCGCACCGAGGATGGATATACGGATGGCCGTCACCCGGACCATGTGGCTTTTGTGTCCCGGGTGGAGGCAGACCTGGCCCGTCGGGACTTTACCATCAATGCAATGGCGTATGACCCGGAGGAGGGATTGGTGGACCCCTTTGACGGCCGGGGAGACCTGGTCCGGGGACTGGTGCGGGCAGTGGGCCAGCCGGAGCGCCGGTTTGAGGAGGACGGCCTGCGCATTTTGCGTCTGTACCGGTTTGGGGCGCGGTTTGGCTTCCGGCTGGAGGACGAGACCCGGCGGGCGGCGCAGAATCTCTGCGGGCGGCTGGGCTGCGTTTCGGCAGAGCGGATCGAGGCAGAGCTTACGGGTCTGCTGGCGGCGCCCCGGCCTGGCGCCTGGCTGGAACCGGCAGTGATGGCGGTGATCCTGCCTGAACTGGAGCCGAAAGCGCAGCCGGAACGGTTTGCAGCACTCTGTGCGCAGGTGGACCGTGTGCCGGCCAGCGCTGGGGCGATAGTGCGGCTGGCGGTGCTGCTGTCTCCTTTGGGGGAGGAAGCTGCCCGCCAGGTGCTGCGGCGGCTGCGCTGCTCAAGGGAACAGATAGACCGGGTCAGCCTTTTGGTGTCCTGCCAGGGGCTGACAGCGGAACCCGCCGGAGCACAGCGGCAGATCCAGGCCCGCCGTTTGCTGGGCCGCCTTGGCATGGAAACCCTCTGCCAGCTGCTGTGGCTGGCAAAAGCCCAGCATCCTGAGCAGATCGGGGCGCTGGAGGGGCTGGAAGCCGAGGCGCAGTCCGCACAGCAAAGCGGTGTGTGCTGCCGTGCCGATCAGCTGGCTGTCAATGGAAGAGATCTGCTGGCAGCGGGCGTAGCGCCCGGCCCGGCGATGGGCCGCATATTGCAGGCGCTGCTGGAGCAGGTGATCCAGGGCAGCCTGACCAACAAAAAAGAGGATCTGCTGGCAGAGGTGTCTCTGCTGCAGCAGGGACAGAAGGAGATAAGATAAAGATGGAAGATCAATATTCCCGTACCCGGCTCCTGCTTGGGCAGCAGGCCATCCAGCGGCTGCGTCAGGCCCGGGTCATCGTGTTTGGCGTAGGCGGCGTGGGTGGTTATGTGGTGGAAGCGCTGGCCCGCAGCGGCATTGGCGCACTGGACCTGGTGGACAACGACACCGTGAGCTTGTCCAACCTGAACCGGCAGATCATTGCCACCCACAGCACACTGGGACAATATAAAGTCGATGCGGCGGCAGCCCGTATCCGGGATATCGACCCCACGATACAGGTGCAGGTCTACCGTATGTTCGTCCTGCCGGAAAATCTGGCACAGTTTGATTTTGGACAGTACGATTATATCGTGGATGCCATTGATACGGTGTCGGCAAAGCTGGCGCTGGCACAGGCGGCACAGCAGGCGGGGGTCCCCATCCTCTGCGCCATGGGGGCGGGGAACAAGATGGACCCCACCCGGTTTGAGGTGGCGGATATCTACGATACCTCGGTCTGCCCGCTGGCGAAAGTCATGCGCACCGAATGTCGCAAGCGCGGGGTGCGTAAGCTGAAGGTGGTCTACTCCCGGGAGCCGGCGCTTCCTCCTGCTCCCGGCGAAACGCCGCCCCCCGCTCCCGGCAGCCGCCGGGCTACACCGGGTTCCAATGCGTTCGTCCCCGCTGCCGCTGGTCTGGTGCTGGCAGGGGAGCTGATCCGGGATCTGACCGGTTTTGCAAGAGAGAACTGAGTTTACAGCAAAAAAAAGAAAGGCGGCGGCCCGTGCAGGTAGGGCCGCCGCCTTCTTGCCCTCATCGGAGGGCAGGCAGGGTAAATGATAAGAAGGTAAATGAAGAAAATAGCATAAAAAAGAAGAATGAAGATGGGAGCACAAAAGAACGGATACGAGGCATTGTATCCAAGATACGCTCCTGTGGGATACAACATACCACTTTTGCGTCCGAAATACAAGGGCTTTTTGAAAAAAAGTCGCTCTGACTGCATAAAAAAACTCAAATTCAGAAAAACGCACAAATCAGGTGGGGCGTTTCCTGGCAAAACTGCTGAATACTTGTCCTTGTACGGCGAACAAAAACTGCCTTGCAGATGCTGGTGATGAAAAGGCTGCCTGCCCCTTAAAAAGACGTGGGAGAGAATGGTAAAAAAGGCGCTTGCAGTCATGGCGGGAAAGGAGCCTTGGTGCAGACGGCAGGGGTCGTGCGGCGGGCGGACACGGCTTTACATTCCTTCTGCGCTGTGTTAAGATAACAGTGATTTTGGCTGTGTACTGCCCAGAAAATGCGGCCCGCATCCGGCGGGGAGCAAGCAGCTGCAATGCGGCCTGCTGTGCTTTACCGGGGTGGTTTGCAGTGCCGGGTCTTTGACCGGCAGCACAGAAAAGAAACGTCATTATGTAGATACAACGATCAAAAGAGAAAGGAACTCTTTATATGAAGCTCATCAGCTGGAACGTCAACGGCCTGCGGGCTTGTCTGACCCATGATTTTGCCCAGAGCTTTGCTGCTCTGGATGCGGATGTGTTTTCGGTGCAGGAAACCAAGATGCAGCCGGGACAGGCGGATTTTGCGCCGGAGGGATATACCGAATATACCAATTCTGCCGAGAAAAAAGGCTACTCGGGTACGGCCTGCTGGTGCCGCCAGCAGCCGCTGTCGGTGCGCAGCGGCATCGGCATTGAGGAGCATGACCATGAGGGCCGGGTGCTGACCTTGGAATACCCGGGTTTTTATCTGGTGAACTGCTATACGCCCAATAGCCAGAACGAGCTGAAGCGGCTGGACTACCGGATGCAGTGGGAGGACGACTTCCGGGCGTATCTGCTGGCGCTGGATGCACAGAAGCCGGTGATCCTTTGCGGGGATCTGAATGTGGCCCACCAGGAGATGGACCTGAAGAACCCCAAGACCAACCGGATGAATGCGGGCTTTACCGACCAGGAACGGGCAAAGATGACCCAGCTGCTGGAAGCAGGCTTTACCGATAGTTTCCGTGCGCTGCACCCGGATAAGGTGCAGTACAGCTGGTGGAGCTACCGTTTCCGTGCCCGGGAGAAGGATGCGGGCTGGCGCATCGACTATTTCATCGTCTCCAACCGGATCGCAGATAAGATCACCGCAGCAGAGATCCACAATGAGATCTTTGGCTCGGATCATTGTCCGGTGGAACTTCAGATCGACCTATAAGAAAGGGGAGTTTTTATGCTGAAGAAATATCTGCTGGTCTTTTTGATCTCGATGGTGCCGGTGATCGAGCTGCGCGGCGCGATCCCCATCGGGCTGGGTATGGGGCTGCCTGCGCTGCCCACCTACTTTTTGTGCGTGTTGGGCAATATGCTGCCGGTGCCCTTTATCTATCTGTTTGCCCGTAAATTTTTGATCTGGGGCTACAACAAGCGCTGGATCGGCGGGATCTGCCGCTTTTTTGTGGTCAAAGGCGAAAAAGCCGGCCGTGCGCTGGAGGCAAAGGCGGGCAAGGGGCTGACCCTGGCGCTGCTGTTCTTTGTGGGGATTCCGCTGCCGGGTACGGGTGCTTGGACCGGGACGCTGGCAGGCTCCATCCTGGACATGAAATTCAAGGATGTGCTGATCGCCTGCATGGGCGGTGTGCTGCTGGCAGGCGTCCTCATCGGTCTGGCCAGTGCGGGCCTGCTGGGTGTGTTCAACGGCTTCTTCGCTGTGGGATAAAACAGCTCTTTTGGAGACAAGATGGAGGCACAGCCTCCTGAATAGATAAACCCGGGTCATGACCCGAAAGAAAGGACAATGGAACAATCATGGATCAGGCATTGAATCAGAAGATCGACACATTCATTGCGGCCAACAAGGAGCAGATCTTGGCGGACATTGCAGCTCTGGTGGCCATCGACAGTGTGGAGGGGCAGCCGGAGCCGGGCGCACCCTTTGGCCCTGGGCCGAAGGCTGCGCTGGAAAAGACCCTGGAGCTGGCAGAGGGCATGGGCCTTGCGACCCGCAACTGTGAAAATTATATCGGCTATGCAGAGCTGCCCGGCACGGAGCCGGAAAAGTATCTGGCTGCCATCTGCCATGTGGACGTAGTGCCTGCGGGCAACGGCTGGTCGGCAGATCCCTTCCAGATGCGCCTGCAGGAGGATTGGATGCTGGGCCGCGGTGTGGCGGATGATAAAGGCCCTATGGTGGCGGTCCTCTATGCGCTGAAGTTCCTCAAAGAGGAAGGCGTCAGCCTGCGTTATCCCATCCGTGCGTTGGTGGGTGACAACGAGGAGACCCGTATGGAGGATGTGGAGTACTATCTGCACAACTATCCGGCCCCGGTGTTCTGCTTTACCCCGGATGCAGAGTTTCCGGTCTGCAACGGTGAAAAGGGACATTTTGGGGCAAAGCTGGTCAGCCCGGTGTGCGGCGGTCTGATCCAGGAGTTTGAGGGCGGCGTGGCCAACAATGCAGTGCCGGACCGTGCCAGTGCGCTGGTCAAGGCGGACATTGCCGGCCTGAAAAATGCCCCCAACATTACCCTGGAGCCGGAAGGGGAAGGCGTGCGCATCCGCGGCTGGGGCAAGGCGGGTCATGCCGCTATGCCGGAGGGGACTGTCAACGCCATTGGCCTGGTGGCAGACTATCTGCTGGACAATGGCCTGTGCAATGAGGCAGAGCGGGCCTACCTGGAAGCGATCGCAAAGCTTCACCACTCTACGGCCGGGCAGACGCTGGGCATTGACTGCGCCGATGGCCCCTTTGGCCCGCTGACCATCATCGGCGGCCGGATCTATATGGAGGATGGCCGGATGGTGCAGACCATGGACAGCCGCTACCCCACCTGCACCAATGGGGATACCATTGCCGCTGCGATCCGCAGTGCAGTGGGAGAGGGCGCCACCCTTGTGGATGTGGACGCAGCAGAGCCGTTCTACATCGCTGCGGACACCCCGGCCATCCGGGCCTGCATCGATACCTATAATGAGGTCACCGGAGAGAACGCCACCCCCTTCACCATGGGCGGCGGCACCTATGCCCGGCACTTCCCCTATGCGGTCAGCTTTGGCCCGGAGCGCAGCGATACCCAGCTGCCGGATTTTGGCGGGCCGATGCACGGCGCAAACGAGGCAGCGCCGGTCAGCCTGCTGCTGGAGGCACTGAAGATCTACATCCTGGCCCTGCTGCGGCTGGAGCAGATCGATTTCTGAATCAAACGCCGGTAAACGGAAACAAAAAAGGCAGACACCTGCAAAGGTGTCTGCCTTTTGCTATGATCCAGCGGGTTCAGCTTTTGCGCAGCTGGTCCGGTGCAGGGGGGATATCCCCCCTGGTGGCATTTTCCAGCTGTCCCACCCGGCGGTCCAGTTCCCGGATGCGGTGGGCCACGATATCCGGCAGGTCCTGCTGATCCAGGTCGTCGGCGGGGTTCACTGCCTTGTTGTTGATGCGCACCACCTCGGCGGGCACACCTACGGCAGTGCAGTTGGCGGGCAGGTTGTGCAGCACTACGCTGCCTGCGCCGATGCGGGCGTTGTCGCCAATGTACACCGGACCCAGCACCTTGGTGCCTGCGCCGATCAGCACATTATCCCCCAGGGTGGGGTGACGCTTGCCGTTGTCCTTGCCGGTGCCGCCCAGGGTGACACCGTGGTAGATGGTGCAGTTATCACCGATCTCGGTGGTCTCGCCAAAAACCACGCCCATGCCGTGGTCGATGAACAGGCAGCGGCCGATCTTGGCGCCGGGATGGATCTCGATGCCGGTATGGTGGCGGCCGCTTTGGCTGACCCATCGGGCCAGGAAAAAGTGCTTGTGTTCAAACAGCCAGTGTGCGATGCGATGGTATACCAGGATATGAAATCCCGGGTACAGCAATATGACTTCCGCCAGGCTGCGGGCGGCGGGGTCCTTGTGCTGGATGTTGCGTGCGTCCTCCAATAAACCCATAAACGATCCTCCCATTCCCTCGGCGCGGACGGCAGGGATTCAAAGCTCCGCCCGCGCGGATGATGGTATTATAATAGCACAGACCACAGAGAATGTACAGTGATTTGGTAGGATATCGGCAGAGGGGCGGATCGGGCAGGAGGTATGGCTTTTCCGGACGGCCTTTTGGGTAGAGTAGCCAAAATTCTGCGCCCCGCAGCCGAAACCTTTTCACAAAGAAAAAAACCTGCAGGCATTGACACATTTTGCGTTTCTATGATAAAATATTAAGAAAGAATCCTGAAGGAAAAGAGGAACGACGTCATGCAGGCTGGGGCCACCCGTGTAAAACTGAAAAATCGGTTTGCATCTGGTTTTGCCATGGGTTCGTTGTTTCCTTTTTTTGTGCGTTGAGCTTTTCCCTTTTTTGTGGGAAAAGTTTTTTTTTGCCCGTCTGCGGCCCGCACCAGGATAAAACGCTGAGGATTATGGAGGAAGATTGCCATGCTGTTGACAAATGCAGTGGATGCCGCCGGCCGTCCGGTGGAGCTGTATGCCAAAGAGGGCAAGATCGCTGCCGTGGGTCAGGGGCTTGCTGCTCTGGCCGACCCCGAGGATCTGGTCCTGGATGCCGGTGGGCTGACCGTGCTGCCCGCTTTTGTGGACCTGCACTGCCACTGGCGCACCCCTGGCTTTGAATATAAAGAGGATATCGCCACCGGCAGTGCTGCCGCAGCTGCTGGCGGATATACCTTTGTCAACCTGATGCCCAACACAAAGCCGGTATGTTCCTCGGCAGCGCAGGCTGCACAGGTAGAGCAGGCGGCCGCACAGCTTGGCGTGTGCGATGCAAACCAGACCGTCTCGATCACCGAGAACTTTGACGGTGTCAGCATCGACCACCTCAAGACCCTGCCCTCTACGGTGAAGTTCATCACCGAGGACGGCCGCGGCGTACAGGACAACGCTACCATGGCAAAGGTGTTTGCCATCTGCACCAAGCGGGATATCACGGTGATGAGCCATGCCGAGGATATGGAGATCAGCCCCTGGGATTACCGCCTGGCAGAGGATCTGGAGACGCTGCGTAATTGCTGGCTCAGCGAGTATTATCAGACCCGGCTGCACCTGTGCCACGTCTCCACCCGCGGTGCGATCGAAGCCGTGCAGATGGCAAAGCTGCGGGGCGCACCGGTCACCTGCGAAGTGACCCCCCATCACCTGTGGTTCACCAATGAGAACTGCGACTACCGGGTCAACCCGCCGATCCGCACGGCCGATGATGTACAGGCTCTGGTGGATGCGATCCGGGCCGGTGTGGTGGACGCCATTGCCACCGACCATGCACCACATTCGGAAGAGGATAAGCTCAAGGGCATGGCAGGCATGGTGGGCAGCGAGACGGCCTTTGGCGTCTGCTATACCAAGCTCTGCCGGGAGCAGGGCCTGCCGCTGGAGCTTTTGAGCCACCTGATGAGCGAAAGCCCCGCTGCCATCCTGGGCCTGGCCAAGGGCCGGCTGGAGCCGGGCTATGATGCGGACTTTGTGCTGGTGGACCTGGAGACCCCCTATGTGGTGGAAAAGGAAAAACTACATTCCAAGTCCCACAACACGCCCTTTGACGGCGTGACCCTGTACGGCCGGGTCTGCGCAACGGTCAAGGGCGGACAGATCACCTATCAGCTGGATGTATAAAGGAATATGGAGGTAACGATGATGACGAATATGGATAAGCTCTACGAGGCTGTGGAGGCCCGCGGCCCGGTATGTGTGGGTCTGGATACGGATTTCAGCTACCTGCCTGCGGATTTTGTGGACCCCACCCTGACCAAGGGCGAGAACATCCTCCGCTTTAACCGCCAGCTGATCCAGGCCACCAAGGCAGTGGCTGGTTGCTATAAGGTCCAGATCGCCTACTACGAGGCACTGGGTCTGGACGGGATGCGGGCATACGCTGGCACCCTGGCTGCCGTGCGGGAGGCCGGAATTCCGGTCATCGCAGATATCAAGCGGGGCGACATCGCCAAGACCGCTGAGATGTACGCTATGGGTCATTTTACCGGCGACTTTGAGGCCGACTTCGTTACCCTGGCACCTTATATGGGTCTGGACTCCATCAGCCCCTACCTGCCCTATGCAGAGAAGCAGGGCAAGGGTATGTTTGTGCTCTGCCGTACCTCCAACGGCGGCGCAAAGGATTTTGAGTACGAGAAGCTGGCAGACGGCCGCCACGTCTATGACCTGGTGGGCGATAAGCTGAACGCTCTGGGCAAGGAGTATATGGGCCAGCACGGTTACTCCTCCATTGGCCTGGTCATCGGCGGCACCCACATCGAGGAGGCCACGGAGATCCGCGCAAAGTACAAGGACAGCTTCTTCCTGATCCCGGGCTACGGCGCACAGGGCGGCAAGGCAGAGGATATCGCCCAGTATCTGACCCAGGGCAACGGCGGTGTGGTCAACTCCAGCCGCGGCATCCTGCTGGCCTACAAAAAGCAGCCCGGCACTGCCTTTGATGAGGCAGCCTACAACGAGTGTGTGAATATGAAGGAGGCCATTGCCCATGCGTGCAGTCTGCTGTGAGGCGACCGTTTTGGGTCATGAGACGGTGGCCCAGGATATCCGTCTGCTGACCGTCCGCTGGCCGGACCGGGACCATGCCCCCCACGCAGGACAGTTCTTCACCCTGCGCAGCTGGGCAGCGGAGGAAGCGCCCTTCCTCTCCCGCCCCATCAGTGTCCATTGCTGGGACCCGGAGACCCAGACCCTGGGCTTTTTGTATCAGGTGGTGGGACAGGGCACCGAGAAGCTGGCCACGCTGCGTCCGGGGGACAGATTCCAGCTCACCGGCCCCATGGGCAACGGCTTTGATGTGGCCGCTCTGGTCAGCCAGTACAGCCGCATTGCGGTGGTGGGCGGCGGCATCGGCACGGCGCCGATGTATCAGCTGACCCGGGAGCTGGCGGCTGCCGGGGTCAAGCCGGATGTGTTCTTCGGCTTCCGGGATACACCCTACTGCATGGAGCAGTACCGTACCCTGGCCCGCCTGGTAAAGGTATCCACCGACACGGGCGCAGTGGGCTTCCATGGCTTTGTTACCCAGCTGTATGACCCGGCGGATTACGATGTGGTGCTGGTGTGCGGCCCCACGGTGATGATGCGCAATGCGGCCCGTCTCTGTGCAGAGAAAGGCACCCCCTGCTTTGTCAGCCTGGAAAAGAAGATGGCCTGCGGCATCGGAGCCTGCCTGGGCTGCACCTGCCAGACCAAAGAGGGCGAAGGCAAGAGCGCATGCAAGCACGGCCCGGTATTTGATGCAACGGAGGTGTTCTTCTGATGGCAGATCTGAAAACCAGCTTGCTGGGTATTACCATGAACAGTCCCATCATTGGGGCTTCCGGCACAGTGGGCTATGGGCCGGAGTATGAAGAACTGGCGGACTTTTCTAAGATCGGAGGCATCTCCGGCAAAGGTCTGACCCTGCACGGCCAGTACGGCAACAAGGGCGAGCGCCTGTGGGAGACCCCCTCCGGCCTGATCAACAGCATTGGCTTGCAGAACCCCGGCGTGCGCCACTTTATCCAGGTGGAGCTGCCGGAGATGATGCAGCTGAAGCAGCGCTACGGCACAGCCGTCATCGCCAATCTGGGCGGCCACAGCGAGGAAGAGTATGTGGAGGGCGCTGCCCTGCTGAACGACAGCGCTGTGGATATCGTGGAGCTGAATATTTCCTGCCCCAATGTCAAGGCCGGCGGCATGTCCTACGGTGTCAAGGCAGAGGCTGCCGGCGCCGTGGTCGGTATGGTGCGCAAGGTCTGCCAAAAACCGCTGATGGTCAAGCTCAGCCCGCAGGCAGAGAATATCCCGGATATGTGCCGGGCCGTGGAAGCCGCCGGTGCAGACGCCATCAGCCTGACCAATACCTTCCAGGCCTGTGCCATTGATCTGGAAAAGCGCCGTCCGGTGTTCGATAACATTTTTGCCGGACTGTCCGGCCCGGCGGTGCGTCCCATTGCCCTGCGGATGGTATGGCAGGCGGTGGGCGCAGTGAACATCCCGGTGGTGGGCCTGGGCGGCATTGCGACCGGCAAGGATGCACTGGAGTTCATTATGGCAGGCGCTGCCGCTGTCCAGGTGGGCGCAGCCAACTTTGCAAACCCCCGCGCGATGGAGACCATCGCGGACGAGATGAGCGTCTGGATGGATGCCCACGGGGTCAAGACCCTGGACGAGATCCGGGGATGCGCCCGCAGCTTTGCATAAAATGCCTATAAAGCTGCATTTATTCAGCAAAATCAAAAACATAGTGGATGAATTTGCAATTCATAAAAACCATGCTACAATACCGTTTGTATACAAAATTTTTAAGAGAGGGAGAAACGAACCATGAGCGAAGCACTTGAGATCCTGAAGAGCTGTGACGCATTTCTGGAGGGGCATTTCCTGCTGTCCTCCGGCCGTCATTCCAGCGCCTACTGCCAGATGGCTTATCTGCAGCAGTACCCCGACCGCTGCGCCGAGGCCATGAAGGAGGTAGCCGCCCGCATCCGTGAGATGGATGTGGACGTTATCGTCGGCCCTGCGATGGGCGGCATCGTCTACGCCTACGAGCTGGCCCGCCAGACTGGCAAGCGGGCGATCTTTACCGAGCGTGTAGAGAATGTTATGACCCTGAAGCGCTTTGCCATCAATCCGGGTGAGAAGTGCCTGATCGCAGAGGATGTGGTGACCACCGGTGTCTCCTCTCTGGAGACCAAGCGGGTCATCGAGGAGGCCGGCGGCGAGTGCCTGGGCATCGTTTGTGTGGTGGACCGCACCAAGCCCGAGGCTCCGTCTCCCATCCCCATCCTGGCCAGCGCCCTGAAGCTGGACCTGCCCAACTATGCGCCGGAAGAGTGCCCCATCTGCAAGGAGGGCAAGCTGCCTCTGGTGCACCTGGGCAGCCGCAAGATGAAGCAGGAAGCAAAGCAGACCCTGTAAGTCCGCCGCACCCTGATAGCAAGTGAGGTATCCTATGAACGCATATCTTCTTTTGGCAAACGGCATGGTCTTTCCCGGCCAGTCGGTGGGCGCACAGGGCGTCACAGTGGGCGAGGTCGTCTTTTCCACCGGCATGGTGGGTTTCCAGGAGACCTTGACCGACCCCAGCTACTACGGCCAGATCATTACCCAGACCTACCCCCTGATCGGCAACTACGGCATGAACCGGGACGATATGGAGTCTGAGCAGATCTGGGCTAAGGGCTACATCGTCCGGGAAGCCTGCAAGACCCCCTCCAACTGGCGCTGTGAGGAGACCCTGGACAGCTTTTTGAAAAAGAACAACACCATCGGCATCGAGGGTGTGGACACCCGCCACCTGACCCGTATCATCCGGGAGAGCGGTGTTATGAACGGTGCGATCCTGACCGAGTTTGACCCGGCAGACCCCGCCAATGCAGATAAGACCCAGGCTCTCCTGGAGACCATCCGGGCATATGCAGTTACCGATGCTGTCAAGAGCGTGACCTGCGCAGAGCCCCAGGTGTACAACGAGAAGGGCGAGACCCACATTGTGCTGATGCATTACGGCTGCAAGCGCAATATCGTGCGCTGCCTGGTCAAGCGTGGCTGCAAGGTCACGGTCATGCCCGCTGCGGCCACGGCACAGCAGGTGGCAGCCCTGGCACCGGACGGCATCATGCTGTCCAACGGCCCCGGCGACCCTGCCGAGCCGGTGGAGGTCATCGAGAACCTGAAGCAGATCTTTGAACTGGGCATCCCCACCTTTGGCATCTGCCTGGGCCATCAGTTGTCTGCACTGGCCGCAGGTGCTAAGACGGTGAAGCTGAAGTACGGCCACCGGGGTGCAAACCAGCCTGTGACCGATTTTGCCTCCGGCCGCACCTTTATCACCAGCCAGAACCATGGCTACGCAGTGGTAGGGGAGGAGCTGCCCGCCGAGATGGGCGTTGTGGCCCAGGTGAACGCCAACGACGGCACCTGTGAGGGCATCCAGTATAAAAAATGGAACTGCTTTACTGTGCAGTTCCACCCGGAAGCAAACGGCGGCCCCAAGGACACCGAGTTCCTGTTTGACCGCTTCCTCGATAATGTAAAGACCGCAAAGGAGGCACGCTGATATGCCCAAGGACCCTCGGATCAAAAAGGTGCTGGTCATTGGCTCCGGCCCCATCATCATTGGTCAGGCGGCCGAGTTTGACTACTCCGGCACCCAGGCCTGCCGCGCCCTGAAGGCAGAGGGCATCGAGACTGTTCTGCTGAACTCGAACCCCGCTACCATCATGACCGACCCGGATGTGGCGGATCATGTTTATATCGAGCCCATGACCCTGGAGGTCGTGGAGCGCATCCTGGACATTGAAAAGCCGGACTCTGTGCTGCCCAACCTGGGCGGTCAGATGGGCCTGAACCTGTCCATGGAGCTGGCACGCTCCGGCTATCTGGACCGTACCGGCATCCGTCTGCTGGCCTGCAAGCCTGAGACCATCGACCGGGCAGAGGACCGGGAGCTGTTCAAGGAGACCATGGAGAAGCTGCACCAGCCCATCATCCCCTCGGAGGTGGTGGAGACCTTGCAGGATGCTCTGGCCTGTGCAGACCGCATTGGCTACCCGGTTATCGTCCGGCCTGCCTTTACCATGGGCGGCACCGGCGGCGGCATCTGCGAGACCCGGGAAAAGCTGATCGAGATCGGCACCAACGGCCTGCGGCTTTCCCCCATCCATCAGATCCTGGTGGAAAAGTGCATCGCCGGCTGGAAAGAGATCGAGTATGAGGTGATGCGTGACCATAAGGGCAACGTCATCACCGTCTGCAACATGGAGAACCTGGACCCCGTGGGCATCCACACCGGTGACTCGGTGGTCGTGGCACCCTCCCAGACGCTGACCGACTATGAGTACCAGATGCTGCGTACGGCTGCGCTGGACATCATCACCGAGCTGGGCATTGAGGGCGGCTGCAACTGCCAGTTTGCCCTGAATCCGGACAGCTTTGATTATGCGGTCATCGAGGTCAACCCCCGTGTGTCCCGTTCCTCGGCGCTGGCCTCCAAGGCCACCGGCTACCCCATTGCAAAGGTGGCCACCAAGATCGCCATCGGCTACACCCTGGACGAGATCACCAACGACGTTACCGGCAAGACCTGCGCCTGCTTTGAGCCGGCCCTGGACTACATCGTGGTCAAGTACCCGAAGTGGCCCTTTGATAAGTTCGTCTACGCCGATAAGTCTCTGGGCACCCAGATGATGGCTACCGGCGAGGTGATGAGCATCGGCAACAGCTTTGAGGCGGCTATGATGAAGGCGGTCTCCTCCATTGAGCTGGGTATGGACACCCTGACCCATAAGCCCTTTGAGGAGCTGAGCGATGAGGCCATCATCGACCATATGCATGTGCAGGATGCAGAGCGTGTGTTCTGCGTCTACGAGGCATTGAAGCGCGGCATCGACCACGAGACCATCTACCGCATCACCAAGATCGACTGGTGGTTCCTGGATAAGATGCAGCACCTGGCGGACCTGGAAAAGGGTCTGGCTGCCTGCAACGGCGTGCTGACCGAGGCACAGTACAAGGAGGCCAAGAAGTACGGCTTCCAGGATAAGACCATCTGCCGTCTGGCACAGGTGGACAAACTGCCGGTGGAGAATTACCGGGCCGGCTTTAAGATGGTGGATACCTGTGCAGCAGAGTTCTCTGCCAACACTCCGTACTTCTACTCCACCTACGATGGAGACAATGAGGCTGCGCAGTTCATCCAGCAGAAGGAGCAGCAGACTGGAGAGAAGAAAAAGAAGATCCTGGTCTTTGGCTCCGGCCCCATCCGCATCGGTCAGGGCATTGAGTTCGACTACTGCTCGGTGCACTGTGTCTGGACTCTGAAGAACAACGGCTGCGAGGCGATCCTGGTCAACAACAACCCGGAGACCGTCTCCACTGACTTTGATACCGGCGACCGTCTGTACTTTGACCCGCTGAACCCGGAGAGCGTGGACAACATCATCGCCACCGAAAAGCCGGATGGCTGTGTGGTGCAGTTTGGTGGTCAGACTGCCATCAAGCTGGCCAAGCATATGGAAGAGATCGGCCTGCCCATTCTGGGCACCCCGGCGGACGCCATTGATGAGGCCGAGGACCGTGAGCGCTTTGACGACCTGCTGGAGCGCTGCGGCATCCCCCGTGCCCCTGGCCGTACTGTGTTCAACCTGGAAGAGGCGCTGGCTGCTGCCGAGGAGATCGGCCTGCCGGTGCTGATGCGTCCCTCCTATGTGCTGGGCGGCCAGAACATGATCGTGGCCTACACGGAGGCGGACGTCATCGAGTATATGGGCGTTATCACCGAGCATGTGGACATGGATCACCCGGTGCTGCTGGATAAGTACATCATGGGCACCGAGTGTGAGGTGGACGCTATCTGCGATGGTGAAAACTACCTGATCCCCGGTATCATGGAACAGCTGGAGCGCACCGGTGTCCACTCCGGCGACTCCATCTGCGTCTACCCGGCCCAGCATCTGACCCAGGCCGAGATCGACACCATGGTGGATTACACCGGCCGCTTTGCCCGTGAGCTGAAGGTGGTGGGCCTGGTCAACGTACAGTACGCTGTCTCCAACGGCAAGGTGTACGTGATCGAGGTGAACCCCCGTTCCTCCCGCACGGTCCCCTATATCTCCAAGGTCACCGGTGTGCCCATGGTGGATCTGGCTGTGCGCTGCTGCCTGGGCGAGAAGCTGGCAGATATGGGCTATGGCACGGGTCTGCACCCCAACGCCCCCTATGTGGCGGTCAAGGTGCCTGTGTTCAGCTTTGAGAAGCTCCACGGCGTGGATACGCAGTTTGGCCCGGAGATGAAGTCCACCGGCGAAGTGCTGGGCATTGCCCCCAACCTCCACGATGCACTGCTCAAGGGCCTGATCGGTGCGGGCTATACCTTTAAGACCCCTGGTCCGGGCAGCTGCTGCATCTTCACCGTGAAGGACACCGATAAGCCGGAGTTCGTGGATATCGCCTGGAAGCTCAGGGACATGGGTTACAAGCTCTATGGCACCTCTGGTACCTGTGCTTGGCTCAATAAACATATGGTGCCCTGCAACGAGGTGCGCAACATCTCGGGCGAGGGTCCCAATATCGTGGACCTTCTGCAGAGCGGTCTGGTGGACTATGTGTTCTCCACCAGTGCAAAGGGCCGCGACCCGCATCGGGACTCGGTGCGTCTGCGCCGCAAGGCAGTGGAGCTGAGCATCCCCTGCATCACTGCCGTGGATACGGCCAACGTGCTGGTAGATTGTCTGCGTGGCGAGCACAGCATGAAGGATATCCCGCTGGTGGATATTGCAACGCTGTATCATAAAAATTAAGCGCAGTCCGGACTTTGCTTTGTGTGCAATCCGGTGCGTTTTGTGCGCAAGCACTCGTAAACCGAGACCGTATTTGGTATACTCACCTACGCAAAATTTGCCAAAAGACGTTACTTTTGGACGTTCCAGGAGGAAATAGATCCATGACCCGTTCCCAGATGATCGAAACCGTGGCGCGCAAGACCGGTTTTACCGAAGCACAGGTCGAAACCACGATGGATGCAATGTTTGACCAGATCGCAGACTGCCTGCGTGCAGACGAGAAGGTGACCATTGCTGGCTTTGGCCGCTTCGAGATGCGCCCCCGCAAGCCGAAGGCCTACACCAACCCCAAGACGAAGGTGTCCAGCCGTCTGGAGTCCACCTCCATCCCGGGCTTTAAGGCCAGCGGCCGCTTCAAGCAGAAGCTGGAGGCCGGCCGTGCCGCGGATAAGAAGCTGGAAGAAAGCGCCTGATCCTAAGCTGACCAAAACCCCCGTACCCTTTTGGTACGGGGGTTTTGCTTTTGCAGCCCGGCAGCAGAGAAAAACAGCCCGCCGTTCCAAGGGCTTCTGTGCTGACAAGCGCTCTTTTTCATGGTATACTGAAAAAAGAGTTTTTTTGCATCACAGCAGCCCGCAGGCTGTGCCCCTAAAAGAGAGGCTGTTTGGATAATATAATAGAATGGAGATAGAACAGATGCTATACAGCGAGTTGCAGTGTACCGAGGCTATCCGCAAAGCCGTGGAGCGCATGGGCTTTACCGAGATGACCGAAGTGCAGGAAAAGACAATCCCGGTCATGATGGCAGGGCGGGATGTGATCGCCAAGGCGCCCACCGGCACCGGTAAGACCTGCGCATTCGGCATCCCGGTGGTGCAGCAGATCGACCCGGATCGCAAGGTGCCGCAGGCTGTGATCCTGGCACCCACCCGAGAGCTGGGCCAGCAGATCGCCGCAGAGCTTACAGAGCTGGTGTACTTTATGCCCCAGGTGCAGGTCGTCTGCGTTTATGGCGGCGCAAATATGGACAAGCAGGCCCGTCAGCTGGCAGAAGGCTGCCAGATCGTGGTGGCAACACCCGGCCGCCTGATGGACCATTACAAGCGCCGCAGCATCGATCTGTCCTGCGTAGAGCAGGTCATCCTGGATGAAGCGGATGAGATGCTGAATATGGGCTTTTATAAGGATGTGCGGCACATCATTGGCTTGATGAAGGCACGGAAGCATCTGTCCATGTTCTCGGCTACCATCAGCCGGGAGGTCATGGACATTGGCTGGCTGTATCAAAAGGATGCAGAGGAGATCACCGTCCAGCCCAAAGAGGAAAGCCAGCCCAAGATCACCCAGTATATGTTGGAGACCTCCGGCCGCAATAAGCTGTCTGACCTGGCGCAGATCATCATTGGCGAGGGGTATAAGCGTGTGATGGTATTCTGTGACACCAAGTTTGGCACAGCAACGCTGGCCAATCAGCTGGCACGGCTGGGCTTCTCGGTGGACTGCCTGCACGGAGACCTGTCCCAGAAGGAGCGCAACCAGATCATGCAGAACTTCCGGGATGGCAAGCTGGCGATCCTGGTGGCGACGGATGTGGCCGCCCGCGGCATTGATGTGTCGGACGTGGATGCTGTGATCAATTACGATGTTCCGGGAGACAATGAACACTATACCCACCGCATTGGCCGCACCGGGCGTGCCAAACGGGAGGGCGTAAGCTACCTGTTCTATGTGCCGGAGGAGAAAAAGCGTGTGCAGGAGCTGCTGCGCCTGACCCGCAATACCGATCTGTGCACCCCTGTCCACTTTGATTTCAACCATGAGCGCATCGTGGTGGAAAAAAAGCAGGACAATGCGGACCGCTTCCAGATCAAGAGCTATTTTTAATGTTTTCAGACTGGCGTTTTCTTCGCCAGTCTTTTTTGTTGCCAGCAGCAAAAAAGAGCGGCCAGAAGTCTTGACACGCCAAGTGCATTGTATTATACTTTGTAATACAAAGGCGGTGATGTTACAATGACAACACAAGAACAAAAAACGACCCGGCGAAAAGAGCTGGGGATCTTCCTTCTATTCAGCTTTGGTTTGGCCTGGCTTTTGCAGATCGCAGCCAGCAAGGCGCTGCTGCAAGGCGATGCAGCCTTGTTTAGTCCGCTGCTGTCGCTGAGCATGCTGTGTCCTCTTGCGGGAGCACTGGCCTGCAAACTGATGTTTCAGTCCTCTTTGGGGGTGGGCTGGCGGCCGGCCTTTAAGGGAAAACTGCGCTGGTGGGCAGCAGCTTGGTTTGGTCCGGCATTGCTTACATTTTTAGGGGCAGCGCTCTATTTTCTGATCTTTCCTGCCCGGCTGGATACCAGCGGCACAGCGCTGCTGGCCTCAATGGGTCCGGAGTGGGATCTGGAGAGTTTGAAACAGGAACTGGGGATCACCCCTATGAGCTATCTGCTGACGGTGGCTCTCCAGGCAGTGAGCTTTGCTCCGCTGATCAATATGTTGGTTGCTGTGGGCGAAGAAGCAGGCTGGCGTGGCTTTATGATGCCCAGACTGACCGAGGCTTTGGGCCTGTGGCAGGCCCGGGTCGTGGGCGGCATCATTTGGGCGGTCTGGCATTGGCCGGTGATCCTGCTGGCGGGCTATGAATATGGGGTCAACTATCTGGGCGCTCCGGTTCTGGGTCTGCTGGTGTGGTGTGTGGTGTGTATTGCGCTGAACACCCTGCTGGATTGGCTCTATCAAAAGAGCGGCAGCATCTGGGTGCCTTCCCTGGCGCACGGCGCTTTTAATGCAATCGCTGCGCTGCCTGCGCTGCTGATCTATCCAGAGGATACCTATTATTCGGTATTGGGTCCCATGCCTGTGGGGGTCATCTCGATCCTTCCTGCTTTGCTGCTGGCTGTTTGGGTAACGGTACAGCAGATGCGTGAACAGAAATAAGCGCAGTTTCAGCGCCTCCGATTCGTCATCGGAGGCGCTTTTTATATCCCTATTATAAATAGGAAGGGGATAAGTGGCAAAAACCAAAGGGTAATCGGGAGAAAAACTGTGTCTTGTATACAAACATCCATTAAAAGTGCAAAAAGGGCTTGCCAAACTTCGGGAGGTATGGTATTATACTTGAGCGCCAAGGGCCGCCGGAAAGAATGACTTCCGACAGGCTA